>ERZ773194.4370-NODE-4370-length-11175-cov-3.071493_pt1 | contig 11175 bp, 7 predicted proteins | sample MGYA00511240_ERZ773194 | MGnify/ENA primary metagenome ERZ773194 (study PRJEB29015, sample SAMEA2737774) | human gut metagenome | biome: human gut; feature: human-associated habitat; material: faeces | place: China | collected 2012 ... | reverse complement strand
TCCGATGTCAATTCCCACCCGCACCTGTCTAACAGCGGGAAATTTGCTGTTGTGCACAATGGGATTATTGAAAATTATATGGAACTGAAAAAGCATCTTGAAAACGAAGGCTGTGTTTTTCTTTCCGAAACGGACACCGAAGTCATTGCCCATATGGTAGAGCATTATTACAACGGCAACCTTCTGGATACGGTGATTGAGGTAATGAACCATCTTGAGGGTTCTTACGCGATGGGAATTTTGTGCGTCAACAATCCCAATGAGTTTATTGCAGTGAAAAAGGATTCTCCGCTGATTGTCGGAGTTTCAGAAGATGGGAATTTTGTTGCCTCTGATATTCCTGCAATATTGGAGCATACGCGCGATATTTACCTGTTAGAGGACAACGAGGTCGTTGTTCTTAGAAAAGATTCTGTTAAAATTTATAATGAATATAAAGAACTGATGCAGAAAGAACTGTTCCATGTCAACTGGGATATTTCAGCCGCTGAAAAGGGCGGATACGAGCATTTTATGTTCAAGGAGATCATGGAGCAGCCCAATGCAGTGCGGGATACGATTTCTCCCAGGATTCAGGATGGTAAGGTCGTGCTGGACGATTTAAAGCTCTCGGACGATTATATCAAAGACCTGAACCGGATTTACATTGTTGCCTGCGGCAGCGCATATCATGTCGGAATGGTTGCGAAATACGTTTTTGAGGATTTTGTAAGAATTCCGGTCGCAGTCGATTTGGCGTCCGAGTTCCGGTACCGAAACCCGCTGATCGACGAACATACGTTAGTGATTGTCATCAGCCAGTCGGGGGAAACTGCCGATACCCTGGCAGCTCTGCGGGAAGCCAAAAAACTGGGCGCAAAAATTCTTTCTATCGTAAATGTTGTGGGCAGTTCGATTGCGAGGGAATCGGACCATGTCATGTATACCTGGGCTGGCCCTGAAATCGCTGTTGCAACCACCAAAGCTTACAGTACCCAGCTTGACGTTGCCTACCTGATTGCGCTGTATTTTGCAAAGGTCAGAGGGCAGATCGACGAGGAACAGATGAAGTATTATTGCGGCGAGCTGCAAAAGCTTCCCGAAGTCATACAGAAAATCGTCAATCATGTTGACGGACTCCAATATCTGGCCAGCCAGTCCTTTAATGCAAATAATATCTTTTTCCTGGGACGGGGAATCGATTATGCGGTCGCACTGGAAGGCTCCCTGAAGCTAAAGGAGATATCCTATATCCATTCCGAAGCCTATGCGGCAGGAGAACTCAAGCACGGTACCATATCGCTGATCGAAGATGGGACGCTGGTAGTTGCGCTTGCAACGCAGGATAACCTGTTTGAAAAGCTGGTGAGCAATATCAAGGAGGTCAAGGCGCGCGGCGCCAAGGTGATCGCTTTGGTATTTGAAGATGAAAAGCGGATTGAAGAGGTGGCTGACCATGTGATCTATATTCCGCGGGTGGAACAGAAATTCGCTGCGTCTCCGGCCGTCGTACCGCTTCAGATTTTTGCCTATTATGTATCTTTGCAGCGCGGATGCGACGTAGATAAACCAAGAAACCTTGCAAAATCTGTTACAGTCGAATAGAATTTTACGGGAGGTGGCTTTATACTGTACTTTTAGGGTATAGAGCCAGCTCTTTTCTGCGTATGATATAAAAAGAACGTATGTTAAAGAGATGAATAGGGGAGACAATTGATGTTTTTATGCGATTACCACCTTCATTCGGATTGTTCAGCAGACGGTGATGATTCCATTTCAAAGCTTGCAGAAGTGCTCTGCCAAAAAGGGTTCGACGAATTTGCTGTGACCGACCATTTGGATGTCAACAGAAATTATACTATGGGAAATTTCAGAGATTTTTATAACCCGGAACGCTACTTCAGCGAGCTTTTAAAGGCAAGGGAACTATATCCGATACAAATCAAAGCTGGTATTGAAATCGGGCAGCCTTATCATCGGATCGATATTTGCCGTGCGGTGATGGACCAGTTTACCTATGATTTTGTCATACTATCCCTGCATACGACTCAAAAATACGGTGATATCTCAAAGGTCAACTATCGTGAGATTCCGGCGCATGAAGTGATGCTAAAGTACTTTTCCGAGCTGTATGACAGCCTTGATTTTAAGGATTTTGACGTGTTGGGACATTTGGATTTTCCAAAGCGGTATATGCTGCGTTCCGGTGTGGATATTGATATGAACGATTATATGGACGAGCAGAGACAGATTTTAAAAAAAGCGCTGAGTATGGGCAAAGGAATCGAGCTGAATTTATCGGGAATCCGAAAAGGGCTGGGATATTATCATCCGATTATGCCGGTGTTAAAGCTTTATCGTGAGCTGGGCGGAGAAATCATTACAGTTGGGGAAGACGGACACAGGATATCCGAGGCGGGCTGCAATATCGAGGACGGTTATGAAATACTGCGGCAGGCGGGATTTTCCTATTTTTGTACCTTCACTAACCGGAAACCGGAGTTTCATAAGCTTTCTTAAAAATTCATAAAATACAAATGGGGAAAGTCAAGGATCGGCAGGAGGATAGAAGAGTATGAAACGCGCGATTGTTTTCGGGGGCGGCGGAACACGCGGCTCTTATGAAATGGGAGCCTGGACAGCCTTGCAGGAAATGGGCTTTGAATATGATATTGTGACCGGAACGTCAATCGGTTCGGTAAACGGCGCTCTGATGGTGCAGGGGGATTATGAGCGGGCGTCCGCGCTGTGGGATAAGATAACGGTCGACGATATCATGGTGGACGGATTTAATTTGGAATACTCGATTGAAGCCATGTTCAACCAGAAAAAAGATTTGATGAAATTCCTGAAAAAGTATATTTCTTCCAAAGGGGCGGATATCGCACCATTTAAAAAGCTGCTTGATGAAATCATAGACGAGTCAAAAATCCGGGATTCGAAGATTGATTTTGGGTTGATTACGGTACAGTTTCCTTCCCTGAAACCAGTTGAAATTATGAAATCTGATATTCCGGAGGGCTATATGAAACAATTTATTTTGGCGTCAGCCTCCTGTTTCCCGGCCTTTCCGATGTGTAAAATTGACGATGACAATTATATAGACGGCGGCTATTATGACGCGCTTCCGATTGACCTTGCGGTAAAAATGGGAGCGGAAGAGGTGACCGCAATTGATTTGTCCTACCATACTACCCATGATGCTTACTTAAACAGGCCCTATGTAACTTATATAAAGCCCTCCCGGCCAATCGGTTCTTTTTTGAACTTTGAAAAGGAGCTGCTTCATCAAAACAGGGTTTTAGGATATCTTGACGCTAAGCGGGCGTTCGGCGCTTTGGCGGGATACCGATACTCTTTTTTTAAGAAAGACATCCCCTCGCCTGATATACAAAACCGGTTTGTATCCTATATTGCCCGGTTCGAAGCTTTTTTGCCGGCGAAAAAGCCGGGATTATTCAAAAAAGCTGCCGATTCGCTGACTATGCATCTTGAGGAAGATACAGGAAGAAAAGAGCTGACAAATGCCGATTATCTCATACGAGGCAGTGAAATTTGCGCGGAATTTCTGGAGATTTCTCCATTACAGGTATATCATATAGAAGAATTTCGGCAGTTGATCTTACAAAAATTCAATGAAATCAAAAAACAGCACGACGAGTCAGTATTTCAGAACCTGCATAAAATATCCGACCTGTCCAGGCTCTATGAAGAAATCAAACAAACAGACCAGAAATTCCTGTTAAGTACGTTATACTATTATATTGCCAATCAAAAGGATTGGATGGACGACCTTAACTGGTTTGCAGTTGCTGTTCCCAAACAGCTGATTGCGGTATTTTATCTTCTTGCCGCCGACCCGCCTGAAATAAAATAGATTCATAAACAGCCTTGTTTTGCCTCATACTAAAGGCAAATGGACAAGAAAGGCTGTTTACGATGAAAGAGAACGAACCATTTTGTAACCGCGAATTATCCTGGCTGGAGTTTAACCATCGGGTGCTGGAACAGGCTGAAAATACAAAAAATCCGTTATTTGAACGAATGAAGTTTTTATCGATTACCGGTTCAAATCTCGACGAGTTTTATATGGTGCGGGTGGCATCGGTCAAAGACCAGATAGATGCCGGCTACAGCAGGCCGGATGCGTCCGGTAACACGCCGGAAATGGTATATCAGAAACTATCCGACCGCGTGCATAAAATGGCCGAGGAGCAGTACAAGCTGTATCACCAGCTGAGAGAGGCGGCAAAGAATAAAATCCGGATAGTTCCTTTTAATGCATGTGACGGGGAGAAAAAACGTTTTTTAAAGGATTATTTTGAACATACGGTTTATCCGGTTCTGACGCCTGTGGCAATTGAGCGGGATCGTCCGTTTCCTCTGATTTTAAATAAAAGCCTGAACATCGGCGTTATGCTGAAAAATGAACGGGACGAACTCCTTTTTGCAACCGTTCAGGTGCCATCTGTTTTGGACAGGCTAATATATTTAGAAAAAGGCTGCTGTATTTTACTGGAGGATGTGATAGCGCAGTATCTGCATAAATTGTTTCCGGGGTATAAGGTGCTGTACCATGCAGTTTACCGCGTAACCCGCAACGCCGACCTTGCGCTTGACGAGGAAGATGATATTGTATGGGAAATGGAAAATCTGCTGAAAAAACGGCAATGGGGCAAACCGGTCCGCCTTGAAATCAGGCAGGGCGCAGTTTCCGGTATGGTATCTTATTTGCAGAGTATGCTGCAGATTGACGATAAGGGTTTATTTTTGTTAAACGGTCCGCCCGACCTGGCGTTTTTAACGAAACTCCGGGCAAACCTGCCGCGGTATCCAGGATTTGTGCCCCGGTATCCGCGGCAGCTGCGACAAAATCTGTTTGAAGCAATCCGGCAAAAAGACCAGTTTTTGCATCATCCTTATGACAGCTTCGACCCGGTTGTGGATTTTGTGGAAGAGGCGTCAAGGGATGAATCGGTGCTGGCAATCAAGCAGACGCTATACCGTGTAAGCGGCAATTCCCCAATTATCAAGGCTCTCAAATGCGCAGCTCAAAATGGGAAACAGGTAAGCGTTCTGGTAGAGCTTAAGGCCCGGTTTGACGAAGAAAATAATATCCACTGGGCAAGGGAGCTGGAACAGGCCGGCTGTCATGTGTTTTATGGCGTCAAGGGATTAAAAACGCATTGTAAGATACTGTTGATCGTGAAAAAAGACCCGGACGGTATCCGGCGGTACGTTCATCTGGGGACAGGGAACTATAACGATGTGACTGCAAAGCAATATACCGATATGGGTTATTTTACCTGCCGTGAAGAATTCGGCGCGGATGCGACAGCTCTGTTCAATAGTTTATCGGGGTATTATAAGCCCAAGCAGATGTATCAGCTGACCTGTGCGCCGGAGCATCTGAAGGAAAAGCTTCTGTCCCTCATACGGCAGGAAGCGGAAACTGCCAAAAACGGCAAAAAGGCTGGCATGATCCTCAAAATGAATTCCCTGGTCGATACCGGTTTGATCCACGCGCTGTATGAAGCGTCCTGCCAGGGAGTCAAAATTGATTTAATTGTGCGCGGCATCTGCTGTCTGGTGCCCGGCGTCAAAGGGTTCAGCGAGAATATATCGGTTCACAGCATTGTTGGCAGATTTTTGGAGCATAGCAGGATTTTTTATTTTTGCGGCAGCGATTCACTTTTTTTAAGCAGCGCAGACTGGATGCCGCGAAATTTGTATAAAAGGGTGGAACTGATGTTCCCTGTTCGGGACGAAGATATTAAAAAGAAGATAGCAGGCTTGTTAAATAAGATGCTGAAGGATACCGACAATACCAGTATCATGCAGCCAAATGGCAAATATAAAAAACTGGAAGAGAGCGGTTATAATATACAGAAAATTTTGTTGGAGGAAGAGAATCATGTTTGACACAGCGGCAGTGATAGACCTGGGGTCTAATTCGGTCCGGTTGACGGTAGCGGACCAGGACAGGGTGGTTTTCCGGCAGCGCGAATATGTGCGGCTCAGTGAAAGGATGGGAAAGGATAATGTCCTCAAGGAGGGGCCTATCCAGCGGACGATTGACGCGCTTATGGAAATGAAAAATACCATTCGGGACAACCATATCGAAACGGTCTATACGGTTGCAACAGAGGCTGTCCGGAGGGCAGTCAATCAAAACGCATTTTTAGAGCGGGTACATTACGAAACCGGATTGATTTTTTCGGTGCTCAGCGGGGAGCAGGAAGCATATTATGATTATTTGGGCGTCCGGTATGCCATGGACGTGCGCGACTGTGTTATATTAGATACCGGCGGCGGCAGCACCGAGTTTGTACTGGTGAAAAATGGAGAATTTGCCGGCTGGGGGCATATTCCGTTCGGCGCCGTTATTCTGACCGAACAGTTTAGGACATTGGAGGAAGCGGAAATGGCAGTTCGCCGGGAAATAAAAGAGCTTTCCTGGTTAGAGCAAGCTCAGAATTTAGATGTTGTGGGCTTGGGAGGAAGTATTCGGGCAGTCGGGCAGAACAGCAAAGAATATTTAACCTGTGAAGAAGTACAGGAGTTTTACAGCAGGGTCAGGGAAATGAATGTAGAGCAGAGGGCGAAACTCAAGGGTGTTTCCCCAAACAGGGCGGATATCTTTGCAGGTGGGCTTGTACCGCTGACCGTTTTTATGAAAGAGGCAAGCGCGCGTGGGCTGCGTTTTTCTGATACCAGCCTGCGCGAGGGTATTTTATATGAACACTTTTATAACAGCTGAAGAAGCTGCGCAAGTAATTTGAGCACACCTCTTCAAGCGCGCGAGGCGGAGGATATTTGTCCGCCGTCTGCTCGCGGAAATGGTGCCCTCTACCTATAGACGCGGGGAGACATCACCATAGGTTATAAAAAAATTTTAAAAAAAGTTTAAAAACTGTTGACAAAATTCAGAAAACTGGGTATAATATCTAATGTTGTTGCCGGATTGTGTAAGGGTAGCACGACAGACTCTGACTCTGTTTGTCTGGGTTCAAATCCTAGTCCGGCAGCCAGAAAAGCAGTTTTGATCATTTAGATCGAAACTGCTTTTTTTACAGCATATGATGGAGGAGTATAGTATGAAAATAATTGCAAAAGACGGTGTGTTCCATCTACAGGGCGGCGATATCAGCTATATTATGCGTGTCAATGAATACAATAAGCTGGGACATGTTTACTTTGGGAAAAAAGTTGAAATGTGTGATCCGTCCAGAATGAATATTTATTGGGAACGTGCATTTTCGGCACGGTATGTACCAATGGATGAGACGACCTTTTCTCTGGATAATTATCCGCAGGAATATCCGGCGTATGGCAATTCCGATAACCGTTATCCCGCAATCCATATTCAGATGCCGGATGGATCCACAAATACTGATTTTACATACAAGGGTTATGACATCTGTAAGGGTAAGCCGGCCCTGTGCGGTCTGCCTGCGTTTTATGCGGAGGAATCGGAAGCTGAAACAGTAGTGATCGAGCTTGTTGACGAAGTGTCAAGTATCAGCGTATTTTTAAATTATACTGTATTTGAAAACTATAATTGTATTGCCCGCAGCGTTAAGATTGTCAATCAGGGCAAAGAGCCGGTAAAGCTGCTGCACGCTCTGTCAATGTCCATTGATTTCCCGTCTGCCGACTATGATATCATTGCCTTGGGCGGCGCTTGGGGACGCGAATATGATATGACAAGACAGAAGGCGGTGCGCGGTTCATTTTCGATGGAATCGCGGCGCGGCGCTACCAGCCATCAGGCTAATCCGTTTTTTGCGGCGGTCGAACACAGCGCAACAGAAACGAGCGGCTGTGCTTATGGCTTTGCCCTGGTATACAGCGGCAACCATATAGAGCATGCAGAAGTATGCCAGATGAACACGCTGCGCATCTCTCAGGGGATCAATCCTTTTCATTTTAGCTGGAAGTTAAACCATGGCGAAGCTTTTCAAACGCCGGAATGCATGATGGTGTTCTCCAACGAGGGAATCGGCGGTATGTCGCGTACCTACCATGACCTGATTCGCAGACATCTTCTGCGCGGGCAGTATAAAGAAGGCGGGCGCCCTGTTCTGCTCAATAGCTGGGAAGCCAATTATTTTGATTTTGATGAACAAAAAATTCTGAAAAATATCAAGGACGCAAGCGGTTTTGGGTTGGAAGCTTATGTTCTTGACGATGGATGGTTCGGTGTCAGAAATGATGATAAGACCTCCCTTGGGGACTGGGTGATTGACCGTAATAAATTGCCCAATGGTTTAGAACCTCTGTGTAAATGTGCAAATGAAAATGGTATGAAAATGGGTCTTTGGTTCGAACCGGAAATGATTTCTCCTGACAGCGAGCTGTACCGCAAACATCCGGATTGGTGTATTCATATAGAGGGCCGCGCCCGGCAGACCAGCCGGTGCCAGCTTACGCTTGACCTCAGCCGCGAGGACGTCTGTGACGAAATTATCCGGATGGTCAGCGAAATTTTAGAATCCGCGCCGATTGAATATGTAAAATGGGATATGAACCGCCATATGACCAATATCGGTTCCTGTAAACTGCCGGCCGATCAGCAGATGGAAGTGCCCCACCGGTATATGCTGGGTCTGTACCGGGTGATGGAAACGATAACCAGCCGGTTCCCGCATATTTTGTTTGAAAGCTGCAGCGGCGGCGGTGGACGGTTTGATCTTGGGATGAGCTATTATATGCCGCAGTCCTGGACGAGCGATGACACTGACGCCGGAGAACGGCTCAGGATACAGCACGCCTGCTCGATGGTATATCCGCCGCTTGTGATGGAATGCCAGGTCAGCGCGGTGCCAAATCATCAGGTCGGACGTATTACTCCCTTTGATACCCGCGGTATTGTTGCCATGAATGGTAATTTTGGCTATACGCTGGATGTCGCAAAGCTGACCGGGGAAGAAAAGAAACAGGTCAGGGACCAGATTGCACGATATAAATCCTTCCGGCATATTATTGAAAAAGGCGACTTTTACCGTATTAAGAGTCCCTATGATAGTAATGAGGCTTGCTGGCAGCAGGTAACAAAGGATAAAACGGAATTTATCCTGACCTATGTACGTAAAATTGTAACCTGCAATACCGGCTTTGACCTGATTAAATTGCAGGGACTGGAGGAAAATAAGATTTATCAGGACGTAGACAGCGGCGAACGGTTTTACGGCAACGAACTAATGCATACCGGGATTCTGGTGAATCTTCCAAAAAGAGATTTTGTCGGATTTTTACGGCATTTTAAGGAAGCGGAATAATAATAAGCGGGGGCTTTACCCCCGCTTTTATTGTGTGCTTTTGATGTATTCTGCCAAAAAGTCCTGATAAGCGGCGTAATGAATTTCCTCATCTTCGGCCATACGCGCAAGAACTGCTGAGACATATGGGTCTTCGATGTAATCGGCTTGTTCAAGATATTCCCTTACCGCAGATTGTTCCAAATAAATATTGCTTTTCAGCAGAACAGGAAGCTCCCGGGAATAATTTACCATGGACCCCTGCCAGAAAAAGCGTTTATAGCCGCGGATTGCTTCGCATTTTGGATTGCCGCCCAGCATGTCTATCAAGGAACCCAGCATATTTAGGTGGTGCATTTCCACTTCTGAAATTCGGACAATTGTTTGCGCTATTTCCTCAAATTGCTCTTGCAGCGTCCAGTGCTGGTATAAGTATTGATAAATTGCAGTCATCTCTCCTGTGGCAGACGCAAGGTCTCCGGTGAGAATTGCTGCGTAATGGATGTTTCTGCCCTCTACCTTTAGTTCAGGATAAGGTGAGGCGGCTTTTACCGGTATCATACCAATTCCTCCAAGCAGTTATTCTTAAGACATCTATATGCAGAAAAAGGCGCCGCAAGTACTAAAAGAAAGAGAAAGAGACGGTGCTCACCCCACATGCCGGCACGTCATATAATGGCGTAAGGGGGTGGTAACCTATGTTCCATTCAATTTTACTGATCACAGCATTGTGTATTGATTCCTTTGCTGCCAGTATTGCATATGGAGCAAACGGGATCAAAATACCGCTGCGGTCAGCATTTGTTATCAGCGGCGTTGGCGCTTTGTTTTTGGGCTTGTCTTTTTACGCGGCATTTTCCATACGGGAATTTGTACCGCCGCGGCTTTGTGTGGTCATTAGCTTTTGTGCTCTGCTGTTGATCGGTATTTATAATTTGGTTCAAAGCTTGCTGAAATCATATTTAAAAAGCCGCAAACAAAATAATCTAAAGTTCTCTCTTGCCGGTTTTATGATTCAAATCTATTTGGATGAGACAAGTGCGGATATCGACAACTCAAAGGTATTGAGCGTCCGGGAAGCACTGTATCTGGCGGTCGCCGTTTCTATAGATTCTCTCATTACAGGATTCGGAACGGGATTGGTTGTTACAAACCAGCTGCAAATCGTCTTTTTTACCTTTTTGGTGAACATGGCGGCAATCGGGCTTGGATTTATCTTAGGCGGTAAACTGAAAAATAAGTTTAATTTATCCTGGCTGGGCGGCGCTTTACTGATATTGCTTGCTTTTCTGAAAATCATTTAATTGCGCTTATCAGTAAAAAGGACAAAAATTAAGCGGTATTTTACAGAAAAGACTTAGTTTACAAATTAAGAAAGATGTGGTAAAATAGAAAAAGATAAAAGATTTATATATTTGAAATGCGTTAAAATATGTATTTGGAGGAATGACAATGACAATATTAGTAACAGGCGGCGCTGGTTATATCGGTTCACACACTTGTGTCCAGCTGCTGGAACAGGGGTATGATGTGATTGTTGTTGACAATCTGTGCAATGCAAGCGAAAAATCCCTGGACCGCGTACAGGAAATTACCGGTAAAAAATTAAAGTTTTATCAGGACAGTATCAACAATAAGGATGGACTGCAAAAAATATTTCAAGAAAATAAAATTGACGCAGTCATTCATTTTGCAGGGCTGAAAGCGGTCGGAGAATCTGTACAGATTCCTCTGAGTTATTATTTTAATAATGTTGCAGGGACTGTTACTTTATGTGAAGTGATGGCGGAAAATAATGTAAAAAAAATCGTATTCAGTTCCAGTGCGACGGTTTACGGAAGCCCAAAAAAAGTACCGATTACCGAGGATATGGAACTTCATGTAACCAATCCTTATGGCCGGACAAAATTGATGATAGAAGATATTTTGCGCGATT
>ERZ773194.4368-NODE-4368-length-11180-cov-15.706517_pt1 | contig 11180 bp, 8 predicted proteins | sample MGYA00511240_ERZ773194 | MGnify/ENA primary metagenome ERZ773194 (study PRJEB29015, sample SAMEA2737774) | human gut metagenome | biome: human gut; feature: human-associated habitat; material: faeces | place: China | collected 2012 ... | reverse complement strand
TAGAAATTACTCTTTCTTTCTTAGATTTTGCATCAGCTTCTGCCTTTTGTAAAATTTCTTGTGCAATTTCATTTGCAGCGCTTGCTTTCTTTGAAAGAATTTTATTTTTTTCTTCTTCAGCTGCCGCTAAGATATTTTCCTTTCCAGCTTCTGCATCCTTAAGGATTTTAGAAGTTATATTCTTTACATTTGACATAATTTATATCTCCAATCTTTATGATGCTAATAATTATTGCAAGTAAAAATTACATTGCAAGTAAAAATTACATTGCCATGCTTACTAACATGAATGATATAACGAATCCTAATAATGCATATGTTTCAACCATAGCTGATAATATAATACCTTTAGTGTTATGTTCTGGTCTCTTAGCTAATATTTGAATACCAGCAGCAGCAACTCTACCTTGAGCTATAGCTGAGAAATATCCTGCTAAAGCAATTGGAAGGCAAGCTCCAAAAATATATAATCCTTGAGAAAGTGTCATACCTGCTGATAATTTAGTAAATGCTAAAAATCCAACAACGAATCCATATAGACCTTGTGTACCTGGTAATAATTCTAGAACTAATGCTTTACCAAACTTTTCTGGCTCTTCTGTTACAAGCCCTGTAGCTGCTTCCCCTACTAATCCAACACCTTTTGCTGAACCTATTCCTGATAATCCAACAGCTAAAGCAATACCTAATGCTGCAAAAATTATTCCTCCACCATTTTCCATTAAAAATTGTATCCATGTCATATTATTCATTTTTTATTCCTCCTAATCAAGTGTATAGTCGTGAATATTCTCAGTTCTGCAAATTCTTTCCCAAAGTGGTGACATACTTCTCAGGTGCTTTACGATAGGTGGAAGAACCTCAAGAATATAATCAACATCTTCCTCTGTGTTCTCGTCATTGATAGAAAGTCTGAGTGAGCCATGTGCTACTTCGTGTGGCAGACCAAGTGAAAGCAGAACGTGTGAAGGGTCAAGTGAACCGCTTGTGCAGGCTGAGCCTGATGAAGCTGCAACGCCTTGAAGATCAAGTGAAAGAAGCAGGCTCTCGCCCTCTACTCCACGAACAGATATGTTTACATTTCCTGCAAGTCTGTGTTCTGTGTCACCATTAAGTCTTGACTCTGGAATCTTAAGAAGCCCCTCGATAAGTCTATCTCTCATCTTTCTAACACGCTCATTCTTTGCAGGGATATCCTTTACAGCATCAGTGATAGCAACGCCGAGAGCCACGATAGAAGGTACGTTCTCGGTACCTGCGCGCTTATTTCTCTCCTGTGCTCCACCGTAGATAAGGTTAGGAAGGTTTATGCCTGTTTTTACATAAAGCGCGCCAACACCCTTTGGAGCGTGGAGCTTATGTCCTGAAAGTGAGAGCATATCAATGTTCATATCTTTAACATTGATGTCAATATTTCCTACAGCCTGAACAGCGTCAGTATGGAACCATACGCCATGCTTGTGGCAAACTTCACCGATCTCAGCGATAGGCTGTATAGTACCGATCTCGTTGTTAGCTGTCATTATTGTAACAAGGCAGGTGTCATCACGGATAGCGTCCTCGACCTGTTGTGCAGTAACAAGACCCTTGTCACCTACAGGAAGATATGTTACCTCAAAGCCAAGCTTTTCGAGATACTGACAAGTGTGCAGAACTGCATGATGTTCAAATGCAGTTGTGATGATATGCTTCTTGCCCTTTTTTTCTCCAAGCTGTGCACAGCCTCTTATAGCCCAGTTGTCAGACTCAGAGCCACCAGCAGTGAAATAGATCTCGTTGACCTTCGCACCAAGAGCGTTTGCGACCTGTTCTCTTGCTTTAAGAACGGCTTTTGCGCATTCCATTCCCAAAGAATATATACTTGACGGATTTCCGTATAGCTCAGTGAAATAAGGCAGAGCGGCGTCAAGAGCTTTCTGAGATACTCTAGTCGTAGCTGAGTTATCTGCATAGACAAATCTCTTTTCCAATTAAATCATACCTTTCATATATAGATTTACTATTTTATTATATACTTATTTACTACAAAATGCAAGTGATTTCGTTAATTTAACAGAAATTTAACTTCTACTGAATTTCTTTGAGCCCATGACTGCAAGTTCGTCACAACGTTCGTTTTCCGGATGTCCTGCATGGCCTTTTACCCAGACATAGGTGATCTTGTGCCGTGCCTCCTGCTCCAGTGCCTGTGCCCATAAGTCCGGGTTCAGGGCAGGGGAGCCGTCGGCTTTTTTCCAGCCCCGGCGCTTCCAGCCCTTGGCCCAGCCCTTTTCCAGCCCGTTGATGACGTACTGGCTATCGGAGCACAGCCGCACCTCGCAGGGCTCCTTGAGCTGGCGCAGCGCCTCGATAAAGGCCGTCAGCTCCATGCGGTTGTTGGTGGTGCTGGCGTCGCCGCCGCTCAGTTCCTTTTCGTACACCTTGCCGTCAAAGCGGTAGCGCAGCACCGCACCCCAGCCGCCCGGGCCGGGGTTGCCGCTGCAAGCGCCGTCTGTGTACACCTCTACCTGTTTCATGGGGTTCTCCTTATAGAATAGAATATCTTTATTTAGCGCTATTTTGCCCGGGATGTCAAGAGCCAATGTATACGCCGACCCAGTTTTGCCAAACCTTGGAATTGACAAAACCGGTGCGAGATACTATACTTAGCGTAACAAAATGCGTATAGGGGTGCACCAAAGGCGTGCGCCCGGCTGTTCCGGCAGAAACGCCACGGTCGCATCGAACAGATGGACTTACCTGGCCAAGAACCTCTTGCGGAACCAACAGCGCTGCTGCAAAAAGCACGCTGAACGATAAATTCTATACGATGCATCAACCGGAAGCCGATGCAGTTTCAGGTGCTTCCCCTGTGCAAGGTGCGGCTGCTCTCCCCGGCGGAGCGCGGCCTGACCTGCAATTGAATCTGGAGGTAAAGAATGGCTCAAACAAAAGAAAATAACCCCGCACCCCGTGCAAAAGCCCCGGCAGCGCCCAAGGCAGCTGCCGCAAACGGCACTGTTCCCGCAGGGGAAAAGCACACCCGTCCCACCACCCGCCGCCCCTACTATAACCGCCGCCCGCGCCGTGCGCAGCAGCCCAAGGAGGCAGCGACCCCCATCCATATCTACCCGCTGGGCGGTCTGGGCGAAGTCGGCAAGAACATGACCGTCTACGAGTGCAACGGCGATATGATCATCGTGGACTGCGGTCTGGTGTTCCCGGACAGCGAGATGTTCGGCGTGGACATGGTCATCCCGGACTTCACCTTTGTGGTGCAGAACAAGGATAAGATCAAGGGTCTGCTCATCACCCACGGCCACGAGGACCACATTGGCAGCATTCCCTATCTGCTGCAGAAGTTCAGCCTGCCGGTGTACGGCACCCGCCTGACCTGCGGCCTGATCAAAAACAAGCTGGAGGAGTTCGGCCTTGCCGGCAAGACCAAGTTTGTGGAGATCGTGCCCCGGCAGAAGATCAAACTGGGCTGCTTTACCGTGGAGCCCATCCATGTCAACCACTCCATCCCGGATGCCGTGGCCTTTGCCATCGACAGCCCCGCCGGTACCATCATCCAGACCGGCGACTTTAAAATTGATTACACCCCGCTGGCTTGCGGCGTGACCGACCTGTCCACCCTGTCCGAGTACGGCCAGCGCGGTGTGCTGGCTTTGCTGAGCGACTCCACCAACGCGGAGCGCCCGGGCTTTACTGCTACCGAGCAGAAGGTGGCCGCCGGTGTGCGCAGCCTGTTTGCCCGCGCCCGCAATAAGCGCATCATCATTGCGACCTTTGCGTCCAACATCTACCGCGTGCAGCAGATCATTGATCTGGCTGTGGAGGATGGCCGCAAGGTGGCCTTCAGCGGCCGCAGCATGGTCAACAACACCGCCATGGCGCAGGAACTGGGCTATATGCACATCCCGGAGGGCACCCTGATCAGCGTAGACGAGCTGAACCAGTACCCGCCGGAGCAGGTGGTGCTGGTGACCACCGGCAGTCAGGGCGAGCCTCTGAGCGCGCTGAGCCGTATGGCCTCCTGCAGCCACCGTCAGGTGCGGGTAGGCCCCGGCGACTTCATCATCATCTCCGCAAACCCCATCCCCGGCAACGAAAAGAGCGTGACCAAGATCGTCAACGGTCTGCTGCTGCTGGGCGCAGAGGTCATCTACGAGAGCATGTACGATGTGCACGTTTCCGGCCACGCCTGTCAGGAGGAGCAGAAGCTGATGCTTACCCTGACTAAGCCCAAGTACTTCCTGCCTGTGCATGGTGAGTATAAGCAGCTGAAAAAGCACGCCCTCACCGCTGCAAGTCTGGGCATTCCCACCAGCAACATCCTCATTGCGGAAAACGGCTCCAACGTCATCCTCTCGCAGGACGAGATGAAGCTGGGCGAGCCGGTGACTGCCGGTGCCGTTATGGTGGACGGCCTTGGTGTGGGCGATGTGGGCAACGTGGTGCTGCGGGACCGCAAGCACCTCTCCGAGGACGGCCTTGTCATCATCGTGGCCACCGTGGACAGCAAGACCGGCAAGGTGCTGGCCGGGCCGGATCTGGTAAGCCGGGGCTTTGTGTATGTGCGCGAGAACGAGAGCCTGATGGACGGTGCCCAGAGCATTGTGGAAAATGCGCTGGAGCGCTGTGTGGACGAGCACGTCCGGGACTGGAACAGCGTAAAGACCCGTGTGCGTGAGGCACTGAGCAGCTATATCTACCGGCGCACCAAGCGCAGCCCGATGATCCTGCCGATCCTGATGGAGGTCTGATCCGGGCGCACCGCAAAGCGGTGCAGCGTCTGAGGAGGCAAAAAACGAATGAAACGTAAACCAAGATGGACACTGGAAATGCTCACGGCCAGTCTGGCGGTGCTGTGCGGCCTTTTGCTGCTGGTGCTGCTGGTACAGCGCCCCACAGCATGGCCGCTGCTGGCCGTGCTGGTGGTGCTGTGGGGCGTAGGGGCAACCTTGTTCCGCTTCAGGCTGCGCAGCTGGGTGGTGCGCTGGACAAGCGGCACCACCTTTGAAAAATCCAAGGTGCAGTTCAGTCTGGAGCCCCTTTCCCAGCCTGCGGCGCTGCTTTCCGGCGAGACGGTGCTATGGTATAACGGCCAGTTCCGCACCCGCCTGCTGGGCGGGCAGGATGTGCTGGCCAGCCGGGTGCAGAAGCTGCTGCCCGGGCTGGATCTGCAGCTGTGCCGCAAGCGTGAGGGGCAGCTGCTGACCCTTGCCGACGGCTATTGGAGCGTGCACAGCTCTACCGTGCCCGGCGAAGCCGAAAGCATGACCCTGCTGGTGCTGAACGAGGAGACCGAGCTGCGCCGCATTGAGGCAGAGTATAAGGCCAGCCGTCCGGGGTATCTTGCCTTCCAGCTGGACGGCTACGATGATGTGTTCGGGGATCTGATGGACAGCGAGCGCGCCCGTCTGCTGGAGGGCGTCAACCGTATTCTGGAGGATATGATCGGGCGCGGCAGCGGCTTTCTGCGCCGGGTAGGCAGCGGCGGCCGCTATATCGCCGTGGTGGAGGAGCGCCAGCTGGAGCAGTTCGCCAACCGCGGCTACGATGTGCTGGATAAGATCCGCGCACTGGACCCCGGCGTGAGCCTTTCGATGTCCATTGGCATCGGCCGCGGTGCACGAACCCTGCGGGAAGCGCAGGATATGGCCGAGCACGCGCTGGATATGGCGCAGGGACGCGGCGGCGATCAGGCCGCTGAGATGACGCTGGACGGCTTTACCTTCTATGGCGGCGTGAGCCACGGCGTGGAAAAGCGCAGTAAGGTGCGCAGCCGCCTTGTGGCCGACCAGCTGGTCAAGCTGATCAAGGAGGCCGACCATGTGGTCATCATGGGTCACCGCATGAGCGATCTGGATGCCATCGGCGCAGCCGAGGGTGTGCTGCGCATTTGTAAGATCTGCGATGTGCCGGCGGTCATCGCCGTCCGGCGAGACGCTACGCTGGCGGCCAGTCTGATCGATGCACTGTGCAAGGCGGGGCAGAAGGATGACTTCATCGATCCCAAGGACGCCCTGCCCATCATCTCCAAGCGCACCCTGTGCATTGTGGTGGATACATATCAGGCTGGCCTTGTGGAAAGCAAGGACATTCTGGAAAAATGCGGCAAGGTGGCCGTCATCGACCACCACCGCAAGGGCGTGGGCTACATCGAAAACCCGGCACTGGTCTGTCACGAGCCCTATTCCTCCTCGGCCAGCGAGCTGGTCACCGAGCTGTTGCAGTATGTGGGCGAGCGGGACGACAAGCCCAACCGCGTGGAGGCCGAAGGTCTGCTTGCCGGCATTTTGCTGGATACGCAGGACTTTACCCTGCACACCGGTGTGCGTACTTTTGAAGCCGCTGCTGCCCTGCGCCGCTACGGTGCAGAGACCGAGCGGGTGCGCCGATTGTTCGATGTGACCATGGTGGAGTACAACGCCAAGGCCGATCTGGTGGAAAAGGCACAGATGTACAAAAACTGTGCCATCTCCATTGGCGGCGAAGTGGCTCCGGAAGCCCGGGTCGCCATTGCGCAGGCTGCCAATGACCTGCTGCGCATTCAGGGCGTGGACGCCAGCTTTGTGGCAGTGCAGGTGGGCAACGGCGTAAACGTCTCTGCCCGCAGCATGGGTGCCGTGAATGTGCAGGTGATCATGGAGTCGCTGGGCGGCGGCGGCCATCAGACCATGGCAGCAGCGCAGCTGAAGCATATCACCCCGCAGGCGGCACGCAGCCGCATTCAGGATGCCATCGACCAATATTATCTCTCCCAGAAAAAGACTACGCCGGAAGCACGACCGGCAAAAGGGGAATAAAAGCATGAAACAGTACGATTATCTCATCGTTGGTGCCGGTCTGTTCGGTGCCGTGTTTGCCCACGAGGCCAAAAAGGCAGGCAAAAAGTGTCTGGTCATCGATAAGCGCGACCATATCGCGGGCAACATCTACACCGAGAATGTGGAGGGCATCAACGTGCACCGCTACGGTGCGCATATCTTCCACACCAACAACAAGGCTGTGTGGCAGTATGTGAACCAGTTTGCAGAGTTCAACCGCTACACCAACAGCCCGGTGGCCAACTACCACGGCCAGATCTACAACCTGCCCTTCAACATGAACACCTTCAACAAGATGTGGGGTGTTGTGACCCCTGCCGAAGCCAAGGCCAAGATCGAAGAGCAGAAGGCCGCTGCGGGCATTACCGACCCGCAGAACCTGGAAGAGCAGGCCATCAGCCTTGTGGGCACCGATATCTACGAAAAGCTCATTAAGGGCTACACCGGCAAGCAGTGGGGACGTCCCTGCACCGAACTGCCCGCCTTTATCATCAAGCGCCTGCCGGTGCGCTTTACCTACGACGACAACTATTTCAACGCCCTGTATCAGGGCATCCCCAATGGCGGCTACACCGCCATGGTGGAAAAGATGCTGGCTGATACCGAGGTGCGCCTGAACGTGGATTATCTGGCCGACAAGGCTGCGCTGGACGCACTGGCTGAGAAGGTAGTCTACACCGGCCCGGTGGATGCCTACTTCGGCTACCGTCTGGGTGCGCTGCAGTACCGCAGCGTCCGCTTTGAGACCGAGGTGCTGGATACCGACAACTATCAGGGCAACGCGGTGGTCAACTACACCGATGCCGAAACCCCCTATACCCGCATCATCGAGCACAAGCATTTCGAGTTTGGTACCCAGCCCAAGACCGTCATCAGCCGGGAGTACAGCGCCGAGTGGAAAAAGGGCGATGAACCCTACTATCCTGTCAACGACGAGAAGAACGGCGCCCTGTATGCGCAGTATAAGGCACTGGCCGATGCCGAGCCGGGCGTGATCTTCGGCGGCCGTCTGGGCGAGTATAAGTACTACGATATGGACAAGGTCATCGAGGTAGCGCTGGACGTGGCCGCAAAGGAGCTGGCATAAAGAGCGCAATTGCCCCGGGTCACCGCCGCAAAAAAGGCGTTTCCTTGGGGGAGCTGTCGCCGCAGGCGACTGAGGGGGTAGGCGCGCAGCGGAGGACATTTGAAATGCTGCCCCGCTTCCTCTTGCCCAAAAACGACAAATGCGCTATACTATTACCATAAGACTGCACCGGTTTTCCGGTGAGAAGTGAGGGATACTATCATGAAAGTGATTCTGAAGCAGGATATCAAGGGCATTGGCAAGAAGGACGAGATCCACGAGGTCTCCGACGGCTACGCCCGCAACTACCTGTTCCCGCGCAAGCTGGCCGCTGTGGCGGATGCCAGCGCTGTGAACATGGCCCGCGGCAAGGAGGCCGCAGCCGATTTCCACGAGGCTGAGAACGTGGCAGCCGCCAAGGCTCTGGCTGCCAAGATCGAGGGCAAGACTGTGACCATCAAGGCCAAGGGCGGCGCATCCGGCCGTCTGCACGGCAAGGTGACCGGCAAGGAAGTTGCCGAGGCACTGGCTGCGCTGGCAGGTGCACCCATCGACAAAAAGAAGATCGAGCTGGAGACCAAGGACATCAAGGATGCCGGCGTGTTCAACGGCAAGGTCCGTCTGTACGTTGGCGTCGTGGCTTCCTTCAAAATCCAGGTGGAAGTGGAACAGGCCTGATCTGTGTGCCGTTTGCGCCCCCTCACAGCAGGGGGCGCTTTTTGGCTTTACAGGAAGCTTTGGATTTTGGATAAGGACAAACTACTATGCCGAATGAACGACATTATTCCAATGAACTGAATCTGGAGAGCGTGGGCATCAATCTGCCCTACAATATGCAGGCAGAGCAGAGCGTGCTGGGCGCGGTGCTGCTCAAGCCCGACACCCTGACTGATCTTGTGGAGATCCTCAAGCCGGAAATGTTCTACACCCGGCAGAACGCCCAGATCTGGACGGAGATGCTGCGCCTGTTCACCAACGACCAGACCATCGATTTTGTCACCCTGCTGGATGCGGTGGTGTCCGATGGTGTGTTCCCCAGTGCAGACGAAGCTAAGATCTACCTGACCGGTCTGGCAGAAACAGTGCCCAGCATCTCCAATGTAAAGGCCTACGCCCAGATCGTGCAGGAAAAATATCTGGTGCGTCAGCTGATGGGTGTCGCCAAGGACATCTTGCAGGACGCCGGGGACGAGCCGGACGCCGACCTTCTGCTGGAAAACGCGGAGCAGCGCATCTACGAGATCCGCTCCGGCCGCGATTCCAGCGCCCTGACCCCGCTTTCGTCCAGCATGGTGGAAACGCTGACCAACCTGCAAAAGATCAGCGGCCCGGATGCGGACAAGTACAAGGGCATCCCCACCGGCTTCCGTCTGCTGGACACCGTGCTTACCGGCCTTGGCCGCGGCGATCTGGTCATTCTGGCAGCCCGTCCCGGTATGGGCAAGACCAGCTTTGCGCTGAACATCGCCACCCGCGTGGCCATGCAGCAGAAGGTGCCGGTGGCTATCTTCAGTTTGGAAATGACCAAGGAGCAGCTGACTAACCGTATCCTCTCGTCAGAGGCCGGTATCGACAGTCAGGCCTTCCGTACCGGTGCGCTGCGCGCCGAGGACTGGGAGTACCTGGCGCTGGCGACTGAAAAACTGCACGATGCACCGATCTATATGGATGATACCTCCGGCATTACCATCACCGAGATGAAGGCCAAGATCCGCCGGGTGAATCAGGATCCTGCCCGCCCCAACGTGGGTCTGATCGTCATCGACTATTTGCAGCTGATGACCACCGGCCAGCGCAGTGAGAACCGCGTGCAGGAGATCAGCTCCATCACCCGAAACCTGAAGATCATGGCAAAGGAGCTGAATGTGCCCATCATCGCGCTGAGCCAGCTGTCCCGTGCGGTGGAAAAGCAGGGCAACAACTCCAGCCACCGCCCGCAGCTTTCTGACCTGCGTGATTCCGGCTCCATCGAGCAGGACGCAGACTGCGTTTTGTTCTTGTACCGTGATTCCTACTACGCCAGCCAGAACCCGGACGGCGCTGAGGTGGATGCCGATACCGCCGAGTGTATCGTGGCAAAGAACCGTCACGGCGAGACCAGCACCGTGCCGCTGGGCTGGGATGGTGCCCACACCCGCTTTATGGATGTGGACTTCAAACGCTGATGGATACCGCGATCCTTGCCCGGGTGGAGGATTTCTGCACCCGGGAGGGGCTTTTGCAGCCCGGCACACCGCTGCAGCTGGCGGCGGCGGTCTCCGGTGGGGCGGACAGCATGGCGCTGCTGCTCTTGCTGCGGCAGCTGCAGCCAAGGTTCGGCTATACGCTCTCTGCCTGCCATGTGAACCACGGTCTGCGCGGGCAGAGCGCCGACCGGGACGAAGCCTTTGTGCGGGCGGAATGCGCCCGCTTGGGTGTGCCGCTGCGGGTGTTCCATGCCGCAGAGCTGGCACTGCCCCCGGCGCACGCCGGGGAGGACTGGGCGCGCCGTCTGCGCTACACGGCCTTTGTGCAGCTGCAAGGGCAGGGGATAGATGCCATCGCCACGGCCCATACTGCAAATGATCAGGCGGAAACGCTGCTGCTGCGGCTGGCGCGCGGCACCGGGCTGCACGGTGCGGGCGGCATCCGGCCAAGGCGCGGGTGCTACCTGCGTCCGCTGCTTTGCCTGAGCCGCGCCGAGACCGAGGCCGTCTGCCGGGCAGCGGGGCAGCCGTGGGTCACCGACGAGACCAACGATACCAATGCCTACGCCCGCAACCGGCTGCGCCACAGCGCCCTGCCTGCGCTGGAAAGCACCAACGCGGCAGCAGTGCAGAATCTGGCACGGTTCTGTGAAAAGGCCGCGCGGGCAGATGCCTACCTTGCCGCCGGGGCTGCAAAGCTTCTGGCGGCGGCACGCCTGCCCGGCGCAGAACCGGCGTGGCAGCTGGCGCTTTTGCAGGCGGCAGACCCGCTGCTGCTGGAGACCGCGCTGCACAGCCTTGTAGCTCCGGTGCGGGACGCAGAGGAAAAATATGTGCAGCTGCTGTGCGCCGTGGTGCGGCAGGGCAGCGGTGCAGTACAGCTGACCGGACAGGTGCGCTTTTGCGCCGGAAACGGCTGTCTGCGGCAGGAAACGCTGCTGCAGGCACTGCCCCGGCAGCCGGAGTGCCTGCCGCAGCAAGTGCCCTTTTGGCCCGAAAAACAGTCGGAATTCCGGCTGCGCGGGGGCTGGAAGGGAAAAGCAGAGCTGTTAAAAGCCGATTTTGAAGAAAAAATACAAGTCGTTCATAAAAAAGACTTAAAAAATCGGGCGG
>ERZ773194.4367-NODE-4367-length-11183-cov-3.198418_pt1 | contig 11183 bp, 8 predicted proteins | sample MGYA00511240_ERZ773194 | MGnify/ENA primary metagenome ERZ773194 (study PRJEB29015, sample SAMEA2737774) | human gut metagenome | biome: human gut; feature: human-associated habitat; material: faeces | place: China | collected 2012 ... | reverse complement strand
GGCGGGAATTGTGTGGTATTGCCCTAAACTTTAAGCAGAAAAACACCCCCTGACCTAGAAAGAGGTACCCCATGGCAGAAATTCGCGTACTGGATAAGCATACCGCTGAACTGATCGCCGCAGGCGAGGTGGTGGAGCGGCCTGCTTCGGTTGCAAAGGAACTGCTGGAAAACGCCATCGACGCCGGTGCAACGCAGATCACGCTCTCCATCGTGCGCGGCGGCATTCAACAGCTGCAAATTGCGGATAACGGCAGCGGCATTGAGGCAGAGTATATCGATAAAGCCTTTGTGCGCCACGCAACCAGCAAAATTGCCAGTGCCGAGGATCTGGGCCACATCCACACCCTTGGCTTCCGCGGCGAAGCGCTTGCTTCCATCGCCAGTGTGGCCAGGGTAGAGGTGCTGACCCGCACCGAAGCGGACGAATACGCCTGCTGCTATCGCATTGAGGGCGGCGAGCCCCAGGGCATGGAGCCCGGCGCCCGCCCGCGCGGCACCACCGTAACGGTGAACGATCTGTTCTATAATACGCCCGCCCGCATGAAGTTCCTGAAAAAGGACGTCAGTGAGGGAACTTTTGTGGCGGATATCGTTCTGCATGAAGCGTTGTCCCACCCGGAAATTGCATTCCGCTTTCTGCGGGACGGCAAGCAGCAGTTCATGACCCCCGGTGACGGCCAGCTGCGCAGCGCTGCCTATGCGGTGCTGGGGCGGGAGTTTGCCCGCGACCTGCTGCCGCTGGATGGCGATGGCGGCGTTTATAAAGTGACCGGCCTTGTCACCCCGCCGCGCGCCTGCCGGGCGTCTCGCAGTGCGCAGCATTTTTACGTCAATGGCCGCTATGTCAAAAACCGCACCATGATGGCAGCGCTGGAAAACGCTTACAAGGGTACCCTGATGCAGGGCAAATACCCCGGCGCCATCCTGCGCGTTGATATGCCGGCGGACCTGGTGGACGTCAACGTACACCCCGCCAAAACCGAGATCCGTTTTGCGCGGGAAAGCGATGTGTTCGATGCGGTCTACCGCACGGTGCGCGCGGCCTTGGCTGCCCCCGGCAGCGGAGAGTGCCGCTTTGATTTGGGCCATGTGGCAAAAGAAAATCCCCAGCCCGCCCCGCAGCAGACAACGCTGCCTGGCAGTACTCCGGCACAGTCCAACCCCCAGCGGCCTGCGGTTGCACCGGCCCAGCCGCCGCAGCCGCAAAAGCATTTCAACACCCTTTCCGCGGCAGAGTACCGCGCATTGAATAAGCTCACGGCCCCGGTGCCTGCCCGCACGCTGCCCGGTACCGGCGGAGTGATGGAGCTGAACTCGGTGCGGGCACCATTTAATGTACCCAGCACCCCGCAGTTTGCCGCCCCCGCGCCGCACACGGCACAGGAGAACCTGCTGGACATTCTGCCCGACCTGCCGGAACAGCAGCCCAAGGCAGAACCCGCTGTAACCACAGCCCTCGCGCAGCAGCCTGCCCCAGCCCAGCTGGAAAATATTGAATCACCGGAACTGCCGGAAGAGGAAAAATCTGCCACCGGCCTGAGCGCACTGCCCATCACCCACAATGCCCCAACTGCCCAGGCGGACATCCCGCCGGAGCAGACGACCTTTGCCCCGGCACCCGCCAGCCTGCCGCTGCGTGTGGTGGGGGAGGTATTCAAAACCTACATCATCACCGAGCGCAACAATGAGCTTTGTCTGATTGATAAGCACGCCGCACATGAGCGCATCCTGTTTGAGCAGCTCGCCAAGGATTACGGCAGCGTGCCGTCTCAGATGCTGCTTGTCCCCGTGCAGGTCAACCTTTCCGCCGAGGAAAAGCAGGCCCTGCTGGCCCACCAGGAACTTTTGCAGAACAGCGGTGTGGAAGTGGATGATTACGGCGGCTTTACCGTTGTGGTGCGTGCCGTTCCCGCGGATGTGCCGGTGGACGATGTGGGGGATATGGTGCTGGAACTGGCCAACCATTTGCTGAACGGCGGCCGCGATGCCCTGCGGGAGAAAACCGAGTGGGTACTGCATTCCATTGCCTGCCGCGCCGCCATTAAAGCGGGGGACAGGACCACCACCGATGAAATGCTGGCCCTGGCCCAGAAAATTATGGACGGCAGTGTGCCGCCGTTTTGTCCCCATGGCCGCCCCTGCGTGCTGAAGCTGACCCGGAAGGAGCTGGAAAAACAGTTTGGACGCCTTGTATAATGCCGCCAAGCCCCGCGTGGTTGCCATTGGCGGACCGACGGCAACTGGTAAAACCGCACTCTCGGTCGCCTTGGCCAAACGCTTTGGCGGCGAGATCATCAGTGCGGATTCCATGCAGATCTATCAGGGGCTGGATGTTGGCACTGCCAAAGTGACCCCGGAAGAAATGCAGGGGGTGCCGCACCATCTTGTCGGCTTCCTTGCGCCGGAACAGGCGTTCAGCGTGGCGGATTTTACCACTCTTGCGGGGAAAACCATCACCCAGCTGACGGCACAGGGCAAGCTGCCGCTGGTTGTGGGCGGCACAGGGCTGTACATTACCAGCCTGCTCAACGGCATTGGCTTTACGCCGGAAAAAGTGGATCCCGCCATCCGGCAGGAGCTGCAAGCCCGCCTGCAGGCGGAAGGCTCCCAGGCGCTCTATGCAGAACTTGCCGCGGTGGACCCGGGCTATGCCGCCAAGGTGCATCCCAACAACACCCCGCGGGTCATCCGTGCTTTGGAACTGTACCGTGCCACCGGCCGCAAGATGAGCGCTGAGCGCGAGGCCGCCCGTCCGGCGGAAAAACCTTACCGTTCACTCTGTCTCTGCCTGACCTGCCGCGACCGCACCCTTCTTTACCAGCGGATTGATACCCGCTGTGACCGTATGATGCAAAGCGGCATTCTGGAAGAGGCCAAACTGGTGTATGACCACCGCGATACCTACCGCACCGCGGCGCAGGCCATCGGCTACAAAGAGTTCTTCCCGTATTTTGAGGGAACAGCAGACCTGGAAAGCTGCCTTGCGCACCTCAAGCAGGCTTCCCGCAATTATGCCAAGCGTCAGCTGACCTGGTTCCGCCGCCAGACGGACGCTGTGTGGCTTTACCTGGAAGACGGAAACCTGGAACAGCAGGCGGCAGAACAGACCGAAGCGTTCCTGGCGGAAAACAACGCTTGAAATGCAGTAACAATATCGCTATATATAAAAGATAAAACCAAAGGGGGGATACCCAATGCATGAACAGAATGAAAGCCAGCCCAAAGCATTCATAAAAATTCTTTTTGCCCTGTTTACGGCGCTGCTGGTTGTGGTGCTTGGGTATCTCTGTATCCAGATTTACACGATCTTCCACCGAACTTACAAAACCGAAACCGCTATTGCCTACACCATGTCGGATAACATCACGCTGAAAGGCGTGGCAGTGTTCCAGGCAGTGGATGTGCCTGGCAGCGGCAACCTGGGATATGTGGTGCAGGATGGTGAGCGCGTCAGCGCGGGCACCATTCTGGCGGAACAGTATACGGATGATTCCCAGGGAGCAATGCGGGAACGGCTGGACCGGTTGGATCGTGCGATTTTGCTGCTGACAAAGTCGGAAAATTCCTCCGGCAGCGATCTTTCGGTTCTGACCACCCAGACGCGCACGGCGCTGTATAACCTGCTGGACCAGATCGACACAGCATCTTACGGCGCAATTCAGGATGCTGCGGAAGATTTTTTGCTGGCGCAAAATAAACTGCAGATCAGCACCGGCCAGGCGGCGGGCTTTGGCGAGGTGCTGGCCAGCCTGCAGGCCGAGCGGGACGGCATTGCTGCCCAGCTGAACGGCCTGCAGACGATCGAAGCGGATACCAACGGGTATTTTGTCTCATCCGAAAGCGCCGCCCCGGTGGTGCGGGATCCCACGGAGCTGGATGCCATGAGCCCGGCTGATCTGCAAAAGATGATCAACGCAGGGGAGACTCCGTCCAATGCCGACCTTGCCGGGCATATTGTAACCGGGTTTTCCTGGCGGTTTTATGCCGTGTGTTCGGCAGACCTTGCCGAGCGGTTGAACGGCCTGTCCCGCGTGAGCATCAGCGTTCCGGGCAAACAGGAAGAGCCTTTGGCTGCCACCGTGGTGGATGTGACCACCGACGAAGAAACCGGCCTTGCCAAAGTGGCGCTGGAATGCCGCAGCATCAATGCTCAGGTGCTCTGCCTGAATTATGAGGAAGCCGAAATCAGCCTGCACACCTACCAGGGCATCCGCATTGACCGCAGGGCCCTGCATATCGTGAACGGCCAGCGCGGTGTATATGTCAAATACGGCGATTTGCAGCGCTTCCGCCGCATTACCATTTTATATGAGGACGATACCTACATCCTTGTACCGGAAGGCGGCAAAGTGGGGGAGGATAACGAGCTGCGCCTGTACGATGAGGTGATCGTGGAAGGCAGCAACCTGCAGGACGGCAAGCTGCTGTAAGGACAGAAAACGGGCGTTTTGCCCCATATTCTGTTATATTTGTATTGACAACGAAGCAAAAATGGAAGATAATAAATACTGTATAGTTGTGACAAAAGCCAATCGGGGCTTTTTTTGTGCAATTTATACAACTAAGCAAACGTAAGGAGTAACTGTCATGTCCATGATAGACGGTTTGAGAAACGTCTTCGGAATCAACCAGGATCCCGAAGCAGATTCCTATGTGGATGATAACGAAGAGGATGATATCTTCCCTGGCGGTGGTCAGGGCGGTTCGCCAGCCCCGGAAGAAGCCTACCCCACGCAGGAAACTGCTAAGCAGCACAGCAACAAGGTGGTCAACATCAACGCTACCACCCAGCTGCAGGTTGTACTGGTCAAGCCGGAACGTTTTGACGATGCTGCTGCCATTGCAGACCAGCTGAACGCAAAGCGCACCGTTGTGCTGAACCTTGAATCCACCAACAAAGAAGTCTCCCGCCGTTTGATCGACTTTTTGTCCGGCGTGGCTTACGCCAATAACGGCCAGATCAAGCGTGTGGCAACCAGTACATTCATCATTACACCGTATAACGTTGATATTATGGGCGACCTGCTGGACGAGCTGGAGAACAATGGCGTCTTCTTCTGATACAAGGACCCGCGGCTTTGTGCCGCCGCAGAACGAGGATGAACGCTTTTTGATGCGCCGGGTGGAAGAACTCTGCCGTACCGCCATGCAGCGTGGCATCCCGCGGGCAACGGGCTTCCTTTCGGATCGCGAACAGGCCCTTGCGCAGGCCGCGCTCAACCGTGAGGGCTGCGATTTTGCCCGCTTTCAGGGCGGCTGGCCGGATGCGGAACGCAAAGTGCTCTGCATTGAACCACCGGATTCCTGGCCGGAAGAGCCAGTTGCGGTGCTGCATTTCACAGCCCCGCAGCAGGGCGGCAGCGCCGTGCCGGGCCACCGTGACTATCTGGGGGCAATCCTGGGTCTTGGCCTGGATCGTGCCTGTTTGGGGGATATCCTGCCGGATCCGGCCGATGCCCGCAGTGTGTATGCCTTTGTGCTGGAAGATAAGGCGGATTTTATTGCTTCCAACCTGACGGAAGCTGGCCGCAGCCCGGTGCATGTCGAGCGCTGCGATGCCGTGCCGGAAGAAGTCCTGCGCGGGCCGGAACGCCAGACGCAGGATGCAACGGTGCCATCTTTGCGGGCAGATACCGTATTGGCAGCCATGATGCACACCTCCCGCTCCATTGCGGCGCAGGCAATCCAAAGCGGCAGGGTGGAAGTGAACCACGTTCCGCTGCGCACCGCCCATGAGGATGTGTTTGAAGGCGATATCTTCACCGTGCGGGGCGTTGGGCGCTACCGTCTGGTGGCAATCGGCGGCAAAAGCCGCAAGGACCGCATCTTTATCACGTTTTATCAGTATTGAACATAAAACCTGAATGTGAAACCCATGGGCCGGGGCAGCCCGGCAGCCGTGCCGAACGGTAAAATTTCGGATACCATTCCGGGTGTGTGCCACCCGAAACAGGAGGAATTTGGATGATTGCTTCGGATGATGTGCGCCGCGTGACCTTTGACCGTGCCATGCGCGGTTATCGTTGTGAGGACGTAGACGATTACCTCAAACAGGTTGCGGACAGCATCGACAGCCTGGCCGCAGAAAATGATGACCTGCAGAAAAAGCTGGTCATACTGGCCCAGCGCATTGACCAGTACCGTGCCGACGAAGATACCCTGAGCACAACCATGATCAATGCCCAGCGCCTTGGCGAGAACGTCATCAAGGAAGCCAAGCAGAAAGCTGCCGAGATCATTCGTGCCGCCAACATTAAGGCGGAGGATCGTGAACAGCGCGCCCGCGATGAGGTGGAGCTGGCCCAGCAGGAGCTTGTGACGATAAAGCAGGAAGCGGATGCGTTCAAAAAGCGCCTGATGGACCTGTACCGCCAGCACATCGAAATGATTGCCAAAATTCCGGAGTATCACACCAACCGTGCAGAACAGCAGGCCGCGCAGCCGCAGCCTGAACCGCAGGAAGCCCCGCAGCAGCCTGCACCCCAGCCGGTAGAACAGCCTGCCCCGGCTCCGCAGCCGGAACCGGAACCCAACCAGCCAATCCCGGAGGATGTCCCGGCTCCGCAGCCCGCAGCCCCGGAGGAAAGCTACCCGGCATATGAGGAACCGGAATATTACGAGGCTGAGCCGAAAGAACCCGCCCAGCCCGAAGAGCCGGAACCGGCTCCGGCACCTGCCCCTGGCCAGCCGCTGGACGAGGAAAAGATCGATACGGTAGAATTTGCCTTTGCCCCCAAAACAAAGCCAATCCTGCCGGATGATGATATGCCATCCGTTGCCGGGCTTTACGGCGGGGATATGCCGGAAAAGCCCGCCAAGAAATCCGGCTCCCGCAGCCGCGGCGCTTCGGCCCGCAGCACGGGCAAAAATGCCCGCAAAACCAAGAGCTCTGCCAAAGCGGAGCTTGACGCATTTGATGACATTGATTATGATGTTTGAGGTGCCGCATTTGTGCGTGCGTGTACCCCAAGCATTTTAAGACCTGCCTGAACGGTGCAGAACTGCCGGGGCAACCTGGTATACTGCGCTTTGGACAAGCCGCCATATCAGCTATAATAAGGAAATAGAGGAGAGTTGGAAACTTTGCCGCAGAATTACAATGATACCATCCATAAGATGGCTACCCCCTTTGAAATGCGTGCCGGGCTGCCGAAAAAGGAGCCCAAAATGCTGGAGGATTGGGAGAAAAACCACGTCTACGAAAAAATGATCGAACATAACGCGGATCTGCCGCGCTTTGTTCTGCATGATGGCCCTCCGTATGCCAACGGTAATATCCATATGGGTACTGCCCTGAACAAGATCATCAAGGATATCATCATCCGTGAAAAGAACATGTCGGGCTACTGTGCTCCCTATGTTCCCGGCTATGATACCCACGGTCTGCCCATTGAGCTGAAGGCTCTGTCCTCTCTGGGCGATAAAAAGGCCGGCATTTCCAAGCTGGAACTGCGCAAGATCTGCAAAGAGTTTGCTACCGAGCATATTGATGTGATGAACAGCCAGTTCGCCCGCCTGGGCGTTCAGGGCGATTTCGCCAACCCCTACCTGACCCTGCGCCCCGAATTTGAGGCACGCCAGGTGGAGATCTTTGGCGAGATGGCCAAGAAAGGCTATATCTACAAGGGCATGAAAGCCGTTTACTGGTGCCCGGAGGATCGTACTGCTCTGGCAGAAGCCGAAATCGAGTATGCCGAGGACGAGTGCGATTCTATCTATGTCCGCTTTAAGCTCACCGATGACCCCAACGGTGTTCTGGCCAAGTACGGTATTCCTCTGGACAAGGCATGGATCGTGATCTGGACCACCACCACCTGGACCCTGCCCGCCAACGTGGCAACCTGCCTGAACCCCAGCCTGGAGTATGCCTTCGTCAAAATCGGCGATGAATATCACCTGATGGCTGCCGGTCTGGTGGGATCTACCATGAAAGCCTGCCATATCGAGGATTACGAGGTTCTGGAGCCCCGCGTTCTCGGCTCTGAATTTGAGCTGATGCAGTATCAGCACCCCTTCCTGGACCGCAAGGGCCTGGTTATCCTGGGTGACCATGTTACCCTGGAAGGTGGCACCGGCTGCGTTCATACCGCACCTGGCCACGGTGTTGAGGACTTTGAAGTCTGCGTCAACCACTACCCGCAGGTTCCCGTTATTGTCCCCGTGGACGATGGCGGTTACCTGACCGAAGAAGCAGGCAAAGAGTTTGCAGGCCTTAAGGTCTGGGCTGCCAACAAAGTTATTCTGGAGCACATCAAGCAGTCCGGCCACCTGATGGGCGTGCAGCACATCACCCACCAGTACCCGCATTGCTGGCGCTGCCACCATCCCATCATCTTCCGTGCAACCGAACAGTGGTTCTGCTCCATTGATAAGTTCCGCGAGGAAGCCTATAAGGCCATTGACGAAGTCAAGTGGCAGCCGGCCTGGGGTCATGACCGTATGCACGGCATGGTGCGTGACCGCAGCGACTGGTGCATCAGCCGTCAGCGCGTGTGGGGTGTGCCCATCCCGGTGTTCTACTGCAAGAACTGCGGCAAGTACCACATCACCGATGCTTCCATCAAGGCTGTCAGCGACCTGTTCCGCAAGGAAGGCTCCGATGCCTGGTATAAGTACGATGCCAACGAGATCATGCCCAAGACTGAGGTCTGCGAATGCGGCGCTTCTGACTGGGAAAAAGATCCCGATATCATGGATGTCTGGTTCGACTCTGGCTCTACCTGGAGCGCAGTCTGCCGCGAACGTCCCGAACTGAACTGGCCCGCTGACCTGTATATGGAAGGCGCCGACCAGTTCCGCGGCTGGTTCCAGTCCAGCCTGCTGACCAGCGTTGCCACCCAGGGCGTTGCCCCGTACAAAGGCGTTCTGTGCCATGGCTGGGTCGTTGATGAGCAGGGCAAGCAGATGCACAAATCTGCCGGCAACGGTGTGGAGCCGTCCGAAATCATCCGCGATTACGGCGCTGACATCGTTCGTCTGTGGGTTGCTTCCAGCGATTACACCGTTGATGTGCGCGCAGGCAAGAATATCTTCAAGCAGCTGTCCGAAGCATACCGCAAGATGCGCAACACCGCCCGCTTTATGCTGGGCAACATTGGCGATTTCAACCCTGCCACGGATATGGTTGCCGAGGATCAGCTGTTCGAAATCGACCGCTGGGCACTCAAGAGCTGCAACAGCCTGACCGCCAATGTGCGTGCCGCTTACGATAATTACGATTTCTCCCGCGCTTACCACGCAATCTACAACTTCTGCGTCATTGATATGTCCAACTTCTATATGGACGTCATCAAGGACCGCCTGTACTGCGCGGACGAGCACGCACGCCGCTGCGCCCAGACTGCGCTGTACCGCATTCTGGTTGACTTCACCAAGCTGGTTGCCCCCATCCTGTGCTTCACCGCCCAGGAAATCTGGAGCTACATCCCGAAGCTGGAAGGCATGCAGGAGTATGTCTGCTGGGAGCGTATGCCGGAAGCCAAGAGCGATGAGGATGCCGCATTTGACGCCAAGTGGGCCAAGATCATTGCTGTGCGTGACGATGTAAAGAAGGTTCTGGAGCAGGCCCGTGCCGATAAGACCATCGGTTCCTCTCTGGAAGCTGCCGTTACCCTGTACTGCAGCGATGAAATGTATGACTTCCTGAACGCCATCCCGATGGATGAGCTGGCCGATCTGATGATCGTTTCCCATGTGGATCTGGTCAAGGGCGAAGGCGGCGTGAGGGGTCTGACCGAGGGCCTGGGCATGAGCGTTGCCCATGCTGCCGGCAACAAGTGCCTGCGCTGCTGGAAGTTCGACACAGCTGTTGGCGAAGACGGCCTGTGCCCGCGCTGTGCGAAAGTTCTTGGTTAATTTCAAATAAAGGGCTATGCCGCATGATGTTAAGCGCTGTTCCAGTGCTTAAGCCTGTAAAACAGGAACTGTGCGGTATTGCCATAGTATGATTTACAGCGGTGCTTTTGCGCTTTTATCAAGCCTTTGCACCGCTGTTTTTGTCAGGGCATTTTGCAGCGCTGCATTGGCCCGGACGACGGAGGCGTTTATGCTGGTTGGCATTTTATCCATTCTTGCTGCGGCAGGCCTGACGCTGGTTGACCAGCTGATCAAACTTTGGGCTACCGTGGAACTGCTGCCGGTTGGCAGCAAACCCTTTATCCCGCATGTGCTGGAATTTTATTACCTGCTCAATGATGGTATGTCGTTTTCCATGCTCAGCGGCAAGCGCACGCTGCTGGTGATCGTTACCGGTGTGATGCTGGCTGTGCTGGCCGGTATGCTGCTTTTGCGCAAAATGCCGCGTTTGGAGCGTGCTGCTTGGATTTTGGTCGTGGGCGGCGGTGTTGGCAACCTGATCGACCGTATCCGCACCGGCGTGGTGGTGGATTACCTGAACTGCCTGTTCATCAATTTCCCGGTGTTCAATTTTGCGGATGTCTGCATCTGTGTCGGCGTGGGCCTGCTGGTCCTCAGCCTGCTGCTGGATATGCGCCGCGAACAAAAAGCAAAACAGCAAAAGGGGAGTGCGCCCACAGATGGAACAGCGTGAACTGACCCTTGCGCCGGAAAGCGTTGGCCTGCGGCTGGACCGCTGGCTGGCGGAACAGTGCCCGGATCTTTCCCGCAGCCAGTTGCAAAACCTGATCGAAGCGGGCAGTGTGACCTGCAACGGCAGCCCCTTGAACAAAAAGGATAAGCTGAAAGCCGGGCAGACGATTCTGCTCACCCTGCCGGACCCGCAGCCCATCGAAGCCCAGCCCCAGAACATTCCGCTGGACATTGTGTATGAGGATGACAGCCTGCTGGTGGTCAACAAGCCCAAAGGCATGGTGGTGCACCCTGCGCCCGGCAACCCGGACGGCACCATGGTCAATGCACTGCTGTGGCACTGTGCGGGGCGGCTGTCCGGCATCGGCGGGGCCATCCGCCCCGGCATTGTGCATCGCATTGATAAGGATACCAGCGGCCTTCTGGTGGTTGCCAAAGACGACCCGACCCACACCGCGCTCTCGGCACAGATGGCGGTGCACAGCATTCATCGGCTGTATCAGGCGGTGGTGTACGGCAACCTGAAAGACGATTCCGGCACCGTGCACGCCCCCATCGGGCGCGACCCGGCCGACCGCAAGCGGATGGCCGTCACCGCGCAGCACAGCCGCGACGCCGTGACGCACTACGCCG
>ERZ773194.4359-NODE-4359-length-11191-cov-3.777478_pt1 | contig 11191 bp, 5 predicted proteins | sample MGYA00511240_ERZ773194 | MGnify/ENA primary metagenome ERZ773194 (study PRJEB29015, sample SAMEA2737774) | human gut metagenome | biome: human gut; feature: human-associated habitat; material: faeces | place: China | collected 2012 ... | reverse complement strand
AGTCATCGCTCCGATCATGGAGGCACAGCTTGTAGAAACTGCCATCCTGAACATCATCAACCACCAGAGTCTGATCGCAACCAAGACGTCCCGCATCGTCAGGGCCGCCAAAGGTCGTCCCGTCTCCGATTTCGGAGCGAGAAGGGCCCACAACATGGATGCCGCCGTGTACGGAGCGAGAGCCGCGTACATCGGAGGCGCGGCAGGGAGCGCCACCGTCCTCTCGGGCAAGATGTTCGGCATCCCGATAAGCGGTACGATGGCCCACAGCTGGGTGATGTACCATGATTCCGAATACGAGGCGTTCGCCAGCTACGCCCGCCTCTATCCTGCGGGGACCGTCCTGCTCATCGATACCTACGATGTTCTAAGGTCGGGCACCCCCAACGCCATCCGCTGCGCCAAGGAGGTCCTCGAACCGATGGGGCAGCGCCTCAAGGGCGTCCGTCTGGACTCCGGCGACCTCGCGTATCTGACCAAGGAGGTCAGGAAGATGCTGGACGCCGCCGGCTTGGAGGACTGCAAGATCGTGGCCTCCAACAGCCTCGACGAGTACTCCATATCCTCCATCATAGACCAGGGCGGATGCATCGATGCTTTCGGAGTGGGCGAGAGGCTCATCACCTCCAAGAGCGACCCCGTCTTCGGCGGCGTATACAAGATCTCCGCAGTGGAGAAGAACGGCGTCGTCCTTCCGAAGATCAAGGTGTCCGAGGCGGTGGAGAAGATCACCAACCCCGGCAGGAAGGACGTCTACCGCATCTACGACCGCACCGGCCATGCGATCGCCGACCTCATCACGCATGAGGGCGAGGAGGTGGACCTCTCGAAGCCTTACAGGTGCATCGACACCGTCCGTCCGTGGATGGATGTGGAGCTCAGGGAATGCACCGCCAAGCCGCTGCTGAAGAAGGTCATCTCCGGTGGCAGGAGGGTGTACAAGTCCAGATCCCTCGAGGAGATCCGCGATTACGTCGCCGAGCAGCTCAGGAACGAGATATGGGAAGAGGAGCAGAGGTTCGAGAACCCCCACGGCCACCATATGGACATGAGCATCTCGTACTTCGACGACAAGATGGAGCTGCTCAAGAAGAGTCAGAACTTCTGATTGAGCACCTCGGAATGCACTGCCATTTGTGATGATGCCCCCGGAAACCAGATCCACCTCGATGTAATCGGGCCGAGCAACCGTGAACCAATCGAGATCGGCGGAGTATCTTCCGGAGACATCGATGATCCTCTGATTGCGCGAACCGATCAGATTCCTCTCATCGTCGGATGAATCGGATTCGAATCTTCCATCTATGATCAGATCAACATTTGCGGCTATATCGTCCGATAGCTCCTCGTATCTACGCCCGGTGAACAGTATCGTACCTATCCCCGCCTCCTTCAAGCGGGCTGCGAGGCATCCCAGGCCGGACTGCAATGTTGGTTCGCCACCGATGAAAGTGACCCCTTCTATCCCATGCGCCTCTCTGGAATCGACCGCGATCGACACCAGATCGCCCAATCCGATCAGATTCCTGCGAACCAGAGGCTGCAATTCCGGATTGCAGCAACCCGGGCATTGAAGGACGCAGCCCTGGAACCATATGGCCATCCGCCTATGAGGGCCTAGAGCCTCCGTGCAGGTCTTGATGGAAGCGACATTGAACACGGGCTCAGTCGAATTCGAATTCAAGGCTGCCATCCTTCACGATAGTATACAGTATCGATCCCCTGAGCCTGGACAGGTCGTCGTAGTTCTCGAACAGAAATACGGAGAGCGGATTGAGCAGGCGTGAGTCGAGGGCATTCAGTATGTCTCTGCCTCCCTTCGAGACATCGGCTCCTGACAGGATGTAATCCCCGAAACTCCCCTCATTCTTGATTCTGAGTTCGATACCGTATTTCTCCTGTATCCCATCCTTTATCGGCTGTATCTTGGACTTCAAGATGTTACGAGCGAAGCTCGGATCGTTGATGAAATTGAATGGGACGATGTTCTCGTACCCGATCCTACCGAGGATCTCCGGCCTTTTCAGCTCATTATCGAAATAATCCTTCACTATATCGATGAACTCCTTGGCCACAACCTCGCTGTCGGGACCGTTGCGAACCTCGCTGGCTCCGAGATTTGACGTGAAGATGATGACTGTATCAGAGAAGTACGTCGTCTCGCCGCGATTATCTGTGAGACGTCCATCCTCCAAGATCTGGAGGAATATATCGAGAATGCGCGGATTCGGCTTGGCAGCCTTCTCCACTTCATCGAAGAGAACAACGCTGAACGGTTTTTCACGAATGGCGTTGGTGAGCTGTCCTCCCTCTTCGAAACCCACATAACCCGGCGGGGCCCCGATGAGCTTCTGATCGCTGTTCTCCTGACTGTACTCGCTCATATCGAATCTTATGCATGCCGAATCGTCCCCGAAGAGGAACTTAGCAATGGCTTTGGAGAGCTCCGTTTTTCCGACTCCTGTGGGCCCTACGAAGAAGAAAACGCCTTTCGGCATCGACCTACTGGAGGTCTTATGCATCCCAGTCAGCCCCATGAAAGCCTTGACTATGGTATTGAATACGTGTTCTATGGCCTGATCCTGCCCGATGACTCTCTTCCTCAGGACCGATTTTATGGTCCGGACCTTATCGGGATCCAACTTCTCCCACGGGTTCTCCTTCTCTCCGTATTTGAACAGATAGTATAGCTTCTCGAAGGTCAGATCCCCCTCGTTGCGGGACATGTTGGCCATCTGGATGATCTCACGATTGGTGAAGTCATTCGTCATATCGACATAGTCTTCGAAATTCGGACTATCCGTGATATCATCCACATCTCTCAGACTGAATCCTGTTGATACCTTCTTGAGCATCGAACGGCGTTCATCCATATCGGGGCGGGATATCGTCACCACGCTGACTTCGGGATTGTTGGAATAGAACGACAACGGGATCATGGAGGCCTTGGATGCTATGATGATGACCACGGATTGTCTCTCGTTCCCCCTGTATCTCGGAACCGTATCTCTGATGGCTTTCCCGAGTACTGTGAGATTCTCCCGATCGATGGAATCCAACTGCCCCCCTGTGCTGAACAGATATTCGGACCAATCGAGAATGAAGGCGGTAGCGCTCCTGCCGTCCTTCAGAGTATTGTAGATCACGTGGAACATATCGCTCGGATCTTTGAACGATCCGGCTTTCGAAGGTTCGGGGATCTCGATATCGCCGAGATCGTATTCCTCTCCATCGGATTGTTCAGTCTCCTCGGTTATTTTGAGAAATGATGCGGTTTCCTCGAGACCGGATATCCTATCCCATAATACGATGTCGCGATAATCGACGGCCTTGAGTGTTTGTCTGAGTGCATCCTTTATTCCCATCGGCTTGCGGTCGACAAGGAACACATCCCCAACGTTCCCCTCTACTATGATTCCTCTCTTGACTCCGGCCTCGCGACCGATTCTGTTGAACGCGTTGGTTATCGACATCAGCTATCCCTCCTGACTTTCATCTCTGCGTGATGCTGCTGATTCAGCTTGTCCGGATTGATCCACAAGGTCTTCCTATCGGTGATCTTGATTCCGTATACTTCTTCCAGATCTTTCTCCAAAGGCTCGATGTCCTTCTCACAAGCACGGCCCTCATAGCCTTGGAAATGGTAGATGAATTTTCCATCGAGGTCTATGGAGAACTCGGCCTTCTGGCCACCCGGCTTGATAGCGGTTATACTCACGGTATTGGTGCCTTTGATATGGCGGATGTTCTCTCTTCTCACAGAGAAGCCGCGTGCTGAGATGCTCTTCACTATAGCCTGAATGGCCGAACGACGGAGCGTCTCATCCATGACCTCGTTGACCGCGGAATTCATCATTTCCAACGGACTGATGGATTCCTCCTTTCCGATGACATCATCGATCACATCTGAAATCACTCTGCTGAATTCCATATATGACCGTAATTCGGAGACCGTATCTTCGACGAGTTTACGACGAACCTTCTTGGACGGATCCACTCTGCATTCCGCCAGCTCCCGGAGTTCATCGAGGGATAGACCGTCATGTGACGGATTCTTGGAGAGCAGGAGCATCATCCTGCGCACATCCGGACTTTCCACTTTCGAAAGATAGTCATCGATATTTGATCTGCCGCGGTGGTTTGCGAGATTAGACCTCAGGGCACCGTCTATGGCGTTACTGAATGCGCTTGCCCTCATCACGACTGAATTGACGATCTCGAGAAACATCCTGGTCTCATCGACCTGCCTCGCATACGCCATCTCGCCGATTGATCCCTTCCGCGCAGCGATCTCGCTTTTGACCTCGTAGGCTGTATCAACGAGATCGGAAAACATCCTGCGGAGATCGTCATCCATCAAGGACTTTGAACCATCCGCGATGGATTCCATGTTAGCCGCTACATCATCTATGCGTTTGATGGCATCATCCAACAGCATGATGCATGCTCCGGCATACTCCAATGTAGCCATCTCCTGATGACTCATCGTTTGACCTCCAAGATAGATATGTCCTTGACCGTGTCTTTCCACTTCTTCCTCTTGCTGCTTTCGAGATGAGGCAACTCGATTTCATGAGCGCACCTGTTCCTGAACATCCTGAATTCGTCGAGATTCTTCCATTGTGAATCCGAAATCTGTCCAGCATCATGGGCGGCCCTGATCATCTCATCGAGATCTCCACTGAAGTTCATTGAACGAAGGATGTGCTCCAGTTCAACGCCCAGAGTGATACCGAAGGCACGATCCGTGTTCCCGTGTTGATTTCTAATAAATCCTTCAACATCCTTGAAGAACTTCTCGTATTCGTGGAGTTCCTGATACCCTCTGGTCTTATCAACGATTTTTCTGACCGAGTTCATATCCTTGATGAATGTCGTGAGGTCGGCGAGCACACTCTCATTCAATGTGGTTATATCGAAACTGTAATCGGAAAGCGACTTCAACCCTATAGCATCCTTCAACCGAACCAGAACCTTCGATAGATTGGATACCGTACCCAAAACCTTCGACCGGTAATCGCACGCACTACCACTCAGAATCGATTCTACCAGATACTGTTCCAAACCCGCATGATGCAATAACGAATACTGATCGTTCGACACAGGACCAAGGATATCCACGGCGACCGATTTGCTCTGTTCGTCTCCGCCGATGGAATCGATCAACATGGATCCATCGATTTTCAATTCAGAAGCGAATAGTGCCGATACCACGGTATTGATATCCGTCCCTTTTTCAACGAACATCTTCTCGATGATCCGAGGCATCGCCTTCCCATACCATCTCTCTTTGGATAGGATCCTTAATTCTATTAAAGCAGATTCCACGGACGGGGGTTTACGAATATAATCGGATACGATATCCGAAATGAGATGCTCGTCGTGTATCTTGTCCACCATCCGAAGAATCTCCTTCAACGCCTCAACATTCTCGGGAGTGGCAGACTTGGCATATGACACTATATACTCACTGATGCGCTCCGATCCGATATCTCTAGAAACCATCATTCTGCAGGATACCGTCTCTTCGAATCCGGATATTGGTGCATTCCTTTCAACGAATGAATATTCGGACCCCGACTCACCGGTTCTTATTATGACCACATCGCACCCATTCACTGAAGCGGATGTTCTGTAGCGATCGGAATCACATACGAGGGGGTTGAGTAGGACGACATCTGATGCTCCGATCTTCGCAGTAGATGGCATCAGAAAGGAATATTGTTCCCACTCCGGAATCTCTGTCCTCCAGTTCTTTATGGTTATATCCGGGATCGATTCCACTTTCAAGGGTATTTTTGGAAGAAGGTCCTTTGAATTGAACTTGGACTTCAAGAAATTGATATCGTATTCATAGCTTAAGACCTCGAATTCACCAGTGGTCACGCTGAGTCCGAATCTGATATCGGATGGTCTACACCAAAGAGATGGTCCCTCTGAAAACCTGAAATCGAAGATCTCTGCCTCTGCATCATCCACGCCATATTCCTTCCTGGCTTTGATGACGTAGTTCTCAATCTCGTACTCATCCGACTTGACATCTTTGTAACGCAGGGTCGCATCTTCCGAGGGTTCGACAATGCCCCGTGGCAAACTACTTGCAAACTTCTTTTTAGAAGCCGAAGGATCGTAAACAACAGAACCTCTGAAGCTTTCTATGGTTTGTGCTATTACGCCTCTGTCGAATGTCTGCCGACCCGCGTTCGTGAAGCTGACGGCTCTGACCATATCGTCTAGCTCCATCGCGGAATCGTCGATGGTTATCATCTTGAGCAATAACAGACGGCCCAGACACGGCTTGAATATGGATTCGAAGAGTTCATCCGGCACCTGGATCCAATCCATGACGTCTTTCCAGGTATAATTGCGGAATGATTTGGTACCGATTATCTTGAGTAACAGGAACTGAACCCCTGTGAGTTTGTCAACATGACTGTATGATGCATCGAAATCGTATTGCACCATCGGCAGATCGATTCTGGAGACCACGTCTACCATGTCACTGGCCTCCTGTGATATCTTCCTGAGTCCTGATGCCGTTTTTCCTTTGGATCAGTTTCAGAATGTTTCTGTAGACTGGAACGCTCTGCCCGTCTATGTTTACATTCATCGATTCGAGATTCCTTTTATTGCCAACGATGATCAGCAGAGACCTTGCTCTGCTGATAGCTACATTGATACGTCTGTAATCCTCCAGGAAATTGGACTTTTCCGTTCTGACCATCGATAGAATAATTATATCGCGTTCATCCCCCTGGAAATCGTCCACGGTCTTGACCATGAACCTCTCTTCAGGATCAGCATTGAATGATTTGTATGGATTGCGCGATTTGTTGTTTTTAATCTCCTTCCTGATCAATCTGGCCTGGTCGGCATATGCGCATATGACACCCACGCTTAAACGAGTGTCATTCGTTGCCTTGTATTGCGTTCCCAATGCCTGCCCATTGGCATCTGTTCTGCAACTCCTGTCGATCATATCCAGAAGTGCGAGTATCGTATCGGCCTCGGCCTTGTTGGTGAATGAGGTACTTCCGGACTCCTTGTGCTCCTTTCCCCGTACATCTACGAATAACACATGATTATCTTCACTGATGAGCTTCTTCCCTGAAGCCCCTGTGACCTGAAGATGATGGTTCTTGGTTGCTTTGTTTCCTCCGAATTCGAGCTTTCCATAGGAATCGGTGTTATAGAATTCATTATCCACTTCCATTATATCCGGATGCATGCGATACTGGATACCCAGACGTACCTTCATCGACTCGGGGGCCTTATCAAACAATTCGGCGAAATAGGATCTCTCGTACATCTCGCGATACTTCGCCTCGCTTTCTTCATTGATATAGTTCTCGTCATAGGGATTTTCATCTCCCCTATTTAGACGTCTGTCGAACATCGGAGGGAGCTGCCTGTGATCACCCACCAGAATAACAGTTTTGCCATACAAGATAGGCTGTATTATCTCTATGAACGGGACCTTGCTTACCTCGTCTACGATGACTACGTCGATATTCATCTCATTCAGACGGATATCGCTGTTGTTGGACACACTCTTGAAATATGCTTTCGCAGAGCATGTCATCCCTATTACATTGACAACCTTCATCAGCTCGGAATTGTAGATTGACTTATCCTTCTCGATTATATCGGGTTTCAATAGATATCTGGAAATATCGCTGAAAGCCTCCTTGAAATCAGAACCGCTCTCCGCTCTGGATTCTTGAATGAATCTGTCTCTCTGATTCTCGAGTTTCTCGATGATATCTTCGCGACCTGGAGGCATATACGGTATATCGAGTTTTACAAAGAGATCCCTCGCATACGTATCGAAGTCCGATTCCGCGGCTTTCAATCTCCTAATTGATTCATCCTCTTCAAGGTCCTTCAACTGCCTCTCGAGCATATCGATTCTATCTTTTATGACGGTGAGATCCCTGAAGTCCTCTTCAAGAGAACCGATTTTTGACTCCAGGGAACTGATCTTACCGCTCACAACCGTATCCACGATATCCTTTACCGAACTGAGCAGGTCCTTTTCAGGAACAGTGGAGAAGTTACTCAGAAGGGGTAGCTGATCAGACTCATCAAACTCGTTTATATCTCTATATTTAGCAAGTTCCTTGTTTAGAGATGCGATCTCGCTCGGCTCCGTGGCAGCATCCTTTTTAGCTTTCAAATCAAAAAAGTCGGAATGTTCTGCATATATCGAATATTCGATTGAGATCTGCGCAGCATTAGTATCATGCAACCTCTTGAAAAGCTGTGCTGTTACATTCCAATCGTCGATGTTCAAATCCTCGTATTTTATTGTCTTTATAATATTCCGCAAAAACTGTTCATTGGAAAAATCAATCACAGAGCCGATTTCATCCCTGATTCCATCGATATTATCTCTGATCTCATTGTTTCTCACATCCTTGTTATCTTTCTCTTCTCTCTTGGAATAAATCTGTGATCTCACATCTTTGATCTCTGACTCGACGGAACCAGCATCCTTACGATATTTTGAGATGCTGTCAAGCAATCCTTCGAGATGATCGATATATCCATTCATCTCGTCGAGGTATCTTTCCCTGTTCTCAAATTTCCCGACTTCCGCTTCCAAATACTGTGAGATATTGGAATAAAAATTTTTAAGGAGATTAGACTCCGCGTAAGTATTCTCCTGCATCCCAGCTTTTTCTGAAAGAATACGGAGAGGACGAATAAAAGGTATTTTTGGTATCCTATCGAATGCATTGTCTACAGCCTTGTTATTCTGACTTGCAATCAATACCTTCCTGCCGCTTCTGGCGAGCTGTGCGGCAATCTCTGCAATAACCTGCGTCTTACCGGTACCAGGAGGCCCTTGAATCAAGAATAGTCCATTCGAAGACAGAGCCTTACTAACAGCTTCTCTCTGAGACTTATTTAGATCTCTGATGATATAGTCCGATATCTCTGGTATGACAGTTTTTCTCTGAGATTTAGGACTGAATAGGAATGTAGCGATGAACGGATTCAGAACGTAACCTTCCTTAAGATTATGAAGAGATTCGTCCTGACGATCTAAAATTGCTTTTTCCCCATAGTGATCCTTGCATAGAAGGAGATCAGAACACATGAACCCCTGATAATACTGAATATTATTGTCGATACTCTCATTCTCAGGATACTCGATATCGAAGTATAGATTGAATCTGACCTTATTCAAATCGTTCTTAATCCTGTCCTTCCGATCTCTCGCTTCATCTTTTATGCTGGCGCTCTTCTCACGGAATTCACCTTCGAATAAGTTCCTATATTGCCTCTCGAGTTCGGACCGCTTATTGGAAATCGAATTATTCCGGAATGTTTTCTTTTTATCTTCGGTCTCCCTGCCTATCCGAGGCTCAGGATCGAATTTACTCTGAAGGTTGTATATGGAATCATCCAATGTTTTAATCTTGTGTATTATCATTTCGAAATTAGATTCTAATATTTCATTTTCCTTCTCGAGTTTATCGATTCCATTTTCCTTATTATCAGGAGTGTCTTTGAGTTCAACCATTCTTTGCTGGTTGGATTCGATCTCGATGGAAATGCATTCTAATTCCTTCGATAACTCATCACGCTCTTTTCCGATCCTTTCACGCTCAATCTCCAATTCAGACTCGCATTGCTTCGTTATTCTGTTGATAAGAGATTCACGCATTTCACTGAGATGATCGTTCCATTCGGTTACTAATCCTGTTTTTTCATAAATCTCCAATTCAGAAGATATCTTGCGTTGGAAACTGTTTTCAATATCCGTTTTCAGAATTGCAATCTGATCGGACATCCATTCATCAATAGACTTGAGCTCTTCCAGTGGTTCGATGATTTCCATATAGGAGGTTTCAATCCTCTTATCTCCGATACGCTCCTCTTGTTTCTTATTCTGGCGAGTGTTATTCTCTCCCTTGTACTGCTCCTCGGTAATCCTGCCCGTGGCGAAGAAAATGTCAATCTTATTCTTCAGATCATCTGTAAGTCCTTTTCTTTCTTAGAACTCTCATAATCCTTCTCGAGATAATCTACATAGAAATGTAATAGAATCTTTTCCTGACTATCGGCAGAAACTCTTTCTCTGGTCCATTCACCGGTTTTCAGGTATCTTATTCTGATACTGTCATCTGTACAATTGTATCCCGGTGTGTTGAATGCTTTGAATACCTCTGGAATACACTCGCCGAGTGAATATCCATCGCTCGAGGTCCTCTCAACTAGATATTTACGAGATTCAATATATGATTCCCAATCATCCAATTGTCTTAAAACATTTATATGATCAGGAACCACGTATTCGTCACTTAGTTTGGAAAGGAAATCGTTAGTGAGAACGTTGTTCCTCTGCTTCTCGTCAGGAACCCACCTCGTATCTGGATCGGCCTCGGATTCCCATCTTTTTTCCTTGCCATCTTCAAGATTCAAAAGCACATTGCCGAGTATCTCGATCTCACCATAATGATGGATGTTCGGATCCATACTCAAGATCGATTTTACCTGGAATGTGCGCTGGATAGGCCGATCGGGATGATCGTCTGCGGGGTTGTACTGCACTATATCGCACATCAGTACAATGTCGTCTTCATTATTCTGAGGGATACGGAGAGCAACATTGTTGTAGTACACGTATCTCTCCTTCTCTAACGATTCACGAATAAAATTCGGATATGATATGAACACATTCAATTCATTTTTCATGAATCTGCTTCTCACGAAATCTTCGAAATCTCCGAAACCATCATCGTGATATTGCAATAAATTCGAGAATTGATCCTCCAGACAATTAGAGAACACCCTCTTGTTTCTGATACTTTTCCGGTTCGCACCGAAATCCAAAATCAAAACGCCTTTCTCCATCCATATCCCCTTGGTGTCGACAACCTAATGATCTTGCTTCGTAGATGTTATGGTCCCATCCTGTTTCAAATCTTGTTCTCAGATACGCATCTGGATAATCAGAATTCGACGAGTGCTCCCTCCAGTTCATCGCAGTGCCTGCATACCGGCTTGGTTACGTGATACCTCAGAAGGAACGGTTTGATATCGATATACCCGCTCGTACAATAGTAATCCCCTCCATCGCATTTGATGAACAGGGCCTTGCTCTTCTTCAGATCCATCCTGACCGTAGGTTCTTGAACATATAGGGTTGAAACTTACATAACAACAAGTGTTTAGAAATCGA
>ERZ773194.4355-NODE-4355-length-11195-cov-5.293537_pt1 | contig 11195 bp, 11 predicted proteins | sample MGYA00511240_ERZ773194 | MGnify/ENA primary metagenome ERZ773194 (study PRJEB29015, sample SAMEA2737774) | human gut metagenome | biome: human gut; feature: human-associated habitat; material: faeces | place: China | collected 2012 ... | reverse complement strand
TGTGCCGGTGATCACTCGCATGGTGTTTCCTCCTCGGTTTTGTGAAAATAGTCGTATACGGCCTGCGCCGTGTTTTTCGGCACGGCCCGGGCAAGCTCCTCCGCGCTCGCTGCGCGGATCGCGCGCACCGAGCCGAAGGTCTTCAAAAGATCGTTTCTCCGTTTTTCCCCGACGCCGGGGATCTTATCGAGCTTCGAGCCGCGCACGCTGTCGCGCAGCGAGCGGTGATACTCGATGGCGAAGCGGTGCGTTTCCTCCTGAATGCGGCCTACAAGCGCAAACGCGGCGGGATTTGCCTGTATGCCGATCTCGTGTCCCTCCGGCGTTATGAGCGCGCGCGTACGGTGCCTGTCGTCCTTCACCATGCCGAACACCGGCAGGCTGAGTCCCAGCGCTTCGAGCGCCGTGCAGGCCGCCGAAGCGTGCTCCGCGCCGCCGTCGATGAACAAAACGTCCGGCCTTGCGGAAAACTTTCCGTCCTCATCCAGATAATGCGTGAACCGCCGCGTGATGACCTCGCGCATGGAACCGTAGTCGTCCGGCGTTTCGGTGCTGCGGATGCGGAATTTCCGGTAATCGCGCTTGAGGGGCTTGCCGTCCACATGCACCGTCATGGAAGCGACGATGCCCGTGCTGCCGGTGTTGGAGATATCATAGGCCTCGATCCGGTGCGGAAATTCCGTGAGCTGAAGCGCTTCCTGAAGCCAGGAGAGCGTTTTGCTCCGGCGCTGCTCGGCGGTCGTGGAGCGCAATATCTCCTCGCGGGCGTTCACTGCCGCCTTTTCCGCAAAGCGGGCGCGGTCGCCGCGCTGCGGCACCTCGAGATACACGCGCCGCCCGGCCATATCCGAAAGCCAGCGCTCAATGTCCTCTTTATCCTCCGGCTCAAACGGCAGAAGGATCGTTTTCGGCCAGCTTGAGCGGTTAACATAATATTGACGCAGCAGGGCGGACAGAGCCTCCCCGTCCGTTTCCGTCGGATCGTCAATGAGCGATACATCCTTGCCGGAGAGGTCGCCGTTCGTATAGTGCAGCACGGAAAAGCAGCTTTTCGCGCCGCGCACGAATCCGACGGCGTCCGTATCGGCGCGGGCGGCGGCGATGACGCGCTGGCGGTTTTCCAGCGTGGATACGGCGCGCATCCGGTCGCGCAGGCTCCCGGCCTCTTCAAACCGAAGGTCTTCGGCCGCGGCATTCATCTCGGTCTCGATGCGCCGGACGAGTTCCGCGCTGCGCCCTTCAAGGATATCCACGGCCTCGCCGATCGCGCGGCGGTACTCTTCCCCGCCCGGCTCGCCGCGGCACCAGCCGCGGCACGCGCCCATCTGGTACTGCAGGCAGGGCCGGTCCTTGCCGATGTCGCGCGGGAACACGCGGCGGCAGGTCGGCAGGCCCAGCGTTTTGCAAAGCGTATCAATGATGCTCATCGTCTGTCCCCGGCCGCCGTAGGGGCCAAAGTATTTTGCCCCGTCCGGGTTCGCGCGGTTTGAGAGCGTAAAGCGCGGGTACGGCTCCCGCCGGTCAAGACGCAGGAACGGATAGCCCTTATCGTCCTTGAGGAGGATGTTGTAATGCGGCTTGTGGCGCTTGATGAGCGAGTTTTCCAGCACGAGCGCTTCAAATTCCGTCTCGGCAATGATGACGTTGAAGTCGTTCACGTGCGAGACCATCGCCGCGACCTTCGGCAGATGGTCGCCGCGGAAATAGCTCGTCACGCGGTTTTTGAGTGCCTTAGCCTTGCCGACGTAGATCACCTCGCCGGAAGCGTCCAGCATAATATAGACGCCCGGCAGAAGCGGCAGGCGGTTGGCTTTCTCGCGCAGCTCCTCGATCTTGGTCACGGTATCCTCCGAAAAGTCCCAGAATGCAAAAGCAAGGGCGTGTTTATAACACGCCCTTGTCCGTTTGTTTGCTTCCGCAGATCACTCCGCGAAGTCCGAGGCGATCAGCGCGGTGAGCGCTTCCACGGCCTCTTCCTCGTCCGAGCCGTCCGCAATGATGGTGATGGAGGTACCCTTCACGATACCCAGAGAAAGAACGCCGAGAAGAGACTTGGCGTTGACACGGCGCTCGTCCTTTTCGACCCAGATGCTGCACTTGTACTCATTGGCCTTCTGGATGAAAAACGTTGCAGGTCTGGCGTGCAGGCCCACCTGATTGCTGATGACTACTTCTTTGCTGACCATAATCGCCGCTCCCTATCATCATAAAATTAAATAAAACTGCTATGGATCGCTTTGCGCGGATTTGCTTTTATACGGCTATATTCTAACAAAGCGCGCGGGGAACGTCAACCTTTTTCCCGGTGTTTTGGAAAAATGCACAGCAAAAATCCCAGCTTCGACGCGCTGTTATTTCAATTCCACAACGGTCACGCCGGTCTCGCCCTCACCGTAGCGGCCGAGACGGAACGATTTCACCTGCTTATTGCGGCGGAGCGACTGCTGCACGGCGGCGCGCAGCGCCCCTGTGCCCTTGCCGTGGATGATCGTCACAGTCTCCAGGCGCGACTGCACCGCGGAATCGATGTACCGCTCCACGACCGGGATGGCCTCGATGGTCTCCATGCCGCGGATATCGAGTTCGGACGAAACGGCGCTCTGCCGGAGCGCTGTGCCGCGGCTCTCGGTGCGCACGGTCACGGCGGGCTTTTCGTTTTCCAGAAGCAGCACCTCGTCCTCGCGCGCCGTGACACGCAGGATACCTGCCTGCAAGGTGAGCGTCCGGTCGGACGATATGGCGAGCACCGTCGCCTTCACGCCCATGGAGCGGATCTGCACCACGTCGCCCACCTGCACGGCACGCGCGGATTTTTTCTCCTCGGGCGCCGGCTCGTCCTTTCGCAGGGAGTCCTGCGTCTCGTTGAGCTTCCGCCGCATCTCGGCGCGCGCGGCGTTGATGCGCTGGTGGTCGTTTTCCTCGTTCTGCGCCGAGCGCATCGCGTCCAGCTCGCGGAACGTGCTCTCGGCCACGGCGCGGGCATCGGACAGGATGCGTTCGGCCTCACGCCGCGCCTTCTGCTCCGACTTTTCGAGCCGGATCTCAAGCTCGGCGCGCAGCTGCGCGGCCTTTTTCCGCTCCTCCTCCGCCTGCCGGAGCTGCCGGGCGGACTCGGTGCGCTCGCGGTCAAGGATCTGACGGGTCTGCTCGAGCTTTTCGATCGTCTCTTCGAGCTTTGCACTCGTCATGCCGACACGCCCTTTGGCGTCCTCGATGATCTCCTCCGGCAGACCGAGCCGCCGGGAGATGGCAAAGGCGTTGGATTTTCCCGGAATACCGAGAAGCAGCCGGTACGTCGGGCGCAGGGTGTCCACGTCGAACTCGCACGAGGCGTTCATAACGCCGGGCGTGTTCGTGGCGTATACCTTAAGCTCGGCATAGTGCGTCGTTGCGGCGATAACGCAGCCGCGCGCGCGGGCATCCTCCAAAATCGAAACGGCAAGCGCCGCGCCCTCGACGGGGTCTGTTCCCGCGCCGAGCTCGTCGAAGAGAAGAAGCGATCCGTCGCCGCACTCTTTGAGCACGTTCACGATGTTCACCATGTGCGCCGAGAAGGTGGAGAGCGACTGCTCGATGCTCTGCTCGTCGCCGATGTCCGCGAGGACTTTATCAAATATGGGAACGCAGCTGCCCTCCGCGGCGGGAATGTGCAGGCCGCACTGCGCCATAAGGCAGAGAAGGCCGATGGTCTTGAGCGTAACGGTCTTGCCGCCGGTGTTCGGGCCGGTGATGACGAGCGTATCGTAATCCTCGCCGAGCTCCACATCGATCGGCACGGCCTTGTCCTTATCGAGCAGCGGATGGCGCGCCCGGTGCAGCCGGACGCCGCGCTCGGAGAGCTCCGGCGCACCGGCATTCAGCTTGAAGCTGAGCTTTGCCCGCGCGAAAATGCCGTCGAGCCGCACGAGCGCGGAGAAGTCGGCGTCGATATCCTCGCGGTGCGCGGCGCACTCGGCGGAAAGCTCCGCGAGAATGCGCTCGATCTCCGCTTTTTCCTTCGCTTTCAGCTCGCGGATCTCGTTGTTTGCCTTGACCGCCGCCATCGGCTCAACGAAGAGCGTGGCGCCGGAGGCCGAAACATCGTGCACGAGGCCCGGAACGCTGCCCTTGCATTCGGCCTTGACCGGAACAACGTAGCGATCCGAGCGCGTCGTGATGATCGGGTCCTGCAAAAACTTCGCCATGGACGGCGCGGAAATGATCTTCTGCAGGCTGTCGCGCACGCGAGCCGCCGCCGCGCGCATTTTGCGGCGGATGTCCGAAAGCTCACTGCTCGCGCTGTCGGCGATCTCATCCTCACCGGGGATGGAGTTTACGATCTTGTCCTCCAGAAACCGGTTCGTCTGGAGCATTTTGAAGAGATGGTCGATGCACGTCTCCTTCTCGGCGCTCATGCCGTAGGAGCGCACGGCGCGCGCGCTTTGCAGCACGCCCGCGATCTCGAGAAGCTCGCGCGTATTGAGCACGCCGCCCATATCGGCACGGGCGAGCGAGCCGCGCACATCGCGCAGACCCGAAAGCGACGGGCTGCCCTTATAGACCATCATGTCCTTTGCATCGCTCGTCTCGGCGAGCAGCCGTTCGACCTCCGCGCGGTGGACGCTCGGCACGAGAGCGAGCGCCTCGACCTTCGCCGGTTCGGACACCGCCTCCCCCGCGAGCATTTCCAGCACCGCCGGAAGTTCGAGAGTATTTCTTGATTTTTCCAGTAAGTCCATTTATCTCTCCGTTTGCATCATATGTTTACATAATTTGTTTGACGTAATTTTATTAACATAAATCGTTTTGCATAATCTAATTTACATATTCCGGTTTACGCAATTTTATCAACGTAATATAGTTAACATAAATATATTATCGTTCACCGGTTTTGCAGCGAGTGCCAGTAATCGAGCGTACCGAAGCCGCGGTCGAGCTGCGCGAGGGTGTATTCCTCGCAGGCCGTGCAGAAGCGCTCGTCCGACGACTCGTCCAGCGTAAAGGAAAAGATCTTCTTCTCCCCCGCCGAGCACACATGACGCATGGCGGCGAGCGACGCGCCGCAGAGCAGCACCGACTTTCCCGGCGCGCCGGGCGCGCAGCCGGTGCAGTGGACGCCGCCGCCGTAGAGACTCAGGCGCGGCTTTTCGGGCGTGTGCGAGCCGCAGTCCGTGCAGCGGTCGAGCTGCGGAGCGAACCCCGCAAGACACATGAGCCGCAGCTCAAAGACCGCTTTGATATGTTTGGCCGGATAAAGCTGCCGCGAGAGCGCGAACAGCGCGTTCAGCCCCAGATGAAGCAGCGCCGTGCTGTGGCTGTCCTCGTCCGATACGGCCTCCAGAAGCTCCGCCATATAGCAGCCGAGCGCATAGTCGCCGAGATCGGCGCGCAGCGCCGCAAAGTCCTCCAGCACGCTCCCCTCGGTCAGCGTATACCGGCCGCGGTTTTCAAAAAATGTCAGGTCCGACCATGTGAGCACCTGCGACGCCGCCGAGCACTTTGAGCCCTTGCGCAGCGCGCCGCGCGCCTCCGCGGTGATTTTCCCCTCTTCCTCCGTGAGGATGGTAAGGATCTTGCTCGACTCCTTGTATTTCACCTCGCGCAGCACCAGTCCGTGCAGGGTTTTGTACATTATGTAAACCTCTCGTCTCACGACAGAGGCCGTGATGGCGCTCTGTCGTTCGTCTTCTGTTCTTTCTTTTTGTTCTCCGCCGGAGCGATGCGGGTCAGCAGCCAGCAGAGCGGGTCGCCGGTGTCGCGGAACACGTCCCAGAAAATCTTCGTATCCATACGCCGAGTATTCCCCCGCGCCGGGCGGTTATGACCGGGAATTTCCGGATATGGCGGCAGTTTCAGGTATCGGTATAGCCAAAATTGCGCAGCAGCGAATTGGAATCGCGCCACTTTTCCTTTACCTTCACCCACGTCTGCAAAAACACCTTCGTGCCCATAAATTCTTCAATATCCTTGCGGGCGTCCTCGCCGATCTTTTTGAGCATCGCGCCGTGCTTGCCGATGATGATCCCCTTGTGGCTCGCCTTTTCGCAGTAGATCGTCGCTTCCAGATCGATGATGCCGTCGTCCCGCTCGGAAAAGCGCGTGATCTCCACCGCCGTGCCGTGCGGCACCTCGCGTTCGAGATTGAGCAGCAGCTTTTCGCGGATCAGCTCGGCGCAGACCTGCTTTTCCGGCTGGTCGGTCGTCACGCCCTCCGGGAAGAGCGCCGGGGACTCCACGGCGAACTTATCGAGCTCCTTGAGAAGCTCTTCCACGCCGTCGCCGGTTTTGGCGGAGATCGGGACGATGGCGTTAAAGGTATACGCTTCGCTGTAGAGCGCGATGACGGCAAGGAGCTTTTCCGGCTCAACGGTATCGAGCTTGTTGATGGCGAGCACCGCCGGGCAGTTTGCCGCCTTGATGCTTGCGATCAGCTCGCGCTCCTGCGGTCCGAGAGAGGCGACCGGCTCCACAACGAGCACGACGGCGTCCACATCCGCGACGCTCTGGCGCACGACATTCACCATATAGTCGCCGAGGCGGGTGCGCGGCTTATGGAAACCGGGGGTATCAAGAAATACGAACTGCGTCTCCCCGCGCTGGCACACGGCGGTGATGCGGTTTCGCGTCGTCTGCGGTTTGTTGGATACGATGGCGATCTTTTCCCCGGCGAGAGCGTTCGTCAGGGTGGACTTGCCGACGTTGGGCCGTCCGCAGATGGTGATCATGGCAGTTTTAGAAATCATAGCCGAGCTCCTTCATAATGGCTTTTTCTCTTGCGCGCATTTTGGCTTTTTCCTCGCCCTCGTCGAGATGGTCGTAGCCGAGCAGATGCAGCACGGAGTGCACCGTGAGATACTGCGCCTCGTGCTTAAATCCGCCGCCGTACTCCTCGCCCTGCGCTTCGGCACGCTCGAGCGAGAGGACCATGTCGCCGAGATAGCGGCGGTTCGTGTCATAGTCCATTTCGTCGATCGGGAACGAGAGCACGTCCGTCGGCCGGTCCACGCCGCGCTGCTCGCGGTTGATGACGTGGATGCCCTCGTCGTTCGTGAGCGTAACGCCGATCTCGCACGGCTCGTCCACGCCCTCGGCGCGCAGCGCTGCGGCGGCGGCCTTCTTCACGAGCGCGGCCGTCTCCGGGTGGCCGAGACCGCGCTTTTCCCGGTAAATGTAGAATTTATGCTGCATCGTTATTTCCTCTTGTAGTTATTGTATCCGCTATTGTCCCGGCGCTGCGGCGCGGCGGTTTTCTTCTCCCGCTCTGCGGCGGCAGCGGCGGCCTTTTCGTGCTTTTCATAGGCGGCGATGATCTGCTGCACGAGTGCGTGGCGCACAACGTCCGCGCCGGTGAAGCGGCAGATGGCGATATCGTCCACGCCGTCGAGCACCTTCATCGCTTCCTTGAGGCCGGACGCCTTGTCCGCCGGGAGGTCGATCTGCGTCACGTCGCCGGTGATGACCATTTTGCTGTTGAAGCCGAGGCGCGTGAGGAACATTTTCATCTGCTCGCGCGAGGTGTTCTGCGCCTCGTCGAGAATGATGAAGCTGTCGTCGAGCGTGCGGCCGCGCATGTACGCGAGCGGTGCTACCTCGATATTACCCTTTTCAAGATAGGTATTATAGGTCTCCGGCCCGAGCATATCAAAGAGCGCGTCGTACAGCGGGCGCAGGTACGGGTCGACCTTGCTCTGCAGATCGCCCGGCAGGAAGCCGAGGCGCTCGCCCGCCTCGACCGCGGGGCGCGTCAGGATGATACGGTTCACCTTGCGCTCGCGGAAAGCCGCGACCGCCGCGGCGACGGCGAGGTACGTTTTGCCCGTACCTGCGGGGCCGACGCCGATGGTGATGGTGTTTTTCAAAACGGACTCGATGTATTTTTTCTGTCCGATGGTCTTGGGCTTGATGGGGCGGCCCTTGGAGCTGATGCAGATGACGTCCTGCGTCAGCTCGCTGATGCGCTCCTCCTGTCCCGCGCGCACAAGTGAGATCACGTAGCGCACATTCTGCTCGGTGATGGGTTCGCCGCGGTTCGAAAGCGTTAAGAGCGCGTTGAGTGCTTTCGTGGCGAGCATCGTGTCCTCGACCTCGCCGTTCACGCGCAGCTCGCCCTCGCGATTGGAAATGGTGACCTTGAATTCCGATTCGATCAGCCGCACGTTCTCATCGAATGAGCCGAACAAATTGACCGCCTGCTCCATGCGTTCGATGCTGATGCGCTGTTCCATGCTGTGTTTCCTCCTGAAAAAATGTTGACGCCGGCCGGTCGCGGCTGACGGTGTTATCCTTCACTGACGGCAATGGGCACCTCTTTTCCGATCTGCTCCTCACACTCGGCGGAGAGCGTCACGACGAGGGTGTCGCCCTCCACAGCGGTCGAAAAGCGCCGCTGCGTCACGCTGCCAGTCTCCCCCAAGAGGGCGGCAAGATACGTTTCGAGCATGTCTTTTCCCTGCGCCTCCGCGTCGGCGCGGGAACGTGGTGTTACTTCCAATTCGTAGGGCAGCAGCGTTTCCGTCTCCCATGTGACGGGCAGGGCAAAAAGGCCAAAAAGCGTCCATTGTGTTTGATTCTTTATTTTATCACAATCAACATTGCAAATGCTACTCCCTTTTGCACCAATTTTCAACCGATTCTCGCCCCAAATCAAGGTATGGCTGCGCTTTTCTTTTCCGGTGTAAACCTTCTTTTCATACGTGAGCGGCACGCGGACGGTGAGGTCGTACCATGTCCGTGCCCAGACTTCGCCCTTGCCCGCTAAAAAGCGCGTCGTCACGCTCGGCTTTTCTGTGCCGCCCGTGTCCACCACGCCCGCGATCAAAAGCTGGCCCTGCTGTACGCTCGTGCCGGGTAGGACTCTTTTCTCCCCATCCAGCGCGCGGACCTTGGTGATAAGGCCCGGCTTTGCCGCGATGACGTTCGTCGGCTCGCTCTCGTTTACCCGCTCGGGTGCGCGCACGCGCTCGCGCACCTGCACATAGGCCTTGCAGCCGCGCACGTTGACCGCCACCCAGCAGAGGTCCTTGAGCTCCGGCAAAACGCGGTTGCAGATATCCTGCGAGCGGAACGAGTAGATAAACGTTCCGCGGTGCACGCCGTGCTCGCGCAGGGCATGCAAAATCGTCTCAGTCGGGACGGTCTCGTTGCCCGTGACCTCAAAATCCCAGATGAAAAGCGAGTTGACGAGCAGCAGCGCCGCACACAGAATGCCGCCGGCGAACAGTGCGTGGCGTCGGCGCAGGCGCGCGAAGAAAAACGGCGTGCCCGCCGTGCGCTCGATAGATACCTCCGCCCCGCAGCCCTCGGCGGCACGGCGCAGCGCGCGCAGGTCGCCGCGTGCCACGCAGAAGGACAGCGCCGTATCGTCGATCCACCTGACGTCCCAGAATTCGATGCCCCGCGCGGAGCAGAGGTTCAGCATCCGCTCGGGGTACGCGCTCTTTGCGCGCACGCATACACTGCCGCGCAGCAGCTTGACGGCTTTTTTCAGCATAGCTCCCTCATCTCACATATTCCACGGCGTCGATCTTGCCGAAGATGCGCACCTCGCTGTCGGTCATGCTGCGCAGCGTCAAATTCTGCCCGCGCACGCGCAGGATGAGCGAGCCCGCCCCCACGTCGATCTGCTCTGTTCCGTAGGATAAGATCCCGCTGTGTCCCTCCAGAAAGAGCTGCCGGTCGCCCAGCATCTCCACATGGCACAGCCCCGCCACGATGTCCGCCGGCAGGTCAAAGAGCTCTGCCATGCGCGCCAGCATGCGCTGCGGCCGTTCGTTTCGTTCCATCGTCCATCTCCCCTTTGGGCAAAGCCTATGCGCCCTTTCGCGCGGATTTGCCTGTCCCAGGCGGGCAAGTTCGGCTTGCCCCGCGCATAGACTCGTCTGGAAGGTCAGGTGATGGCATGAAAATAAGAGACCGTTTGCCGCTTCTGGCGGTGCTGTGCTGCTTTTCCGCACTGCTGCTGTTGCCGGAGGTCAGCGCACAGGCGGCGCGGGACGCGATGCTGCTCTGCGCGCAGACGCTTATCCCGTCGCTGTTTCCGTTTTTCGTGCTCTCGTCGCTGCTCATCGCCTGCGGCGCGTCGGAGCTGCTCTCTGCGCTTTTGTCGCCGCTGATGCGGCCGCTGTTCGGTCTTTCGGGTACGGGCGCGGCCGCGCTGGCGCTGGGTCTTTGCGGCGGCTACCCCGTCGGCGCACGGACAGCTGCCGAGCTTGTGGAAAACGGTGCACTGTCGCGAGACGAGGGCGAGCGGCTGCTCGCCTTCTGCAACAACGCAGGGCCGGGATTTCTGCTCGGCGTGTGCGGCGCGGGCGTGTTTTCGTCCAGCCGCGCGGGCGCGGCGCTGTATCTCATCCATGTCGCCGCGGCGCTCTGTGCGGGGCTGCTCATCTGCCGCGCGTTGCCGCCGGTGCCGCATGGAACATATCCGCACAAAAGCGCAAAAGCGCAGCATCTTTCCACAGCCTTTCCCGCGGCGGTGCAGAACGCGCTGACGGGATGCCTCAATGTGAGCGCGTTCGTCGTGTTTTTCACGGTGCTTGCGCGGCTGTTGCTGCACTTTCTGCCGGAGGCCTTCGCCTCATCGCTCCCCTGCGCGCTGCTGCTTGGATTTTTAGAGCTCACGAGCGGCGTGCTGTCGCTTCCCTGCTCGCGCGCGGGTTTTCTTTCCTGTGCGGCGCTGCTCGGCTGGGGCGGACTGAGCGTCCACTGCCAGACGCTCAGTGTGCTCGCGGCCACTCCCCTCTCCGCGCGGTACTATCTCAAGGGAAAGGCGCTGCAAGCGCTGCTGTCGCTGCTTCTTGCCCTGCCCGCGCTGCCGGTTCTGTTTCCCTGACGCTCACGGCTCCGCCCCTGTGATGGCGCTCGTCACGGATGTTGAGCTGTGCCCCAGCGCCTTCGAGATGCTGAACATCGGCACATTCTGGCTGTTGGCGACGCTCGCAAAGCTGTGGCGCAGCCCGTGGAGCGAGATCGGCGGGAGGCCCTGCGCGGCGATGAACTGCGCAATGCGCTGGCACAGAATGTCCGGCTGATAGGGCTTTCCCGCCTCGTTGACGGCGACGTAGCCCTCGGGGTTATATTTAGGGTCCTGCTTCCGCCGCCTTTCCCAGTCGCGATACAGTCGTTTGAGCAGCGCAGCCAGTCCTCCACAAAAACGTTCCTAGGCGCGCTCATGCCGCCGAGCAGCTGCGCGCGGCGGTACTCGGCGATGACCTGCT
>ERZ773194.4352-NODE-4352-length-11209-cov-10.561234_pt1 | contig 11209 bp, 12 predicted proteins | sample MGYA00511240_ERZ773194 | MGnify/ENA primary metagenome ERZ773194 (study PRJEB29015, sample SAMEA2737774) | human gut metagenome | biome: human gut; feature: human-associated habitat; material: faeces | place: China | collected 2012 ... | reverse complement strand
TAATTTTCTTAGGTTTTTTTGTTGCACATTGTATGTGTTTAGCAGACATTGTATGTTCCGGACCAGTGCGCGCACCGGCCCGGCAACCCACTCTCTTTGCGGAGTGGACGGCTCAATTCGTCTGGTGTGGGCTCCCTAAGGTCCTTGCCAGGCAGGGCTCATGCCTCGTCGCTGCGCCTCCACCGGGTACAAATAAGGAGGCCGAGAGCACAAAGCTCTCGGCCTCCAATTCCTCACCGCAGCCGGCGGAGGGTCTCCACAACCAGGTTCCAGGTACGCTGGACGGAGGAAATATACATCCGCTCCCGAGGTGTATGGATCTGGCTCACCTCCGGACCCATGGCCACAGCGTCCAGGCCGGGGAGCTTATCGGCCAGCATACCGCACTCCACGCCGCCGTGCAGCACCTCTATCTTGGGGGCGTGGCCGTACTGCTCCGTGAACACCTCTACGATCAGGGCCCGCAGAGGAGAATCCTCCCGGAACTCCCAGGCCGGATAGCTGCCACTGACAGACATCTTGCCGCCCAGCAGGTCACACAGCAGCTCCAGCTTCTGCAGGAGCATCTCCTTCTGCGTGTTCATATTGCTGCGCACGCAGAAGGTGGCCACCACGGAATCCGCCTCCGTGGCGAGAATGCCCAGGTTCAGGGAGGTCTGGACCAAGCCCTCTACCTCCCTGCTCCGCTCCAGCACACCGTTGGGAGCGCACTGCAGCAGGGCCAGGACGCGGTGGGTGGAGTCAGCGTCCATGGGCAGAACATCACTCCGGCAGGGTGCTACGGTGACAGCAATATCACTGTCGGCCACGGCATACTCCCTGCGGAAGATCTTTTCCATCTTTTGGCAGATAACCGTTGTCTTTTCCGCATCCGCCACGGTCAAAACAGCGCTGGCAGAGACGGGAATGGCGTTATCCTTGCCGCCGCCGGAGAGAGTGACCAGCCGGCCGTCGTTCTCCTGCAAAAATGCGTACAGGATCCGGCCCAGCAGCACCATGGCGTTAGCCCGGCCCCGGTCGATGGCAGCGCCGGAATGGCCGCCCAAAAGGCCGGAGACAGTGATTTCCACCGTTTCTCCCGGGAAGGTATCCCGCTTTACAGGCACTGCAATATCAACTCTGGCAGCACCGGCGCATCCGGCGGTGATCTCACCCTCCGTCTCGGAGTCCAGGTTCAAAAGCAGGCGGCTCTTAAGGCCCGACAGGTCGATGCCGGCAGCACCCTTCATCCCGACCTCCTCGTCCACCGTAAGCACGACCTCCAGGGGCGGATGGGGAATATCGTGGCTATCCAGCAGGGCCAGGCCCATAGCCACGGCGATGCCGTCGTCTGCGCCCAGGGTGGTGCCTTCGGCGTAGATCACATCCCCGTCCACCACCAGATCCAGGCCCTCACGAGCCATGTCCTTGGTGCAATCCGGGGCCATTTCACAGACCATGTCCATGTGACCCTGGAGCATCACGGCGGGGGCGTTCTCCTAGCCCGGGGTGCCGGGCTTGCAGAGAATCACATTCCCCAGCGCGTCCTGCTGCACCGCAAGGCCCCGCTCGCGGCCAAACTGCACCAGATAATCGCTGAGGGCCTGTGTGTTGCCACTGCCGTGGGGAATACGGCACAGCTCCTCAAACCAATGTAGTACCCCACGAGGCTCCAAGCCTTCCAATACTGCCATAACTTTTCCTCTTTTCTTTTATATTTTTGCAAGTATTGTTTTTCCTTCTTTACCGATCTTTACCGGTTTTCCGTCAGGTGGCGGGCCACATACACGCCGCTGGCAGATGCATGGGACAGGGAGTGGGTGATGCCGCTGCCGTCGCCGATGATGTACAGGCCGGGGTACTTGGTCTCCAGGTGCTCGTCTACGGCAACCTCCATGTTGTAGAACTTGACCTCTACACCATAGAGCAGGGTGTCGTCGTTGGCGGTGCCCGGGGCGATCTTGTCCAGGGCGTAGATCATCTCAATGATGCCGTCCAGAATCCGCTTGGGCAGTACCAGGCTCAGGTCGCCGGGAGTTGCGTTCAGTGTGGGGGTGACGAAGCTCTCCTCCATCCGCTTGGGAGTGGAGCGTTGGCCCCGGATCAGATCGCCGAAGCGCTGGACCATGACGCCGCCGCCCAGCATATTGCTCAGGCGGGCGATGGATTCGCCGTAGCCGTTGGAGTCCTTGAAGGGCTCGGAGAAGTGCTTGGCAACCAGCAGGGCAAAATTGGTGTTCTCCGTCTGCTTGGCGGGGTCTTCGTAGCTGTGGCCGTTGACGGTGATGATGCCGTTGGTGTTCTCGTTAACCACGGCCCCCTTGGGGTTCATGCAGAAGGTGCGGACCTTGTCTTCGTACTTCTGGGTCCGGTAGACGATCTTGCTCTCATACAGCTCGTCGGTCAGGTGGGAGAAGACAACGGCGGGCAGCTCCACGCGAACGCCGATGTCCACACGGTTGGACTGGGTGGGGATGTCCATGTCCCTGCAGATCTGCTCCATCCACTTGCTGCCGCTGCGGCCTACGGAGACGATGCACTGAGCGCAGGTGTAGCTTTCGCCGTCGCAGGCGACCTCATAGCCGCCGTCGATGACGGAGATGCCCCGGACAGGGGTATCAAAATGGAAGTCCACCTTGTTCTTCAATTCGGCATACAGGTTTTCCAGCACCACATAGTTGATGTCCGTGCCCAGGTGGCGGACGGAAGCGTCCAGCAGGTGCAGGTCATTCTGGATGCAGATGGTCTTGAACTTGGTCCCGGCGGTGGAGTAGAGCTTGGTGCCCTGGCCGCCGTAGGTCATGTTGATCTCGTCTACGTAGTGCATCAGATCCAGGGCACGCTTCTTGCCGATATACTCGTAGAGGGTACCGCCGAAGTCATTGGTGATGTTGTACTTGCCGTCGGAGAAGGCGCCGGCTCCGCCGAAGCCGCTCATGATGGAGCAGCTCTTGCAGCCGATGCAGCTCTTGACGGTGGTGCCGTTGATGGGGCACTTCCGCTTATTCAGAGGATGGCCTGCCTCAAAAACGCCGATTTTCAGATTGGGATCGCGCAAGGTCAGCTCGTAGGCAGAAAAAATGCCGCCGGGACCGGCGCCGATGATCAGGACATCGTAATTCATGGTTTTGTCTCCTAATTTCATTCTGTTTTGTCCAAAGTATCAGAGCATTTTGCTGTCAGGCCATACAAACCCAACATACAAAACTATTATAACAGCCCGGTGCCCGTTCGTCAAGAATTTCCTGAAAGCAAACACCCGGATATCCGGACAAAACAAACGGCCCGCCCCTCTTGACGTTGGGGCGGGCCGCAGTATTACACCGGTATCGACGCTGCCGGGAGGCAGATATCGGATCTTTTTATGTTCTCCCAGCGGAAGATGCTTGCCAATTCCTTTGCGGAAGCGGCTTCTCTGCGGTCCAGAAGCCCGCAGGCATAGGCCAAGGTGCCGAGAATAGCCTCTGGAGTCGTTGCTTTGCGGAGTGCGCCCAGGTCCAGGTCCTTGTCCCGCTTGCTCAGGCGGCGGCCGTCAGGGGCAAGCAGCATGGGCACATGGGCGTAGCTTGGATGGGGAAAGCCGAAGAGCTCCTGCAAATACATCTGCCTGGGGGCGGAGCTCAACAGGTCCGAGCCCCGGACCACCTCCGTGACTCCGGCCTCCCCATCGTCCACGGTGACGGCCAGCTGGTAGACGTAGATCCCGTCTGCCCGCCGGACTACCATGTCTCCGCAGTCCCGGGCCAGGTTCATTTCAAAGTGGCCCTGCACCAGGTCCTCCACCTGCCACAGCCTGTCCGGCACCTTTACCCGCCAGGCAGGAGGCCTGGTGCAGGCGGCCCGCTGAGCAGCCGTCAAGTCCCGGCAGGTGCCGGGGTAGACATAGGTGCCGTCGCTTAAGTGGGGCGCGTTGACGCTGTGGAGCTGACTGCGGGTGCAGTAGCAGGGATACAGCAGGCCCTTTTGCTGCAAAAGGTCAAAGTAGCGGTCGTAAACGGCCCCCCGGGTGCTCTGGGCAGGGGTTTCCCGGTCCCAGGTCAGGCCCAGCCAGATAAGGTCCTCCCGGAGAATTTGGGCGAATTCCGGACTGGTGCGCTGGGTGTCCAGGTCCTCCATGCGCAGCACCATTTCGCCGTCCCTGGACTTGACGGACAGCCAGGCCAGCATGGCGGAAAAGACGTTGCCCAGATGCATCCGGCCCGAGGGTGTGGGGGCGAAGCGGCCTACCGGCGTTACCGGATCCATAGGTACCACCACCAGAACAGTGCCGCAATGCCCAGCAGCTCCAGGGCAATGGCAAATTTCAGCCCTACAAACCGGGGCTTTTCCGGCTTCTCCGGCTCCGCAGGGGGTTCCTCCGGCTCCGGATCAAGGCCCCAGAGCTGGGTGTCATCGGTGACGCCGGTATAGCTCTGGGACAGGGGGGCGCGGTCGTCCCCCTCCCATTCGCTGGGGTCTTCCAGATCGGCTTCCAGGTCCTCGTCCGTATAGTAATCCTCCGGCTGCTTCTCCGCATCCAGCAACTCCTGCTGAAGCCTTTCCAATTCCTTTTTGGGATTGTCAAACATTGGGTATCCTCCCTTGGGTGTTGCGTTGGTTGTGCCCCCTATCATACCCGAAAGTGGACAGAAAGTAAAGGGAATTCCGCCGGGGGGCACATTTCCCACCTTCCCCTCCGGGGAAGCCTTTATTCGATTTTGGTAAACACAAACTTCTCCATCAGCCCGTCGGTGACGGTGTGGATGGTCAGGGTGCCGTCCGGATGGGAGTCCAGAGAAAGGCTGATGTCCTTACCCTTCAGAAGGCCCCGGACGTAGCGCTCCGGGTCGTCACAGGTGATCTCCTCAAAGAACACGTCCCGCATCTGGTTGTTGCGGCACAGGTTCTGAATTTCATGCACAAGCTCATATTCCGCCATGGGGAAGCCTCCTTTATGCGTACTTTTCGATGACCTTGGTCAGGCGGGGCAGCAGCTGCTGCTTCCGGGAGAGGAGCCCTTCGTGGAAGGGCCGCTCGCCGTCGGGGCCGTCCGGGAAGGCCTCCTTGCCCCAGGCAGTACGGTTCCCGCCGAAATAGAGCACGGAGCCGTTCTCCTGGATGCTGGTAAAGGCCAGCACGGCCAGGTCCAGATCTTTTTTCTCCGCGAACTTGTCCAGGGCTGTCTGGATGTCCCCTGCCTCCAGATGCAGGTCGTTCATGGAGGCCATGATCACCTGAGAGATGGCCAGCTTGCAGCCGTAGACCTCAAAGATCTTCATGTCGCTCTTGATAAGCTCCGAGGGGCTGGAATCCACCTTGGAGGCGGTGGCGGTGAACATTTCCGTGGCGAAATCCTCCACATCCAGGTCCGCAATGGCGGCCAGGATGTTGGCGGTGGTCCGGTCCTTTTCCGTGGTGGTGGGGGAGTGGAAGTTCAGCGTGTCCGAGAGAATGGCGCCCAGCATGAGCCCTGCAAGCTCAACGGGGATGGGAATCTGGTTCTCCCGGAAGATGGTTGCCACAATGGTGCAGGTGGAGCCCACGATCTCATTCCGGAACTGGACCGGGTATTGAGACGAGAAGTCGTTGATCCGGTGGTGGTCGATGACCTCCAGCACCTGGGCCTTTTCAATGGCCCGGACCGACTGGGAGAACTCGTTGTGGTCCACCAAAATCAGTTTCTTGCTGGGAGCCTGCATGATGTGGTACCGGGATACATAGCCCGTCAGGTGCCCGTCGGCATCCGTAACGGGGTAGACGTGGTAGCGGCTTTGCAGCATTTTCCGGCTGACGTCCTCGGCCAGCTCCGTGTTTGTGAACTTCACCAGCTCCCGCTTCATGATCTGACTGGCAGAGGGGGCGAAGTAGATGTAACGGGTGGTGTTCATGGCCCCGTGTCCGGAGATCACAATGGGGCAGTGGTGCAGCTTGGCCGCTTCGATCACATCTGCCTGGATGGTGTCTGCCCAGACGACAACCAGCAGCCCCGCGCCCTGGCGGATGACCTGCTTCTGGGCCTCCGGGTCGCTGCCGCAGATAACGATGCGGTGCTCCACATCGTAGTGCTCCAGTCGGGCGCTCTGGGTCATGGCAATGACGCTGACCTTGCCGTTGAGCACCATGGCGGGGTCGTCATAGATGACCTTGCCGTCCAGGGTCTTGCGGATGTTTTCCAGGGGCGTCTGGGCCATGATGGCGATGGAGCGGGCGGTGTCGTACAGACCGATGACGGAGATATCGGACTTGGTCACCATGCCGATGAGCTTTTTCTCCTGGTCCACCACGCCGCAGTAGGTCCGGTTGCCCTGCTGCATCTGCTGCAGGCATTCGAAAATGGTGGTTTCCGGGCTGATGTAGGTAGGCGGATCCATGGCTACCTCCCCTACGGTGATCCGGGCATCGGTGAGCAGCTGGGGCTCCTGGAAGTGGAACCGATTCAGCAGATACCGGGTCTCCTCATTCAGCTTTCCCAGGCAGCAGGGCACCGCCGGAGTGCCGAGAGAGCGCTTGAAAAACGCGTAAGCAATGGCCGAAGCCACAGAGTCCGTATCCGGATGCTGGTGGCCGGTAATATAAATGGGGGTTTTCTTCATGGTTGACCTCCTCGGAATTTTGAGACCTTCCCCTTCGGGGAAGGGGGACCGCCGCGAAGCGGTGGTGGAAGAGGGGCATTGCGAGAGAGTGCGGTTGGTAATATACGCGTTCTAAGGCTCCCCTTCCAGGGAAGCTTACGGTGGAAGCTTTGGAACGCTGCTTACTCCAGCGTGAAGCTGTCCTCTGTCTTCCGCAGCGTGGAGCCGAAATACACCGTCATGGCCTTCTCCAGGTCAATGGCGTCGGAGACGGCGGCGGTTTCGTAGCAGCTGTGCATGGCCAGCTGGGCCAGGCCGATGTCCACCGTAGGCACACTGACCTGGCCGATGGAGATGCAGCCCAGGGTGCTGCCGCCGGGGATATCCGGGCGGTTGTAATAATTCTGGCTGTTGACCCCGGCTCTGTGGCATACCGTGCGCATGACGGCGGCGCTGAGGCCGTCGGTGCAATAGCGCAGGTTTGCATTGAACTTGATCACAATGCCGCCGCCCAGCTTGGGGGCGTTGCCGCTGTCCGCCAGCTCCGGATGGTTGGGGTGCTGGGCGTGAGCGTTGTCGGCGCTGACCAGGAAGGACTGGGCCAGCAGCCGGTTTTCATCCAGGGCAAGAGCCTGGGCGATCCGGGAGACGGTCTGGCGCAGCAGAGTGGAGCCTGCGCCCTGGGGGGAGCAGGAGCCAACCTCCTCACTGTCCAGGGCGGCGAAGAGAGGGATGGACCGGCCGGTGCCGGAGGCCAGGAAGCCCCGGAAGCAGCCCCAGACGCATTCCAGGTCGTCCAGGGCAGCGCTGGACAGGAAGCTCTCATCCAGGCCCCATACGCTGGCCTTCTGGCGAATGTAGAGGAATAGGTCGTGGCTCAGGACCTTACCGCCGGCCTCCTTTTCCAGCATGGCGGTGAACTGCCCTTTGTTCTCCGGAGAGGCCAGCAGCGGCAGCACGTCCGTAACGGGGTTCCACTTGTAGCCGTCGTTGACCTGCCGGTTCATGTGAATGGCCACGTTGGGGATCAGCAGCAGGTCCCGGTCAATGTCCAGCAGGCGGCTTTCAGCACCGCGCTCGGTCTGCACCAGTACCCGGCCGGCAATGCTCAGGGGACGGTCCAGCCAGGGGGCCAGGATCTGTCCGCCGTAGCGCTCTACGGCCAGCCGGGGGCACACGCCCTCGATCTCTCCGTTCTCCTTCAGCTTGAAGGCGGGGCGGTCCGTGTGGGCGGCGCTGATGAGGAAGCCCAGGGCTTCTCCCTCGGGCACCCGGAAGGCCAGAACAGCGCTGCCACCGCGGGTTACATAATATTTCCAGCCGGGAACCAGTTCCCATTTTTCGGATTCCTTCAGGGCAGTATAGCCCTCCTTGTCCAGGATGGCCGTCAGATAGGCTCTTGCGTGGTATTGGCTGTGGGAAGCGTCCAGAAAGGCGCAGAGTTCTTTTGTTTGGGAAAGCATAGTGTTTCCTCCTTATCTCTGGAATTGTCGAAACTATTTTACATCGGCTTTCCCTTTCCGTCAATGTGCGCATTTTTGACGACTTTTTGTCGATTGCCGTAGAAAAACTTGAGATTTTACGGGATTTTTCTGGAATCAGTCGATTCGGCACGAGCGAATGTTGGGAAACGGCCTTGCAAAACGGGAACCTTTGTGCTAAATTATTCTTGTCGCACGGCGGACAACGCCGCTTATGGGGTATTTTCAAGTGGACAGGAGAGGTTAGTATGGATCATCAAACAACCGTGTTGATTGCGGATAGTTCGGAGGAATTTTGCACCGCTCTGGCGGCGGCTCTGCAGCGTGCGGATGGCTTCCAGGTGGTTGGAACGGCGGGCGACGGAGAGCAGGCCATCCGGCTGATCAATGAGCGAAAGCCCCAGGTACTGGTGCTGGACCTGATGCTCAGCAAGCAGGACGGCATCAGTGTGCTGAAGGCCATCAGCAACCTGGACCGGAAGCCTGTGACCCTGGCGACTTCGGCCTTTGTGACGGATTATGTTTCCGCAGCGGTTGCCAGTCTGGGGGTTCGATACCTCATGCTCAAGCCCTGCGATATGAATATCCTGGTGGAGCGCATGGAGGAGATCCGGGGAGGGGAGAGCCCCCGGTATCCCGCGCCCCGCCGGATGGACCGGACCGGCATTGAGAGCATGGTCACGAACATCATTCACGAGATCGGCGTCCCCGCCCATATCAAGGGCTACCAGTATTTGCGGGAGGCCATCATCCTGGCGGTGGACGATATGGATGTTATCAACGCCATCACCAAGGTTCTCTACCCCCAGGTGGCCAAAACCTTCCAGACCACGCCTTCCCGGGTAGAGCGGGCCATTCGCCACGCTATCGAGGTAGCCTGGGACCGGGGCGATCTCGACACCCTGCAAAGCTTCTTTGGCTACACCGTATCGAACACCAAGGGTAAGCCCACGAACAGTGAGTTCATCGCCCTGATCGCGGACAGGCTCCAATTGCAGCTCAAGAGCGCCGAGGCGGCGCAGTATTGAATGAAAATCCACAGCGCTTTCCCACAAGACGGGGAGGGGCTGTGGATTTTCTGCTTTTAGGAGATGACTTGACTTGAGCAGTCCCGCTGACCGGAAATGCGCTTTCTGATTATTGATACCCCGGCCCGCCGGAAGCGTCCAGGCGGGCCGGGGTGTTTTCCTGCGGAAAATTGCCAAAAGCCTCCAAGCATTGAATTTTTGACCAACGTTTGGAGGTTTTCATGGATATTTCTGTGAACGACTCGAATGATAGTTCGACAAATTGCTGTGGGGATTACTGCCTATCTTCTGCAAGAATACCATAAAGGTACAGGTCTGCCCAGTTTCCAAAATTATCCTTTGTCTGGCTTCTTTGAATTCCTTCTAATTTCATTCCAAGCTTCTTCATCAAACCAACGGATTTTATTCCATCAATCGCTTCCGCAAATATTTTATGGATGTTCATACTGTTAAAAGCATAATCAATAACAGCCTTACAAGATTCGAAAGCATAGCCTTGTCTCCAATAATCCTTGTTATAAATCCAACCCATTTCATACACTTCTTCATCATATTCGTTGAAGAGGATGTAGCCAATCACTTTGTTGGTATCTTTATGCACTGCAGCAACAGCACCTCTTTTGGCTATGCAGAACTTTTGCAAAAAATCGGCTGTTTTCTCGATGGTATATGCAGGTTCGCAATTCTTCATTGTCTCATCATCGCCCAATATTTCGTGCATATCGTTTAAGTCGTCCATTGTAAAATCACGAATGATCATTCTGCCAGTTTCAATATACATTATGTTTCCCCCGTCAGATTCGGATTTGTGAATAAATTATAGCATAATCCCATACTTATGTGAAGTGGGCGTGAGATTATTTTATGCTTCCAACAGTCCAATATCCGCTCCAAACCATCCGCACCCTTTTTGTGCTGGGCAGCGCCTCAAACGCGCAGCAGGCAAATCCAATGTAAAATAACGCCTGTTTTCACAAGAATTTCGACAAACCGCGAAAAACAGAACAAAAATCCACAGGCTATTTCCCGGAATGGGGAAGACCTGTGGATTTTTTAGCAGATTTTGAGGCAATGGGATGGCTGCACACATTGCTTTCTTCTGCCCTATTTCAGCATTCGGTTAATCCAACTGAGAAGCATGAGCATATCGCTTTCATCTAACTGCTTCATACCTTCAATTGCTTTTTGGATTAACTCAGGATTTTTTGAAGAGTCATCGAAAAACTGTTGTGGTGTTATTTCAAAGTAGTCACATATTGCAAAGAACTCTTTCAGTGGAGGCAGCGCTTTTCCAGAAGAAATATTGTAGACGTATCCTCTGCTGTGCCCTAAATCGTAGCTCATTTGGTATTCTGATACGCCTTTTTTGATTCGCAGATTTGTAATTCGTTCCCGGACAAAATCTTCATTCACAAGTATCACCTCTTATGAGTAATGATAACGCCGTGATTTTAAGATATAGTCATAGAATAATTGTTGCTAGTTGTTGAATTGACTAAAATATATGTTATTATTCTGATGACGTTTTATATCTTTTGACGAATAAAGCGTAATCATCAAATTAGAGAGAGGATTTTATCGTGAAAAAATAATTTGCGTAGTCTGCGTGCTAATGATGTGCCTGATGCTTGCGGGATGTGACAGTAGTCAGTATAAAAAGGCAACATCGCTTTACAAGGCGGGGGAGTATGAGGCTGCTACTGCAATTTTTGAAGAATTGGGCGATTATGAAAATAGTCCTGAAATGGTAAAGGTTTGCCAGTATACTTATGCTGCACAATTGTTGCAGAATAAAGATTATGATGCGGAAAAGGATATTTTTAACCGGCTGGGTGATTATGCTGATAGCCAGAATTAGATATTTGTCATGAATACCAGCCTTGTCACAAACTTCGGTTTGCTTGAGCCCAAGCTCTTTTCAGCGGGCGGCAATGCGCTTGCCGATTTGTGCGTAGTCCAGTTCCATGAGATCGCCTCCTATTTTTACAAAATTACTAAAAATAGAAGAACAATGTAAAATGAAATCAAGCAGTGGACAATCTGTAAAAATGCCCTCTTGACATTTCCCGGATTCATGATATAATACAAAAGCCTTACGTGAGCGGAACACCTGCCGGTATAGCTCAGTTGGTAGAGCAGCTGATTTGTAATCAGCAGGTCGGGGGTTCGA
>ERZ773194.4349-NODE-4349-length-11218-cov-10.512945_pt1 | contig 11218 bp, 18 predicted proteins | sample MGYA00511240_ERZ773194 | MGnify/ENA primary metagenome ERZ773194 (study PRJEB29015, sample SAMEA2737774) | human gut metagenome | biome: human gut; feature: human-associated habitat; material: faeces | place: China | collected 2012 ... | reverse complement strand
GTGTCTGAATTACAATATATTTTTGTAATTCATTGATATACATTATTTTAGCTCCGATTTTATGGGGGGGGGATTTTTGACCCCCAGATCTGTCGGAGTTGCTGGAAAGCCTGTAGAAACGCCTGAAATCGACGCAAACAGCCTATCGTAACGGGCATTCGACAGCTCGACTTGTGTAATTAACCGATTCATCTGGGCACTCTGCTCTCTTATGACTGCCATCGCCTCACGAGTGATCGCTATAAGATTAGTAATATTCTCGGTTGTAGGCGCGGGAGAACCCTGCGTTTGCTGCATTTCACTCTTGTCAGCACTGGTGGCAGCATTGCCGACCGGAGATGTGCTGTGGCTTTCTCGAAGCATCTCGCCGTCGCCGGTGAGGAGCCATGCGGCATTTATAAAGTATTTGTCTTGAAGTTTCAATGCGAGGTCTTTTGATATTCCGCATTTTCCTGCCTTAATATCGTAAAATACCTGTGGATTTTTTAGACCCAATTCGATAGACAAAGCCCTTGCACTCTTTTTTAAGTGACTTAATACATTTTCAATTCTTTGAAAATCATTCATATAAATACTCTCTACATTTTTATACAAAAAATATTCTTGAAAATGTTTGTGTATTCAAGAAATAGTCTTTATATTTGCATTGTCAAACAATACTACAACACAAATATACAAAATAATATTGATTATGAAAGCTGTCTATAACAAATCGAAGATCATGCTGAATGCCTGGTATATGTTTCGGGTGAAGATGGTGAAAAATTTCGCCGAGGCCTTGCGGAAAGCATGGAATAACGAGAAGCTGGCCAACATCCGCGCGATGATCGAAGGGCGCACTCCGGAGGAGGCCTCCGTGCCTGAAGCGGCCGGAGAACATAGTGCCGCAGCAAAAATAGCTTTCGCGGCGGGATGCCTGGACTATTATGCCGATGCGCGGCCGGGACAGTATTTCGGAGATTAAGGATAACAATATGATGGAGACGAAGAAGAGCAATCAGACATTCGGGGAGATATGGCACTCCCTCGCGCCTTCGGAGCAGAGCCGTCGGGCGAATGAGATCATGGAACGATTAGGAGTGAGTATGTGGACGATTCAGTCGTGGATAACAGATCCGGAGAAAGGCGGGTATCGCAGGCCGAGCAAAAGACGGCAGGCCATTCTTGCCGAGATGTTCCAGGTTCCGGTGGAAGGGCTGTTTTTAGCAAAGACATATTCTCCGGAGAACTGAATAATGGAATCGGCAGACAGGCTGGCTGCCCTGCTCGAAGAACAGTGGGTGTGCATTGAACGAATTATAAAAATTTGAGATTCTCGGATACTCTTGTTTTGTGTCGGCCTGATTGCCGACACGATATAGCACTAAATAACCGACAAGACGCTATGATGCAGGATAAAACCATTCAAGACACGTATAGCGATATGACAGCCGCAAATATTGCTGCATATATCGGTAATCTGGAAGAAGAGAACCGGAAGCTACGTAAAAAGTTGCAAGAAAAGGAGGACAACAGCATCGATGTGAATGTGTTCAAAAACGTAGTGATGACTGTTGAAGAAACTGCTCGATTTCATGGGGTGTCGGCAGCGCGAGTTCGGGATTATGCTAAACGGGGATTGATAGAAACGCACCCCGATTCAACGGACGCTAAAATGTTGTTTTATGCTAAAACCATTCTTACGCTCGACTTTCCGACGCTCAAGAAGAAGAAAGCGTTGCTGAAATGGGAGTAGAATTAACAACTTATTATCCGCGCCCGATTTTTCAGAGTTTAGTTAAGAGTTGAGATTAGTTGAGTTTGCCATTTCCGGGCGCGGATTTTCAAAGTCCGTATCGGGTTGAATGTCCCGGTGCGGGCGCAAAGGACGGCACGGAAGCCGTAGGGGTCCTAAAGCCTGCCATAAACCCCGGCCGCAAGGCAGAAAGGCTGGAACGAATAAGCGGTTCATTGAAATACGAGAACCATCCGAAGGGATGTAAAACCCGGCGAGCGACTTGGCGCAGAAGGGCGGATATTAGGCCGATCAATACCAAAAAGCAGGCGACGATCCGGAGCAATTCGGGGAGCCGGTAGCGATATACCCTGCGATTCAGTCGTGGTCTTCGATGACGACAGGGTGCAAATTTTAATCAAAACAATTTACGTGCAATGTCAAACAAAGTATTTACCCCAGAGAACATTTCCAAATTAAAACAGAACGAGGTCTTTGTATTCGGCAGTAATAAGGCCGGTAACCACGTTGGCGGCGCAGCTCGTGTCGCGGTCGAGAAGTTCGGCGCGATCATGGGGCACGGCGAGGGCTTACAGGGCCAGTCCTACGCTATCCCTACGCTCGATGAACAGATGGACAAGGTGTCTACCGAGGAATTGACGCGATCGGTACGGAGATTCGCAGACTATACACGGTACAATACCGATAAGGTTTTCTATGTAACCAAGATCGGATGCGGCATCGCTGGATTCTCGGTCGAAGAGATTGTGGAAGTATTCAAAAGCGTCTCGTTCGGCGATAACGTGGTGCTTCCGCAAGAGTTCGGCGAAGAAAAACATATCGATGGATTTAAAGGGTTCAATGCAGATATGACCTGCCTGGGCTTCAAATTCGAGGAGGGCAAGACTTACGAAGAGGATGTTGAGTTGAAAGTTTGTAATCGAGGCTTTCATTTCTGCGAATCACCGTTCTCTGTCCTTAGCTATCGTGATATGCTGGATGATGAATGCAAGTTCATCCCTGTGCATCATGTAACAGCTTTGGGGCGATGTCATTCCGACTCGGATAAAACGGCGACGACAAAGATTCACATCGGGGCAAAACTCGATTTCAAAGGATTCATTAAAGCTGGTATAGATTTCATTTACGAGAAGTGCATCAAAGAGGGTCCGACCGACAATGTTAATTCGGGCGACGACGCAAAGATCGGCTCCTCGGGCTACGGCGCAAAGATCGGCTCCTCGGGCGACCTCGCACAGATCGGCTCCTCGGGCGACCTCGCAAAGATCGGCTCCTCGGGCGACCTCGCACAGATCGGCTCCTCGGGCGACGGCGCACAGATCGGCTCCTCGGGCGACGGCGCACAGATCGGCTCCTCGGGCGACCTCGCAAAGATCGGCTCCTCGGGCGACCACGCAAAGATCGGCTCCTCGGGCGACCACGCAAAGATCGAAAGCGAAGGTAACAATGCTGTTGTAGCAGCCATAGGTATAGATTCAAAAATAAAGGCAAAGAAAGGTAGCTGGATTACCCTCGCTGAATATGGCGAGGATCTGAAACCAGTGTGCGTAAGGTCTGCACAGATCGATGGGAAATCGCTCAAGGAGGATGTTTTCTATCAACTGAAAGGCGGCGAGTTTGTCGAAGCAGCAGAATAACAGCAAATATCATCCACAAGTAAATCTTTACCAACATGCAAACCTTCTTTTCCGAAAGCACAGTCAAAAGTCTGTGGGGCACGCTTGCGGGCCGCCTCTGGCGTGCGTGGTACCGCCTCAAGAGCAAGGTGCGCCGGACAATCGACAAGTCCCGCCGCCGGGCATATAAACTCCAAAACCGACCCCGTGTCTATCGGGTCGAAATTCGGTAAGAGTATGGCACACTTAATTACACTCGTAGTAGTTTCCGTTCCTGTTTGCCTGGTGTTCGGCTGGGCGCTGTCCGGTCCCCGGCGTATGCGGATCACCCGCTATCTGTTGAATGAAATTTTCGAACAGCGATGAATACTTCCTACTACGTCACCGACACGGCTCAAATGCCGCCGTCCACTCGGAAAGAACCCTCGGAAGAGTATTACTTCTTCGAGAGCACCCGTTTCAACCGGCCGCAAACGACAATTCATCTGACCGATCAGGAGATTCGGACTTTCGCCAAACGCATCGCCGATTACATCACCCGAAGGACATTTTCGGGTCCTATGGAATCTTTCGACTTTCAGATAGAATATCACGGCGTTGCGGTGCAAGGACGCTATACGGTGGAAGCCGAGCGACAGGATGCGGTGCATTCGATGGGAATGACGGAATGGATCGACGTCCCGATACGGGAAGAAACGAGCATAGCGAGCGCCTGGTGTACGGCCACGGACGAGGAGGTTCCCCGGGTGTCGGAGAAACTGAATGAACTGTTAAAATAGCTGACATGAAAACGAGAATCGAGATTTACGAAATCGACCGCCCGCAAAACATTGTTGCCTCGGGTTCTTGGAATAGGCAACTCTCGACTGCCGAGATACGCAAGGAAACCAAATATATGATGCGGTATAGCGATTCTAAAAAGTTCGCATCACGAGTGATAACCGATAGAGATTGAAAATATGGAACTGCGTAAAATATCCGAAGAACAGAAAAGATTACTGGATCGGCCGCTGCCTTCAGAGGCAATATCGCCGCATCCGACAAAGAACTACTTGTCCACGATCAAAGCGATCTACGTTACCGAGCGTCTGAATGACGTGTTCGGAGTAGGTAGCTGGCGTGTCCGCTCCGAACAGGTTGCCCGTAACAATAAGATGGTGGTTGTCAAGGTAACGTTCGAGATACCTGAATATGGTATCTATTATGAATGTTATGGAGGTAACGATAACTCAGATTTGGGTGATGCCCACAAGGGGGCTACAACCGATGCTTTGACAAAGATCGGGTCCTGGCTCGGGATTGGTGCCGATGTATTCAAGGGTAAATCGCGCAATATGTCAGCAAAATGCGCGGCAGCTGCTCCGGACCCTCTCGCTTCGGCCCGGCCCGATACACCCCGGGCAAAACATCGGATTACGACAGATATGCTTGACGATCCGATCAAGTGCGATTGTCTGCTTAATTGGGGTTATGACTTATGGACCGCTTCAGGCTATGCGGCAGATTTCGATATTGCCGCACGTCTTCTGAAATCTTATGACGCCGATACTGACGTGCTTAAACGTTATGCGGCTTTGTTCAATTCTTATAAGATGGCTCGGCATGGAAAATAATTCATTATTGCTCTGTGAAACGGCCTCGGTCAGTGAATTGACCTCTCGGGCGGTCAGGGCTGTCGTAAACGGGGATATTGACCCGATAACGGCCCATATCAATATCAGCAGGATGGAAGCGGCAATCAAGGCGTTCAAGGATAATGAAGAGATCCGGGACATCACACTCCGCGAATTATCCAAATACGGGAAATCGCACCAATTCGGGGATTGCCGGTTGGAAGAAGCCGAGGTCGGTGTCAAATACGATTATGCGGATTGCGGTGACAGTAAGTTATATGATATGTACGCAACTCTTGAATCCTTGAAAGCTGACATTAAAGAGCGAGAAACAATGCTTCGACAACTGCCTGTTTCCGGGCTTGCCGATCCCGAAACGGGTGAGATGCTTTACCCGCCCGTTCGAAGTAGTAAAACGAGTATCAAAACAACATTCAAAAAACAACCGTAGCTATGTCACAACTTATCAATGTATCGATTTGCGTTTCGGATATTCCCCGCGACCAGATCAAAGTTGCCAATAATGGCAAGAAGTATATCGCCGTATGCGTTTCGCAGCTCCGGGAACCGGATTCCTACGAAAATACCCATTCGGTATTTATGCGTCAGACTAAAGAGGAGAGAGAGGCGAAAGCACCTCGTGTTTATATCGGCCGGGGTAAGGCCATAAACTTCACTTCGGCACCGGTTACAGTGGAGAATATCGCGGATATGCCTTTGGCAGATAGGGTAGATGATCTTCCATTCTAATATTCGGAATCCCATGATCGGTTATGAAATCAAGTCTTGGGAGATTCGGCAAATAGTACGTATTCTGCGTGACCTGGAGTTTTGCGATGCCTCGACTATCCGAGGACTAAATGCTATCCGTATGGGTAGAATCCTGTATAAAAAAATAATTAAACGCCATGCAAAGAATCGAACAAATACGGAAGGAAGCTCGGAATATTCAGATGGCTCTTGAATGTATGAATAATCCCAATATCGAAGCCATGATAGAGCGTTTGGACCAGCTGGGTGTTTACTACGCTCGCAGCGGTGAATTGTTGAGTGAGGTTGTCGGAATGCGTGACGCTGCGGTGGCCAGGTTGTTTCACGATGAAAAAGAAACGATTATCAGTTTGTCTCCATCGTTGGCGACAAAATTGGTGAACAGTTCTGCTTCGGAGCTGAATGCTTTAGAAAAGTGGTTGGACCGCATCAATGCATCTTGCAAGCATCAGTGCGACAACCTTCGGACTATGATAAGTTACGAGAAAGAACGCTTAAAATTGTAAATAAAGAAGATGATTGAAGTGTTTGATAAACCACCGAAATAATACAATGATATGGCCAATATTAGGGTCGGATTAAGCTATTACAGCGTCGATACGGATAGATATTTGGATATTCGGATAAGGCGGCTTGTTAAGGCTTTCGGTTGTGACGGTATTGCGGTTTACGACTACTTGCTATGTAATATATACCGGGTAAAAGGCTGTTTTGCTGCGTGGGACGAAAGTACTGCCTTCAACGTGGCTGAATACCTCAGGTTAAAGGAGTCGGTTGTTTTGGAGATTGTTCGGTACTGCGGTGTTGTGGGTCTTTTCAATAAAGAACTGCTCTCTCGTGGGATCATAACGTCGGCAGCCATCCAAAGGCGATATATTGACACTTGCATACGAGCGAAACGCAAGAATCTTGAAATACCGGAATTTTGCCGCATTCTTCCGGAAGAAACAGCCAAACTTCCGGAAGAATCGCCGAATACTCCGGAATTTTGCCGCGAAGTAAAGAAAAGTATTATATCTTCTCCTTACGTCGAAGATATAAATAATCCCCCCTTATATCCCCCCGAGGGGGAAGAAGATTATATTCCGACTGAATTTGTGACGTTGTGGGATAAGTTCAAGGGAAAGCGCAAGTCGCTTACCGATGACTACAAGGACTTTTGCAAAAAGACGGAGGGACTGGTTATAGATTATGTTAAATTGCAACGCAGCGCTCAATTTGCGAAAAATGTTTATTTCCAAACGTGGTTAAACGACTTTTTCCCGAAAAAATCCAGGCGTAATATAGATCTCTCGGCTGTCGAACCTGCGTTCCAGCCTATCATGGCGGATTGGCTTGCTTACAAGTCTGAACGCGGACAGACCTATCGACCGCTCGGATTACAGCGTTGCTATGTACGCCTGCTGACGCTTTCGGGCAACGATGCGGCCAAAGCTCGCCGTATCGTGGACTTCTCGATCGCCAACAACTATTCGGGGCTGTTCCCTCCACATGACCAGGACAATTCGGCAAATCGCCATCCGGCAACGGACTATCACGCCCAACCGGGCCAAACGTATGAAGACTTCTGACAATGAACTACGATGAAATCCTGAAACAGTTGAAAATCGAAGGTAATCCTACGCCTTGCGCCCGTTTCACCTTCAGTATTCCGAATGCGAAAGAAGAGTTGGTGACTGCGATGTCCGCAGTTCTGGGAGCTATGGGCGAACGGTTTGTCTGGTTGCCGGAATACGACAAGGTAGCGGAATGGCTGTCGGCAAACAACGGAAAAGGGTTACTACTGTTCGGAAACTGCGGACGCGGGAAATCGCTGTTGGTCCGCTACGCAATTCCGATGTTGCTACGCAAGTTCGCCAACCGGATCGTAACGGTCGTGGACTGCGGGTCACAGAGTGTCAATATCGACGACGTAATTAAACGCAAGTTTATCACACTGGACGATATGGGCGTGGAGGTGGACCGAGTAGAGTTCGGGACACGACGTAATCTGGTCGTAGAACTCATCAACAAGGCACAGGACAAGCCCGATACGCTTCTGTTCATATCTTCGAACCTTACAGGCGAAGCGATCAAGGACCGATATGGAGATCGGATATACGACCGGATCAAGTATCTATGCCATCGGGTCGCTTTTAATGGAAACAGTTTACGCAAATGAAACACCTTGAATCGAACATCCAACGCGCTTTTGTACGTTGGTTCCGGCTTCAATACCCCGAGTATGCTTTGAATTTGACGAGCGTGCCCAATGGTGGATTGCGAAGTAAAACCGAGGCGGCCATCATGAAAGCTGAAGGGATGACGGCTGGAGCGGCGGATTTACTGTTACTTGTTCCCCGAGATGGGTTTGGTGTACTGGGACTGGAATTTAAGACCCAAGTAAAAGGAAGTCGTCAGACCCCAGCACAAAAACAATGGCAGAAATCTTTTGAACAGGTTGGAAACAAGTATGTACTTGTTCGCACACTGAATGAAGCTATAACGGCAGTTCAAAATTATTTGGATAAATGACAAAACGACAATTTTATCACTGGCTTCATTCTGCCGAGTGGTTCACTATGGGTAAAACGCATTGATTATATGACCAACCTTTCTTACCGCCAGGCAATGTTGATTAAACATACGGCCTGGATGAACACTCGCTTGCTCGCGCGGGGTCCTCGGCCGGAAGACGAGCGGTACGTGCCGCTCGCGGTGCGGATGCTTACGCTGGTCGGCTGCTTGAACTACGCGATGCTCGACCTTGAGTCCGAACTCACGGCATCCGGCTTGTTCCACCATGAAACCAAACGCCGTTATACGCAGGCCCAGACTTTGGTCACGCAGGCTCACGGCATCGCATGGTCGATGCTTCGCAAGATCGACGACCGGGCCGCCCGGCAGTACAACGACAAGACGGACGAGGCGTATCGGACCATCAGCGGCTGTATCCTGTTGGAGGCTCCTCAAAGGTCTTACAACATCGTGCTGTCGCTGTGTAGGATCATCAGCTCTCTCAACGGTCGGATTTCGGGCCGCTACGACTTCAACCCGGCCAAACCTCTTGTACGCATCCCGGCTCTGTTGGAGTGTATCGGGATCGAGGATTACAGGATCGACGAGATTATCGAATTGAATTTAACAGATTAACGAAAATGAAAAAATACACACAAGCGGATTTCGACGCCTTCGAGGTGATCGACGGAATCAAACAATGCCCCTCGGGGGATTACAGTGATATACAAATATTCGGCGAGTGGTGCTCCTTCGGCGAGTGGTGCTCCTTCGGCGAGCGGTGCTACTTCGGCGAGTGGTGCTCCTTCGGCGAGTGGTGCTCTTTCGGCAAGGGCTGCTCCTTCGGCAGGGCGTGCTCTTTCGGCGAGTGTTGCTCTTTCGGCGAGTGGTGCTCCTTCGAAGATAAAGGCGAATATATCGGCGATTATCCTTTCCTGGCTTTTGTGGGGTTCGGCTCCCGGATTGGCAGCAAGGTTTACTTTTTCAACCTGCAAGACGGCATTTATGTCCGTTGCGGCTGCTGGCTGTCGGATATAGCGGGGTTCCGGGAGAGAGTGAAAGAGAAGAATGCCGATGCGATGTACCTGGATTTATGCGATCTGGTTGAGAGGAAGTTTAACAGGAAAAATTCGAAATAACTATGCGAGCGAACGAATATCAGACACGCGCGATGAGTACGCGGCTGCCGAGCCGCAAAGAGGACGCCCGACGCCGCACTGGTCATACGCGACGGACTTATGCCAAAAGCGGGGTTTTCCCGATCTCTCGCCGACTTTCATGCCGTACTGGAGGAGATGGTCGCGTTGAGGCTGATAGAGATGGGAAGAACAGCAAACGACACCTACGTGCGGGTCATTGAAGATTGAGCGATGAAAGAGGTTTTTGGAAATATAACGCTGTATAACGACGACTGTATGGAGATCATGCGGGCGATGCCGGATAATGCTTTCGACCTTGCAATCGTTGATCCACCTTATAGAGATATGATAGATAACTCTCCGACAAAAGATATGCGTAATAACGGGACAATGAAAAATTTCGGAAATAAACCCACTAAAGAATATTTTGAAGAACTATATCGCGTATCAAAAAACCAAATTATATGGGGCGCAAATAACTTTCAGTTGCCACCATTTCCCGGATTTATAATTTGGCGAAAAACGAATGTTCCAGCGGAAAACTTCACAATGAGTGCGGCGGAGATAGCGTCTATTTCGATGTCGCTCGGAACAACATCAAAAGTATTTGAGTACACTTCATCGGATAAAAACCGCTTCCACCCGACACAAAAGCCTGTTGCGCTCTACAAGTGGCTATTATCTAAATACGCTAATTCCGCAGATCGGATCCTTGACACTCACCTCGGTAGTGGTAGCAGTGCAATAGCCGCACATGATGGCGGCTTTGAGTTCACGGGTATAGAGATTGACCCTCACTACTACGCTGCGGCCCGGCAACGTCTGATCAATCACCAAATGCAACAAAAATTATTTTGACATGAAAGTAATCGTCACATTCTCGGGAGGAAAGGACAGCCTTGCGGCGCTGTTGTGGGTGCGCGAGCATATTACCAAGAACTTTACCACCGTGTTCTGCGATACGGGTTGGGAGCATCCACTGACCTATGAGTATATTAACCGTATCGCCGACAAGCTGCACCTCGATCTCGTTACGCTCAAGTCTCCCAAGTACGACGGGATGGTCGATTTGGCAAGGCGGAAAAAACGATGGCCGTCCACCCGCGCACGATTCTGCACCCAAGAGTTGAAAACCAAACCGTGCATCGACTATGTGCTCGACAACGTGCAGGATAATATGCTGATGATTCAGGGCATCAGAGGCGCGGAATCTCCGGCGCGAGCCAAGATGTCGGCGCAATGTACGTACTTCAAATATTATTTCGAGCCCTACGGTTATGACAAAAACGGTAAGCCGAAGAAGCACAGCTACCGTGGTAAGGATGTCCGGGCATTTCGGGAAAAGTTCGCCGACGATTTGCTTCGGCCCGTGTTCGACTGGTCGGCGCAGCAGGTGATCGATTACATCCTCGCCGCAGGGTTAGAGCCGAATCCTCTCTACCGGATGGGCTATAAGCGCGTCGGCTGCTGGCCGTGTGTGATGGCAAACCAGCGCGATATTCTCAGTATCGCCCAACAATCTCCCGAGCGTATAGCGGAAATAGCAAACTTCGAAAGAGAGTTGCACTCTTCTTTTTTAGGCCCGGATAAGATTCCCTCCTACGCAATTACCAGCGGAGAGAAATATCCGACAATAAACGATGTCGTGCGCTACGTCCAATGGCAGAACGCGACGGGCAGTTTGTTCGACGACGATACGGCGACCAGTTGCATGAGCTTTTACGGATTGTGTGAGTAAACAATAAAATAAAAATAAAATGAAAAAATACACACAGGCAGATTTCGATGCCTTTGAGGTGATCGACGGAATCAAACAATGCCCCTCGGGGGATTACAGTGATATACAAA
>ERZ773194.4347-NODE-4347-length-11229-cov-30.429479_pt1 | contig 11229 bp, 9 predicted proteins | sample MGYA00511240_ERZ773194 | MGnify/ENA primary metagenome ERZ773194 (study PRJEB29015, sample SAMEA2737774) | human gut metagenome | biome: human gut; feature: human-associated habitat; material: faeces | place: China | collected 2012 ... | reverse complement strand
TTTATTTACTGCCAGAGCCGCTTAGGCTTGGCGAATTTTTAACGAACTATTGTTAGGTAAATTGGTGTTTTTATTTGTTTATATAGATAGAATAAGATATATTCGTAATAGATAATAAATTAAAAGTGTATGAAATCATTGAATTATGCTGCGATAAGTAGCTTATGTGCATTGGCAATCGGAATTTTGCTAGTTGTATGGCCTGAAGCCGCTATTATTTATTTAGTAATAACGGTAGGAGTACTTTTCTTGTTACCAGGTTTGTTTGGATTATTCTCTTACTATGCTGCTTCCCGACATAAGGATGTAGAAATGCGCAGGTCATTTCCTATTGTTGCATTGGGAAGTACTTTATTGGGATTTTGGCTGATGATAATGCCGGAATTTTTTGTAAATATCTTAATGTACCTGCTTGGAGCGCTGCTTGTGTTAGGAGGATTGTCACAGCTGATAAACTTTATATCTGTGCGTCAAGCGGTAAAGGTACCTCTTCTTTTCTATCTGGTTTCTGTGTTGATTCTGGCATCTGGTGTTGTTATTCTGTTCAATCCGTTCCAGGCAGCTACCGTTCCGTTTATTGTTTTGGGAGTAACAGCCATTGTATATGCGGTAAACGATCTGATTCGCTTGTTGTTTTATCACCGCAAACGGAATAAGAATATCACAGATGTAACAATTATAGAGGAATAGTTGGATTTTTCCAACTATTCCATATTCCGATATTGTTTGGGCGACATGCCTGTATATCGCTTAAAATATTTCCCGAAAAATGAGATATCGGGGAAATTGAGTGAATAGGCTATCTCTTGGATAGTGAGTTCGGTAGAACGGAGTTTTGCCTGAGCATCCCGTATGACGAAAGTCGAAATAATGTCAGTCAACGTTTTTCCCGTAGTTTTCTTTATGGTAGTGCTGAGATGCTGAGGTGAAAGATGCATTTTCTCGGCATAGAAAGATATATTACGTTCCGATCTGTAATTTTCTATCACAACGCGTACCAACTCTTTTACAATCTCCTGATTTCGGTTATAACGCGGACGTTCGTTGCTTTCTCCTTGCTTATAAATATTTCCTAATCCCATAATCAGCTGGCTGCAAATAAGATCTGCCTGTTCGTCCTTGATAAAACTGTTGGGCAGTCTCATCGCCTTTGTCAAGACTTTGAAGTATTCATAAAATATTTCTGCTACTTCAGGTCTTAGCTCTATTACCGGTTCCTCAAAAATGGAGGGGGTGTATTCTATCATTCGAGAGAATAAAGGAGGACTTTGGATTAACTTTTTTGAAAATCCGACAAATATAAAGCGACAGTCATTGCTTTCTTCCATGACTTGTACAAACTGATGCGGGAAAATTATAGCTATGGAATTTTTCTTCAGTTCATATTTGCTTAAATGTATAGTAATAGAACAGTTTCCTCGGATACACAACAAGAACAGGCATCCAGGCATCTGGGCAGGAGTCTTAAAAAGCCTTTTTATGTTGCCTATAAGGTCAATACCCGTCAATATATCTATGTTTTCTGGTAGAGACTCTAATGAGTTTATTCGTTTCATTTATCTTACCTTTATAATAATCCGAAGCAAATATAATTTTTTTGTGTGAGAGTTCCAAATGTTGCTTGTTGGTGCTTAGATTAGTTAAGAAACTATTATCTAATCTAAAGAAATATATCTGACAATGTGAAAAAGACTTAACGGAAGATACGATGAAAGAATAGATTTTGTATTTTCGTAGCCAGTACGAAAACTATAAATTTAATATCGTGAGAAACAGTAATTTGTATTTGGTTAGTTTGGTCTTAGTGGCCATTTTAGGCGGTCTTCTTTTCGGATATGATACCGCTGTAATTTCTGGAGCAGAACAGGCTCTTCAGAAACATTTGGGATTAAATGCTTTTTGGCATGGCGTTACAGCTTCCAGTGCTTTAATCGGGTGTGTAATTGGTGGAGCGATCTCAGGAGTATGCGCTTCTCGTATGGGACGACGCAATTCTTTGCGTTTATCAGCCGTGCTGCTTTTTTTGTCTGCACTGGGGTCGTATTATCCGGAATTTATTTTCTTCGAAAAAGGAGATACTTCATTTTCTCTGATTCTGGCATTTAACTTCTACCGTATATTAGGTGGAGTAGGAGTAGGTCTGGCTTCTGCTATCAGTCCGATGTATATTGCCGAAGTAGCTCCATCGGAGATTCGTGGTAAGCTGGTTTCATGTAATCAGTTTGCGGTGATTTTCGGTATGCTGGTTGTGTATTTTGTAAATTACATGATTAAGGATGGTATGACCGAAGAAGTCCTGGTATCGGAAGGCTGGCGTAAGATGTTCGTTTCAGAGGCATATCCTGCTGCTGTATTCGGTATCTTATTGTTTTTTGTTCCTAAGACACCTCGTTATCTGGTGATGGAAGGAAACGATTCTAAGGCATTGTATGTATTGGAGCGTATTAATGGTCCTGAAAAGGCAAAGAAAATCTTCGCAGATATTAAGTCTGTTACAGCTGAAAAAACAGAAAAGCTCTTTACGTATGGTGTTGCTGTTATCGTTATTGGTATATTGCTTTCTGTATTCCAGCAGGCTATCGGTATTAATGCTGTGCTTTATTACGCTCCGCGTATCTTTGAAAAGATTGGAGGTGGAGGTGATGGCATGATGCAGACTGTTATTATGGGTATAGTTAACATTACCTTTACACTGGTTGCTATCTTTACTGTAGAGAAATTAGGTAGAAAGCCATTGCTTATTATTGGTTCTATTGGTATGGCTATCGGAGCATTGGGAACTGCTGCATGTGATGAACTCCATGTAAGTGGAATGATTGCTGTATTGTGTATCATTGTTTATTCTGCTGCTTTTATGATGTCATGGGGACCGATTACATGGGTTTTGATTGCAGAAATATTCCCTAATACAATTCGTGGTAAAGCTGTAGCTATTGCTGTTGCTTTCCAATGGATATTCAATTATCTGGTATCTTCTACCTTCCCTGCAATGTACGAAGTTAGTCCTTTCTTTGCATATTCACTCTATGGAGCGATATGTTTGATTGCTGCTTTCTTTGTATGGAAATGGGTTCCTGAAACCAAAGGAAAGACTTTGGAAGAGATGAATCAGCTTTGGCTTAGCAGAAAAGGTAAATAAACAGTATTTGTTAGTGTCATAAAATTCTTAGAGCAGGAAAATGGAGCTTTCCGTTTTCCTGCTTTTTTTATATATGTTTTGTTTGTTTGCTATAGTTCACTTGAGATATCCTTATGAACTTCCAGTAAGTTTGGTTTTAAGATCATACGAATTTGTTTCCTAAGAAAAGAGCAGGGAGCTTGATAAATCTGTAATGTGGAGAAGAATAAGTTATGTGCGGGATTATTCAAGCTATAGTGGTAAGTAAGGTGTATTATTCTTGTAACTTATTCGATCGAGTTACTTTAAGGATGGAAGAGCTTTCTATAATTGAATTGACTTTTATGAGGGTTGTAAGATCTACTATTTTAGCCTGAATTATTGCTTAATTTTCAGGAAAAATAACCTGAAGTTTATATTAAAACATCTCGATGTTTTTTTTATTTTCGTACAAATTTGTGAGCTTCTTATACCCCGATTGAACTTGTTTGATCTCTCTAGTGAAAGAGAACTGTATTTTGTATCTCTGTCTTATGTTATGACAGTAAAATATGCTGTGTAGAGGGAAGGAGGACTTTTGATATCCTTTATAAAAAACTGCCTCATATAAAGATATATGAGGCAGTAATAAGAATATTAATAATCAAAACTTATTGATTTTTCTTTAGAAGAACAAATAGCGTTGGTCTACAATTTCAGCTTTGTCACGCAATTCATAAATGCATTGTCCTGCATAACGTGCTGCCATATTAGATAATGCAGTTTCTTCTTTCTTAGCGTCAAACTTCTCAGCGCTCTTTTCTTGGTTGTATACCTGAATCATGTAAACTCCGGCATTACCCTTAATAGGTGCAGAAACCTTATTTAACTCAGTCTTAGAAGCGTAAGCACTGATGGCTGGTTCACTAGCACGAGTGACTGAGATAAATGCAGGTGCATTGAATGTTACGTGTTTTACAGTGTCGCTGATAGCATCTTTCATTCCCTTAACCTGTGCCAAAGAATTGAAACCTTTCATTTGTCCCATAATCTGTTCAGCCTTTTTGTTACGGAGAACTTCACTTCTCAGCATATCTGATACTTTATTGATGTTTACGTATCCAGCAGGGTTGATTGCTTCCAAAGCAACTACCAGCAGGTGGTCGTTTTCACCGCATTCATACAGAGGAGAAACTTCACCTGGTTTTGCATCAAATACCCATTTCAAAGCTTCACGAGTAGATTTTACACCACCTACATAGTGTTCATCGCTGCGGAAGTTAGAACGTGGAGTAAGGCTGTAACCAGCTTCTTCTGCATTCTTTTCGAGATTTTCAATAGTTGTGTTCTGAGCAACGAACTGGCTGAATTTATTGTAAGCATTGTTATATGTCTCTTTGCTGAATTCAACAGGACATTTTATAACAGCTACTTTATATTTATCCTTCATAGCCTTTTTGTTCATTACCTGCAAGATAAGATTTGCCTGACCAACTTTGACATTAGCAAGTTCATTTACAGGCTGAGAAATCAGTTTGTTGATGAATGTTGCATTTTCTGCGTCTAATGCAGCACCTTCCCAGCTTTGTGCATTTACCCAATTTGCTTCTCCTGTCTGACCATATTTTTTAGCCAACTCTGCAAAATCAGCTCCTTCTTTCAGTGCATTGTAGATGCTGTCTGCCAAACTTGCTGTCTTAGCTTCTGTATCAGCATATACCTGAATCTGACGGAACTGGATTGAATCTGGAGCTGTTGTCTTAGCAATGATTTTAAATGCATTGTAAGAGTCATCTGCCTGATTGTAATAAGGACCGTAAACTTCATTAACAGAAGTAGAGTCTAAACGGCTTGCAACATCTGAAGGCAATACTGTTTTGTTTACAGGTACGTCTGCAAATGGAATAACAGAACCTGTTGAACGGATAAATGCAGTATAGTCGTTAGTTGTAGTGATCAGCTGATTGCTGTATTTTGTTACTTCTTTCTGAACTTCCTGACGGTCTGCTTCTGAAGGCACAACGCGTACATCGATAAATTTGATATCACGTGTTTCTACAGGCTGTTTAAATGATTCTTTCTTTTCTTCATACAATTTTTTGATGTCATCATTAGAAACAGTAATTGTAGAGTCGCTGATACTAGAATAAGGAATTCCTGCCAAAAGCAAGTCTGACTGTGCTGTACGTCCGTTGAAAACATCTTCTGCTGCTACCGGATTTGAAATCAATGATTTAGCAATCAGATTCTGGTATTTTTCAGCAAGAACAGATTGTTTCAATGTTCTTTCAACGAATTTCCAGAAATTACCCATTGTCTGGTAATATTCTACATATTGTGCAGGCATTTTGCTTGCATCCAGATTAGCGTAATCTACCAAGAATTTCTTCAACATATCTTTGTCGAAAGCGCCAGTCTGAGGATTACGGAACGGAGTTTGCATCAACAGTGGGTTTGTTCCTTCGTCGATGATTGCCTGAAGCTCTTTATCTGTTACTTTAAGGCCCAGTTTTTTTGCTTCAGCAGCTATCAGTTCGTTTGTTACATATGTGCTCCAAACTTGATCCTTGATATTAGTCAGCTGATCTTCGCTTAATGAATTCAGTCCGTTAGTCAGTTTGATTACTTCACTGAATTCGTCTACCATTTTTTGATAATCTTGTGCAGAGAGTGTGTTTCCATTTACTTCTCCGGCGTCTTGTTTTCCCTGATGTGGCTGAAGTATTTTCCAAGCATCACCTGCAATAAATGCAAATAGGGCAAGACCGATTACAATGACCAAAAGAGGTCCTTTGCTTCTGATTGTTTGTAAAGTTGCCATTTAAAGTTATTATTTTTTGTTTATTGTTTTTTCTCTTTTTGTCTTTAGCGCACGAAGATACAAAAAATGTGCTTAGTAGGCTCTTTTTTACTGAAAATTTTTTATTTTAAGACGTTTTAGCTTACTTATTTGGTGACTTTTAGCTTGACTAACTCAATTTTTGTAGCTGTAACTTTTATAATTTTAAATTGAAATTCTCCTATTGTTATAGTTTCGTGTACTTTGGGAAAACTTTGGTATTCGTGTAAAATAAGTCCGCCTACTGTTTGGTATTCATCGCTTTCCGGTAATTTTAATCCAAATTCTTCATTGGCTTTTTCTATTTCCAAACGACCGGAGAAAATATATTCATTTTCCCCAATATTCTTAGCAATACTGGAGTTTGTATCATGTTCATCTTCTATGTCACCGAATATTTGTTCTACCAGGTCCTCCATGGAAACCAATCCGGATGTTCCTCCGAATTCGTCTACGACTATTGCCAATGAACGTTTCTGCTGCATAAGCTGTTTCATCAGCTTATGCGCACTCATTGTTTCTGGTATGATAGGTATGGTACGTATATGCTTGCGCCAGTCGGTAAGTGGTTTGAACATTTCAGATGAGTGTATATAGCCGATGACATTGTCTATATCTTCTTTATATACAATTACTTTACTTATGCCATGTTCTATGAACTCTGCTTTTAGTTCATCAAGTGTTGCGTTCATTTCTACTGCAATAATTTCAGTTCGTGGAACCATGCAGTCGCGTACTCGAATATTCGAAAAGTCGAGGGCGTTTTGAAAAATCTTTATTTCGGTGTCTATTGCATCCTGATCTTGTACCTTTTCGATACTGCTTTGTATGAAATAATCCAGATCTATTTTCGTGAAAGCTTTTTCCTTGGTTTCCTTATTGATTTTTGTCCCAGTAAAATAAAGGAAACAAGTAGAAAGGAAGGATGCAAAACGGCTGATAGGATACAAAATAAGATAACAGATAAATGTTGGCACTGCAAATATACGCAGGGTACTGTTAGGGCTTATTTTGAATAGTGTTTTGGGAAGAAATTCTCCTGTAACGAGGATGATGGCTGTAGAAATCAGAGTTTCTATTGTAACCAGCATGGCTTGGTTGCTGATGATATTTATCAAGATGTATTGCTCTATCAGTTGTGCCATCCAGATTCCGTAAACAACAAGTGCTATGTTGTTCCCTACTAGCATGGTAGAGATAAAATTATTCGGGTTCCGATAAAAAATGGATAAAATACGTGCTTGCATACCACTTCCTTTTTCCATTTCGAACCGTAACTTGTTAGAAGAAACAAAGGCTATCTCCATTCCTGAAAAGAATGCAGAAAAAATCATTGATATAAGTAGTTTTATAATAAGTCCCATATATAAATTGGTACATCTTTTTCTAGTTCTTGGTCGTATCGGCAGGTGTTGTATCTTCTACTGTAAAAATTCCTGTATTATTGAATATCTGATATTCTGTCATTTGCTGGTTGGATTCGAATCCATATCCTGTCAGAACCTTGTCAGGTTGTTCGATACGTATGAATTGGTCGGAATATATTCTTTCCTTCCCCTGATCCCAATACATCAGTTGGGTATCAAATTTATCACCGCGCTGACTGCGGATGTGTACATTGCTGCGAAGTTCCCATAACTTCTTTGGTTCATAGTAATAGGCAGTGTCTGCCTTTATGCTAGCATCGATATGAAAAAGGGTATCGAACTTTTCTAGATAAATACCTTTTTCGAACGCCCAAAATGGCGTATCAACTTCACTGAAAATCAGCCATTCGGCTGTAATAATTTTATAACGGATCATACCAGAGTCGGATATAAATGTTGTAACTCCGGTAGTACGCATGTCTGGTAGAGAGTCTTCTTTGCTGACAGCTTCTGCCAATTCTTTCTTTTTGCTACATGCAGGCAATAAAATAAACATAACAGTTACCCAAATGGCAACTGTTATGTTTAAAATCATTATATGTTTTTTATTGGTCACTCTATATGACATATAAAGTTATTATCTGATAGTTGTTGTTTCACCAATCCATCCACCGATAGTTACTGAATCACCTTTCTTCAGACCCAGGAAGAACAAGTCTTCATCTTTCGGAGTATATGCTGAATAGCTACCGATCAGTTTGTTAGCTTCTTCTGCAACACTTGGATCTACGCTCTTTGCGCGTTGCAATTTGTCGATTGCTGCAAAGTAAGTACATTTATTCAAAGCTGCTTCATCGCCCCAGTTTGGACTTGCTGCATACATCTGAGCAATCAAGATATAAGCTTTACCCATGTTAGCGTTAAGAGAAAGAGCTTTGTTTGCATACTGTCTTGCTTTGCCATATAATTTCTGGCTCATAATAGCAACTGCTGCCTTGTAGCAGTTTTCTGCTTTTTCCATTGGATCTTGTTCCAATTCAATAGCTTGATCGAAATAGCCTACACTCTTATCGATGTCACCTTTCTTGTAATACATGTAACCACATCCCAAAGCTGTTGCTGCTGCCGGTTCGATAGCGTGAGCTGCTTCAGATGCTTCGAAGTAAGCTTCTTCGTTTGTACATTTCAATATCTGCATTACAGCGATAACCTGTTTCAAATAATCCAGATTTGATTTATTCTGTGCAACCTTCGGACCATAGATAGACTGCATGTCTTCACAAGTAGCAGTACCACTATTGATGAAGTAAGCATCTACGTTGTCTTTTGCTGTTTTTAAAAGCTTTTTAGTCTTTTCTGATTTAGTTGCTTTATATGCAGCATCAGCATAACCTGAAACAGCCAGATAATCCTGAATGAAATTTTCTTTGTGGTTTGTATCAGCTTTCAGCTTGCGCAAAGACAAGTCCATCATATCTTGGAACATGAAATAGTCTGCATTTTCTTTTTCCAGATCAACGGCTTCTTTTTCAATGCTATAAGCACTGTTCACGTCGAGATTCTTGCCTGAAAATACAATCATGTCGTGAGCTTTCATACCCAAAATAGATCCTTTTGTGGTCGGAGTACGTACCAGGCCATTCAGTTGGTCAAGATATTTGATACGTTGATCGTGTACGGCCATTAACTCATTCAGATAAGTTTTTTGCTGAGCAGCATCTTTAGATTCAGCAATCAAGGCACGAAGAATTTTTGCACCGTTTGTATAAGTTCCTACCTGTGCCAATGGCGCTTCTGTGAATACAGCTTTCCAAGGAGTATATGCATCCTTGAAGTTGTTTGTTTTTACATATTCAGTATAAATACTGATGTTCTGGAGGCAACGGAGGCTGTCTTCTCCATGTCCAAAACGAGAACCATCTTCCACTCCTTTTTGAGCGAAAACTGCTGTTGCGCTCAATGAAAGCGCAGCCAACATTGTAAACATCTTCATTTTCATCGTATATAAATTTAGTTATTTTGTTAGTTAACTTTCCACTTCATGAACCAATGTTCATTGAATGTCAGACCGATTTTTATGACAAAACGGTTTTCTGACAGCATATTTGGAACAGATGGAGTAACATGAACATATTGACCTGTCACATTTAAGATGGTATTCCGCTGGAATAATTGGAGAGGAAGACCAAATCCTGCACTGATTCCATATTCAGAAGGTCCGTCGCATTGGGGGAGTTTCAGATATGAGCTCTTGTAGTAACCTCCTGCGCGATAACGTATACGTTTCAGATAACTTCTTCCTATAGGATTGGGCAAGTATTCTACACCTGCTGCTATTTTACTGCGATCATTATATGCATCTGTCGAATTTTCATATTTTACTTTCGACCATTTTTCGAGAGAGTAATCAACTCCAAAGGTAAGGCTTTGAGCATGGTTATATGCCAAACCTGCACCAAAGGTATGAGGAATACCATATGAATCATTGATTACATGTTCGTTTACAGAAGAGTAACTGGAGTTGTCTGTTACTTGTATACCTCTAGTATCAGTGGAGTTGAGTGTATGTCCTAATCCATAAACCAATCCGAGCGTCAACTTGTCAGACTTGTTAATCTTCTGAGTATATTGTAAACCAAAGTCAGCAACGTAGCTGTTCACCTTTATATTATTATATACATTAGTCTGGTCACTGCTTACACTAAAACCTTTGGTTGACTGATATTGCAATGTTCCATAGATATATCCGGCATTCACACCGATAGAAAGATTATCAAGCACTTTAAAGCCTAATCCTCCAGTTATTTGTTGCAAACCTCCGTCACCATAGAAAAGATTTGTAGCTGTTACATCTTCAGCACCTTCTACTGGTTGTGTAGTTGTTAGTTGAAGCTGTAGCTGCAACTTGTCCCTCTGGAGCTCCTGGAATACCTGAGTCAAACCCTACTACTGGGATTCCCTCTTTTTTAGCGTCAGATAATTGTGATGATACTGATTGAGTATCAAGAACTGCTAAAGCTAATGCCTTTGGTTTTTTAGCTAAAGCTGAATTTATCATATTAACTTGGTCATTGATATCACTTTCAGATGCTGGTCCTTCAAATGTAATTTCTACATTATATTTTTCTGCTGCATCTTCAGCACCTTTCTTAACTACTTGCCAGAACTGATGTTGGAACCCTTTAGAGATAACAGCTACATATGGCTTATCTCCACTATCTGTTCCTTCTGTAGTTTCTGTATTTGTTTTTCCTTCATCTGTACCAGTGTTATCTCCACCAGATGAATTTCCACATGCTACAAAACTCATTGTTAAAGCAAGAGTAGCTGCAAGAGAAACAATTCTTTTAATTTTTTTCATAATAATCCTCCTCAATATCCCTTTTATATATTTTTAAGCAATATTATTGCTCTAAGGCTTTATTATTAGCCGTTGTAGTTTTTACTTCTGTCTTATTTTTCTTTACTTGATTAGACTTTTTGTTTCTGTATATATCTAATAATACTGCACAGATAACAACTACACCTGTGAAGAATGTTTGCCATTGACCTTGTAAATTCATTGACATTAATCCATTCTTTAATACACTCATTATAAATACACCAATCATAGTTCCTGAAACAGACCCTACTCCACCAGCAAGAGATGTTCCTCCGATAACAACCCCAGCTATAGCCAATAATTCTAATCCATTACCTGTACCTGGAATTATTGTTGTATAAGCAGCTGCATAAACTATACCCGCAAGTCCTGCAAAGAAACCACTTATAACATAAACCATTATTTTCCATATATCTACTCTTACCCCTGAAAGTCTAACAGCCTCTTCATTACTTCCTATAGCAAAAGTATATCTACCCATTCTAGTTTTATTTAAAACTAAAGATGCTATTAAAAATAATACTACTAAGAATATTAGCCCTGT
>ERZ773194.4346-NODE-4346-length-11234-cov-4.965918_pt1 | contig 11234 bp, 14 predicted proteins | sample MGYA00511240_ERZ773194 | MGnify/ENA primary metagenome ERZ773194 (study PRJEB29015, sample SAMEA2737774) | human gut metagenome | biome: human gut; feature: human-associated habitat; material: faeces | place: China | collected 2012 ... | reverse complement strand
GAGAATGGAATCCTGTATCTGATCAGGCTGAATACAAAATATGATCTGAACAGTGGGACTTTATCCATTGATCCGGGCAGAACTGTAAAATGGCGCTACTATGGAACAAGAAGCAGTACAGAGTCTTTCTGGCTTGGAATGGAAGACAGTGCGGCAATCTATAAAGGCTATATATTTATGACCGATAATGGGGGAAATCTTATGTGTCTGGATCTGAACACTCTTCAGCTGGTATGGGTTCAGGATACATTGGATGATTCTAATTCAACGCCTGTTCTGGAAATCGAAAAAGGACATCTGTATCTGTATGTAAGTACTTCCTTCCGCCTTGGATGGAGAAGTTATGACACAGCCACTGTCCCTGTCTGGAAGATTGATGCAGAAACCGGTGAGATCGTGTGGCATACAGATTATGAATGTACTACTGATGATGGTGTTTCCGGTGGAGTTCAGTCTACGATTGCCTGTGGAAAGAACAGCCTTGCCGATTATATATATGTGACAGTGGCAAAGACCTCTGACAATGCATCCGGAGTTCTTGCCTGTCTGAGAAAATCTGACGGATCTAAAGCATGGGAGGATTCTTCCTCATATGCCTGGTCTTCTCCGGTGTGCGTTTATAACAAAGACGGATCAGGAAAGGTTCTTTATTGCAACAGTACAGGTGATATCCGCCTTCTTGATGGTAAAACAGGTAAACAGGAAGATGTATTATCTGTCAGCGAGGGCGTGATAGAGGCTTCCCCGGCTGTCTACGATAACTATGCGGTTGTAGGCACCAGAGACTGTAAAATATGGGGAATCAGGTTACAGTAAATAGCAATATTTATTTGCTTTCTCCCATTCTTTATTAACTTGCCATTTATCGCACTAAATGGTAAAATTTAAATATCTTACAGTTTTACGACACAATATTTTGAAAAAACTGAAAATTATGTCTACCATTTTACAAAAGACTGTGCTACAATAACAATGGAATCCTGCCAAAACCAAAGAAAATGAGGTGCGAGCCCATGAAATGCCCCTACTGCGGTTACAAGGAAAGCAAGGTCGTCGACTCCCGCCCGGCGGAGGAGGGCAGCAGCATCCGCCGCCGCCGCGAGTGCCTGTCGTGCGAAAAGCGCTTCACCACCTATGAAACGGTGGAGAGCCTGCCGATGGTCGTCATCAAGAAGGACGGCAGCCGCCAGAGCTTCGACCGGAGCAAGGTCCTGCGCGGCATGATCCGCGCCTGCGAAAAGCGCCCCGTGTCGTTCGACGAGCTCGAGCGCATCAGCGAGGAGATCGAGCAGAACCTGCAAAACTCCCTCGAACGCGAGGTCTCGACCGAGGCCATCGGCGAGCAGGTGATGGACAAGCTGCGCAGCGTGGACGAGGTCGCCTACGTCCGCTTCGCCTCCGTCTACCGCCAGTTCAAGGACATCGACACCTTCATGCACGAGCTCAACAAGCTCCTTGCGGACAAGACCTAAGGCGACACCGCACAATTGCGTCTTCGCGCTTCACCGAATCGCGCGGTGCCGCCTTAAAGTATATTCTTGATCGAGATTTCCTCCATCTCGTCGAGCAGCCGCAGCTGCGTGAGCAGCTCGGCGGTGTTGGCGCGGAACTCTGCGCCGTCCTTGCTTTCGGCGAAGCTGTGCGAAACGGCGAAAAGCGCCTCCGCCGCGTCCAGCTCCGCGTGCTCGACCATGATGTGAAAGTAGGTCTGCCGCGCGTCCCAGGAGGCGTACACCGCGCCGAGCGCTTCGCGCGCCCCCTCCCAGTCCTCCGCCTCGGCGGCGGCGAGGGAGACCTCCACGCCCGCGCACCAGCCGTCCACACTTTTTGAGACGTAACGCGCGTTGGCCATCGCGCCGCCGAAGAGCAGCGCGAGCACCAGCAGGGGAGAGAGCCAATGCCTCATTTCGCCCCCTCCTTTCCGATGCAGAGGATCCTGCCCGCGTCGTCGATGGTGAGGAGCAGCACCTCCGAGGGGCTGCGATAGCCGCGCGAGGAAAGCTCCCGCGTGAGCCAGCCGCGCGTCAGGCCGCGATAGGCAAGGCCGCCGTCGAGCACGCGCCCGTCGTTGATGAGCACCTGCGGGAGGAAAAGATCGTCCTTCACCGCGCGCCCAAGCTGCTTCGGCGTCGCCGGCTGCTCGGCGGGGTAGAGCAGCACGGAGAGCTGCCCGTCCGTCTCTAAAATGGCGTACTTCACCGTCGTGAGGTCGGTCACGCCCTGACTGCGCAGCGCCTCGATGAGCTCGTCGAGCGTGAAGCGGTTCGCCCGCATGGCGGCTTGCTGAAGCTGACCGTCCTTGATGAGCGTGGTCGGGCTGCCGCACACGAGCCGCCGCAGCCGGATCGAGCGCATACAGCCATACGAGAGCAGCATCGACAGCGCGAGCAGCGTCACGATCGGCACCACGCCGTTGAGCAGCGGGATGCCGAAATCCTGCATCGGCACGGCGGCAAGGTCGGAAATGAGCATCGTGAGCACCAGCTCAGTCGGCTCCAGCTCGCCGATCTGGCGCTTGCCCATCAGCCGCAGACCGAGCATGATGATGAAGTATAAAAGGATCGTGCGCACAAAAGCGGTGACCATGGCGGAGCCTCCCAGAAGGATTTTTCGCCTTATTTTGCCCCGTGTGGGAACATTTTATTGCCTTCCTCCGTCATATCCTGACGGTGGAGATAGATTCCATTTTCAAAGCACAGACAAAGAAAGGAGTTTTCGGCTCAAAACCGACAAAGCGCCATGAGCCTCCCTCGCGGAGGACGACGAGGCGGGAGGTGATCGAATTTTTCGGCGGATGCCTCCCCGTGCGGTTCCGGCGCGCACACAGCCGACAAATACGCGGGCGACCGCGGAACAAAGGGACTGTGACGGAACGGAAAAGGTGAAATCTCTGTGCGTTTCCCCTTTTGATCGCGCAGGGCGTATTGCGCCCTGCGGCGGAGCCCTGCGCTCCGCAGAGACTTTTGTGATCATAAAGGAGAACTTTTTTATGTGTGGTATCGTTGGATACGTCGGCAGCGAGCAGGCTGCCCCCATTTTGCTCGACGGCCTCGCCCGTCTGGAATACCGCGGCTATGACAGCGCCGGTATCGCGGTCGTTTCGCCGCGGCATGAGCTTCAGGTCAAAAAAACCGTGGGCCGGCTCAAGGCATTGAGCGACCTCGTCCACGGCGGCGCGGATGTGGAGGGCACCATCGGCATGGGCCATACCCGCTGGGCGACCCACGGCGCGCCGAACGACGTCAACTCCCACCCCCACGTCAGCGAGAACGGCAAGTTTGCCGTCATCCACAACGGCATCATCGAAAACTATGTCGAGCTCAAGGAATTTCTGATCTCGCAGGGCGTGACCTTCAGATCCGAAACGGATACCGAGGTCGTGGCGCAGCTGCTCGAGTTCTACTACAACGAGTGCGGCGACTTCTTCGAGTCCGTGGGCCGCGTGCTGCGCCGCATCGAGGGCGCCTACGCGCTCGGTATGCTCTGCGCCGATTGTCCCGACCGCATCATCGCCGCGCGCAAGGACGCGCCGCTGCTGCTCGGCTTCGGCGAGGGCTGCAGCTTCCTCGCGAGCGACGCGACCGCCATCATCAGGCACACGCGCGACGTGGTGTATATGGACGACGGCGAGATCGCCGTGCTCACCCGCGGCGGCATTCAGCTCTACAACGCCATGCAGCAGCCCATCGAAAAGGAGCATCACCACATCGAGTGGGAGGTCAGCGCGGCGGAGAAGGGCGGCTACCCGCACTTCATGCTCAAGGAGATCATGGAGCAGCCCGACGCTCTGCGCCACGCCATCGCGCCGCGTCTGCGCGGCGGCGAGATCGTGTTCGACGACCTCAAGCTCACGCCGGAGAAAATTCGGGGCTTTGACCGCATCTTCATCGTCGCCTGCGGCTCGAGCTACCACGTCGGCATGGTCGGCAAGTACAATCTGGAGCATCTGCTGCGCCGCAATGTTGAGGTCGCGCTGGCGAGCGAGTTCCGCTACAGCGATCCCATCGTGGACGATAAGACGCTCGTCATCATCATCAGCCAGTCCGGCGAAACGCTCGACACCATGGCGGCGCTGCGCGAGGCGAAAAAGCGCGGCGCGTACATTCTCTCCATCGTCAACGTGGTCGGCTCGTCCATCGCCCGCGAGAGCGACGACGTGCTCTACACCTGGGCCGGCCCCGAGATCGCCGTCGCCACCACCAAGGCGTATTCCACGCAGCTCGCCGTGCTGGATATGGTCGGCCTCTGCTTCGCCAAGATCCTCGGCACGGTGAGGGAGGAAGAATACGCCGACGCGGTGCGTGAGCTTGCGCTCCTGCCCGACAAGGTGAAGGAAACGCTCGGCCATTGCGAGGACATTCAGAAGTACGCCGCGCAGCACTTCCACCACGAGAGCGTCTTCTTCATCGGCCGCAACCTTGACTACGCGCTCGGCCTCGAGGGCTCGCTCAAGCTCAAGGAGATCAGCTACATCCACTCCGAGGCCTACGCCTCCGGCGAGCTCAAGCACGGCACGATCTCTCTCATCGAGGACGGCACGCTCGTCATCGCGCTGGGCACCTACGGCCCGCTCTTTGATAAGGCGATGAGCAACGTCGTTGAGGTCAAGGCCCGCGGCGCGGATGTGCTGGCGCTCACCACGGAGAGCCACCGCGGCGAAATGGCAAAGACCGTCGATCACGTCCTCACCATTCCCGATACGGCGGCGATGCTGCTGCCCTCGCTCGGCGTCGTGCCGCTCCAGCTCTTCTCGTACTACATCGCGCTCCAGCGCGGCTGCGACATTGATAAGCCCCGCAATCTTGCCAAATCCGTCACCGTGGAATAAAAGAATAAAAAGGAAGCTCCGGCAGCCGCCGGAGCTTCCCTTTTTGCGGGGAAAATGCCCCACAACACTTACACTATATCATTCCGCGGTTTACCGTGTCAACACAAAACTGTGCAAAAGCGAAAAGTTCAGAGCCATGCACAGTTTTCTCCCTGCCTTTTTCGTGCGTTCGGCGGCTTGTGCGGGGCGCGGAGATGTGCTATAGTAAAAGCACCTCAAGAAAGGGTGAGTCCAATGTACAGCTGATCCCGAAGGCACCGACGACCGGTCCCAGCACTCTCGAATGTTGAAACGTCATAAACGGAGTTCACCGCCCCCTGCGGTGTTGATATAGAGCGAGAGTGACACCATGTGCAAGCGTTATCCGGTGCCGCCGACTTTGCAGAAAGAGAGGTAACCAAGGATGTTAGATAATAAGAGCGCAGAGAAATAGCCCTTGACCGCGCGAGAGAAAAAGCGGTCAAGGGCTGTTTCTTTTTTGCCGTAAAGCTGCCGGAGGGCGGCTTATTTTTTTACATAATAGGCGTAGTATTCCTCGAACGTGAGATCGTTTTCATAGATGAACGTCGCGGCCTCGACGCCGACGTAGCGGTAGTGCCATGGCTCGAACTTGTAGCCGGTGATGTACTCCATGCCGTCGCCGTAGCGCAGGATGAAGCCGAAGCGGTGGGCGTTGTCGCGCATCCAGACGAACTGCTGCGTGTTCTTGAAGCCGTTGAGCGTGCCGCCGGGAGCGATGACGTCCAGCGCAAGGCCGGTCTGATGCTCGCTGTAGCCCGCGCGGGCGGAGAAACGGTCGGTCGTTGCCTCGCTGTACTGTGTGCGGTAGCGGGCGTAGAGGTTCTTCTGCGTCTGGTAGCTGCGGTAGGGCGAGGCGTTGACAAGGTGCAGTCCCGTTTCCGCCCACATGGCCTCGACCAGGTCGCAGAAAGCGTCGTTGGCCTCGCTCTTGAGCTTGCCGCCGTTGGAGTAGGCGGGCTCGACCGTCACAAGGTCCTCCGGCACATAGTCGCTCGCGAGACGGCTGTATTTGTTGACCAGAATGAGATCGCCGTCGTCCGGGTCCGCATCCACCGCGGCGGTAAAGCGCGGCAGATCGTTGTCCGTGTTCACGATGCGCAGCACCTGCTCGAGCGTCCAGACACCGCCGGTGCGGTAGGCAAGGTAACGCTGCGCGCGGGTCTCGTCGTAGTGCGGCAGCTTCGACAGCGCGTCCAGCAGCGCCGGCTCGTCGAACCACGAGGCGGGCGTCTGCGCGAGCGCGGCAAGCTGCTCCGCGCTGAGGGCGGGCTGCTCCTCGACGGCGGGGGCGGGCTCCTCCTCGGGCGCGGACTTTTCCGCCGCCGGCAGAAAGGGAGCAAGACTGATGAGCAGGCTCAGCGCAAGCGCGATCAAGGGTTCGGAGGGCATGGTAAGGTCATCTCCTGATTTATTTTTATTCCAAAGTAAAATTTGCGGGGGAGAGCTTGTCCCCCTCGACCGTCAGCACCCCGTAGGACGGGCGGCGATGGTCGCCGATGCTGCCGGGATTGACGAGCCACAGCCCATCGTGGTAGTCGATGTGCGGGATGTGCGTGTGCCCGTAGAGCAGCGCCTGCGCGCCGCGCTCTCGCGCCTCGTAGGACGCGCGCAGCAGCGAGGACTTCACGCCCAGCGTGTGCCCGTGGCAGAGCAGCACGCGGCAGTCGCCGAAAAAGACGACGCGCTCGCTTTCCTCAAAGCGGCCGAGGTCGCAGTTGCCCGGCACCTGCTCGAGCGGGATGCGGGGATACAGGCGGTGCAGCGCCTCCGCGTCGCGCCAGCCGTCGCCGAGGTGTACGATGGCGTCGAGCGTAGAGGGACGCTCCCGCTCCACGGCGCGGACCATGTTGTCCTCATTGCCGTGGGAGTCGGAAAAAACGAGAATTTTCATAGCAGCGCAGCAGCTCCGTAGGTGAGAAGTGAAATGATGATGCCCGCAAGGAACACGCCGGCGGTGATGGCGGGCACGGCGAGCTTGAGCCGCAGATCGAGCAGCGCCGCGATCAGCGCGCCGGTCCACGCGCCCGTGCCAGGCAGCGGCACGGCGACAAAGAGCAGCAGCCCCCACGCCTGATAGCGCACGACCTTATCGCTCTTGCTCCAGGCCTTCCGCTCGATCCGGTCGACCCAGCGCCCGAGGCGCGGGATATGGGCGCGGACCCACGCAAAGCCCCTGCGCGCGAAAAGGATGATAAACGGAACGGGAAGCAGATTGCCGAGCAGCGCCGCGAAAAAGGCCTCGCGGAGCGGAAGCCCCATTGCTACGCCGGCGGGCAGCCCGCCGCGCAGCTCGATGACCGGCAGCATCGAAATGAGCACGGTCGCAAGGAATTTTCCCTCACCCGCCGAGAGCAGCCATTGCACGATCGCGTCTGTCATGCGCCGCTTCCTTTCCTGAATGATAACACGCCTATTATATAAAACCTCACCGGAAAATACAAGAAAAGATTTGCGGGAAGAAACGCGGGAAGGGGACGGCCTCGTGCCGTCCCCTTCCCATTCTTATGCAAGCTCAGCGCTGGTTGGTGTTCTGGTTCTGCTCCTGGTTCTGATTGGTGTTCTGCTCCTTGTTCTGGTTCTTCTCCTTCATGTGCCCGCCTCCTTTCCTTTGTTCTGCTACGGCAGATAGTTTCTCCGCGCGGCGGAAAAACTATACACGGCGCGCAAAAATCCGCAGCGCGGCCGAAAAATGGAAAAATTTCTTCTTCACGGCATTTTTCCGCAAATTATCGTTGACAAACGGCGGCGGAGGTGGTATCATACCTACGCAAAACAAAGAAGAACGGCAGCATCCGTTCTCACCTTTAGCGAAAGCGAGAAGGTCAATGATCGAAAAAGCGCGTGGGCGCTTTGCGTTTGTTGTACGGGTGCGGCATGGCTGCGCTCGTTTTTGTTTGGTCAAATCATTTAATGGAGGTGCTTCGGTATTAGCAAGGATGTGCATCAGCTCAATGAGGACATTCGAGACAGCGAGATCCGTCTGATCGGTTCCACCGGTGAGCAGCTCGGCATCATGTCTGCCGCCCAGGCGCAGCGGATCGCCGACGAGCAGGGGCTTGACCTCGTCAAGATCTCCCCGCAGGCTACGCCCCCCGTGTGCAAGCTCATGGACTACGGCAAGTTCCGCTTTGAACAGGGCAAGCGCGAAAAGGAAGCGAAGAAGAACCAGCACGTGGTCGAGATCAAAGAGATCCGTATGTCGCCCGGCATCGATGTCGGCGATTTCAACACAAAGCTCAAGAATGCCCAGAAGTTCCTTGCCGACGGCAACCGCGTCAAGGTCTCGGTCCGCTTCCGCGGCCGCGAGATGGCGCATACCGACATCGGCAAAGACCTGTTGGTGCGCTTCGCCGAGCAGTGTGCCGAGGTGGCGACATTGGATAAAGAGCCCAAGCTGGAAGGACGCAGTATGTCCATATTCCTTTCCCCCAAGACCGGGAAGTAACACAATATACGAAAAGGAGAAACTACCATGCCCAAGCTGAAGACCCACAGCGGTTCCAAGAAAAGATTCAACCTGACCAAGACCGGCAAGGTCAAGATGGCCAAGGCCTTCAAGAGCCACATCCTGACCAAGAAGCCCACCAAGCGTACCCGTCACCTGCGTGCGGGCGGCTATGCCGACGCTACCGTTGCCGGCACCATCCGCAAGATGATCCCCTACAAATAAGATAATTACGATACGCTTTAAGGAGGCTTACTGATATGGCACGTGTTAAGGGCGCGATGATGACGCGCAAAAGAAGAAACAAGACTCTGAAGCTCGCGAAGGGCTACTGGGGCAACAAATCCCGCCACTTCAAGATGGCCAACCAGGCCGTGATGAAGTCCCTGACCTACGCTTATACCGGCCGCAAGCTCAAGAAGAGAGATTTCCGCAGCCTGTGGATCACCCGCATCTCCGCCGCCTGCAAGATGAACGGCATGAACTACTCCACCTTCATGCACGGTCTGAAGGTCAAGGGCATCGAGATCAACCGCAAGATGCTCAGCGAGATGGCGATCAACGACGCCGTCGCGTTCACCGCTCTTTGCGACCTCGCGAAGAACGCGTAAAAAGTGCAAACGAAAAGAGACGCTGTAAGGCGTCTCTTTTTTTTATGACAAAGGGGGCCATTCTCTGCGGCGGAGAATACCCCCTCTTTTCGCGCTGAGCAGCGCGGGGCAGAGCACGCCTGTGCTCCGCAGGGACCGCTTTTGTATGTGCAAAAGCGGTCGGAAAACACATGAGGGGCCGCGGCCCCTCAACCCTGCCATAGAAAGCCTGACAATAGGCCGACTGCACGCGCTGTGCAAAATACTGCCTGCAATGCTTGGCGCGGCTTTCGATTTGGTCTGCTTCTTGCGGCCGCTGCCGCTCTGCGGCGGGGTTTCGGACAAAACTCACATGAGTTTTCGTACCAGATACGCAGCAGCGGCTGAGCGGAACAAGAAGCACACCAAGTCGTCAGAAGCTCCTGCGCCCCCGTACTGTTCCCAAAAAGTTGGCTTCCCTCGGCAGTCCGGGGGTCAAGGGGCTTGCCCCTTGTGTTTCTCTGAGGGTCGCGCAGGGGGTGGTCTCTTTCAAAAGAGACCATCCCTTGCGAACCGTCAGAGGGCGTCAGCCCTCTTTGTGAGCCGTGCCGCCCTCGGCACTCCCCGCGCGGCTCCGCGCAAAGCGGGTTCTCTTTCGCAAAGAGACCATCCCTTGCTGGCCGCCAGAGGGCGTCAGCCCTTTTGATCTGCCGTGCCGCCCTCGGCACTCTCCTGTGAAGCAGGTACGGATACCTCCGTAACCTCCACCACCGTCACGCAATGGCTCGGATAGCGCACGCTGTCGCTGGCGCGGGCGTGGTACACACGTCCGCTTTTGTCCGAAACCGTCACGCGGTCGCCCAGCCGCAGCCAGATCTCCGGCATCGTGTAGAGCGTGAGCGCGTAGTGGCCCTCGACCAGCGCCGCGCCCTCCGCACCGACCGACGGCGCACTCGTGAGTGCGCTGCGGCTGAGCGCACAGGGGATATCGGCATAGACCGCCCGCTCCGTCCCGTCGGACAACGGACGAAATACGCAGGCCGTGCGGTCGAAGGTGCGCCGCAGCGCCCTTGTCATCCTCGCGTCGCGCATTTTCAGCCCTCTCGGAGCGTTCCGAGCCTGCACCACGGCGCAAGCAGCACGCTTTCGGCGTTTTTCCCGTCCAAATAGGTCACGGATGTGTCGCCGCGCGTGATGCTTTTCACGTCGGACTCACGTGAGACCAGTCCGACCAGCACCGCCGCGACCGCCTCGCCGAGCGGCTCGCCCGCGAGCGCCTCCGCCTTGGCAAGGATGGCGTCCCGCTGCGAGAGCGTCACGCCGCTCATTTAGTTGCCTCCCGCAGCCTGCGCGGGTTCAACGATCGCGCCGAGGGAAACGACGCTCTTCGCCGGCACAAACAGGTCGTAGAGATAGCGCGCCTGAATGGCGGTGCCGTCGAAGAACTGGTTCTCCTCGGGGCCGAACTGCTTGATGGAGTCGAGCTTGCTCACCGCCAGCGGCGCGGAGCAGTGGGCGAGCAGCACATTGATGTCCTGTGCGCCGGCCGCGGACACGATGCCGCCGTTGTTGCCGCTGCCGGTCTGCACCGTGACGGCAGTTTTCATGCGGCTCTGCGGCACGAAGATGCACGGCAGGTCGTCGAGCAGCATCACATTGTCGTAGGTCACGCCGTTGATGCTCACGCCCGCGCCGAACGTGATGCTGTGGTAGGTGCCGGTCGCCGCGGCGAGGAACGCGCTCTTATTCTTGTGGGAAACGAGCGCCACATAGCCGTCCATGACCTCCGCGTCGTCGCGCACGGTCTGCAAAAGGCCGCAGACCTTCTCGATGATGTTGCTCTTGGTGAGCGCCGCGGACATGATGTGCGTTCCCTTGTGGGCGGTGTCGGCGTTCGCCAGCGCATAGAGCTTCTGGATGCGGTAAGCGTCCTGCTCCTTCACGAGCGCGTTTCGCGCGAACTCGCGGATCACATTCTCCGCAGTGGCAAGGAAATTGGTGTCGTTGGGACTGGTGCGGTCGAGCGCGAACTTCACGCCGCGGTCCATCGCGAGGGTGTAGGTCGTCCAGTCGTTCGAGACCGTGCCGCTGGGGTAGGCGCTGCCGTCGCTCTTGGTGGCGTCGTAGTTGCCCAGCCCGCTAGTCGAGAGCGTGGAGATCTCCACATCGCGGCCGCCGGTGAAGCGCACCTTGCCCGCCTCCGGGATCATCCACGCGGTCGCGGACGCGGCCACCAGCTCCTCGTCAATGAACTGCTGGTATGCCTTTGCGTAATCAAATGCCATTATATTACCTCCGGTAATCAGATCTCACCCTCTTTGGGGTGTCAGAGCCGCGCCGCCCGAAAGGGATCGCAAAAGGAAGAAAGAGA
>ERZ773194.4345-NODE-4345-length-11234-cov-19.619107_pt1 | contig 11234 bp, 9 predicted proteins | sample MGYA00511240_ERZ773194 | MGnify/ENA primary metagenome ERZ773194 (study PRJEB29015, sample SAMEA2737774) | human gut metagenome | biome: human gut; feature: human-associated habitat; material: faeces | place: China | collected 2012 ... | reverse complement strand
CGGACAGCACCGCCGTCACGGCGTAGATGCCCACGCCCGCGTCAAAGGTCTTGGGGGAACCCTTGGTGCCGTCGGCCTTGGTGCCCGTGGTGGTCGTGGAGTTGTAGTAGTAGCGCGGCGGCTGCTCGGGGGTGGGGTCGGGCGTGACCGGCACGGTATATTTGCCGCGTGCCGCGTCCTTACCGTTGATCTTCACGCCATCCGCGTCAACGGTCACAGTCACATTTTCATTCACACCGTTGATCTCGCCGCCCTTGGTGATAGTGACCTTCTTGCCGCTGTTTGCCGCATCGGCAATAGCCGCGCTGCCCACCGCGATCATAGTCTTGTTCCCATCGACCACGGTAGCCTGCGGCGCATTGATAGTATCACCCATCAACGCCGTCACCATGGCATCAGACACGAACGTACCTCCGGTAACAGTCAGTTTGTCCTTATTGTTGGGGCAGAACCGATATGTGTTTTCCTGTGCAAACACGCCATTAGAGATGGTCACCTCTGCACCAGCTTTGATGTCGATCACTTCGTTGGTATCCGTATTGAAAGTAAACTCACCGCCGTTGATGTTCACTGTACTTGTACCGTCGGCGTGTATCTCACCGGCAAACTTACCGCCATTGATGGTCAATTTGCCATCACCGGCGCAACTCACATCCGTTTTGAAATCTCCATCATTGATGGTCGCGGTACCGGTCTGCACAGAAACGCCTCGTGCGAACGTACCGTTGTTGATGACCAGCGTACCACTGCTGTAGAAGTTTCCACCATTGATGAACGTGCCACCGGCCACGGTCAAACTGCCCTTACTTTCAATACTGCCGCTGTAATTCCCGCTGTTTATCGTGACCGCTGCATAGGGATGAATCGTCAGACCAATGCTCATATCACCGTTGAGTACAGCCGTACTTTCAGAAATAGTCCGGCTCACGGTAGCCTTTATCTCGCCGCTGTTGGTATTCGGCGCGGACGCATCATTAGTATACTCACTGTAGCAAATAGCAGAGCAGTTCTCACCCTCAATCACGCCCGTATTGCTGCAATTCACAATCTTCAGTTCATGCCCTTTCGAGTTCACCGACACAATACCTGCGGTCATAATATTCTGTCCCGCATTTGTCGAATGGACCGAACCATTATTCACGCAGTTTTTGACGATACCACTGCCGCTGTCACTGACATTGAACACAACACCTCCGACAAATAGGCCGCTGATCTTCCCATTGTTCGTACAGCCGTTAATGGTAAAATTCGCCCCCTGGGCATATACCACAATACCGGCAGCCCCGTTTACTGTATTGCATTTAATCTCGCCATCGTTCGTACAGTCATCAATGACCACATTGGCGCCATCAATTTTAACGGTAATACCCGCTGCCTTGCTGGTACCTGTTACATTCGCTTTATTGATGCAGTTGATAACTTTGCTTGCACCGTCCAATCGTGCGACCACACCCGCAACATCAGACCCGTTGATAGTGCCGGCCACCGTCAGGTTCTTGATAGTCGCGTCCTTAACCGCGCCGAAGAAACCGGCGTAGCCGTCGAAAGTGGGATCGAGATCACTTTTGATGCCATTGATAGTCACCGTCTGGCCGTTGCCGTCAAAGGTACCGGCAAACTTGTTGTCGCTGCCCTTTTGTCCAATGGGCGTCCAGTTCGTCACATTGATGCTCGCGCCCAGTTTGAAATACTTGCCACTGTACACCGTACCACTGTTCACGTCCGTGGCCAGCTTATTCAGCCCCGCCTCGGTCGTGATCATATACGGGTCAGCCTCCGTACCGGAGCCTGTCCAGTTTCCCGCCGCCCACGCCATCGTGGTGACGCCCAGCGCCATGACCAGCGCCAGAATGGTTGCCAGTAATTTCTTCATGTCTCAAACCCCATTTGTTTTAGATTTCCGCAGACACACTCGTTTTAATGGAGGTTAAAACGCAAATGCAGAGGTACCTCTGCGGATAGTCAGATTATAGCACAGTCACACCATTTGTCCAGCCATTTTATGGTAAATTCCGTTTTTTTGCCATTTCCGGTAATGGAAATCGCGCAAAACACCCCCTGACGCCCAAAAGAGACGGCAGTGCCGTCTCTTTTTGCGTTCAGTTATACTCCCGCACCACGGCGGTGACCTTGCCCAGTAGCGTGGCCTCGCGGCCGTCGATGGGCCGGTAGTTCTCGTTCTCCGGCAGCAGCCACACCTCGCCGTTCCGGCGGCTCAGCCGCTTCACCGTGGCCTCGTCCCCCAGCAGCGCCACCACGATCTCGCCGTTGTGTGCCGTGGGCTGACGGTGTACCACCACCAGGTCGTCCGGCAGGATGCCCGCGTTCAGCATGGACTCGCCCCGCACCCGCAGGGCAAAGTACTCCCCCTCGCGTCCGCCGGTGTCGAAGGTCAGATAGTCCTCAATGCACTCCTCCGCCAATATGGGGCTGCCCGCGGCCACGCTGCCCACCACGGGGATGCGGTCCGCCGCCGGCGCCGCCTCCTCCTGTACCGGCGCGCCGTCAGGCATTTCCCCCTGCATGGGCTGCGCCAGCGTCAGGGCCCGGCCCTTGCCGGCCCCCTTGGTCAGCACGCCCAGCTCCTCCATATGCTTCAGGTGGAAATGCACCGTGGACGGCGATTTCAGTCCCACCGCCTCGCCGATCTCCCGCACCGAGGGGGGATACCCCTGCTCCCGCAGTGCCTGGGCGATGTAGTCGTAGATCTTCTGCTGCATTCTGGTCATCTTCGCCATAGCCATGCCCCTTTCACGCGCCCCGTGTCGGCGCAGGTCCGTTTTTTGTATGTGCGCCGCGTCCGCTGTTCTTCCGGCTCTATTATATCACACACTTTCGCGCATTGCAACATTTGTTCTATTTCTTTTTACATTTTTTTCTGAGGCTGCAGCAAAGACGACCGTGAAGTAACACAAAAAGCAATGAAAGAAATCCCGTTTCAACGGGCATTTCACTCTTGACAAGGGCCGACGGTATATAGTATAATGATTTTCGCTGACACGGTGACATAGCCAAGTGGTAAGGCAAGGGTCTGCAAAACCCTCATTCCCCGGTTCAAATCCGGGTGTCACCTCCAACCAAAACTCCCGAAACGCCTGTGTTTCGGGAGTTTTTTCATGCCTGAAAGCAGGCTTTAGCCTTGTTTTTAGCCTTATGCGGAGCGCCCTGCCCGTTGAAACCGTTGAAAAAGGAGGGGGACGGAAGCTTCCGTCCCCCTCCTGCGGTATTGGTTCTATTCTATGCAGACAATTCGTCCGTCCGTGTCGTTTAGCCCAGCTTTGCCCACGTCAGGGGGCCGACGATGCCGTCCACACCCAGACCGTTGGCCTTCTGGAACGCCAGCACGGCGGCCTTTGTCTTGCTTCCGAAGATGCCGTCCACGCTGCCGCAGTCAAATCTTCACGCTTCAGAATTGGCGCTACAGTCACGCCCACCGGCGAAACGCACTACGAGATACGGGCGCCCGACATCGATGTAACGGTGAATCCGGCCGCCGGCGACAGTCTTGACACCGTCGCGCTTACGCTGCCGTATGCGGACACCGGCAAACACGCCTATACGCCGGACTGGTCGAAGCTTCCCAGCGGGCAGACTTGAAACTACAGCAGCTCGCCCAACGTCAGTGAAGGCTCGCACGCAAAGCTTACTACATTCTGCTGGCAGAAAGACGCTGGTGGACGCGGAACTGCCGCCCTACGCGGTAACGGCGCTGATAAGCTACACCGGCACCGCGGCGCTGCTGCGCCGCCGCAAGCGTGAGGCCTGACGAGGCACCGCAGGAAACAGGAAACACCACCCAATGGGTGGTGTTTTTTCGACGGAACAGGCACGCATCCCCCAGGCAGGACCGCCTGGGGGTGTGTTTTATTGCTTTCGCGCGGTGATATAGTCGTCGCCGGGACGCCAATAGGGGCAGGAACGGGTATCGGCGGCCAGGAAGCGGGCCAGCTCGTCCTCGTCCAGATCCATGTCACAGATATAATCGTCGTAGTCCTCGTCATAGACATACCACACGCAGGTCTCACACTTGTCCATCATACGTCCTCCACCAGCCGGTGGCTGTCGAATTTGCAGAAGCGGTAGTAGATGAGCGTAGCCACGCTGCACACGAACCAGCCGGCGGGGTAGCTCATGGCGATGGGGATGATCTCGTTGGAGACATAGTTGGCCACGATGTAGAGGTATATCTGGCGGAAGACCACGAAGGAGCCCAGCATGATCCACATGGGCACCTGGCTGTTGCCCGCGCCGCGGAGGGCGGCGGAGTAGATCTGGTTGATGCAGAAGAAGAAGTAGAAGGGTGACAGCAGCCGCAGCAGCAACGCGCCATAGGACACCACCTCGGCCTTGCTGTTGAAGAACGCCGTCAGGTCCGGGGCCAACAGCAGCACCGGCACCAGCAGCACCGCCGTCACCGCGAAGGACAGGTACAGCGCCGTGCGGACGCCCTTCTTGGCCCGGGCCGTATCGCCCACGCCCAGGTTCTGGCCCACGAAGGTGGTGCCGGCCATGGCGATGGACTGGACCGGCAGGATCACCAGCTGGTCCACCTTGGTATAGGCCGTCCAGCCGGACATACAATCCGGGCCGAAATAGTTGATATAGCCCTGGACGAACACGTTGGAGAAAGCGGTGATGGCCATTTGCAGGGCGGCGGGGATGCCCACGGACACGATCTGACGGAGGACGGACCAGGTCATACGCAGGGCGCGGAGCTCCACGCGGATACAGCCGGCGGTGCGCATGAGCACCCAGATGGTCAGCGCGGCGGACACCGCCTGAGCGATGATGGTGGCGTAGGCCACGCCCTCCACGCCCATGCCGAATTTCAGCACGAAGAGCAGGTCCAATCCCGTGTTCAGCACGGCGGACACCAGCAGGAAGTAGAAGGGGCGGCGGGAATCGCCCACGGCGCGAAGGATACCGGAGCCCATGTTGTAGAGCAGCAGTCCCATGACGCCGGCGAAGTAGATGGTCAGGTAGGTGGTCTGCTCCGGTGCCACCTCGGCGGGGGTCTTCATCAGGCGGAGCATCAGGGGCGTCATGGCGATGCCGGCGGCGGTGAAGACCGCGCCCATCAGCAGCGTCAGCACCAGGGAAGTGTGGACCGCCTGGCGGACCTTATCCTCGCGGCCGGCACCGTAATACTGGCTGATGACCACGCCGGCACCGCTGGACAATCCCAGGAAAAAGCCGATAAGCGTGTTGATAATAGGGGTGACGGTACCCACGGCGGAAAAGGCCTCGTTGCTGACGTAGTTGCCCACCACCCAGGTATCCACCATGTTGTAGAGCTGCTGAAAAAGATTGCCCACCATCAGCGGCAGGGCAAAGTTGATCAGATGCTTTGTGATGCTGCCCTTGGTCATGTCCACGTCATAACGGGCGGCGCGGTGGTGGGTGTGGAAATGCAGATGCAGATGGCTGGAATGGCGCATGGAGGCTCTCCTTGTAACATACTTCTTTACAGGAATTTTACCATAATACCAGCCGGGGCGCAACAGGGAGAATGCCGGTTTTTCGGCGCAGACAGCGCCGCAGAATGGGCGGGAATGGACGGAGGAAGCGCGTTATTCCGGGAATTCCGTCCGGTCCGCCGGACGCATGATGGACACCTCGTAGGCAGTGCGGTCGGTGGTGACGCCGTTCTCCGTTTTGGAGTAGACACGGCTCTGGACCCGCCCCTCGGCGGTGAGCCGGGCGCCGGTGTGCAGCAGGGACACCTGCTGGGCCACGGCGCCCCAGGCGATGCAGGGCAGGTAGTCGGCGCGGCCGTAGCGGCGGTTTACCGCCAGGATCATGTCGCATATCTCGCGGCCAAGGGGCGTACGGCGGAGGGCGGGCTGCTTGCACAGCACGCCGCTGAGGAAAATGCGGTTCAGCGGTTCGCCGGCGTCATGGGTCAGCGTCTGGGCGAAGGTGGAGATGACCAAACGGCTGCCCTGGCCGCTTTTGTTGTTGAAGGAACGCAGCTGGCCGGTGATATGTACGCCGTCGCCGGGGGACACCGGCGTCAGCAGCAGAAGCGGCCGGGGGACGATGACGGGCAGCTTGTCCGCCTGACCGGACAGGCGCAGGACGGACAGGGTAAAGCGGTAGAACGCACAGCCGTGGTTCACATGGGACAGCAACGGCGCATCCTCGGCCACGCCCCGCAGCTCCACGCGGTTGTAATTCAGCTCCATAGTACACCTCGTTTGTTGAGATGTCACAGCCTATGTGGGGCGGGGCTGGAATATGCCCCCTTTTCAAAGCGTTCAAAGTATGGCATAATACAGCAAAAGGAGTGATGACCATGCGTTATAAGGGAAAGGTATACCGACCGCCCAGCGAGGCGTACAGCCTGATCGTGCAGGTGACCTACGGGTGCAGCCACAACAGGTGCGCCTTCTGTGATATGTATGACGACAAGCACTTTGCCATGCGGCCCATGGATGAGATACGGGAGGACTTTGAGCTGGCACGGCGGGTATACCGCCGGGTGGAGCGTGTCTTTCTGGCGGATGGGGACGCACTGATGCGGAGGACCGGCGACCTGGTGGAGATATTGGGGCTGGTCTATGGGCTGTTTCCGGAGTGCCAGCGGGTAACATGCTACGCCTCCCCCACCAGCCTACAGATCAAATCCGAGGACGAGCTGCGCCTGCTGCGGAGCAAGGGCCTGCAGATGGTGTATATGGGATTGGAGTCCGGGTGCGACGCGGTGCTGGAGAAGATGCAGAAGGGCCACACGGCAGCGGAGATCGTGGCGGCGGGGCAAAAGGCCCGGCGGTGCGGGCTGGCGCTGTCGGTGACGGCCATCTCCGGGCTGGGCAGCGTGGCACACTGGCGGGAGCACGCCGCGGACACGGCCAGAGCCGTCAGCGAAATGAAGCCGGACTATCTGGGGCTGCTGACGCTGATGGTGGAGCCGGGAACGCCGCTGGAGGCCTGGGTGCGGGAGGGCAGCTTTACGCTGCTCAGCCCCCTGGAGGTACTGAAGGAAACAGAGCTGTTTTTACAGCACGTGGACAGCGAAGGAACCGTGTTCCGCGCCAACCATGCCAGCAACTATCTGACGCTGAAGGGCACACTGAACGGCGACCGGAAGGCGCTGCTGGCGCAGATCGCCGCGGCGCTGGACGGTCGCCGGGACCTGAAGCCGGAGTTTTTGCGGGCGCTGTAATGCACGCGTTCAAAAAGGGCTTCCCGCCGGGAGGCCCTTTTGCTGTCCAACCAGCCCCGCGCTCTGCGGAAAAGGGCGGACTTGACAGGGTGGGTGGTTTTGTATATAATAGGCAGGATTTATATCAAAAGGAGGATACAGGGCGATATGGATACCGACAGCGGCGACCATCCCGGGAACTTGCCGGGCTGCCATCTGTTTTTTGCGGCATATCTGCGCCGCCCGACGCGGGGCAGACGTGCTTTTTTGCGCCTTTAGACCAGTGTGGATCACAGAAACAGATGACAGAAAAAGGAGCTATTGATCGTGTCAACGACTACATATATCATTATTATGGCGGTATGCCTGCTGCTGTCCGCCTATTTCTCGGCCACGGAGACGGCGTTCTCCTCGGCCAATGTCACGCGGCTGAAAATGCTGGCGGAAAAAGGCAACAGCCGTGCCGCGCTGGCGTGCCGGCTGCTGGAGCGCTATGACAAGCTGCTGTCCACCATCCTGATCGGCAACAACATCGTGAACATTGCCATGGCATCCCTGGCCACGGCACTGTTCGTCAAAAGCTTCGGCGATGCCGGCGCTACGCTGTCCACCATCGTGGTGACGGTGGTGGTGCTGATCTTCGGCGAGATCTCCCCCAAGAGCATCGCCAAGGACTGCGCCGAGAGCTGGGCCATGACAGCCGCGCCGTTTCTGCGGTGCCTGATCTGGCTGCTGATGCCGCTGAACGCGCTGTTCTCCCTGTGGAAAAAGCTGCTGGCCAGGATGTTCCATCTGGATGGGGACAACAAAATGTCCCCGGAGGAGCTGCTGATGCTGGTGAACGAGGTGCAGCAGGACGGCAGCATCGACAAGGACGAGGGCGACCTGCTGAAGAACGCCATCGGCTTTTCCGAGCAGGAGGCGCAGGACATCCTCATCCATCGGGTGGACCTGGCGGCACTGCCGGTGGACGCCACCAAGGAAGAGGTGGCGGACCTGTTCACCCAGACAAAGTATTCCCGGCTGCTGATCTATCGGGAGGACATCGACCACATCATCGGCACCATACACCAGAAGGACTTTTATGTGGGCTGCGGCGTGACGGACAAGCCGCTGGAGGAGATACTCTCCCCGGTCATGTTCGTGCTGGAAAACGAGCCAATCAGCCTGCTGCTGAAAAAATTGCAGCTGGCCAAGACCCAGATGGCCGTGGTGGTGGACGAGTACGGCGGCACCTGCGGCATTGTGACCATGGAGGACATTCTGGAGGAGCTGGTGGGCGAGATCTGGGACGAGCACGACGAGGAGGAGGTCTTTATCCGCAAGGTGGACAAGGACACCTATCTGGTGGACGCGGCCATGGATTTTGACGATTTTGCCGAGTTCTTCCATCTGAACGAGGAGACGGAGATGACGTCCGTCAGCGGCTGGGTGATGGAGCAGTGCGACCGGGTGCCGGAAGTAGGCGACCGGTTCAGCTGCCAGGATCTGGACGTGCTGGTGACGCGGGTGGACAACCACCGCACTTGCGAGATCAAGGTGGTCCGGCGGGAAGCGTCCGGCGGCGAGATCACCGACGAGACATAAGCAGAAGCACCCGGAGGCATAAGCCTCCGGGTGCTTATTTTTTCCTGTGAGGAACCTCCCCTAAGGTGAGTCCAATACTACCATACCACCATCCGCCCGCCAATGCAAGAAGAACTTTCGCTTCTGCAACAATTTCTCCCTAATTCTATATATTATATGATAATTCCGATGAAATATCTGCGTTTTGCACCGTTGACAGCGGAGGTATGGGGGTGTACCATCGGAGCATATTTTTTACAGGGGAGATGGCGGGATGAAGTATATTTTTGTGACCGGCGGCGTGGTGTCCGGGCTGGGAAAGGGCATCTGCGCGGCATCGCTGGGGCGGCTGCTGAAGCAGTGCGGTCTGCGGGTACGAAACCAGAAATTCGATCCGTATCTGAATGTAGACCCGGGAACCATGAGCCCTTACCAGCACGGCGAGGTGTTCGTCACCGACGACGGCGCGGAGACGGATCTGGACCTGGGACACTATGAGCGCTTCGTGGATGAGGCGCTGACCGGCGACAGCTCCGTTTCCTCCGGAAAGATCTTCTGGTCGGTGCTGAACCGGGAACGGCAGGGCGGCTATCTGGGCGGCACGGTGCAGATCATCCCCCACGTCACCGACGAGATCAAGCGCCGCCTGTACGCCATGGACGACGGCCGCACCGACGTGGTCATCGCCGAGATCGGCGGCACCGTGGGCGACATTGAAAGCCAGCCCTATCTGGAGGCCATCCGTCAGGTGGCGGCGGAGCAGGGACGGGAAAACGTGCTGTATATCCACGTGCCGCTGGTGGTCTCCATCCCCGGCAGCGGCGAGCTGAAGAGCAAGCCCACACAGCACTCCGTGAAGGAGTTGCTGAGCGTGGGAATCCAGCCTGATATCCTGGTGTGCCGCACCGACAGCCCGCTGCCGGAGGACATGCGGAAGAAGATCGCACTGTTCTGCAATGTCAGTGAGGACTGCGTCATCCCCAACCTGACGGCGTCCACCCTGTATGAGGTGCCCCTGCTGCTGGAGCGGGAGGGGCTGTGCCGGGTGGTGTGCCGCAAGCTGGGACTGGGCGCCGGCGAGCCGGATATGCGGCACTGGCAAGAGCTGGTGACGCAGATACACGCGGCGGAGCAGCGTCATGTGACCATCGCGCTGGTGGGCAAATACACGGAGCTGCACGACGCCTATCTCAGCGTAGCGGAGTCGCTGTTCCACGCGGGGACCGCCTGCGGCGCACATGTGGACATCCGGTGGGTAGACTCACAGCACCTGACGGTGGAAAACCTCACGGAAACGCTCTGCGGGTGCAGCGGCATATTGGTGCCCGGCGGCTTCGGTGACCGGGGCATTGAGGGGATGATCCTGGCGGCACAGTACGCGCGGGAGAAGGGTATCCCCTATCTGGGCATCTGCCTGGGGATGCAGATTGCGGTCATCGAATTTGCGCGGCACGCAGCCGGGTGGGCGGATGCCCACAGTGCAGAGTTCAGCGCCGTGACGGCACATCCGGTCATCGACCTGATGCCGGACCAGGTGGGCGTGACCGCCAAGGGCGGCACCATGCGGCTGGGCAAGTATCCCTGCGTGCTGGCGGAGGGAACAAAGGCCTGGGAGGCCTACGGCCAGCGGGAGATATGGGAACGCCACCGTCACCGGTATGAGTGCAGCAACGTGTTCCGGCCGGAGCTGGAGGCCGTGGGCCTGCGGGTGGCGGGTACGTCGCCGGATGGCCGTCTGGTGGAGATGGTGGAGATACCGGACCACCCGTGGTTCGTGGGGTGCCAGTTCCACCCGGAGTTCAAGAGCCGACCGGACCGGCCCCATCCCCTGTTCCGCGGCTTTGTGGCCGCAGCGCTGGCGCAGCAATAAGGAGGCACAAAAAGGCCCGCCCCGCAGGGGCGGGCCTTTGCGCTCAGCGCATCAGGGCTGCATGGCCGCGGCGGTGGCCGGGTCGAGATAGTACTTCCCATCGCCGCCCAGGTAGTAGATGTTCTGGATAAAGCCGTGGAGGTCGTACTCCACCTTCGTGTTTGGCTCGGCCAGCACATCGCCGTACATCAGCGCGGGATCGATATCCTCCCGGCTGTTGATCTCCTCCTCGGTCAGATCACCGCCCTTTTCAACGGTGCGGTTCAAGTTGGCGTCGTAGTAGACCACGGAGTAGTCCTGCATCCACATGGGAACATAGACCACCTTTGTGACGGTCTGCCCGTCCCCCTCGGGCTGAGAGACATCCTCCACCGATGGAACGTCATCCGCATCGGTGGGCAGGGTCTGGACGCCGCAGGCGGCCAGCGCCGTAAGCAGGGCCAGCAGCGCCGCAATCACAGCATACTTTTTCATATTCATTCGCTCCTTTCGCTTCGATACGCGCTCTCCGCCATAGACAGCAGTTCGCTCTGTGTCTCGCCGCCGGTGAGCAGGAAGAAGCAGTTGGCCTGCTCATCCACCCATACCAGCGCCGAAGAGCCCTCCGGGATGGACACCTGATGGAAATGCACGGGGTCGCTTCCCCGATAGAAC
>ERZ773194.4338-NODE-4338-length-11253-cov-3.108591_pt1 | contig 11253 bp, 6 predicted proteins | sample MGYA00511240_ERZ773194 | MGnify/ENA primary metagenome ERZ773194 (study PRJEB29015, sample SAMEA2737774) | human gut metagenome | biome: human gut; feature: human-associated habitat; material: faeces | place: China | collected 2012 ... | reverse complement strand
GATCCCTTTGGCGGCACCCCTAAATGGACAAAAGGGTACAGCCCCGCTGCCAGCTGCACCACCGGCACGGTCTCCTGGACAGCGCCGGATTCCATAAAGGACGTAAAGGGCATGCTTGTTCCCGCAACCTTCCATCTCTCCGGCAGCTCGCCGGTGGCGGCAAAGGATAAATCCGGGAATGATATCGATAAAGTTAAGTCCGGTGTGAGCGTCTTCGCAAAGCAGTCGGGCAGCGGCATCACCTATGTCCTCCCGGATACGGACGCGAAGCGCATTGCCTTGAATTTCGACGGCAGATGGCATTTCAGCGAGCCCTTTGTTCCCGACCTCGATGCGTTGACGCGCCCGCCCGCGCCGCAGCTGGTATCGCTGAACTGCAGCGGCGGGCAAACCCAGCTGTCGTCACCCCGCGAATCCTGTTATCCGTTTGCCAGGGGGCTGATCGTGAAGGCGACCAACTTCGACTACAACAAGTACGAGATGTACTATACCTATAATAACGGCGGCAGCGACCCCGGCAATCCGACCGGAACCTCGCCGAGTACGAGCAACGGCATCATCGTGCTGAAGGATAGTGACACCTGGACCGGTGTGACCAATTTGAGGGTGCGGTTCAAATCCAAGGAGACCGGCGCATGGAGCCTGACAACGCAGGTTCCTTTGCAGAAGGTTATGGAAAGCCAACTCGAGCTTTACGAGGTGACCTTCGCCCCCGAAGGGAACTACACCCAAAAGGAGAGCACCGTCACCATCACAGACTCCATCACGGCCACCGTCACCAAGGTAAAACCCGACGAGTGGCCTATCAATGCGGAGCTGGTGTACAGCACACAACCCAAAACCGCTATGGATGGCTTCTTTAAGCTCTATACCGGGGCTGTTCCCATTGACAGTGCCGGGGCTTTCCGGGTCGGCGTGCGGGTGCCTGACCCCGTAAGCAGCAGTGACGAGTATTCCGTCATCCGCAAGGGAAACTTTTCCATCAAGCTGGACCCGACAAATATCCAGTACACCCTTACGGTAGTAGACGGAAGGGCCTGTCGGCCCGGCGGCAGTGAGTATTCAACCAACGACACAGGCAGCACAAGGACTTACAGTATAAGAGGCAACGAGCTGGTGGAGATCAGGGCCAATAAGCCCGCCAGCGGAAAGGTGTTCGAGATCTGGGAGTCAAGAAATGTGGGCGTGGCTGACCGTTACAGTCCCACTACCACCCTCACCATGCCAACACACAACAATGCAACCGTGACGGCCAATATCAATGGAAACCCACTCATTACGGGTGAAACAAGATTGAGAATGACCCCGGAGAATGGACCCCTTGGCGCGCTGAAATTTCTCACCAATACCTTTGGCAGCCGCCGGCAGCTGGCCTATGACTGGTATGATGATATCAACCAAAAGCTGGGGCCGGATGATGATTTTGAGTCCGGGAGATGCTACACTGCGCAGGTGGAGGTCACTCCCGTAGAGGGGGCTTACTTTGACAGCCTCAACAACCTTTCTATGGGGCTCAATCATGCTTCGGGGACGCAGAATATCCCCTTCACCCGTGAAAGCGACAAACTCCTTTGCGCAGCGATCCGCCTGCTCACCAAGCCGGTGCTGACGATGGAGCTTACTCCCGGCGACGCCCTGCCAACGGCGGCAGAGCTGAACGAGCAGCTGCCGGTGGGCTACACCGTCACGACGCTGACATGGGCGGACAACGCTGCGGCGGTTCCCGACGGCGCCACGGAAATGACCCTCACCGAGCTGAAGATCAGCGGCGCGGAGAGCCGCTGCCAGATCACCGGGGGAGCTGTCGTTATCGACGGAACGGCGTACACCGCCAAAAGCTATTTCAATACGCTCACGCTGACGGACATCACCCTCCCGGTCAAGTCCAAGGGCGTGGAGGTGAGCGGGACGGTCACCAGCTACGGCAGCGATAGCGAGAGTGTCACTGTGCAGCTCATTGAGACAGGTCTTACCGAACCGGCGTATGAAGACATCGTGAGCGGCAACAGCGCGACCTATTCCTTCGCCACCGTTCCCGCCGGAACGTATACCCTGAAGGTGATGAAGAAAGGTCATGCGCCATTCACCAAGGAAATCACGGTAGGCGACAGTAATGTTACCGAAAATGTGACGATCTATCTCATCGGGGATGTAAATGGAGATGGGGTAATAAATGGTCAAGACTTGCAACGTCTTTATGAGCATATAAAGGGTGAAAATCCTCTGTCGGTTGAAGCTCTCCCTCTCGGCGATGTAAATGGGGATGGTGCAGTGAATGGTCAAGACCTACAACGCCTTTATGAGCATATAAAGGGTGAAAATCTGCTCACCTAAAGAAAAAAACGATGACAGGTTTTGATAACTTTTTAAAGTGAGGTAAAAATATGAAAAAACAATTGATTTCGCTACTATTGACAGTGGTTATGCTGCTGTCTCTTGTGGTCGTACCGGCCAACGCCGCTCTCGTATCGGGAACCGGTACGCTGACGATCACGCCTAATGTAACGTCGGTACCGGGTTCTGATTCTGCACCCGCCGAAGTGATCTACACGATTAAGGTGACGCCTCCTGCAGAAGGGCCCGTAGGCGAGTTTCACTTCAATCTCAAAGCGCCCGATGGCATGACCTTAGCAGTTGCAGAGGGAGAGCAGGGCAAAGAGGGCTACTGGGTCAATCCAGCTCTCAACTATCATAAAACATACAACAAAAATGGTATTTTTGAAACTTTTGAATATACCCCTGCTTCAAAATACTTCCAGGCATTTGGTACGAGTGCAAGCCGTAACATGACCGCAGAAGCCGAGATTATGACCATTAAGGCCACGATTGCGGCAGGCAGGGTAGGTGATTTCACCTTGACTGCCGAAAATGTGGGCATCAACAAGGATGGTACGGATAGCTATTCCGTTAAGGTTGAAACCACGCCCGTCACCATCCTCAAAGCCCCTATCACCAGCGTGACCGCTTCCGTTGAAAAGCCCGAAGCGGGCAAGCCGCTGGACTTCACCGGCACCGTTGATGGCAGCGCACCCTATTCCATCTCCAAGGTGGAGTGGTTTGAGAGCACCAATGCCACCGGTACCCCTGTCACCGGCCCCGCTACCGCCAAGGCCAATCAGTACTACTACGCCAGAATCACCCTGACTGCCAATTCCGACGAGACCTTCGCCGAATCGCTGGGTAATACCATCATCACCAGCGGTGACTATTCCGTCCACCGCAACAGCGCTACAGAGCTATATCTGACCAAAGCCTACCCCGTAACCGGCGACCTCCCCGCGGCCAGCGTTACCGATGCCCCCAAGGCCAACACCAGCTTGAAGTATAAGGGCGGCGAGCAGTTCCTGTTGGGCTCTATGGGCACCGCCGACGGCGGCACCATGCAGTACAGCCTGGACAACCGCACTTGGATCACTGACAGCCCCAAGGGCAAGGACGCCGGGGAGTACACCGTGTACTACAAGGCCAAGGGCGACAGCAGCCACAGCGATTCCGCTGTTGCTCATATTAGCGTGACCATTGCCCCGAAGGAGATCTCCGGTGTCACGATCGGCACGATTACAGACCAGTCTTACACCGGCAGCGCGATCACGCCTGACCCCGAAGTGAAGGACGGCGACACGAAGCTGGTGAAGGACAAGGATTACACCGTTTCCGGCACCGACAAATATGTCGGCACCGCCGAACTCACCATCACCGGTAAGGGCAACTATACCGGGACAACGACTGCGAACTTTACCATCGTCGCAGCGGATCAAACTCCGACCTTTACTACTCCTGTAGACCTCGCAAAGGGCGGCCAGCTTGATCTGACTACCTTGGTAAGTGGCGCAAAGGGCAATGTGACCTTTACTATCCCACCGGCAACCACCTCCGCTGGCTTGAGTGGGCACATGCTGACAGCAACAGGCATCACAGGCGAAGTTAAGGTTAGCGTGCGCATCGCGGCGCAGAATGAAGGCGGCGACAGTGCCCCCGAGTACAACGAATTTAGCCGGACTGATGCCATCACCGTGAATGTTATCAACAAGACCACCAACACCTCTACGATGAAGGTATCGCAGGACAACATTATCTACGGAGAAACCGTATCTCCCTCTGTTACTAACAAGCCTGACGGTACCGGCACAGTAAGCTACACCTATGAGGGCCGCGATGGCACAACCTATAGCAGCAGCGCCACCGCCCCGAAGAACGTAGGTAAGTACAAGGTCACGGCAAAGTGCGAGAGCAGCACCGTTATCTACACGGCGGAAGATGATTTCGAGATTCTGCATAAATCCATCAGCGGCATGACCGTTACTTTGGATAATACCTCTCTCGAGTACAATGGTAGCGCACGGACCGTGAATGTGGCCAGCGTTGGTTCTCTTACCGATGCTGACTACACCGTTACCGATGGAACCAGCGGCACCGATGTAGACAACTACACCGTAACCGTTACCGGTAAGGGCAATTACAAGGATACCGCCAAGGCTACTTGGCAGATTACACCTGCCACACTGACTGTTACCCCTAAAGACAACCAGAGCAAGAAGTTCAACGAGGATGACCCTGCTCTGACCTACACCTTCTCCGGTAATGCCTCCGGCCAAACTCCGAACTTCACCGGCACACTGGAGAGAGAAGTAGGGGAAGATGTAGGCAATTACGCGATTCAAAGAGGAAGTCTCGCACTCGAAGATAACGGAGCTTTCAAAGCAGACAATTACACGCTGGTATTCGCTGCAACAACTGTTAACTTTGAGATTCAGAAGGCAACTTTCATAGGCACAGCAGCTAAAACCGTTGACATTTTAAAGAATCAGACAACTGCGCAAAGCGGTACTTTAACCGCGGCTGATTTCTTCACAGGGACGGCTCCTGCAGGTGCGAAGATTACAGCGGTAACACCGGCAAGTGCAACCATGATGAACAACGTGAGCGTGAACACAGCTACAGGCAAGCTGAGCTATACCAGCAACACGAACATTACGGCAACTTCAAATGAAGCTTATACCGTAACCATCGCAACGAAGAATTACAATGACATTCCTGCAACGCTGACCTTCCAGCCAAAGTCCTCCGGCGGCGGCAGCTATGTTCCGACAGTACAGAAGCCGGAGATCACCATCATCGGCTCCGGTAAGGCAGATCTCAGCGCGGACGGCAGAACGGCGACCATCACCGCGGACGCGGGACACGAACTGGTATCCGTAGTCTTAAACGGTAAGGAAATGGGCAAGGTCGAGAAACTCACAGGTCTGAAGACCGGTGACAAGGCGACCATCACCTTCCAGGCTAAGGCAGACGGAAAGGCAGAAATGGATAAGATGATCGCGCAAAAGGCTTCCAAGCTGACGCTGATGGCGCGCTCCAAAAAGAGCGCGAAGCTGAACATCAAAGTTGTTGTGAAGGGCGACCTCAAGGCAATCACAGACGCGGGCTATACCGTAAAATATAAATTCTACAGAAGCACCAAAAAATCCGCAGGCTACAAGGCGATGCTGACCAAAAAAGCACCGACCTATTTCAACACCTACGGCAAGAAAGGCACGATGTACTACTACAAAGCCAGAGTCATGATCTATGACAAGGATGGCAATTTCGTAGCACAGACCGCGCTGAAGCAGTGCAAATACGCAAACAGACTCTGGACCAAATAGGAAAAGAGTTTTGTAACCCAAAATAACTCAAACCGATTTGAAGGCAAATTCAAATCAAAACGCGCAAGGCAGCCGGTCTCCTCGGCTGCCTTGTGCGTTATCTCCCGGCAGCTTATTTCCTTGCGCGGAAATCTCCCGGGATTTTATCCCTTGCGCGAAAAGCGCGCGGCGGCCGCAAGATTTTGCGATAGAGACCGCGGGCTTAAGAAACTGTCGTTCTGAATATACTGTTTCAAAAAACAAAAAATATAGAAAAATATTGTGAGAAACTTGTTTCGTACAACAAAAAACAGGGGATTTCCCATGAAACGGATGGGGTTTCGTTAATAATTGTGCAAAAGAACAAAGAAAAATGAAAAAAATATTGAAAAAATATAAAAAAGGTATTGACATCTCTTTTTTCTTGTGATAAACTGCGTATATCACTTAAGGAAAGGAGAAACACAATGAACTTCATGGTAAACCTGCTCAGCATTAGCGTGATTATCATTAGCATTATTTTACTAGTCGTCATCCTCGGGATCGGGGTCGTGATTATAAATAATGCGAGTTTGCATGCAGGGAAACGAAAAAGTTCATGGTCTCTTGAATAGGTATTTACTGAAGTGGTAAGCAAGGACATCATGGTAGGCTTTCAAAGGGCTTATCACTCTCAGTAAACATAGAACTTTAGAAGCCTGCGGCAAACGAAGCTGCAGGCTTTTATTGTACCAGCCTTAAGATAGGACAAAAGTTCCTACATCATAAAAAAATGCAATCAAAATCAAAAAATGAAAATGGAGGAAACAAAATGAAAAAGCAATCTTATTTCAAAAAATTCGCGGCTGTCGCGATGGCAGCAGTTATGACCTTCGCCTTTACGGCCTGCGGCAGCGATGACGCGGGCACAGAAAACGGCGGCGCGGACGCGAACGCGAAGTTCGTCATCGGCGGTATCGGACCTACGACCGGCGGCGCTGCAGTTTACGGGCAGGCGGTAAAGAACGCGGCAGAGATGGCAGCCGAAGAGATCAACGCTGCCGGCGGCATCAACGGCTATCCGGTTGAATTCCTTTGGCAGGATGATGAACACGACACCGAAAAGGCTGTCAACGCGTATAACTCCTTAAAGGACCAGGGCATGCAAATGTTAATGGGTACCGTTACTTCCGCGCCTTGTACCGCGGTTGTAGCGCTGACCTCTGAGGACAACATGTTCCAGCTTACCCCGTCCGGTTCCGCAGTGGAATCCATCAAGGGTGACAACGCGTTCAGAGTATGCTTCTCCGACCCGAACCAGGGTGTCGGCTCCGCGGACTATTTTGCGGAACACTTCCCGGATGCGAAGGTAGGCGTTGTTTACAACTCCTCTGACGTATATTCCAACGGTATCTACAAGACTTTCAAGGCAGAAGCGGCAGCAAAGGGCGTCAACGTCGTTGCGGCAGAAGCTTTCACCAAGGACTCCGCGCAGGACTTCACCGTACAGATCCAAAAGATGAAGGAAGCAGGCGCTGATCTGGTATTCCTTCCGTTCTACGCGCAGGAAGCTTCCCTGTTCTTAACGCAGGCAGACAAAGCGGGCTTAGACGTACAGTTCTTCGGATGTGACGGTTTGGACGGCGTCATCGATCAGTTAGGCTCCAACGCGAAGCTGGCAGAGGGCGTAATGCTCCTGACTCCGTTCGCGGCTGACTCCGACAACGCGGAATCCAAGGCATTTACCGAAGCATACGAAGCAAAATACAACGGCGAAGTTCCGAACCAGTTCGCAGCGGACGCTTATGACGCGATGTTCATCATCAAGGCCGCGGCAGAGAAAGCCGGTGTAACGCCGGATATGAGCGTTTCCGATCTCTGCGAGGCGATGAAGAAGGCAATGACCGAGATCGAATTCACAGGCGCGACCGGTACTATGACATGGTCCGCGGACGGCGAGCCAAACAAGACCCCGATGGCGATGGTCATCAAGGACGGCACTTACAAGGCACTCTAATCTGAAGCAAATTTGGCGAGGTCACAGCTAGCATAAGGAATCGACCCATACAACAAGAACAAGATAGACTTTGGCAATGTTTCAGAGAGGATATACGGAGGGGGGACCGGCAAGGCGCAGGTCCCCGCTTCCGCTGTACAGACGGCAATGGGCGCGGGCACAGAGGATGGAGCCACAGCGGCAGCTTCTGATTCGCACCCTGCCGATAGAACAAAAATATGAGGTAATTTTATGAATTTTCTGTCTTACTTAATCAGCGGTATCAGCCTCGGGAGTGTCTATGCGCTGATCGCGCTGGGATATACCATGGTATACGGCATCGCGAAAATGTTGAACTTCGCGCACGGTGATGTCATCATGATCGGCGGCTTCGTGATTTTTACAGCCGTTTCTTCGATGCATACCTCCGCGGGGGTGGCGATCGTCTGCGCGATCATCGTCTGCACGGTACTGGGCGTTTCCATCGAAAAAATCGCCTATAAGCCGCTCAGAAACGCGCCGCCGCTGGCGGTACTGATTACCGCGATCGGCGTCAGCTATTTTTTGCAAAACGTCGCGCTGCTGATCTTCGGTTCCGCATCGAGAAATTTTCCGGATATTCTGCATCTTCCGGACTGGCATGTCGCCGATGGACTGACCGTCACAGGCGAAGCGATTCTGACTATCGCGGCAACCATCGTGATTATGATCGCCCTGACCACATTTATCAACCACACCAGAATCGGCGCCGCGATGCAGGCTGTTTCTGAGGACCGAGGTGCCGCGCAGCTGATGGGCGTCAATGTCAACAGCACCATCAGCGTAACCTTCGCGATCGGTTCCGCGCTGGCGGCAGTCGCGAGCCTCCTGCTCTGTTCCTCCTATCCGCTGATCGGACCGTACACCGGCGCGATGCCGGGCATCAAGGCCTTCGTAGCGGCGGTATTCGGCGGCATCGGTTCGATTCCGGGCGCGATGCTCGGCGGTATTCTGCTCGGCGTGATCGAGAACCTCAGCAAAGCGTATATTTCCTCGACCTTATCCGACGCGATCGTATTCGGCGTGCTGATCGTCGTGCTGCTCGTAAAGCCGACAGGTCTCCTTGGGAAAGCAATGCGAGAGAAAGTGTAGGTGATCGGTGTGAAAAACAAATTACAATCCACAAGCTTAAACAAGACAACTCGGCAGAATATGATCACCTACGCCATCGTCGCGGCGTGCTTCGTGTTCTGCGCGGTATATAACGGTATGCCGGGCGGCTCCAGCCTGATCAAGGGTCTTTTTGTCCCGATCTGCGCCTATGTCATCATGGCGGTTTCTCTGAATCTGACGGTCGGCATCCTCGGCGAGCTGAGCCTCGGACACGCGGGCTTCATGTGTCTGGGCGCGTTCGTCGGCAGTACCTTCAGCATTCTGACCCAGGAAAGCCTGACTTCGGTCTGGATTCGTTTCCCACTGGCGATTCTCATCGGCGGGCTGGTGGCAGGCGCGGCGGGCGTTCTGATCGGGATTCCGGTTCTGCGTCTGCGCGGAGATTATCTGGCTATCGTAACGCTGGCGTTCGGCGAGATCATCAAGAGTCTCGTCAACAATATTTATTTAGTTAAGGATGTCAACGGGCTGCACATGGCGCTCAGCGTGGAAGCCTATAACAATATGGAGCTTGACCCGCTGACCTCGGAGGAACTGATTAACGGCGCGATGGGGATTACAAGCGCGCCGCGCGATTCCAACTATATCGTCGGCTTTATCCTGATCTTCATCACCTTGATCGTCATCCTCAATCTGGTCAATTCCAGAGCAGGGCGGGCGATCATGGCGATCCGGGACAACCGTATCGCGGCGGAGTCCATCGGCATCAACATCACCAAATACAAACTGATTGCCTTTACAATTTCCGCGATGTTCGCGGGCATGGCGGGTGTCCTCTACGGACATAATCTGTCCAGTCTGGTCGCGGTCAAATTCGACTACAACTTGTCGATTCTGGTGCTGGTATTCGTCGTCCTCGGCGGCATCGGCAGCATGCGCGGCTCGATCATCGCGGCGGTCATCCTGACAGCGCTGCCGGAGCTTTTGCGTGGCTCGTTCAGCGACTACAGAATGCTGATTTACGCGATCCTGCTGATTGTGATGATGCTGGTGAACAACAACGAAACCATGAAAATGTATACGGAACGCTTCAAAGGCTATCTGCATCTTGACGGCAGGGCGAAGGCATCTAAAACTTCCAAAGCGTCCGCAAAAGAACAGGAGGTGAGCTAAGATGGCAGCGCCAATGTTGGAAACAAAAAATTTAGGAATCTCCTTTGGCGGTCTGAAGGCGGTCGATGAGCTCACCATGACCATCAACAAAGGACAGCTCTACGGTCTGATCGGACCGAACGGAGCGGGCAAGACGACAGCATTTAACCTGCTGACAGGCGTTTACAAACCGACGGAGGGAAACTTTTTCTTAGATGGAGAAAAGCTCACCGGACACAGCACGATCGAGATCAACAAGAAGGGTATCGCGAGAACCTTCCAGAATATCCGGCTTTTCAAGCAGCTTTCGGTACTTGACAACGTCAAGCTCGGACTGCATAATGATTATAAGTACTCGCTCGCGGACGGAATCTTTCGCCTGCCGTCCTATTTCAAAACCGAAAAACGGATGAATGAAAAGGCGGAGGAACTGCTCGAGGTGTTCGGGCTGGCGGGAGAAAAGGATTATATCTCGGCGAATCTGCCTTATGGCAAGCAGAGAAAGCTGGAAATCGCCAGAGCGTTGGCAACCTCGCCGAAGCTTCTGCTTCTGGATGAACCGGCGGCCGGCATGAATCCGAACGAAACGCAGGAGCTGATGGATACGATTCAGTTCGTCAGAAAGACGTTTGATATGACGATCCTCCTGATCGAGCATGATATGCGGCTGGTATCCGGTATCTGTGAGGAACTGACGGTTCTGAACTTCGGTACGGTGCTGGCGCAGGGCAAGACGAGCGAGGTACTGAACAATCCGCAGGTTATCAAGGCATATTTGGGCGAGTAAGGAGGGCGCGCATATGGCAATGTTAGAAATCAGAGATTTGGAAGTCAATTATGGCGCCATCAACGCGATCAAAAAAATATCTTTTGATGTCAATCAGGGTGAAGTTATCGCTCTGATCGGCGCCAACGGCGCCGGCAAGACCACGACGCTGCACACCATCACCGGACTGCTCAAGGCGAAATCCGGAAGTGTCCGCTTCGAGGGCAAAGAATTGACCAAGCTGCCGCCGCACAAGATTGTGGCGATGGGCATGGCGCACGTTCCGGAGGGCAGACGCATTTTCCAGCAGCTTTCTGTGTTTAAGAACCTGGACCTGGGCGCTTATACCCGCAGAGACCGCGAGGAATACGCGCGCAATCTGGCGATGGTATACGAAAAGTTCCCACGTCTGGAAGAACGCAAAAACCAGATCGCCGGAACGCTGTCCGGCGGCGAACAGCAGATGCTGGCGATGGGAAGGGCGCTGATGTCCAGCCCGAAGATTATTTTGATGGATGAACCGTCCATGGGGCTGTCTCCACTCTTTGTCGGCGAGGTGTTTAAGATCATCGAAGAAATTAAAAAGAGCGGCACGACGGTGCTTTTGGTAGAGCAGAACGCAAAAAAAGCGCTGGAGGTCGCGG
>ERZ773194.4333-NODE-4333-length-11265-cov-2.950401_pt1 | contig 11265 bp, 10 predicted proteins | sample MGYA00511240_ERZ773194 | MGnify/ENA primary metagenome ERZ773194 (study PRJEB29015, sample SAMEA2737774) | human gut metagenome | biome: human gut; feature: human-associated habitat; material: faeces | place: China | collected 2012 ... | reverse complement strand
GTGAAACCGACAACTGGATGTGGCCGCGCCACACGGGCGACTTCTCCATGTTCCGTATCTATGCCGATGCCAACGGAGAGCCGGCTGAATACAGTGAAAGCAATGTACCCCTGAAAACGCCGAAGTTCTTGCCCATCTCCATCAAAGGCCTGAACGAGGGTGACTACGCCATGATTATGGGCTTTCCCGGCAGCACAGAACGTTACCTCACCCAGAGCGAAGTGAAGCAACGCATGAACGCCGTGAATCAGGCAATGATTGATATGCGCGGCGTACGCCTCGAAGTGCTGCGCAAGTATATGGATGCCAGTGACAAGACCCGCATCCAGTATGCCAGCAAGTTTGCCGGAAGCAGTAACTACTGGAAGAACTCCATTGGTATGAACAAGGCAATCATCGACAATGACGTGTTGGGCGCCAAAGCCGAAATCGAGAAAAAGTATGCCTCCTTTGCCCAAGGAAAACCCGAATACGAGGGTGTGGTAGAGAAAATTGATGCCATCATCGAGAAAAGCACCCCCACGCTGCGCCAGCTCTACTATACCAACGAAGCATTGCGCGGTGCCATCGAATTCGGCAGTACCTACCTTATTATGGATAACATAAAGAAAGCGCTCGAAGAGAAGAACGACTCATTGCTGCAAGCTTCGAAGAAGCAGTTGGAAAATGCATACGATGGTATCCACAATAAAGACTACGACCACGAAGTGGACCGCGCCGTAGCCAAAGCCATCCTGCCCGCCCTTGCCAAGGCACTGAACGCCGACGAGCTGCCCTCCTTCTACCAAACCATCAACGGAGAGTTCAAGGGCGACTACAACGCATACGTAGACAACATTTACGACAACTCCATCCTCTCCAACCGCAAGAACCTGGATAAATTCCTGGCAAAGCCCACCGTGAAAGCCATCGAGAAAGACCCTGCTACGGCTTACTCGCGCTCCAAGAACGAAAAGCTGCAGGAACTCGGAAAGCAATACATGGAACTGGAAAGCGGAATGGAACTGCTCCACAAGGCCTACATCCGTGGCTTGGGTGAAATGAAACAGCCCGTCCCCTCCTATCCGGATGCCAACTTCACCATGCGTCTGACCTATGGTAATGTAAAATCATACAGCCCACGCGATGCCGTACACTACGACTACTATACCACTACCGACGGTATCCTTGAAAAAGAGAATCCCGAAGACCGTGAATTCGTGGTACCCGCCAAGCTGAAAGAACTGATTCAAAAGAAAGACTTCGGACGCTACGCCATGGCAGACGGCACCATGCCGGTTTGCTTCCTCACGACGAACGACATCACCGGCGGTAACTCCGGCAGCCCCGTCATCAATGGCGAAGGACAGCTCATCGGTACTGCTTTCGACGGCAATTGGGAATCTCTGAGCGGTGACATCAACTTCAACAATGACCTGCAGCGTTGCATTGCACTGGATATACGCTACGTGCTCTTCATCCTCGACAAACTGGGCAATTGCAGTCATCTGATAAAAGAAATGAACATTATAGAATAAATTAAAGCCTCTGAGAGATTACCTCCCATACTGAATGGCATTCAGTCGTATAGTGAATGCCATTCAGTCGTATACTTAACCCTATTCAGTCGTATACTGAATAGCCCCCCTCTCAGATGCTCTTCTAACGCACATCACCATGAAAAGAATCCTATTATCATTATTCATTACATCTTCTGTCCTTGCCGCACACGCCGACGAAGGTATGTGGATGCTCACCGACCTGCAAAAGCAGAACGAAGTAGCCATGACGGAACTCGGACTGCTCATCCCCACCAACCAAATCTACAATCCCGACGGCATTGCCCTGAAGGATGCCGTGGTGCATTTCGGCGGTGGCTGTACCGGCGAAGTCATCTCTGCCGAAGGCCTGGTACTGACCAACCACCACTGCGGCTATGGCGCCATACAGCAACACAGCTCGGTGGAACACGACTACCTGACCGACGGTTTCTGGGCCATGACTCGCGAACAGGAACTTCCGTGTGAAGGACTGAACGTGACCTTTATCGACCGGATACTTGACGTAACGGAATACGTGCAGAAACAGTTGAAGAAGTCCAAAGACCCGGACGGAACCAACTACCTCTCTCCTTCTTTCTTAGCCAAAGTGGCTGAAAAGTTTGCCAAAAAGGAACGTATCCGCACCAACGAATTTACGACCTTGGAGCTGAAACCGTTCTATGGAGCCAACAAATACTACCTGTTTGTCAAGACATCTTACAAGGATGTGCGTATGGTAGGTGCTCCTCCCTCTTCCATCGGTAAGTTCGGAGCAGATACCGACAACTGGATGTGGCCCCGCCACTGCGGTGACTTCTCTATTTTCCGTATCTACGCTAATAAGGACGGAAAGCCGGCCAACTACAGTGCAGAAAACGTACCTTTGAAAGTAAAGAAACACATTGCCATCAACCTGAAAGGAGTGAAGGAAGGTGACTTCACCTTCGTGATGGGATTCCCCGGACGCAACTGGCGTTACATGATCAGCGATGAGGTGGAAGAACGCATGCAGACTACCAACTTCATGCGCGACACCATTCGCGGCGTACGCCTGCGGGTGCTGGGAGAAGAAATGGCTAAGGATGCACGTACCCGTATCCAGTATGCAGCCAAGTATGCTTCATCGGCCAACTACTGGAAAAATGCCATCGGTATGAACGAAGGACTGGTACGTCTGAAAGTACTAGACCGCAAGAAACGGGAGCAGGAACAATTGTTAGCTTTCGGAGATTCCATCGGAAATGATAATTACCGGAAAGCCTACGAAAGCATCAAGCAGATTATAGCACAGCGTCACGATGCAGTGTACCACCAGCAGGCGATTTACGAAGCCTTGATGCTGGGAACCGAATTCTTTAAAGTACCCGATACGGATGCGTTGAGAGTGGCACTGGAAGGCCAGAAACAGAAAGACATTGACGAAGCTGTAGCTGCCCTGAAGGAAGCCGGCCAGAAGTTCTTCAACAAGGACTACAATCCGGAAGTCGACCGCAAGGTATCCAAACAGCTGATTGCCTTATATGCCCGACTGATTCCGGCCGACCAACGGATTGACATCTTCCAGACTATTGAAAAGGATTTTCAGGGAAATACCGATGCGTTTGTGGATGCCTGCTTCAACCAGTCCATCTTCAGAAGTCCGGAAGCACTAGATGAGTTCCTGAAGCAGCCCGATGCACAGCAGTTGGAAAACGACCTGATGGTGAGATATGCCGCTTCCGTACGCAACGGATACCAGGCTACCAGCGATGCCATGCAGGAGGAAACCAATGCATACAACGCAGCTCACAAGACGTGGGTAGAAGGCGTATTGCAAATGAAGAAAGCCAACGGACAGCCTATCTATCCGGATGCCAACTCTACCCTCCGACTAACCTACGGAAAGATTGGCTCTTACGAACCGGCTGACGGAAAGGAATACCTTTACTACACTACCTTGAAAGGAGTGATGGAAAAGGAGGACCCGAACAATCCGGAATTTGTGGTACCAGCCAAGCTGAAAGAGTTGTATGAAAAGAAGGATTTCGGTCCCTACGCTATGCCCGACGGACGAATGCCGGTCTGCTTCGCCACTGCGACAGACAACACAGGAGGTAACTCCGGTTCTCCGGTATTCAATGCAAAAGGGGAACTAATCGGTACCGGATTCGACCGTAACTACGAGGGACTGACCGGTGACATTGCCTACAACCCGCAACTGCAACGTGCAGCTTGTGTAGACATCCGCTATACCTTGTTCATCATTGACAAGTTTGCCGGTGCATCTCATTTGCTCAAAGAAATGACCATCATCCGATAAACAGAAAAAGCCAGACTTTCCGGTCTGGCTTTTTTGTTTCAGGCTTGTGCCTCATTATCTTCTTCCAAGATTTTCTTTATCTCCGCATCGGCCTTATACAGTTTGTTCTTGCAGAACTTTATCAGCTTCTGGGCTTCCTGCAAGTATTCGCCCAACTGGTCGATATCCAGTTCATTGCTTTCAATGCGAGACACTATTTCCTCCAGGCGTTTCATCGCTTCTGAATAGGTTTCCTTCTTTGCTGCCATATCACTTATTTATTACTTTACTCCTAAATTTACCTTTTGCCAGACGGGTCTCCACTTCATCTCCCGGCTTCAGTTGAGAAGCATCCGTCACCACCTTTCCATCCAGCAGAGTAAGGCTGTATCCTTTTTTCAATAACTTCTCCGGAGAAGCAGAATCTACCCGCTGTGCCAGCAGTTCCAGCCGGTGTGTCTCACGCTGTACACGGTTCTGCAAAGCAGAAAGCAAGCGAGGCATCAATTGCAAACGGTAGTTTTCTTGCAACAAGCGCGACTGCCAGGCTGTTTTCATCCGGTTTTGAAATTTCTCCTGACGGAAGTTTTCCCGCTGCAACCGCATCTGTACCTGTCCCGGAATCCGGGTTATAAACGAATCCAGCCGTTGTTTTTCCTGTTGCAGTAAACGAGGCACCTCCTGATAGATAACCTCCTCGTATGTTTCCAGCTCCTGTGCCGTCTGTCTTACATGATTAATCAGAAACTCAGCCGCAGCTGTCGGAGTCTTGACACGGGTATGTGAAATCATATCCAGCACCGTATCGTCTCGTTCATGTCCGATTCCGGTAATAATAGGAAGCGGGAACTGTGCGCAGTTTGCCGCTAAATCGTAGGTATCAAAACCTGAAAGGTCGGAAGTGGCTCCTCCTCCCCGGATAATCACCACCACATCCCAGTTATCGCGTGTCGCATTAATACGGTCGAGTGCCTGAATGATGGACTGTTCTACCTGCTCTCCCTGCATAATGGCCTGAAAAAGCCGAGGATAAAATACAAAGCCGAAAGAATTATGCAGCAACTGATTGCAGAAATCGCCATACCCGGCAGCCGTAGCCGATGAAATGACCGCAATACGCTGCGTCAGTACGGGAAGCTTCAGTTCCTTATTCAATGTCAAGATTCCCTCCTCATCCAACTGCCGGAGAATTTCCTTGCGACGGCGTACCATATCGCCCAAAGTATAGGTGGGGTCAATATTGACTACCGTCAGCGAGTAGCCATACAATTCGTGGAAATCGACCGTGACTTTTACCAGCACCTTCAAGCCTGAAACGAAGGCCTGCCCTGTTTCCCGCTCAAAATAACTCCGTAAGCGGGTAAAGACATTTGCCCATATAATTCCTCGTGCCTTGGCCAGGAGCGCATTGCCGGTAGCATCTTTCTGCACAAACTCCAGATAGCAATGTCCGGAATAATTTACGCGTACACCGCTTAATTCAGCCTGCACCCAATATTCATCCGGCAGGCAGGAGGTGATGCTCCGTCTGACCAAGGAGTTCAGTTCGAGTAAAGAAAGAGGCTTATTTTCCATCAGTATCCGCTTTCAGTTTCATGGCCAGTTGATAGGCTTTCCACATATCCGTCACTCCATATCCGTAGATATTATCTGGATAAGCATTACGGTCGCTGGCTTCATGCACTACCTGAATGAGCTGCCGTACCGTAAGCCAAGGACATGCCTGCCACAAACAAGCCACCAATCCGCAGAAGATAGGCGACGCAAAAGAAGTACCGTTGGCAAAAGCGGTACCTCCATCCACTCCTATCACTGCCGAGTGTACTCCCATTGCCATGACATCGGGTTTGATACGCCCGTCCGCCGTATTACCGATGGAAGAAAAAGCGGCATTCACTCCCATATTATCGATGGCACCTATGGTCAATATATCTTCCGCATCGGCCGGAGGAGTGATTTTTTTCCATTCATCCATACCGGAATTTCCGGCACTGCAAACCACCAAAAGCCCTTTCTTTGCTGCATACGAAGCAGAAGCGGCCATCAAAGAAGTATGCCCGTCCAACTGACGATACGTATAATTATCAATCGGGTCGTCAAATGAATAATATCCTAAGGAGGTATTAATAATATCCACTCCTACACTGTCGGCAAATTCCACCGCTGCAGCCCAGTTATCCTCTTCTACCGGCTGTTCCGTATCATTATCTTCACTTCTTAACAGCCAGTAGCTTGCTTCGGGAGCTGTTCCCACCATGACGTAAGGCGTATTTACAGCCATGCACGACAAGACTTTCATACCATGATTATGCTCCCCATAAATATCTGAAGAAGGATTGACAAAATCATGTGTGCCTAAAATCGTCGTATTCTTGAAGATTTTCATGGCATCCACATTATAAAAGCCGGCATCAATGACCGCAATCTGCATCCCTTTGCCTTTAAAACCAGCCAAATGCAGGCTATCTCCATGGTGAATCTTGATTTGTTCAGCCCCCATTCCATAGTAATCATCTTGCTTTTTCCACTGATTCTTCACCTGCTCCTTTCTGTCTTTGTTACGGGGCATAATGGAATCTGGAGATACCCATACTTTTTTGATGGAGCGGACAAATGAATTATCCAGAAAGCGCAAGGCAACGGCCTCATCGGGTACTTGCATCAGCACGGTATTGTTCCATTTGCTGGATGAGATGTATTTTCCTCCCTGCGACTCCAGGCGTTCAATATAGGCACGGCAAACAGGCAAGTCGGTAGAATCGACGGCTACCCCCTGACTGGCACGACGGGCAAGCGCCCTTTCTGACAAAAAAGTTTCAGGATGTTCCAAAGAATGTACAGACTTTGACTTATCAGTCAATTGCACTCTGTATTTATATAAACTCTCTGCCGAGACACTACTTCCGCAGAGCAAAAAGAGAAGAGCTAATCCTATTCTATTCACTTTCATCCACATAGCTTTTATTTTGGAGCGCAAAGATACACAAAGTTTTCCCTGATTGCGGAAAAAAGTTTACCTTTGCACGATTTTTTAGAAAATCTAAAGATTTCTGGATAACAATTAATAAGGTAAATAAGTATGTCGCAAAAAGGAACAGCCACAGAACTTGGCACTGAACGAATTGGAAAACTATTGATGCAATATGCCATTCCGGCCATTATTGCCATGACTGCTTCTTCGCTTTACAACATGGTAGACAGTATTTTTATCGGACACGGAGTAGGTCCCTTGGCCATATCGGGACTGGCCATTACCTTTCCGCTGATGAACCTGCTGGTAGCCTTCTGTACACTGGTGGGCGTAGGAGGTGCCATCTTCTAGGGCGGACTGGCATTTATCTTTCTGGAACCAATTCTCTTTTTCTTCGGAGCCAGCGAAGCTACCCTGCCGTATGCCCGCGATTTTATGCAGGTAATTTTATTGGGCAGTCCGATTTCAGCGTCACAGCATGCGACTGAAACAGCACATCATAGCCAACATTTTTGCCATCGGCATGTCGCCCTTCGTTATGAATGTGTGCGCCTGCTGCATCGTGATTTTCATCAACAACCGTCTGCTCAACTATGGAGGTGATATGGCCATCGGTGCATTCGGTATCCTCAACCGTATCCAGATGCTCTTTGTCATGATTGTGATGGGTATCACCATGGGGATGCAGCCCATTACGGGATACAACTACGGTGCACAACATTTCGACCGCGTAAAAAGAACCTTGAAACTGGGAATCACGGCAGGATGTATCATTACTACCTTAGGATTCATAATCGGTGAACTGTTTCCCGGTATATTTGTCGGCATGTTTACCGACAACCACGAACTGACTGATGAAGCGACACTGGCTCTGAGAATTGGCATTCTATCCTTCCCGGTGGTAGGTGCACAGATTGTCATCACCCAGTTCTTTCAGTCCATCGGAAAGGCCCGGACTTCCATCTTCCTGTCTCTTTCCCGCCAGCAGCTCTTCCTTCTTCCGGGACTGGCTTTCCTCCCACCCTTCTATGGAGTAAAAGGAGTATGGTTCAGCATGCCGTTATCCGATGCATTGGCCTTCGCCGTGGCAGCTTTGATGCTGGCATACCACTATAAGAAAAAGATGCCAGGCACCGATTTACGGACAGCTTAAAAACTTTCTGAGAAAAGAAGAGCCAGATTCAGCACAGATACAATCACTGCCATGGTGTAAAGCACAAAACTGCTCCACCGGGAGTTGGCATATTGCCCCATCACCCGTTTAGAGGAGGTCAACCCTACCTGCAAGAATATGGTAAACGGAAGCTGAATGCTCAGTATCATTTGTGAGATAATTAATCCCTGAAAAGGATTCTCGATGAACAGAATGACAACCAGTGCTATTCCTAATGAAAGTAGAATTCCGACACGAGAGTGCACATCCTTTACATGATAGGATTCACCAAACATGCCGGCAAAAATGGAACCGGCGGCCATCCCGCTTGTCACAGTGGAAGAAATACCTGCCATCAGCAAGGCAAGAGCAAAGATAGTAGCAGCCTGATTGCCCAGCAAAGGCTCCAACAAGCTCTTGGCCTGCTGCAACTCTTCTACTCCGATATGATTGGCAAAGAAGGTAGCCGCAGCCAGCAGAATCATCGCACTGTTGATGGCCCAGCCTACTCCCATAGAGAACAGGGTATCATAAAATTCATACTTCAACAGCTTTCGGATAGAAGCATCGTCCTTCTTGTTGTACTCCCTACTCTGTACCACTTCCGAGTGCAAGAACAAGTTATGAGGCATCACCACGGCTCCCAGCACACTCATTATCACCAACAGACTTCCTTCAGGAATGGAAGGCGTCACCCATGAACGGGCAGCCAAAGGCCAGTCAATGTCAACCAGGAAAAGTTCATAAAGGAATGACAATCCAATCACTGACACGAATGCAATAATGGAGCGTTCAATCCGCTTGTAGGAATTGGTGAACAACATGATTGTGACAAAGAATGCTGTGAGAAGGGAACCCCAGATAACAGGAATATCGAATAGCATTTCCAGGGCAATGGCTCCTCCCAAAATCTCCGCCAGAGAAGTGGAGATAGACGCCAGTACGGCTGTTCCCAAGATAGGGCGTGACACCCATTTCGGCGTATATTTAGTGGCAGCTTCGCTCAAGCACAGTCCGGTAACAATTCCCAAGTGAGCTACATTATGCTGCAAGACGATGAGCATAATAGTAGACAAGGTAATCACCCACAACAAGGAGTACCCGAAGTCTGCTCCTGCCGCAAAATTAGAAGCCCAGTTGCCCGGATCAATAAAACCAACGGTCACAAGCAAACCGGGACCAATATATTTAAAGAAATCCAGCCCACCAAGATAACGCTGGTGGTCCTTACGTCGTAATTCTTTGATGAAATTCCACATATCAATAAATCTGTTTTAATAAGTAAAAACACATTTAGCCAATAGAATGTTCACACAAAGAGTAAAGAAATTTGTAATTAGTTCAAATTTAAATCATCCCAACCTGCGGCATGATACCAAGAGATGGACTGTTTGTAATAATCATTCCAAGCTGTTTTATTAGCAACGTAAGGATTATATTCTTCTAGAATATACATACCGATTCCACAGAAACGAGTGCCATCAATAACTACCCCATCAAAATCATAATCTACGCCAGACAAACAATCTTTAGCTATCACCGCCTGGTTCAATGCACTTTGTACAGAAGCAATAGCCTCATTCAAATCAGTAGTTTTTACCACCCCACTTTTTCTTCCTAACTCCCGAAAGAAATCAAGCACATCATAAGAAAAGTATCGATAACTCCCCACTCCATACTGCTGTACGTTCTGCATGGACACAGAAGAAAGCGCATCCTGCCACTCAGAAAGCTTTGCTTTTACTGCACTGGCCAAATTTTCCATTTGACTACAGTCCATCACTGCACATGTCCCCCACAAGTTATTTGTCTTATTAAAAGACACAAACTCATGACACACAGCAGAATAATCCACGTTTTCAGAATACAAATAAGGAAGAATCTGATCGTACGGGAATCCATACACCGGAGTTTCCATTACGGAAGCAATGCAATATGAAGTTGTCTCTCTCAACTCATAACCCACTTCCGCTGTACCCATCATGCAGGCATCGAACAATACGAAATCAAGTTTTTCCGAAAAACTATTCTTCAACACACCTACCAAGTCCGGAATATCTATATTGTAACCATCGTCATCACCAAAGGCTTTTGACTGCACAGAATTACCCTTCATCCACCCCGAAGCATGCGAGCCTAGAATAAGGCCATAACTGTCAGAAGGGGCAACCTTCTGCATGTCCTTAAAAACTTCTTCCATAACAACCGGATCAGTGGCTATCTGACTGTTCATCGTGTATTCTTTCTTACGTGCTACCTGGCATACAGTCTCAAACGTCAAATCCGTCCCAGTCAGGGCTGGAAGGTTATTGACATTGCCACGCCCATCCGTATCAAAACATAGCAACGTGGGTACATCCAAATAACTACCATATTCCTGCGGACGATAAAATACCAGCAACGTACAAGAGTCTTTTATTTCAGCCAATGCCATGTACATATCCATCACATTGTCTTGTAGATTCCCCTCCAAAGATTTAGGACTATTTGAAATCAAGTATGCCAGCACCGTACGTCCGAAACGTTTCGCAGGCTGTTGTTCCGGAATTTCATTAGAACAAGCAGCCAGCACAACCACCAGCAGGGTGTAAAGCCATTTCTTCATCTGCATTATTCAAAATCAGGCTTCTCAAACTTAAATTCTGCATTCACATCCTGAAGGAACAATGAACCACCCTTGGTATATTTTTCCTTCAATTTCTTCAGTTCCTTCTGCACGTTTTTCTTTTTACGGCTGAAAAACATGAAGCAAGTACGGTTCTTCCCATTCTGCTTCTGCTCCAAATAGTCTTTCAACTGGATGCTGTACAGCGCACGGCCCACCAACAATCCTTTATCATCTACAGCAGCACTGTCCAGATACTGCACGTCAGTAAAATACACCAGTGAATCAGTAAATGAAGCAGAAACGCCTGCCAAATAAACTCCATATTTGTTCTTATCTTTTGGCCGCTTGCTGAATGCAGAAGCAGCAAATACCATCATTAACAGAAAACAGAAAAACTTTGTATAACGCATAATTCATCAATTTATGGGGCAAAAGTACACAATTATGCGTAAAAACCGAAAGAAGACATATAAATTAACAAAGAAAAAGCCTTTCTACATACAAAAAGAGATGTATCAAGGTCTGAGCTAACCTTCATACATCTCTTCTGTTTTTTTGGAAATCAATCTCTACCTTATCCCAAATAAGATTTGAGCAGCTTACTACGAGAATTTTGTCTTAATCTTCTAATTGCCTTTTCCTTAATCTGACGAACACGCTCACGTGTGAGTCCAAACTTGTCGCCGATTTCTTCCAACGTCATTTCCTGCGTGTTAATACCGAAAAACATCTGGA
>ERZ773194.4329-NODE-4329-length-11270-cov-3.297994_pt1 | contig 11270 bp, 8 predicted proteins | sample MGYA00511240_ERZ773194 | MGnify/ENA primary metagenome ERZ773194 (study PRJEB29015, sample SAMEA2737774) | human gut metagenome | biome: human gut; feature: human-associated habitat; material: faeces | place: China | collected 2012 ... | reverse complement strand
AGGTGTAGAACAAGCCCAGTCTGCGCTCCGGCACCTGATAGGTCCGATCGATATTCTCCGCCAAAGTCATCAAATCGCTCTTTTCTCTGCGTGTCAGGCGCGCGACCACATCATCTCCCAAAATGATATGCAGGATTCCGGTGTCCATGATCAGGCCCAGTCCCTTGCCGCCATGCGCTGCCGTAATGGTTTCCGTAAAGGCGTCTCGGATTCTATCCACGTTGACCTTTTCCAGCAACCGGTAATTTTGAGAAATCGCCTCAAAAACCTCCTTGGTCAGGTCAAAGTCCAGCTCTGCCGCATATTGCACCGCCTTCATCATCTGGATCGGGTCTTCTCGGAAAATCTCCGCGGCCGGTCTTGTGGTTCGAATGAGTTTTTTCTTGATGTCCTCACGTCCGTTGTATGGATCGACAAGGCGATACGGATTGTCCGCGATCGCGTTCATGGTAAAAGCCCTGCGCGCCACGTCGTCTTCTATTTTATCACTGAACAGCACCAGACCAGTTGATCCTGTCTGCGCCGACTGTCTCACCTGTCCCGACTGCGCTGACTGTCCCTGCTCTCCTGTCTGTTCCTCCCGCGATATCAGGGATTCCCGCGCGGCCTCCGCGCGCTTGCGATAAGTGCCGACATCGACGATGATGCCGTCCTCTCCCGCGAATTTTCCCTCGTCATCATAGTGTTCTTCAATAAATTCCATGCGGAGGATTTTGTATTTTTCGCTGTGAATCTGCGCTTCCGGAAACAGTTCTCTCAGCTTCGTGAAATCCGCGTCAGTCGCGACATCCCAGCCGATCGGTTTTCGTCCGAGCAAAGCGTCGCGGACGCAATCACCGACAGCAAATGCCTCCTGCTTCGCGTCTGTCAAGGTCTTGATGATTTTGGCAACTTCCTTTGGTAACTTGATCATATATCCTCCTTCATATTCTCCTTCTCGCGATATTCTCATGCCGCGCGGCAGGATTTCCGCGCTCTCCCTCGATTTCACACGCTTTGAAATCGTCCACGCGTATCGTCTGCCACGCCACTTGCGCCTGTCGCTTGGCTTTTGATCGCTTGCGCGCCTGCCGCTTGGCTTTTGGTCTCTTGCGCGCCTGCCGCTTGGCGAAACGCCTGCTCAGACCGTCGCGCTTCGCTTACAGATTTTGCTCAGGTGCTATGGCTTCTCTTTGGACCTGCTGCGCGTCAGCAAGGGCCGCGCCCGCAAAAGCCGGTTTGTACAGTCTGCGGTTATCCAAAGTCCGCACCTTCTCGCTGAACTGCCCCGGTTCAGTGTTCTCCAGCGCCGCCTGCATGTCAAACATTCTCGCGTCAAGAATATCCAGGTAATGCAGTACCTCTGCCTCCGGGAAAAGCGGCTTTTTTGGACTTCCGTATTCCGGCTCGTAGTGATGCGCCAGGATCATATGCTCCAGCATAATCGCCTTTTCCCGCGGAAAACCGAGTTCTTCCGTCACGCGATCGAGCATTTTTACACCCTGCACAATGTGCCCGAGCATCTGTCCTTCAAAAGAATAGCCGGTAGCGATGCCGTCTGTGCCCGCTTCGATTTCGTTCAGTTTTTCCATGTCATGCAGAATCACGCCTGCCAAAACAAAGGAAGGGTTCAAATTCGTGTAAACCTGACACACACGCTCGCCGGTCATCAACATCCGCTTGGTGTGATACAAGAGGCCCCCCAGCTGCGCGTGGTGATTCTTCTGCGCCGCCGGATAATACAGCAGCTTTTCGCGGTTATCCGTCAGCACTTTGACGCAAAGCCCGCGCAGATCCTCATCCTCCAGCTTTTGCGCGACGGTCATGATGTAATCATACATGGCCTGCGGGTCTTCCGGCGCAGCTTGCAGGAAATCGCAGATTTCCTGCCCGTCGGCCTCGGCCGCCGGGCGGATCCTCTGGATCCGAAGCTGCGGCTGTCCTGCCCATTCTGTCACCAATGCCTTCACCTTGATGATATCTCTCACCTTTATTTCATCCAGCCGCGCGTGTTCCTCCTCGCTGACATCCCACTTTTTGGCGGAGACCTCGCCGCTGTTGTCTCCCAGCGTAATGTCCAGATACTGCTTTCCGTTCGCGCCGGTTTTGATCGCGCTGGCCTTCACCATGAAGAAGTCCACAACCTCCATGTCCTTCTTCAAATCCTTCACAAAAATTTCTTTCATATTTCTATCATCTGCCTTTCGTCAGTTAACGATATTTTACCATAAACATCCTATTGCCGCAACCGACTTTTACGCGTACGACTGTTTCACTTTTATGGCGCTGACGTTTCCGCTCGTTTTTCATGCACGCGACCTTGCACGCTTTCACGCATGCGGCTCTGCTCGCTTTTCATGCACGTGGCTTTGCACGCTTTCATGCATACAGCTCTGCTCACTTTTCATGCACGCGGCTTTGCTCAGCTCCCACAAAAATCCTACCTTTGATCCAATGTTTTCCCATCTACGCACGTCCCATGCGCGGCAAAATAAAACGTTCCGCCAATTCGCGGATTTGCAGGCTGTTAATATGTCCGCTGCGATCGTCTGCCGTCACAATCAATTGCTGTCCGATTGTAAACCCGTTCCGGTGATACAGCCGAAGCTTCCTCGCAAAAGATTCCGTATAATTTTTCTCCTGCAGCAAGCCCAAATGCTCCCAGTAAATCACGCTTCCATCCGGACACAAAATCGTAAAATCCGGATGCAGGACAACCTCCCTGCCTTCCTCATCCACAAGCCTCGCTGCGGCTTCATATAAAAACGGAATTTCCAGCATCGTCAAAGTGTCCGCGAGAATCACCTCTGACTTCGAACGCACCAGGATTCCGGACATTGTCCTCTGCGTTCGTCCTTCCGCGTAAAACTGCCTCGGCTTCGCGTCATGTGCCGCATCCTTTGTTCCTTCCAGCACCTCTCTGCTGCCTGCTGCCAGTCCCAGCAAATCCGCCGAAAAAAAATACTGCCCGCGCTGCAGCTGTTCGGCTGAAAGATTCTGATACGCCTCGCGCATATCTTTCTGCACCGACAAAAAATCATAGGGTTGATACAACGCCGCCCACTTTTTTTCACGCTCCACATTGCGTTCCATCCGCTTGACAGCCTCCTGCATCAGGCGCTTCATCTGCAGCTGCCAGACCTTCTTCCCCTCGCTCTGCTTGAGATACCGCTGTCTGCGCTCCTTTCCCTTTGCCCCCGAAACACCGGTGTTCACGAAGTAAGCACAGCCGCCTTTGCGTTTTCGAACCGTCAGATATCCGGCCGGCATATTGCGAAGCTCTTGCTTATACCTTCTAATCAACTTTTCCTGTAATTTTATATCTTCCTCCAGCAATCTTTTTATATCTCGCACACGCTGCCTCCTTCGCTCTCGCCCTTCTCGCTTTTTCGCCTCTGCTTTGCTCTCACTGCTCTCTGTGCTTTCCGTGCTCTTACTGCTCGTCTTGTTTAAATTCTATCATATTTGTATTTTTTTGCAAGTGTTTTTTTGCATGTCAAAGAATTTTTTTCCTTATCAAGGGTCATTTCCCGCAAACTAAGGTTTTTTGCCTGAGAAAATCATGTTCCGCACGCGAAAGTCTCTTCTCTCCCCCGAAAAAACTCTGTTCCACACGCGAAAGTTCCCATTTTAGCACCTTTTTCCTCCAAAGATGTCATGCACCCGCCCAAACGCCAAGGAAAAACTTGGAATTTCTTCTGCGTTCGCCACATTTTTGTTCTTCTTCACATACTTCTTTTGTTTCTATTGGTTCTACGCACATTCTTTGGAATATAGTTCCTCCCATTTTCTTGCTTTCTTCTTCTCACCGTCTGCTTCGTTACATCTTTTTGATAGTTTTGCATCAAAAAGCGGCGCGCGGCGGGAGAAACCCTTCGCGCATATCACGCGAGGCTGAGTGAAAGACAAAGAATCGACGCGTGGCAGGAGAAACCGTTCGCGCATATCACGCAATGCTGGGTGAAAGGCAGAGAAGCGGTGCGCAGCATGAGAAACCGTTCGCGCACAACACGCGTGGCTGGGTGAAAGGCAGAGAAGCGGCGCGCGGCAGGAGAAACCCTTCGCGCATATCACGCGAGGCTGAGTGAAAGACAGAGAATCGGCGCGCGGCGGGAGAAACCGTTCGCGCATATCACGCGAGGCTGGGTGAAAGGCAGAGAAGCGGCGCGCGGCGGGAGAAACCGTTTGCGCATAACACGCGTGGCTGGGTGAAAGAGAGAGAAGCGGCGCGCGGCAGATTCTCGCAAATGCAAAAAAGAAAGCAGCCTGCTATAGGTTTTCCATTTCCTTAGCAGGCTCACGTCTTCTTGCTTTCTAATGTCAAGTGTTGTTCTCAATCAAGAGATTCTTGCTCTACATGTACGCGTTACCATTTCGCGTTGCGATTGGCGTATACTTATCGTACGGCGCGGCGCGGCTTGGTGTGACTTAGCGTAGCTTGGCGTGGCTTGGTGCGGCCTGGCGCGACTTGGCGTGACTTAGTGCGGCGCGGCTTGGCGCAAGTCTTTCGCGATTTAAGCAGGCGCTGATCTGAAAATCAGATTTGGTACACGCGGTTTGCCTTACGCGCCGCGGCTTTCGGTGTTTCGCCGTCCGCATAGCCGAGAATGCAATGCCCGATCCCCTCATATTCTTCGGTAATGCCAAGAGACTGCAGGAGTTCTTTTCCCCAAGGCGTCTCAAATTCCTCTTTTGCTCTGTGGATCCAGCAGCTTCCAAGTCCCAGCGCATGTGCGGCGAGCATCATGTTGCCGAGCACCAAACTGCCGTCATATACATGCGTCGGCCAGTCCTTGCGTGCCAGTACGACCAGCACTGTCTGCGCACCATAAAACGGGTCCAGGTTCTCATTCGAGCTGCCGATGATTTGACGGTTCATCATGGAAAGCTTATCCCGCACCGCGCGGTCAGCGATCTGAATCACGATTACATCCTGCTCTCCCTTGCCGCTCGCGGCATAAAGTCCCGCCTCGATCACTTGGTCAATCAGTGCCTGCGGCACCGGTTCCATTGTAAATTTGCGAACACTCCGTCTGGTTTTCATATTGTCCAATACTTGATTCATCGTATCGCCTCTCTTTCTTGATAATCTAAAATCATTCTATCACCTTTTTCTGTTTTAGACAATCGCACTTTTTGTTTTGTGTGCGGTGCCCGCACCGCACATTCTCGAGTGCTGCCGCAGTCCTGCCTGCATACGGTCCGCATAATTCTTAGCGTTTTCTTCCCTCCTGTATCCACGCGTTCCGCTTTCCACCTCATGCGCCATCCTTTCCACACGCCCGCGCCTCACGCCATTCACGCGCGTCTATAAAAAATCCTGCATAATATAGGAGTTTTTTGACTTTTTCGCATCAAAAATGCCTGACGCCAAGAAAGAGGGCGTTGCCCGACCGCTGTTTCACCTATAATTCCAAGAATATATTGTAAGTTCTAGAGTGACCCATGCAAATTCACAGGACATTTTATCCTGTAAGCGCCTCGTCTCCGTAAAATCGAGGGCTTTACGCTATGCAAAAGCATAACTTCGACGAAAAACGACATTTGGTTATACATTTTTGAGCCGCAAATCCGCAAAAAGGTGCACATTATGCAGGATTTTTGCAAGCAGCCATTTCCGAACCATACCCGTCGTTCCATCACCCCACGAACACGAAATGAAAACGCTACCCCATTGATTGCATCAAGCAGCCCAAGCAACAACTCCATGCTTTCGCTAAAACCCCAAGACAAAGCCCGTACCTCTATCCTCTCCCAAAGGTACGGGCCACAGTCATATTACATCATATACGGCACCGGGTCGATTGGCGCATCATCCAGCCAAAGTTCCAAATGCAGATGCGGACCGGTGGCCATGCCGCTGCTGCCCACAGTCCCGATCTGCGTTCCGGCGTTGACCTCGCCACCTGCCGCGACCTGCGTCTCTGCCAGACACGCATAGACCGTGCTGAAACCGCCGTCGTGATCGATCACGACATAGTTTCCGAGTGCAGCACTGAACGCCGCAGTCCGCACCTTGCCGTCAGCCGCCGCCAGCACCGGCGTGCCTCGATCTGCGACAAAGTCCACACCGTCATGCGCCTCGGCATTTTCCACATACGGATTCTCAAAGGCGAACGGACAACTGATTTTGAACGCCGTGTTCACCTCTGCATCAGCATCCATGCCGCCATCAGCGCCTTTTCCAGACCCGCGTGCTGCATCCATGTCAGTATCGATGTCTGCACCCATGCCCGGCGCCTGCTGCGCAGCGCCCAACTCTGCCTTTGCATCCGGCTGTCCGAACAGCGCACCGAGGCTGAACCCTTTGACCGCATAAACACTGCCGCAGCCTAAAGCTAAAACCAACACCGCCGTAAGGGTCAGCGCCAGCCGCTTCGTCCGCACGCTCTGTCCAACTCGCGCACTCTGTCCGCTTCGCATATTTTCTCTCAGTTCTTTTCGACTCATGGTTTCCATTACCCTTTCCAGAGTATCCTCCGGAGCTTTCAGGTTCTGAAAGGCCTTCTTCATTTTTTCCTTATCACTCATACGGATACCTCTTCCTCCAAGTACTTCCTGAGTTCCTTTCTCGCACGCGCCAGCCGCGTCCCCACCGTCCCCGGTGGAATCTTCAAGATCCCTGCGATCTCCTGTATCTGATACCCCTCCAGATAATACAGCACCACCACGATCCGCTTGGCCCGGTCCAGTTTCATCACCGCCGTAAACAGATCCTGACAGTCCGTCTCTTCAAACGCAAGCTGCTCTGCATAGTCATCGATGTTTTCGTGTCTGCGCCATAACCGCCGCCAAAATTTGCGGCACTCGTTATAGGTGACCTTCACCAGCCAGTTTTTGATATGCGCCCGACTCTCAAAGACATAGTCCGACTCATATAGGCGCAGCAGCACCTCCTGCGTGACATCCTCCGCATCCGCCTGTGACCGCAGACAGCTGAACGCCACACGAAAAACCATGTCCATGTACTCCTGCGCACACCGCTTGAACTCTTCCGTACTTAACATTGACTTTCTCCCTCGAAAAGCTTTTCATAGGTATTATCCATGAGCCCACCGATTTTTTTCACGCCACTCCCATTTTTTTAAGAAAATCTCTCCGCCCGACTTTCGTCGCCCACCATGAAAATCTATCCGTTCGGCATGCCCTCGCCCCACGACATCCTCGCGCGTCTTCAAAAAATCACTTGATCACTTCCCGCGCCGCACACGCCCACGCGCTGCTGCAGTCCTGCCTGCATACGATCCACATAATTCTTAACGCTTTCTTTCCCCCCTGCATCCACGCGTTCCGCTCTCCGCCTCGCGCGCCATCCTTTCCACACGCCCGCGTGCAAAACCGCCGCACACTGCAAGCTGCAGCGTACGGCGGTGCATACGCATCATACAAGATACCGCTTATGCCTGTTTGAGCAGGACGGAGGCTTTGAAGAGATCCCCGTCGACGGTGATTTCAAAGACGCCGTCCATCAGTTTGGTCAAGTCACGCGCGATGGCAAGACCGAGACCGCTGCCCTCGGTGTTGCGGGATTCATCGCCGCGTTTGAAGCGCTCCATGAGTTCGTCCGCGGAGATATTCAGGCGGTCTCTGGATATGTTCTTAACCTCGAGCAGTACGAAACCATTGGCAGCAGTGCCCGCCGATGTACTGCATCCGGCAGATGCTGCTGTCCCTGCTGCACTGCCTGCTTTACGGTTCACGCTGCTGATATCGAGGTAGACGCGGCTGCCCGGCAGCGCATATTTGCTGACATTACCGAGAAGATTCTCGATGACACGCCACAGAAGCTGGCCGTCTGCCATGACCCGCGGCCCTGCGGAGGCTGTGCCTGCCGCTGCGCCGTCCATACCATCTGCTGCATCTGCTTCTGCCCGCCCGACCGGACGGCTCGCCGCAGACTCCCACGCAGCATTTGCAGTCGGCGTGCCCTGCGCGCAGTGATTCGACACGAGGATCTCCAGCTTTCGCGCCGCCAAACGCTCGTTCATTTCTCCAAGACTCTGGCTGATCAATGACCCCAGATCAATCGCTTCCATGCGCACCGGCATATCGCCGCTGGAGGCCTTGGCAGCCTCAAAGAGTTCCTCCGTCAGGATCCGCAGTCGCTGCGTTTTTTCATCCAAAATCTCCAGATACTCCGGCGCGTGCGGGCTGTCCAATCCCTCCTGCTTCATCAGATCAATATAGGAAACCATCGAGGTCAGCGGCGTTTTCAGATCGTGCGAAACATTGGAGATCAGCTCCGTTTTCATGCGCTGATTTTTGAGTTCGTTCTGCACCGCCAGATTCGACGCCTGCGAAATCTCATTGATGTCCGCCGCCAGCCTGCCCAGCTCGCCGACATTTCCCCTGCGATCCGTCTCGACCGGAATCCGATAGGTGAGATTGCCGCTTTTCACCTCTCTGACGCCGCCGCGAATTTCCGTAAACTGTCTGACTAATCTCGGTATGCAAAGGATTACCGCAGCCAGCACAAGCACCGCGCCAAACCATGTCATGGAGAGCAGCATGCCGCCGATCAAAAGCGCCATGACTTTCACCATGGTTTTGTCACTGGACGCAATCTCTCGGTAGATTGACAGCGCAATGCCGCCGAAGAAAGATTTTTCCCAAAACATACGCGCCTTAAGCTTCTTGACCAAAGACACGAAGCAGAGCAATGCCAGCAAGATGCAGACCGCCATGCCGCTGATGCAAAGAATCCAGACCGCCGTATTGCTCAAACCGAGCGCATAATCGCTCGGATGCGTCGGCGTGTAAACCCCCTTGATGCTGATGTGAAACCAAATCTCGTACAGCGGCACAGCCAGCGCCACCGCACCGCCGGCACCGCCGCAGCCGAGGACGAGCAGCACCTCGGACCAGACACGGTCAAAACGATTCAGTTGTATGCTGCCGTCAGCTGCGCGTCCCAAGCGTCCGGTCTGTACACACAGGACAATCAACGCCGCGCAAAATACGATGACCAGCGCCACCAACGCGAGCAGCAACCAGCCCAAAAGATCCGACTGTGCATTTTCATCCGCAAAATTTACCACCCAAGGACTGTTCTCGATCCATGCCAGATTCTCCTGCATTTCCTTTGACGTGATCTCCGTATCCATCCCGATCCATTGATTGTACATTTCCCGGTAATCGCTCATTGCGCTGACCGACACCGCGAAGCTGCCGGCAATTCCCAGCATGGTTCCGCTTAGGACTGACAAAATCCATAGGATACCGTTCAGCGTCCGCGATCCGCGCGCGTTTCCGATTTTTGCTTCCATTTTATACTCCTTCATACTCCTTTTTGTGTTTCAAGCTTTTTACAGCCGGCAGGATCATGCCGCCCCTTTATCCGCGCGGTGCTCGCTATAGTTTCTCCATTTTATAGCCGATGCCCCAGACGACCTTCAGATAACGCGGATTTTTGGGGTCGATCTCGATCTTTTCCCGAATGCGTCGGATATGTACAGCGACCGTATTTTCCGGATTGTACGCCGGTTCATTCCACACCGCTTCATAAATCTGCTCGATGCTGAACACGCGCCCCGCGTGCCGCGTCAAATAGCACAAGATGCCGAACTCGATCGGCGTCACCGCAACCGGCTGTCCGTCCATGCTCACGATTTTCTGCTTGTCATCGACAACCAGTCCCCCTGTGGCATATACCCCTTCTCTCTGTTCGGACGCCTTTTGTCCGGCCTTGCCATCGATACTCCCCAGACGCACATAACGCCGCAGCTGCGACTTGACCCGCGCGACCAGCTCCAGCGGATTGAACGGCTTGGTGATGTAATCGTCCGCGCCGACGTTCAGTCCGATAATCTTGTCATAATCTTCGGATTTTGCGGAAAGCATGATGATCGGGATGTTTTTTTCTTCTCGGATTTTCATGGTTGCCTGTATGCCATCCATCCTTGGCATCATGATGTCCATAATGATCAGATGCAGCGGCTGTTCCCGCGCGACACGCAGTGCCTCCGCGCCGTCATAGGCCTTAAAAACCTGATATCCCTCGTTGCGAAGATAAATTTCAATCGCGCCTGCGATCTCCTTGTCATCATCGCAAACCAGAATATTGATCCTGTTCATCGTATCTGTCGTATCTGTCATATCCTCTGTTCCTTTCCGGCTGATACTCCCATCCTATCACCCAATTCTTACAAAACCGCGCGCGCGATTCTTAAGAAATTCTGACAAATCGCGTGCCCCGCCGCAAGGCGCGCACCACAAAAACGGGCGGTCCCTCGCTAACCTGCCGGACCGCCCTTATCTTCTTACCGAATCGCGCCGCGATGAGCCGCAAGTCTTTGCTGCGCGGACATGCGATGCTGTCTCTATTGCGGATTGTACTCGAAACAATCCATATATTTGAGTTTGAACTGATTGATCGCGTGCAAATGGTCAATTCTCGCCTTCACTTCCGGATCATCGATCTCGCCGGTGCGAATATAGCGGTCAAGCACCGCATAGGTGAAGCCGAGATTTTCTTCGTCCGTCTTTGGCTGCAGACCGTCAATCGGCACCTTGTCCACGAACATCGCCGGCAGACCGAGTTCTCTGCCGATTGCCTTGACTTCCTGCACAGTCAGGCGCGAAAGTGGGCTGAAATCCCCTGCGCCGTCGCCATATCTGGTCGCGTAGCCGACCCAGTCCTCCGACAAATTGCAAGTGTTCGCCACGCGGCCGTTGTTGGACTGCGCGACCGCATAGGTTGCCGCCATCCGCAGACGCGCCGGAAGATTCGTGATGGTCTGCGGCTGGATATTCTGCTCGCCGAGCTGCGCGTTCAGTTCATTCACCAGTCCATCGTAGCAATCCTTGATATTGATCGTATAGTTTCTGATTCCCAGATGCGCGACCAGCGCCTGCGAAACATTGATGTCAAACTGTTCCCCTTTTGGGAGCAATACGCCGAGTACGCGCTCCTTGCCAAGCGCCTCCACGCAGAGCGCGGCGACAACCGAGCTGTCCTTGCCGCCGGAAACCGCGACCACAGCGTTGCAGTCCTTGCCGTTTTCTTCGAACCATTCGCGAATCCATGCGACAACTTCATCTTTTACTTTTTTCGCGTCAAAACTCATGTCAGTATCTCCTTTTTATGTTGTTCTATATTTCCAAATCCTTCTTTATCTTTTGAGCCTTCACAAAATCAAAATACATTTTTATTATACACCCTTCTGTTTTCATCGTCTACAAAAAAGAAGTGAAAATCGCCGCAAGGCGCGCCGCGCGTGTGATAAGTCTGCGGCAGTTTCGCGGGCAATTTCCTCATGCTCTTGCATTTTCCATTTTTTTTTGCTATACTA
>ERZ773194.4319-NODE-4319-length-11296-cov-20.034428_pt1 | contig 11296 bp, 10 predicted proteins | sample MGYA00511240_ERZ773194 | MGnify/ENA primary metagenome ERZ773194 (study PRJEB29015, sample SAMEA2737774) | human gut metagenome | biome: human gut; feature: human-associated habitat; material: faeces | place: China | collected 2012 ... | reverse complement strand
TTCCTTTATTATACCAGAAACAGGGGCGTTTGGGTAGTTTTTTGACAGACTGAAGAGCGCCCTGCGGGCGCTCTTTTTTATTTGCTCTCCTCCGCCTGTTTTGTCCAGGTCAGGGGCATGCGGAGCAGCTCCTGCTCCTGTTCCGTCAGCTGGCTGCTGAGCTCGCCCTGCGCGTCGGTCCATGTCATGGTCCCATCGGAGAGGGTATAGCTCAGACAGTCCGCCGTCTCGGCCAGTTCGGCGGCGGTATCCGCCAGATACAGCTGTCCGCCCTCCGCCCTGCAATAGCCGGTGATCGCGGCGCTGCGGCCGGTGAGCAGGGAGAGCAGCTCCTCCTCGTCCACCCCGGCGAAAATGGCCGCCACCATATCGTCCATGGTGATGCCGGCCTTCTCCATGGCCGCGTCGTATTCCTCACGGGAGAGGCCCTGCTCCTCCGCGGCGGCATAGACGCTCTCCACCGCCGCCGGGTGCAGCGCCGCGGCATAGGCATCCAACGCCGTGCGGGCGGCGTCGCTGTCGTAGCGGAGGGTATAGGCGCCGTCCTCGGTCACGGTGAGGACCAGCTGCAGCGGCATCTTCGCCGCGCCGTCCGCCGCAGACAGACCCAGTGCCTGCTCCGCCGCCGCGTTCATGCGGTCAGTCACATCGATCGTACACGTCCAGGTGCCCGCCAGCTTCTTTGTCTCGACCCCGCTGCCGCAGGCCGCCAGTGACAGGACCAGCAGGGCCGCCAGCAGAGCGGTAATAACTCGTTTCATAACACGCCTCCTATATAGAGCAATATATACGGTATATCACCGGCGATTATACACGATGGGCCGTATATCTGTCAATTCTATTTACAGGGGACGCGGTTTTTGGTATAGTAAAGGCAAGAAACGGTGGGAAAGGGGCGCGGCGCGATGACACTGCTGCAAATGAGCTATATATTGGAGGTGGACCGCTGCGGGTCCATGAACCGGGCGGCGCGGAACCTGTTTCTGTCTCAGTCGGCCCTGTCGGCGGCCATCGCCGAGGTGGAACGGGAGCTGGGCGTGACCATCTTTCTGCGGACCAACCGGGGCGTGACGCTGACGGAGGAGGGCCGGGAGCTGACGGCACAGATCGCGCCGCTGGTGGAGCGCAGCCGGAAGCTGGAGCGCTATTACAGTGAGCGCCGGGCTGCCGACCGGGTATCCCTATCGGTGGCATCACAGCGCTATCCCTTCTGCGCCAAGGCATTCGTGGAGTTCCTGCACCTGCTGGACGAGCCGCATATCCAGGTGAGCTTCAAGGAGATGGAGATGGCGGCGGTCATCGACGAGGTGACGGCGCGGCGCAGCGCCTTCGGCATCATCTTCGTGTCGGACATGACAGAGCATTTCATCGGCCGTATCCTGCGGGAGAAGAACCTGACGTTCCAGCCTCTGGTGAACATCCGCCCCCGGGTGTTTCTGCGGAAGGGCCACCCCCTATCCGGCGAACGCGCCGTGCGGCTGGAGCAGCTGTATGCCTACCCCTACGCGGTATTTACCCAGTCAGACAGCAACTACCACTTCGCCGAGGAGGCGGTGGTAGGCACCGGCGCGGAGTTTGACCGGGTAGTGTCCGTCAGCGACCGCGCCACGGCCTACAATGTCATGGCCCACACGGACTGCGTTTCCACCGGCAGCGGCGTACTGCCGGACGGCTACGGCGACGACCGGCTGATGACGCTGCCGCTGATCGGCGACGTGCCGGATATGCGCCTTGGGGTCATACGGCCCCGGGACGTACCGCTGACGGACTACGGCGAGAAGTTCATCGCCATTCTGAAGGATATCGTCTCGGAATTGAACCAGGAGGCATAAAGAGAGCCGCCCCTAAGGGGCGGCTCTCTTTATTTGCCGGATTCTTTACTTCACGCAGATGGTTTCGATCTCCACCAGTGCGCCCCGGGGCAGCGCACCGCCGTCGAGAGCAGATCAGAACTTTTTCCTGCCCACGCAGGCCATACCGGTGACACTCAACAGAGCGCTGACTGCATAGATGCCCATACCGGCATCGAAGGTCTTGGGGCTGCCCTTGGTACCGTCCGTCTTGGTGTCGGTGGTAGTAGTGGTGGAGTTGTAGTAGTAGCGGGCGGGGACAGTGTAAGGGTTCCCCTCAGTAATCGCACCACTGCCGTTAACTGTCACTGTACCAGCACCATTGTTGGCCACAGTCACACCAACCGGTACATCGGTCAAAGCCGCATTGCCCTTGACTACGGTAACGGTCTCACCGCTTGCTGCATTACGCACAGCCGCGTTCGCCGCAGTCGTTCCAATGTGATATGTACCATCACCCGTCAAAACAACAGGCGCAGTCGCTTCTGTGTAGGCCGTAATATCGCTATCGGAGGTACCTCCAACAACTTTGATCACATCGTTGCCCGTCGCATCAGAAACCAAGCTGCCAGCATTGCCCGCAGCATCCTTCATCACCACCTGCGTATCGCCGCTGATGGTCATTTCCGTATGGCCACCGAAATTGTTGCTAATACCCATCAATGCGGTAGAAGCGCCCTTGCTCTCCAGCGTACCGCCAGAAATATTGAAGGTCTGCGTACCAAAATAGCCGGCATTGAAGCAGGCCGTGTTCGTCGCAACTACCTTACCGCCAGTCATGGTAACATCAGAGTTTCCGACAGCTGCCACAACAATACCTGCGCCGGGGCTATCCGGACTCACTTTGATCTCGCCGCCCTCGATCTTGAGTTTCGAGTTCACCAGCGTAATGCCAAACTTGCCCAAGTCAAGCTTTCCGCCAGTCCCGCTGTCCTTAATGGTAAACGTAGCCCCATTCTGGACTTCAAAAGCGTTCTGAGTGCCAACAGTCGTCACGGTCACGGTTTTGCCGTTCAGATCAATAGCCACATCCTTCGTGATCTGAGTGTTGGAATTTATCGCAGCATTCGCCTGCAGCACGATGGTCTCGCCCGCCTGTGCCGCCGTGATAGCCTCTGCCAGGGTCGCATACCCGTTCTCGCCGATTTTTGCGACATTCGCAGTAGTTCCCTCACCGTCCGCCCACGCGGCGGTGGTGAGGCCGATGGCCATGACCAGCGCCAGGATAGTCGCCAACAACTTTTTCATAAATACCCTCCTCTTATTTTTGGCAATTTTTGGATATTTTGTTATACCCTTATATAAATATATACTCCAATGAATAAATTGTCAAGCCCATATACACTTTATAAAATGTATAGCAGAATATCTCAGGAGGTGTATCATGGGCAAGGTCTACCTGACGCTGGACGAGGTACTGACCCGGCGCAGTATCAGCCGCTACGAGCTGGCCAAGCGCACTGGAATCCGCTACCCCATCATCGACAACTACTATAAGAACAAGGTCGTCCGCTACGACAGCTACGTGCTGGAAAAGATATGCTCTGCCCTGGACTGCACCGCCGCCGACCTGATACGCTACGAAAAATAAAGCGAGGAAGCCCTACCGGACTTCCTCGCTTTATTTTGCCGTTTTATATCGGCGGAGATCTTTGCTTACTTCACGCAGATGGTTTCGATCTCCACCAGTGCGCCCCGGGGCAGCGCACCGACCTCCACGGCGCTGCGGGCAGGGTACTGCCCCTCAGTGAAGAACTCGGCGTAGACCGCGTTCATGGCGGCGAAGTCGCCCATGCTCTGCAGGAATACGGTGGTCTTGACCACATTGTCCATGGTCAGACCGGCGGCTTCAAGGATGGCCTTGATGTTGGTGAGTACCTGACGGGTCTGCTCGGTAATGCCGCCGGGGACGAACTCGCCGGTAGCCGGGTCAAAGGGCACCTGGCCGGACGTGACCAGGAAGCTGCCGCAGTCGATGGCCTGGGAATAGGGACCGATGGCGGCGGGGGCATTGGTGGTGGCAATGATCTTCTTCATGGTGATGACCTCCTGTAAGCTGCATGTACCCGGCGGACACCGGGCGCACTCTCTGTCTCTCTTATACCACATTCCGGCGGAAATGGCAACCGTTTCCCGCAAATCGCGCCCATCGTTATCTGTTTCATTTATCATGTCCCCCGACAAAAACCCGCCGCCATTTTGCCGTATTTTTCGGCACGATGTCTAATTTCCGCTAAAATTTTTTGCGATTTCCACGCAATACATCATTCTGCACAAAAATATATTCCGAAATTATCTGTTTTAGCTATAATTCCAATTGATAGCGAGCTGGCGCATTTTGCCGCTACCACCGTCGGGTTCAGATATGTTACCCTTATGGCAAAGGGCCGTATGGTCCTGTACACTTTATTGTTACATTATAGTGCAAGGAGGACGACCCATGCTGAACAAGGATTGCGGCTTCGGTACAAAAGCCATTCACGCCGGAAACGTGAAGGACACCCAGTACGGCGCACTGACCACCCCTATTTTCCAGACCTCCACCTTCGTATTTGACAGCTGTGAGCAGGGCGGGCGCCGCTTCGCCGGTGAAGAAGCGGGCTATATCTACACCCGCCTGTCCAACCCCACCACCTCGGTGCTGGAGGCCAAGGTCGCTGCCCTGGAAAGCGGCGAGGCCTGCGTGGCCGCCGCCTCCGGCATGGGTGCCATCTCCTCCGCGCTGTGGACCGTAGCCGGCGCCGGCAAGCATATCGTGGCCGACGGCACCCTGTACGGCTGCACCTTCGCCCTTCTGAACCACGGCATGACCCGCTACGGCGTGGAGGTCAGCTTTGTGGACACCTCCGACCTGGATGCCGTGCGCAAGGCGCTGAAGCCCAACACCTGCGCGGTGTATCTGGAGACGCCCGCCAACCCCAACCTGAAGATCGCGGACATCTCTGCCGTGGCGGCACTGGCCCACGGCTACAACAAGGACATCAAGGTCATCTGCGACAACACCTTCGCTTCCCCGTACCTCCAGCGGCCGCTGGAGCTGGGCGCAGACGTGGTGGTGCACTCCGCCACCAAGTACCTGAACGGCCACGGCGACGTGATCGCGGGCTTTGTGGTGGGCTCCGCCGAATTCTGCAATGAGGTACGTATGTTCGGCCTGAAGGATATGACCGGCGCAGTGATGGATCCCTTCTGCGCCTTCCTGATCCTCCGCGGCCTGAAGACCCTGGAGATCCGTATGCAGAAGCACTGCGCCAACGCCAAGGCCGTTGCAGAGTTCCTGTATGACCACCCCGCCGTGGAGAAGGTCTACTATCCCGGCCTGATCGACCATCCCGGCCATGACATCGCCCGCCGCCAGATGCGCGACTTCGGCGGTATGCTGTCCTTCGAGGTCAAGGGCGGCCGTGCCGCCGGCGTGAAGCTGGTGAACGCCCTGCACCTGGTGACGGTGGCTGTGTCTCTGGGCGACGCCGAGACGCTGATCGAGCACCCCGCCTCCATGACGCACTCCACCTACACCGAGGAGGAACTGGCCGCCTCCGGCATCGCCGCCGGCCTGATCCGTCTGTCCGTGGGTCTGGAGAACGCCGAGGACCTCATCGCCGACCTGAAGCAGGCACTTGACACCCTGTAAACCGTCTCTTCGCGCGAAGAAGCAATAGGACAAAAAAGGAACGCTCTTGGGCCATTGCCCAAGGGCGTTCCTTTTTGTTTATTTCTCCGCAGGGATAGCGGCCGTCTCGGCGGGCGCTTCCGCCGCAGACACAGCTTCAGCAGGAACCGCCTCGCTGTCGATGACCACCTTGCCATCCCGCAGACGGACATGGGCGGTATCGCCGGACTTCAGCTTACCCTCCAGCATCAACTCCGCTACAGCATCCTCCACCTGGTTCTGGATGGCCCGGCGCAGAGGACGGGCACCGTACTGGGGATCAAAGCCGTCACGGGCCAACTCGGCCACGGCGTCATCGTCGGAGATCAGGGTGATCCCCTGCTGCGCCATGCGCTTGCCGGTAACGGTGAGCATACGGCGGGCGATCTCCACGATGTTCTCCTGGGTCAGCTGACGGAACACGATGATCTCATCGATACGGTTCAGGAACTCGGGGCGGAAGGTGTGCTTCAGGTCGGTCATGACCGCCTCGCGGATACGGGCGAAGCGCGCCTCCTCAGTTTCCTTCCCGCCCTTTTCGTCGCCGTCAAAGCCCAGCTTGGCGGCGGCATCGGTGATGTTCCGGGCGCCCACGTTGGACGTCATGACGATGACGGTGTTCTTGAAGTCCACCCGGCGGCCCTGGGAATCGGTGACGACGCCGTCCTCCAGGATCTGCAGCAGGATGTTCCACACATCCTCATGGGCCTTCTCGATCTCGTCGAACAGCACCACGGAATAGGGCTTACGGCGCACCTTCTCGGTGAGCTGGCCGCCCTCCTCGTGGCCCACATAGCCGGGAGGCGAGCCGATCAGGCGAGACACCGTGTGCTTCTCCATGTACTCGGACATATCGATACGCACCATGGCGTTCTCGTCGCCGAACATGGACTCCGCCAGGGTCTTGCACAGCTCGGTCTTTCCCACGCCGGTGGGACCCAGGAACAGGAAGGAGCCGATGGGCCGCTTGGGGTCCTTCAGACCCACACGGCTGCGGCGAATGGCCTTGGCCACGGCGGTCACGGCATCGTCCTGACCCACCACACGCTGGTGGAGCTTCTCCTCCAGCTTCAGCAGGCGCATGGACTCATCCTCGGTCAGGCGGGTGACGGGAATACCGGTCCAGCCGGCCACCACCTTGGCGATGTCGTCCGCGGTGACGGTGCCCCGGTTCTGGGACAGGCTCTTGCGCCACTTGTCGCGCTCGATGTCCACCTGCTCCTGGTAGTCCTTCTCGATATCGCGCAGCTGCGCGGCCTTCTCGAAGTCCTGGGCGGCGATGGCATCGTTCTTCTCCCGGTGCAGGGCGGTGATCTTCTCCTCCAGGGCCTTCAGGTCTGGAGAGGAACTCTCGGCGGTCATGCGGACCTGCGAAGCGGCCTCGTCCATCAGGTCGATGGCCTTATCCGGCAGGAATCGGTCACCGATATACCGCTTGGACAGCTGCACTGCGGCATCCAGCGCCTCGTCGGTGATGGTCAGCTTGTGGTGCGCCTCATAGCGGTCGCGCAGGCCCTTCAGGATCTCCAGCGTGGCCTCGGGGGTGGGCTCGCCCACGGTGACGGGCTGGAAGCGGCGCTCCAGCGCGGCATCCTTCTCGATGTACTTGCGGTACTCGTTCAGGGTGGTGGCGCCGATAACGCGGATCTCGCCGCGGCTCAGGGCGGGCTTCAGAATGTTGGCGGCGTCCACGGCGCCCTCAGCAGAGCCTGCGCCCACGATGGTGTGCAGCTCGTCGATGAACAGGATGACGTTGCCGTCCTTCTTCACCTCATTCAGGGTGTTCTTGATGCGCTCCTCGAACTCGCCGCGGTACTTGGTTCCGGCCACCATGCCGCTGAGGTCCAGCGACAGGATGCGCTTGTCCAGCAACTCCTCGGGCACATCGCCGGCGGCAATGCGCTCGGCCAGTCCCTCGGCGATGGCAGTCTTGCCTACGCCGGGCTCGCCGATGAGCACAGGGTTGTTCTTGCTGCGGCGGGACAAAATCTGGATGACTCGCTGTATCTCGGTATCGCGGCCGATAACGGGGTCCAGCTTGCCGCTGCGGGCGGCCTCGGTCAGATCGCGGGTGTACTCAGCCAGCGTCTTGTTCTTCTTGTCCGCCTCGCGGTTAGGGGCGGAGGCGCCGCCGGCGGCAGCCCGGGGCATATCGTTGAGCTTCTTCAGCACAGCGCTGTACATCTTATTGGGGTCCACGCCCACGGTACGCAGGATACGCAGGCCCATGTTGCCGCCCTCACGGAGCAGGCCCATCAGCAGATGGGCGGTGCCGATGGCGCTGCTTCCCATGCGGGACGCCTCGGACACAGCCAGCTCCACCACGCTCTTAGCGCGGGGCGTCAGGCCCTGGCTGGGCGCGGCGCCGGAAACGCCCTTGCCCACGCTGCGCTGCAGCACGGAGCAGACCATTTCATCGGTGACGCCGAACTCACTGAGCACGCGGTGGGCGATGCCCTCCTCCTCACGGATCAGGCCCAGCAGCAGATGCTCGGAGCCAACATAGCCGTGGCCCAGGTCCTCGGCAGCCTCCTGGCTCAAACGCAGAACTTCCTCTGCACGGGGGGTAAATTTATTCTCAGACATAAAGGAACACTTCCTTTCGATTTGTTATTTTAACATAGCGGAACGGCGTCAGGACGCCTTGCCGCCCAGAGCCTTCAGCTCATCACGCAGGCGGGCGGCGTCCTCATAACGCTCCTCCGCCACCGCGTTGTGCAGCTGCGTCTCCAGCGCGTTGCGCCTACGCTCCAGCGCCAGAGACATCGCCTCGTCCTTCGGCAGCAGCTCCTCGGCGGCGCTGCTCTCCGGGCCGGCACTCTGCGCCTGCTCCAGCACATCCACCGGCTGAGGGAACTCCGTCAGCATCCGGCTGCCGAAGCCGCCGAAAAACGGCTCCAGCATACGGAAGGGCCGGTCGAACCAATCGTCGTCGAACCAGCTGCTCATGCGGCGCTCTACGGGCCCGGCATAGCCCATGGCGCGGGCACAGTCGGAGCAGAGATGCGCCTCGGTCACTCTGCCGTTGATATTGGTCTTATAATGGAACGTCGCTTCGTTCTTTCCACAGCGATCACACTTCATAATCATAACCTCCTTACGCCGTCGTCAGACGGAATGGATCAAAACTTGCTTGTATATGTCAGCCCGCAGGGCATCCCGGCTCTCCGGAGAGGCACTCTGCAGAGCCCGGCTGCCGGTGGCGGACAGCAACGCCTGTCCCAGCTCCCGGCTGATGGCCTCGGACTGGACCAGGTTCTGGGCGATCGCCCGTGCGCTTGCCGCGTCCAGCCTGTCGCCGATGCTGTTGATAACGTGCATCAGCAGCGTCTGGCGGTCCACCTGCACCCGCGTGATGCGGATGTAGCCGCCGCCGCCCCGCCGGGACTCCACGATGTAGCCATGCTCCGGCGAGAACCGGGTGGACATCACGTAGTTGATCTGGCTGGGCACGCAGTTGAACCGCTGCGCCAGGTCAGCGCGCTGTAGCTCCAGCGCACCGCCCGCCTGGTCTAACTCCTGCTGGATAAATCCAGCGATAATATCGGAAATACCCAAATCCTCGCCGCCTTTCGTTTGCATCTCTCTGTCAAGCTCATCTCGTTTGACTTTGCCTTTCTTTGACCTTGAGCATATATTACACCGTCCTTCCCACTTTGTCAATAGGGTAATTTGACTTTCTTTGACTTTAATTGTAAACATTTTGTGAACAGCCAAATGCATCTCTCTGCGGGAATTTTGCCGTTTGCAACCTGAAGTTGCTATACAAACGAAGCTACATCGGTTATAATAGCACCAACAGGCATATCAACAGAGAAAGGAACCGTCTATGAAGAATACAAATTGGAACGACCCCAACTTTCAGGGCTTCGGCCGCCAGCCCCGCCCGAAAAAGGAACGCAAAGCCGTGGGCACGCCCCTGGGCCGCACGCTGCTGAACATCGCCGTCACATTGGTGTTCGCCGCGGTGTATTTCTACATCGTCCTGCCGCCTATCAGTCTCAAGAGCGAGGATTTCTACGTCTTTGTACTGCTGGTGTGCGCCGTGTACGGCGGCTGTGCCATACTGACCTCCGGTTTTCAGGGCACCGGTGCCAAGGGCTACTTCACCTTTTTGAAAAAGCAGTGCACCGTGCCTCTCATCGCGGCCGCCGCGCTGATCGCCACGGCGCTGGTGGGCGCGGTGATCGGCTGGCAGCTGTTCCGCGCCGGGGACTACCGCGACCTGCTGACCGTTACCGACGGCGACTTTGCCGCGGAGGTGGAGGAGATCAGCTATGACCAGATCCCCATGCTGGATGCCAACTCCGCCACAAAGCTGGGCAACCGCAAATTGGGTGAGCTGGCGGACATGGTGTCCCAGTTCGAGGTGGCCGACGACTATACCCAGATCAACTACCAGGGCCGCCCTGTCCGCGTCACGCCCCTGCGCTACGGCGATATCATCAAGTGGCTGAACAACCGTGCCGACGGCCTGCCCGCCTATCTGCTTATCGACATGGTGACCCAGAACGTGGAGGTCATCCGTCTGGACGAGGGCATCCACTACACCACCGCCGAGCACTTCAGCCGCAATCTGTACCGCCATCTGCGCTTCCACTACCCCACCTATATGTTCGACGAGCCGGCCTTCGAGATCGACGAGAACGGCGACCCGTGGTGGGTCTGCCCCCGTGTCAGCCACACCATCGGTCTGTTCGGCGGGCGGGACATCATCGGCGCGGTGCTGGTGAACGCCGTCACCGGCGAGAGTGCCTACTACAAGACCGGCGATGTGCCCAACTGGGTGGATCATGTCTACACCGCCGAGCTGATCATGCAGCAGTATGACTACCACGGCGCGTATGTGAACGGTTTCATCAACTCCCTGTTCGGCCAGCGGGATGTGACCGTCACCACCGAGGGCTATAACTACATCGCCATCGGCGACGACGTGTACATGTACACCGGCGTCACCTCCGTGGTGTCCGACGAGTCCAACATCGGCTTCATTCTCTCCAACCAGCGCACCAAGGAGACGCGGTTCTATCTGGTGGCCGGCGCCAAGGAGTACTCCGCCATGGACAGCGCCCAGGGTCAGGTCCAGCAGATGAAGTACACGGCCACCTTCCCCCTGCTGCTGAATATCTCCGACCAGCCCACGTATTTCATGGCGCTGAAGGACGCCGCCGAGCTGGTGAAGATGTACGCCATGGTCAACGTCAGCCAGTACCAGATCGTGGCCACCGGCGGCAGCGTGGCGGAATGCGAGAGCAACTATCGCCAGATGCTGGCCCGGTATAACCTCATTGACCCGGCGGATACGGAGCCCTCCGCTTCGGATCAGGGGGAGGTCACCGGCGTCATCGCCGACCTCCGCAGCGCCGTTATGGACGGCAACACCTGGTACTACCTCCAGCTCTCCGACGGCACGGTGTACTACACCATCTCCGCCGCCGAGGCTCCGGAGGCCGTGATCCTCAACGTGGGCGACACGGTGACGGTGAAGTATGCCGAGGGCGAGGGCAGCATCCTGCAGGCTTACAGCGTGGCCAAGGCCGTCCCGGCGGCGTAAAGCAGAACACAGAAAAACGGCGTGACCATGCGGTCACGCCGTTTTTTGTTCCAATGGGAGGCAGGCTTGCTGCCTGTCCTATGCAGCCTTGACGCTCCAAGGCTTTGGAAGCAGTCTCTTCGTAAGCTCAGCGCTTGGAGAACTGAGGTGCGCGACGGGCGGCTTTGAGACCGTACTGGGCTGAAAAAATTCCAATTTCCCTTGATATTTCAACACTTTTGAGGATGTCGCAACTGGACT
>ERZ773194.4314-NODE-4314-length-11309-cov-3.720810_pt1 | contig 11309 bp, 7 predicted proteins | sample MGYA00511240_ERZ773194 | MGnify/ENA primary metagenome ERZ773194 (study PRJEB29015, sample SAMEA2737774) | human gut metagenome | biome: human gut; feature: human-associated habitat; material: faeces | place: China | collected 2012 ... | reverse complement strand
GCAGCGAAGCTTGCAAGGAGCAGAGCTTGCGACAGATTGCAGCCTGCGCTAACTCTGCGTTAGCTCCTCAGGGTTTCAGCGGGGGTTATGACCCCCGCTGAAACCCTGAAATGGAACCCGCCTTCTTGTGAGGCGGGGGTCATCTGCGCATAGGTTATATTCTTTTAGAATTTAATTAATTTGTATGATTTATCGATTGTATTTTATGGGAAAATTTGATATTCTTATAACAGAAGTTTAAATTGCATAACAGTTGGAGGTAAAAAAATGCTCAAATCAATTATACTTGCTGCCGGGGAAGGCAAACGGATGAAATCTGATACAGCCAAGGTGCTGCATAAAGTATGCGGAAAAGCAATTATTGATTATGTCTGCGACGCTGTGAAGGGTGCAGGATCCGAAGAACAGATCGTGGTCGTCGGCAATCGTTCCGAACAAGTGGTTTCCCATTTTGGGGAAACAGTGAAATTTGCAATGCAGGAGGACCGCCTCGGCACCGCGCATGCAGTGATGCAGGCAGAGCAATACTTAAAAGAATATGACGGAGATGTTATCGTCATGTGCGGAGATACTCCACTGATACAGGCAGAAACACTGAAAGACGCATATAAAACTTTTCAGGAAAGCGGCTGTACGGGCTTGGTTATAACCGCAGATTTGCTTGATCCCTTCGGTTACGGAAGAATAGTGAAGGACAGGGACGGAAGCTGTCGGCGAATTGTAGAGGAAAAGGACGCGACTCCCGCTGAACAGAAAATCAGTGAAATCAACTCGGGGATGTACATTTTTAAAGCAAGAGAGCTTTTTAAAACTGTTTTCAAAGTAAAAAATGACAATGCGCAGAACGAATATTATTTAACTGATGTGATCGAAATTATGGCCAGGGAAGGTAAGAAAGTATTTACTTATACCATTGAAAACGAAGATGAGATATTGGGCATCAACGACCGTATCCAACTGAGTGATGCAAACCGCATCATGAACGAAAGAAATGTATATCAGGCAATGTTAAACGGCGTAACTGTAATTGACCCGGATAGTACTTATATAGACTCACTCAGCCAGATAGAATATGACACAGTTCTTTATCCAAACTGTTATATCAACAACTCTAAAGTCGGCAAAGGCTGTGTTATCGGTCCGGACACCTCTCTTGACAACATGACAGTCCTGTCAAATGTTACAATCAAGAAATCAACCTGTATGGACAGTACTGTGAAAAACGGTACTACTGTCGGCCCATACGCGTATATCCGGCCCAACAGCGAAATCGGGGAAAATGTCAAAATCGGCGATTTTGTAGAAGTGAAAAAATCCGTTATCGGAAACGGCACAAAGGTCTCCCACTTGACTTATATCGGTGACAGCGAAGTTGGAGAACGCGTCAACTTTGGCTGTGGTACCGTCACAGTAAATTATGACGGCAAAAATAAATTTAAAACGTTAATCGGAGATGATGTCTTTATTGGCTGCAATACCAATCTGGTTGCACCGGTCAAGGTCGGGAACAAAGCATTCATTGCCGCAGGCTCCACGATTACAGACAATATCCCGGATAAGAATTTTGCAATCGCCCGGGAAAGGCAGATCAATAAAGAAGGATGGAAGAAAAAAGAGGTAAAAAATATCTGATGTATGATATTTGAGGAGTTCCCTCACAACACAATTGTTGAACGACTATTCCAAAATTGATATAAAAGGCCCCGCTGCAATTTTTCAATCATTGCAGCGGGGTTTTTCTTCTGTTAATTTATTTTTTCAAATTTTACTGTATCAATTCTGATATTTCCCGTATTTCCAACAGTCGTGAGAATTTCAGCAGTGGTCCCAAATTCAAATGTGCCAAGGTCAATCCAACCGGAGACTGTCTTAAAATCATAACTGTTTTCTGTGGAACCGTTTGCATGCGTAACCTTAATGATACCATTGCTCGTATTACCGGAATGCGCCAATGGCTGGTAGTAGGATACTTTATAAGTACCGGCTGCGGGCAGCGTAATCTCCTGTTTCATCCAATCCTGCCACGTTCCGCTGTAATAGTACCCTACATCCGGATTATATGCTCCGGTTGTTGAGGTACCAAATGTCTTATTAGACGTTACCGTATACCCTTCCATTGGTATCTTAGCAGTAAAGTATAAAGTTCCGTCTGTAACGGTTGAGGAAGTTATATAACTCACAGCCGGTCCTTGACGAAAATCAGCAGAAACAGGCAGTACTGTATATTTGATATATTTTCCGACCTCATTATTTGTTAAAGAAAAGTTTGAGCCTGTTCCAATATACATCCACGGCCCGTCAACCGAGTCAGATGAATACCAATTGATAACCGAATTTCCTTCTGTCCCGCCGCTGAATGTGTAGTCTGCGGATATTGTATTAGATAGCATCAGCTCACCGCTGATCGATAGGTTGCTTGCCGAAACAGTCGTATTTTCGCCAAGGTACTCAAATTTAACGGTATCCAGTCTAACGTTGCCGCCATTGGTCCCAACTTTTAATGTTACAATGGCTGTCTGATCTTTGATAAATGGATAGTTCCCAAGTTCCATCCATCCCGCCGGAGTCGTTTTCCCGTCAAAACGGAAGGAGTCGACGGCTCCATTGGCATAGGTGACCTCAACAATTGTATTGGAATCATTCGTTTCATGCATCAGCGGATTATACAATGATACACGATAGAGCCCTGTTTGACTAATAGCAACATTATGAGAAGCTGTTTCATTGAGCAGCCTGATATAATAATATCCCTTTGTTTGATCATAAGCGCCGTTATAGGATTTATTGAGCGTACCGTTTGTTGTTACGGAATATCCGGCCTGCTCAACTGTGGCAGTATAATATTTTATGTTGGTTCCAACCGTTTCAGTTGATACAAAGCTTACCGTTTTTCCTTCTGTTCCGTCAGTAGCAACAGGTGCAATTGTATATCTGATGTATTTGTCAGTTTCATTTTCTGTCAGCAAATAAGCAGAACCCTCGCCGATTTGCGTCCATGGTCCATTGACAGAGCTTGACGAATACCACCGTACAATAGAATTTCCTTCCGCGGCATTTAAAGTATAGCTTGCAGAGATTGTACTGTTTACCAAAAGCTCGCCGCCGATAGCCATGTTGGAGGCTGTTAAATCACTAACGCTGACATTTACAAATTTAACAGTGTCAAGTCTGGCATTTCCGCCGCTCCCAACTTCAACAGTTACAATTGCCGGCTGTTCTTTTGTGAAAGGAAAATCTCCCAGATACATCCAGCCAGCCGGAGCGGTTCTGCCGTTAAACTGAGTTTGGAAGGTTTTCCCGCCGGCATAGTTTACTTTTATAATGGTATTTATGTCATTGGACGAATGCATTAAAGGATTGTAAACATAAACTCTGTACACCGACGAATTTGGCAGCGTAACATTATGCGAAGCTGCACACCCTTTTCCGTTGTACCAATAATACCCGCTGGAAGAATTATAGGCTCCCGTAAAAGAGGTATTGAGCGTGCAATTTGATGTTACCTCATAACCATCTGCCGGGACGGTTGATGTCCGTTCAATCTTTTCCTGTACAGCAGACGTCACAATCGGGCCGATAATATTGGTTGAAGCCTCCGTTCCAACATTCGGTTCAGCTCCGTTATTTCTAGGGATAACCGTCATTTTGATATATTTATTCAACGCTTCTGATGGAATTGTCGCCTGCATTTCCTGTCCGCTTACTGCAGTTCCACTTGCAAAGGTTGTCCAGCTTTGTGCGTCTGCCGAATCAGCGTACATAAAAGCATAAGTGCTGCCGCTTTCAGCGTCTTTATTGATATCAAAGTATTCATAATTCCCATAAATACTGCCTCCGATTCTATAATCGCCGTATAAATACTGGTTTTTCACTACCGGCGCCATCTGCGGCGTATTTACTTCTATGACATTAGAATAAATATACTGCCCTTCCCGGTCTGCATTCTTCACTTTAATTGCGCAAACCAGATAGCAGGCTAAATCGTCTTCACTGATCGTATAGCTGGGCGCGTCAGAAGCGGTTGTTGTTCCGGATGCTACCACTTCCCAGTCCCTGTCAGTCAACGAACCTGTACGAAGCCATTTATATTCCGAACCGTTTTCTGCCAGATTTTCCATGCAGTTATAGGTATAAGATACCTGCAAGGTATCATTTACAGATGTATTCTCTGTTGGAATCGTCACATTGGATGCATATGGCAGACTGGATTTGGTATCGCTGATTGGAATATACCGTTTCACATAATCGAAAGTCAAAGCCGTTCCGTCGATTGCATCTGTGACATCTCCATTCCAGTTTACTACAGCGTTAGATAAATAAACAGCTGCGTCTTTGTTGTTAGCCCAGGTTGTATTTTCCATCCGTCTATATTCCTCACCGTCCAGATACATGATTATTTCACTGTCAGTCCATTCGCATCCAAATGTATGAAATTCTGCTCCAAAATCAACACCCTGGTAAGTAATTGGTTCGGAATCCGACATATGCGTGTCGCCAACATAATAATGATAATTGGAAGCAACCTTGTTGGGCCAAGCGCCTTCATTAATATCGATTTCATAATCATTTGGAGCTGAATTTCCTGTTCGGGTCATAATCCAGAAGGATTGATTCAGCCCTGTTGCTGGTGCATATTTATAGCTGGCTTCATAATAACCATAATGAAAATCTTTTTTCGATGATACACTCCCGCTTGTCCAGCTTTGCCCGTTCCGTTCCTCCTTCTTTGAAACAAGATGGAGTTCTCCGTCGCTGACAATTACATTTTCCGGATACCGGCCGGAAAGTATATGCCCTTCCGGTCCATTGGCAGATATCCATTCATCCTCATATCCATCCGGATTCGGCTGGTCGAAGTTTTCCAAAAAATCAAGCTTCCATTTTATTTGAACCGGCGCAGTATCTACCGGATCACCGATGGTTGTTGTTGAAGCTGGAGTAATTCTGCACTTGATATACTTGTTACTGTCATCTGTTGTAGCCGTATAACTGCTCCCTGCAGCACCGCTGATTTGTGTGTAGGTACCGTCAGCCGTATCCGCCCGATACCATGCAAAAGTTGTATTCCCTTCCGGCACATTGGTTCCATCCTGATATTGATAGCTAACGTTCAGCGGTTCATACAATGCTCCCTTTCCGACAATTTTAGCATTTAGTGCAGTCGGCTTGGTTCCAAGGTCAACTAATTTAATGGAATCAAAACGGATATTTTTACCGTTGGTATGATTTACAATTTTTACTGTTGCAGAAGATTCACTGGTCAATGTATAATTTCCAAGGTCTACCCACCCTTGTGTAGTCTGTAAATTGATTGGAGTTGATGTCATATTACCTGCACTGTCTGTTACTTCTATTGTTGCAGCCGCATCATTTCCAGAATGCGCCAAAGGGCTATAGAAATAAATTTTATAAATAGATGTTGTTGGTACATCGATTGATAACTGCATCCAGCAGTTCAATAGATTCCCATAATAATAACCGGATGTCGTCAATGCTCCTGTCTGTGATACATTGAATGTCTGGCTTCCGCTATAGGTATACATCCCGTCAGACGATACAGCTGTTGCCGTACAAATCACTTCATCCCCTACCGCGGCATTGACCGGAAAACCAAAACTTGTACAAAGTAATAAAACCATTAAAAAAAATGCCACAAACTTCCTTCTCATAACTTCCTCCTTTGTTATCGTCAAAATGAATTACTTTTTTTGGTAATAATTATTGTTATTGGTTGCAACCATTATTAATTTTAACTTAATTTTCAAAAATGTCAATTATTATTTTGTGCAAATAGTATAATTATGTAAAACAATACATTTTTAAAATACGGCATTTTTTAGTGGTTCCCTTTCCGTGCGGTGTCTAAAGTCTATACGTTTAACAAATATTCATTATTAATTAAATATTATGCAGGAATTATATTTTATAAATAATTGATGGAATAACACATTTCGTGTAAAATAACCCAGAAAAGGAGGATGAGGAAATGGAGAAAAAACAATTTATTTCAGAGGTAAGTTCAAAAGTAAAATTGGTACGCACCGAATACGGTTATAGCCAGGAAAAAATGGCGCTGATTCTGGGGATATCAAAGAAAACCTTGGTTGAAATAGAAAAAGGGCGAACGCGGTTGACCTGGCCGGGAGCCGTAACTGTATGCACTCTTTTCGGAAGGAGCAGCATCCTATTTTCCGCATTTGGCGGTAAACCCATAGAACTCATTCTTACATTGGCATTTGAAGACGATGAACCGAAATATGATAAAAAAATAAATTCAAAGCTTTACTGGAAAACGGTTTCATGCGGAGATGGCTTTCGAATACAAAAAAATATGATATCCCATTTATATCGGATTATGACGGAAAATGAAAGGAGAGTCTTCTCTTCTTTTGATATCGAACATATCAAAGAAAAATTGATACAACTGCAAAATGAAACAGGAAGCGATCGGCAATATTTAGAATAAAAAAGAGTGCGAACATGTTCGCACTCTTTTCATTCACTAAAAATTATTCATTAATAGAAGAAACGACACCGGATCCAACTGTTCTGCCGCCTTCACGAATAGCGAAACGCAGACCTTCTTCGATAGCGATCGGTGTGATCAACTCAACTTCCATGGTGATGTTATCGCCAGGCATGCACATTTCAGTGCCTTCCGGCAGTTTGATAACGCCGGTAACGTCGGTTGTTCTGAAATAGAACTGAGGACGATAGTTGTTGAAGAACGGAGTATGACGTCCACCTTCATCTTTGGTCAGAACGTAAACTTCACCTTTGAACTTGGTGTGAGGATGAATGGTTCCCGGAGCAGCCAAAACCTGACCTCTCTGGATTTCATTTCTCTGAACACCACGAAGCAGAGCACCAATGTTGTCACCAGCTTCAGCTTCATCCAGAAGTTTTCTGAACATTTCGATACCGGTAATAACAACTTTTCTTGCTTCATCAGCCAGACCAACGATTTCAACTTCGTCAGAAACTTTCAGCTGGCCTCTTTCAACTCTACCAGTTGCAACAGTACCGCGGCCTGTGATTGAAAAAATATCCTCGATCGGCATCAGGAACGGCTGATCAACTTTTCTTTCCGGATTCGGAATGTAATCATCAACAGCATCCATCAAATCGATGATCGGTTTATAAACCGGATCGCTCGGGTCTGTAGAAGTAGATTCCAGAGCCTGCAGAGCAGAACCTGTGATAATCGGGATATCATCTCCCGGGAATTCATATTCAGTCAGAAGTTCTCTTACTTCCATTTCAACGAGTTCCAGAAGTTCCGGGTCGTCAACCTGGTCAGCCTTGTTCAGGAAAACAACGATGTAAGGAACGCCGACCTGACGGGACAGCAGGATGTGTTCTCTGGTCTGCGGCATAGGACCGTCAGCAGCAGAAACAACCAGGATAGCACCGTCCATCTGAGCAGCACCAGTGATCATGTTTTTAACATAGTCAGCATGCCCAGGGCAGTCAACGTGAGCATAGTGTCTCTTATCGGTTTCATATTCAACGTGAGCAGTTGAAATGGTGATACCTCTTTCTCTTTCTTCCGGAGCTTTATCGATCATGTCGTATGCTTCGTACTGTGCCTGACCTTTCATAGCAAGAACTTTCGTAATTGCAGCGGTCAAAGAAGTTTTACCATGGTCAACGTGGCCGATTGTACCAATGTTGACGTGCGGCTTATTTCTTTCAAATTTCTCTTTCGCCATTTTTAAATCCTCCCTTTGTTTATCAACTTTTTTAATATTTTAATATTATTTGATTCAAATTGCAAGCACTTTTGCAAAATTATTCCGATTTGTTGCGGGATGCAACGATTTTTTCCATGATATTCTTCGGAACTTCACTATAATGGCTCGGATACATGGAATACTGACCGCGTCCCTGTGTACGGGACCGCAGTTCAGTTGCATAACCGAACATTTCAGAAAGCGGTACTTTAGCAGAGATTGCCTGCGCACCCTGACGGGCTTCCATACCCTGGATTTGTCCGCGGCGGGAGTTCAGGTCACCCATAACGTCGCCCATGTACTCTTCCGGAACGATGACATCAACCTGCATGATCGGTTCCAATAAAGCAGGGTCGCCTTTACGGCAGCCGTCTTTGAACGCCATAGAACCGGCGATCTTAAATGCCATTTCAGAGGAGTCAACTTCATGGTAAGAACCGTCAACCAGCGTTACCTTGACGTCAACAACATTGTAGCCTGCCAATACACCGGACTGCATAGCGCCCTGGATACCGGCATCGACTGCAGGAATATATTCTTTCGGTATAGCACCGCCGACGATTTTGTTAACAAATTCGTACCCTTTACCGGGTTCCTGCGGTTCCATTTCAATCACAACGTGACCATATTGACCTTTACCACCGCTCTGTCTTGCGTATTTATGATCAACACGGACAGGCTTTCTGATCGTTTCCTTATAAGAAACCTGCGGTTTACCAACATTTGCTTCCACTTTAAATTCGCGCAGCAGTCTGTCAACGATAATTTCAAGATGAAGCTCGCCCATACCGGCAATAATGGTTTGCCCGGTTTCCTCATCGGTATTGGTACGGAAGGTTGGATCTTCTTCCGCTAATTTTGCAAGCGCAATACCCATTTTTTCCTGTCCGGCCTTTGTTTTTGGTTCAATTGCAACACGGATAACCGGATCCGGAAATTCCATGGATTCCAAAACGATCGGATGTTTTTCATCACAGAGAGTATCCCCTGTGGAGGTGTTCTTCAGTCCGACCGCAGCTGCGATATCACCCGAATAAACGGTGTCGATATCCTGACGGTGATTGGCATGCATCTGCAGAATACGTCCGATTCTTTCACGAGTATCCTTAGAAGAGTTGTAAACGGCTGAACCTGCGTTGAGTGTTCCGGAATAAACGCGGAAGAAACACAGTTTTCCGACAAACGGGTCAGCCATAATCTTAAATGCCAGTGCAGAGAACGGCGCTGTATCGTCAGCATGCCGTTCGGCCTCATCCTCAGTACCCGGAACAACGCCCTTAATTGCTGGTACATCCAATGGTGACGGCATATAGTCCACAACTGCGTCCAATAACTTCTGAACCCCTTTATTCTTATAGGATGTTCCGCAAGTTACCGGTACGATTTCCAAATGGATAGTAGCCGCACGGATTGCCTTTTTGATATCGTTAATATCAATTTCTTCCCCTTCCAGGTACTGCATCATGATATTTTCATCAAAATCAGCAATCGCTTCAATCAATGCACTGTGATATTCTTTTGCCTTTTCCAGCATGTCCTCAGGAATCTCTTCCTCACGGATATCCTGTCCTAAATCGTCATAGTAAACATAAGCTTTCATTTCCACCAGGTCGACGATACCCTTAAAGGTTTCTTCCGACCCAATTGGGAGCTGAATCGGAACCGCATTTGCATTCAAACGGTCTTTCATCATCTGGACAACATTGTAGAAGTCCGCGCCCATGATATCCATTTTATTGACATACGCCATACGGGGTACGCCATATTTATCAGCCTGGCGCCAAACGGTTTCAGACTGCGGCTCAACTCCGCCCTTTGCGCAAAGCACGGTAACAGAACCATCAAGAACCTTTAGAGAACGTTCAACTTCAACAGTGAAGTCAACGTGTCCTGGTGTGTCTATGATGTTGATACGGCATCCATTCCAATGCGAGGTGGTAGCAGCAGAAGTAATGGTGATACCGCGCTCCTGTTCCTGTTCCATCCAGTCCATGGTGGCAGCCCCTTCATGAGTCTCGCCTATTTTATGAACACGGCCGGTATAAAACAGGATTCTTTCGGTAGTAGTAGTTTTCCCCGCATCGATATGGGCCATAATTCCAATATTTCTTGTATTTTCAAGTGAATATTCTCTTGGCAAATGAAACGCCTCCTTTCTCACGTATTAAAACTTTTAACAATAGCCTAACCAGATAATGGCCGGACCATTCAAAAGTTTCCAGATTACCATCTGTAATGAGCAAACGCTTTGTTTGCTTCTGCCATTCTGTGCGTTTCGTCTTTTTTCTTAACTGCTCCGCCGGTATTGTTGATTGCATCAAGCAATTCATTGGCGAGGCGTTCAGCCATGGTTCTTTCCCCACGGCTTCTGGAATAAGCGGTCAGCCATCTCAGTCCTAATGTCTGGCGTCTTTCCGGACGCACTTCCATCGGAACCTGGTAGGTGGCACCACCGACCCTGCGGGCCTTTACTTCCAGCACAGGCATGATATTATCCAGTGCTTCATTAAAAGCTTCCAGAGCGTCTTTGCCCGTTTTTTCCTTTAAGATGTCAAATGCATCATAAACGATTCTCTGCGCGACACCCTTTTTCCCATCCAGCATAATGTTGTTGATGAGCTTGGTGACAACGACCGAATTATACATCGGATCGGGCAAAACATATCTTTTAGGTACATGTCCTCTTCTTGGCACTTTGCTTCCCTCCTTTAATAATATTAAATTCACAGGTACTCAACAGGAGGCCTAAGACTCCTGCCGTCAGTGCTAGTACAATACATAATAACAGAACAACCGGCATCGCCGGAAAATCAACTATATATAATTCGTACTTGCACTTAAAACAGTTCTGCCGCTTTGGCAGAAAAACGGTACAGGTACGAAGGATTAATCTTTACCCTTTTTCGGCCTTTTAGCACCGTATTTGGATCTGGCCTGGTTACGGTTGGCAACACCTGAAGTATCAAGCGTACCACGGATAATGTGGTATCTGACACCAGGAAGGTCCTTAACCCTGCCGCCGCGGATCATAACAACGCTATGTTCCTGCAGGTTATGTCCGATCCCCGGGATGTAGGAACTGACTTCAACACCGTTTGTAAGACGTACCCTGGCAACTTTACGAAGCGCAGAATTCGGCTTTTTCGGAGTCATCGTTCTGACAGTCGTACAAACGCCTCTCTTTTGCGGAGATTTCTGGTCAATCGGTTCCTTTTTCAGGATATTAAATCCGCGCAGGAGTGCAGGCGCAGTAGACTTTTTCTGAACGGTCTGTCTGCCCTTTCTGACTAACTGGTTAAAGGTTGGCAATCAATTCACCTCCAAAAATAGATTGATAACGCATCTGCAAAATTTTTGCATTTGTGCGTTTATGATATGTTAGGGGATAAAACCCGAAACAACGCAAAAAGCTACCCGGACGCATTTTTATAACCTTGCTAAGATGTGACCAAGGGGTCAGACCCTCCCCCTCCTCACGAGAAGGCGGGTTCCGCTTCACATAGCCGGGCGGCGGGCATATATCCCCTCCGCTTCGCAAGGTTGACGCGTACCCGTTAGGGTGAACGCCATTTACGA
>ERZ773194.4308-NODE-4308-length-11321-cov-4.975211_pt1 | contig 11321 bp, 14 predicted proteins | sample MGYA00511240_ERZ773194 | MGnify/ENA primary metagenome ERZ773194 (study PRJEB29015, sample SAMEA2737774) | human gut metagenome | biome: human gut; feature: human-associated habitat; material: faeces | place: China | collected 2012 ... | reverse complement strand
GGTTTAGGGTTTTCGTAAAAGATAGAAGATATATAGGTGGTTGGACTGTACGGCGAAAATATTTTGAAACATTAGCGGAAGGTGCAAAGTGGGTTAAATCTTTAAAAAACAGATTTGATAACAATTATACCGTCAGAGTTAACGTAAACGGAAAAGAATTAGAATATCGTTGCGAATTACAGGAGTTTAAAAAATGAGCGTCATAAAAACCTACCGACAATTATGGCATGAACAAGTTGAAGCCGGCAAAGTCCGGCTTTTCGACTTAGACAATTATCAATTAGCAAAACTTAAACGCCTTAAAGAGCCAAAACTCAAAGAGGTGCATAACAACCTTCGGAAAATCACGTTAAGCCGTATCCGTGGACTTGAAAAAGCGGGTCTTATTTCCGAAGATGAAGCGAATGGATTTAGACTTATGCCGACATATACACAAATTGAAACTAATGATAGAGTGGCCGAGAGCGTACATAAATATGCGGAATTTCTTTCAGCGCCTTGGCGTTCAACCGTTACGGGAAAAAGAGCGCATGAAGAATCAACGATTGAAGGATTAAACAAAGCGGGGTTCGATTTTGTCAACAAGGAAAACATAAGAGATTTTAGCGAATTTCAACGCGAAGCAACCGACTACGAGCGCGCCGAATGGTATAGCTTGTGGAACAAAGCCGACGAAAGCGGAAAACGACCTTTTGCAATAGAACGCTATTTCTATGAATTCCAATTGAACAAAGGTTCAATTACTTTAAAAGACATTCCGAAAAAATTTCACGGAGATTTTTTCGAAAAAGACGGCGTTTATACTTTGCGAAAGCCGAGACGATAGAGGTGTTTTTCTTTGGATTATGTTCACACAACAATTGAAAAATTCCCTTTTTTTCTTTTCGACATAACAGAACAGGAGAACCGGGGTTTTTCCCGAAAAAAGGAAAAATATAAAAAATTGATTTGCTCTTTCGATATCGAAACAACAACCTTAAAAGATATACAGCAAGCGTTTATGTATGTTTGGCAAATGGCTTTTTTATTTCCTGATAATGATGTTTGCTTTTACCTGCATGGCCGTACGTGGGGCGAATTTCAAGTGTTTCTTTCAAAACTCCGTGAAAAACTCAATAAAAAAGAACAAACTTTAATTATTTTTGTTCATAATCTATCATTTGAATTTCAATTTTTAAAGGGCGTTTTTCAATTTTCTCGCGGCGATATTTTTGCGCTAAAATCCCGAAAAGTCGCGAAAGTAAATCTTTTTGATTGCTTTGAATTCCGTTGCAGTTATATCCATTCAAATATGTCTCTTGATGTTTATTTAAAAAAATTCAACGTTTCACACCGAAAAAAGAGCGGGGAAAAATTCGATTATAACAAAATCCGCACCCCGTCAACCCCTCTCCCGGACGACGAGCTCGGCTATATATACAACGACGTTATAGGGCTATGTGAAGCTATCTACACGGAAATGAAGAACGACGGGGACACGCTTTATACATTCCCGTTAACTTCAACCGGATACGTTCGTCGTGATATAAAAAAAGCCCTCAAAAATGAAAAAAACTTTAAAGCATTAACCGACAACATGCCCGATTATAATTTGTATAAATTCTTACGCCGCGCTTTTCGCGGTGGAAACACCCACGCTAACCGCTTTTTAGTGGGTGACATTTTGGAAAACGTTTACAGCTACGACAGAAAATCAAGTTATCCCGAAGTGCAAATCAACCGATTATTTCCAATGGGAAAATGGCGGAAAACCCATGTTCATAGTTTAGATGATTTAGGGTGTTTTAAAAAAGACGGCTACGCCACCGTTTTCGAAATTACTTTTTTTGATTTAAAATTGAAAGATTATTTCTGCCCGGTTCCATATCTCACTTTTGATAAAGGTGAAAACATCGAACACGCCGCAAAAGATAACGGGCGCGTTTTAAGCGCTGACCGTGTAACATACGTTTTGACCGACGTGGATTTCAAAATTGTAAAAGATATGTATAAATGGAAAAAAGTAGAATTCGGAATTTGTTATTTTTCGAAATATGGGGAATTACCCCCGAACATGAAAAAAGAAATTATAAAATATTTCAAATTCAAAACAGAGTTAGACGGAGTGAAAGGAATGGAAATTTTTTACAGCAAAAGTAAGAATAAGTTAAACAGTTTATATGGACTCTGCGCCCAAAAACCCCTCAATCAAAATGTTCTTTTTAATGAAGATTTGAGCGAATTTTTTATTGAATATAAAACCCCCGAGGAGGAGCGGGAGGAAATCCGAAAATATAACGTGTACAACGCCCTTTCATACGCTTGGGGCGTATGGGTCACGGCTTGGGCGCGGTATGAACTTCAAAGAGGAATCGACAAAGCGGGGAACGATTTCGTATACGCAGATACCGACAGCGTTAAAAGCTTGCGTTCGTTAGATTTTACCGATTATAACAAGAAAAAAGAATATCTTGCAAAAATTAAAGGTTCAATCGCTTTCAATCCTGACGGAAAAGCGGAAATTTTAGGTTGTTACGAATTCGAGGGCAAAATCGACCGTTTCCGTACTTGGGGCGCGAAAAAGTACGTTTGTCAATTCGGCGACAAGCTTGTCGCTACTGTTGCGGGCGTTGTGAAAGATAAAGCAGCAAAAGAGCTTGAAAAGGCTGGAGGACTTGAGGCTTTTAAACTTGGTTTCGTTTTTACCGAAGCTGGCGGAAATACTTCGATTTACAATGATAACGTTGATATGGAAATAAATGTAAACGGAGAAAACATACATATAACAGACAATGTTGCAATCGTCCCAGATTTTTACACTCTCGGACTTGCCGAAGATTATAAACTGCTTTTGAAAGGAATTCAAAAAAATGGAAAATGATAAATATAGGTTTATAAAAAACGCTGTAGTTGCGTTAACAGCAAGAGACTATCGAAAGTCGCTTTACAAATCAACCAAAGCGGGAGCACCGCGACAAGTTGCGCGAATGTTTCCGAAAGACTATTTTACATTTCTTTGTAATGGGTGCAATAATATGACCACCCCCGAACAGGGCGAGTATATCGCGCGTAAAATTTTAAAAGATTTTATAAAAGGTGCACAAAATGAAATTATATCAAGAAAACGGCTATGTTAATCCCGAAATACTATTTCATCCCCTTTATCCTTTTGTGCTCGGCTGGGGTGCTCGAGGAATAGGAAAAACGGTGACTATAAACGGCGCTTGTATTGAACGTCGACAGAACGATGTCAACGAAGATTTTCTTTATTTGCGCCGAAAAAAAGAACACGCCGACATATGTATGAAACCAGAGTTAACACCTTTCAAAAAAGTAAATAAAACCTTTTCTTATAGTTTAACTACCGCAAAAATTGATAAAAACATCGGCGGCGTTTACGAGGGTGTCGAAAGCGACGGAAAAATCACACCGCAAGGCGCGCCCCTTGGGTTTATTTCATCACTTGCGGGAATCGGAAACGTGCGCGGAATGGATTTTGACGAGGTGCGAACCGTTTTTTATGATGAATATACAGGCGAAAAAACCGACAGAGCGATAAAAGATGAAGATGAGCTTATCTTAAACACATACGAGACTATCAATAGAAATAGAGAAATAGACCCCGAAAACCCGCTCTCGCCTTTGCGTTTGATTGCGATGTCAAACTCTAATGAGTTTGTAAACCCGCTTTTTAAAGCTTTCGATATAATTGACATTGCAGAAAAAATGGTGAAAGAGAAAAAAACGCTTGTGACCTTGCCGCAAAGGGGTATCATGATTATCAATTTTTTGAATTCGCCTATTTCTCTTTTAAAGCAAAAAACAGCGCTTTACCGAGCAACAAATAACCAAAAATTTAAAAACATGGCTCTCGAGAACGATTTCAATCTTGATGAAAACGTGATTATTAAACCTCGAAATATCGCGCACGCCGCACCGATTGCGACGTTTTCAAACGGTTTCACAATTTACGATGTTAAAAACGGTGTGCTTTATATCGATTCCCGGCCGAGCGGGTCACCGCCTCTTTTTTCCGGTGACCGTCAAGGCGTGGTGCAATTTATGAGGAATTTCCCGCGACTTTATCAGAGAATTTTAAAAGGTGCTTGCGAATTCCAAAATTATACCGTTTACGATTATGTTAAAAAAACCCTACTTTAATAGCAGGGTTTTTCTTTTAAAGATTATACATGATAGAATGTTTAAAATACCAGTTTTCACCAATTTTAAAAGCGTCGATAAAAACGTGCCCACCTGCAGCAAGAGTTACACCTTTATTTGTTGAACCCGCTGTGAACCCCTCAAAAGAGAGCGTTATAGAAGACGCGGTCAACCCGTTAGTGACCAAAGCCCGCGCGATAACCCCGTCACTTGGCGCGCTTATTTCGGGGGTATCCGTGGCGGTGATGTCGGAGGTGGCTATGAGCGTTTTACCCGAAAGCAGATACAGCGTTGAGCCTGTGAAAGTCCCGTTTACATCTTCCGTATAAAGTGTTGCAATTTTTTCATCTTGCAAGGTCTGATGTGTCACAACTTGCCCTACACGTCTATCGGTTGCCGCTTCAGCGGCTATTGCGCGGTTTTTTTCGGTAGTTATGTCCGCAGAATTCTCGGCGATTTCACCGGCGTTCTTATCTATCTGCTCTTGAAGAGCTTCATCTGCTATGTCAGTTTGCCGCTTATTTTCGGCGATTTGATTTGTCAGTCGCAAATTAACATCCGAAATTGTTTGCGAAAGTGACTTTTCACGATTCATAGCCCTTTGTGTTTCGTTAGTTATCGCGGCACTCAGTTCGTTCTCTTTCGCCGTCGCGCGGTCTGTTTCGGCTTGAATTTTTTCATTTATTTCGCTTGCGGCTTTGTCAGCATCTTTTGCGACGCTGATAAGCCAGTCGGCGTTGAGTTCATGAAAATTTGTATACGGCATATTGTCAAAAATTGCCATTGTAAAAACTCCTCTCAATATACTAAAATGCAAAAATGATTTTTAAAATCGTCAACGATGAATTTGGTAACATCTGTTAGACGTAGTTCCAACTCCTCATTAATCATTTTTTGGTTTGAAGTGACCCCGATATTCCCGTGTGTGTGATTCACATGGTAAAATTCGCGCGTTTCCGTTCCGCTTTTGTTTATTTTATTTTCGCTTGTGGCGTTTGAAGTGCTTGAGCTGCTCCCGGTAGTGCTGTCCTCGGCGTGTGTATCGGTTCGATTATTTGAACGGTCGTTTTTCCGGTTATTTACAAAGCTTTCGGAATTATATCCGGCTACGCTTTCGGTATCGCTCTCGCTTTCGGTAGATGTTCGGTCACCCTCTTTAAACTTGGTTGAATCGCTCGCGGTTACGGTTGTATCACCCTTGCGGGTGTCGGTGGTGTCCTCTCCGGTGGTCACGGTTGTGGTGTCGGTGATGTCTTCATAACGGTCGGTGTTTTCTATCGGTGAATATTCAGCGGTTAAAGCTTTATAAACCCTAAGCCATGCGGGCCCGCGCGCCGTTGACCATATCGAGAGAGCCGTTTTAAAAACATCAGGTTTGGGGTATAGAATTTCGAGTTCGCAAGTTTCAAAAAGTAAAGAATTTACAATGTTTTCTTGCGACATTTCGGGAGGGAGATTGCTTTTAAACCCCTCGAAGATAGACGGGTCATATCTGTACATTGACAGCGCCGACATCATTACCATCATTTTCACTCCTTTCAAAGCTCGGTTTAACCGAGAGATTTAGCCCGAACAATCGGTTAGCTTGTGCTAACCCTCTGTTTATTTCGTCAAGCCACAATTTAAATTTTACATTTGTTTCCACGTTATTCGCGGCGACTTCATCGGAAATAAGGCGCTCTTTTTTCTCGGTGTTTGCGTTTGGCACGCCGATGTCGTTGAAAAACATAACTTTGATTTTACGCATAGTTTCAAGAATATCGTTAGCGATATACGTGTTATGAATATCTCTATTAAATAAAGTCATATTCAAATCGCCGGTGTTTTGGTTGAATAATTTTTTATCGACAACAACGGCGGGGTTGCCGTTCATAACTTCATCAAAAGCTTTTTTAAAACTCTCGGCATTCGCTTTTCCGTCAGCGGCGAAAACGTAAGCGAGGCGGGAGTTCATCAAATTATACCCGAGCGACCCCACCGCCATAGCGAGCATATCAGCATAATGCACAATCAAATCCCAAATTCCACCGTAATCGGGAGACATCTTGACGAGTGCGCAATCTTTACCGATTTTTAAATCAAAATATTGCTTTTTCATTTGAGAGTTTGAAACGGTTGCAAGATTAGGACGATAAAAAATATCAAACCCCGTCAATCCGCATTGTTGCGGTATCACTCCATATTCGGCGGTATCGAAAATCACCAAAAAACCCCAAAGAAAAAGCGTATATTTTACGTAATCGATATCCCATTCTTCAGGAATATCGAAATCAAAAAGTGCCATAAACTCTTGTAAAAGATAACGTTGAAAAAATCGCGCTTGATATGTGTCTGTCACATGGGTGGTTGACGGATGTTTTTGCGCGTTATATTGCATGATATAATCATAGGAAACGGGAATTTGCGTGTTATTCATAATAAAAACCTCTTTCCATGGTGTTCTCAATTTCGGTTTTCTCGTCCCCTCGGGCGGTGGTGTTTAAATTTACACGTTCATATTTGATATAACCGCCACTTGAAGCGGTATATTGCCCGCAAAACGGTCGTCCTTGCAGTGCATTATCATTATCACGAACAAGTGCGAATTCTTCAACAACAATCACTTTGTGACCTAAGGAGAGAGCACTACCCGCCGACCCTCTTACACCTCTTTGAGGAATTCCTGAAAAAGCGGAAGAAACAAGCGAAGCCCCCGCGCCTATTCCGGCAGCAACAGCGGTTGCGGGATTTGTGGCGGCCGCGGCGGCGGCAAATCCTCCGACACCTCCGGCAAGTCCTGAAGCTATGCCGCTCACATTTACAGAATTTGAAAAATTAGGCATATCACAGAAAAGCGAAGCATTCGCCGCTCCGGCGATTGTTCCACCAACAAAAAAATAAAAAATCGCGTCACCAGTAGTTGTTGAAATATCCGCTTCAATTTTCAAATTCCCACCCATTTCGGCGGTTAACTTCAAATCAACGTCACCGAATAAGGGCGAATAAATCTTTAAAGTTCGATAATTCGAATCGTTTAAAAAACTCCCATAATCCGAAGTTTGAGGATGTTCGGCTATAATTCCAGCCCATTCCGCAATTGTGGAATGCACACAATTTGGAAATAGCTCGTAACATCCCTCACCGCTTATGTTAAAAATATTCCCAGTTCCGCCGACAGTAATGGTACCGGGGGCGGCGCTGGCGTTAAGCCATGAGGGTGCAACCTTTGCGGCGTATGTCTTTAAAACCCCCGCTTGTTTATCAAAAGCGCCACCCGCCCATGATGTTATGTTTCGCCCGATTTCTTGAAAACTTGCATAAGTCAAAAGATAGTAATGAATTGAACTTGTGTTTAAAATCACAACCGGATACATCAAAGATATATCAATAGGCGGCGGATTAGGCGACGATATACTTAAATTTAAAACTTTCCGGCTTATTTCATCAGTTTTTCGCACTACGCCGTCAGGCAAAAATAAATTTCTATTATTTGAAAGACGTGTCGCGAGGCCTGAAAAAACACCTATATCACTTTTAAAAGTCGCGAGTAAATCAGACGAAAGCGAAAAAGAAGCACGAGCATTTTCCCATGTTAAATCATCTATATAGTAATATCTGCCAAAATCGGGTATAAAACAATAATTATATTTGTTCCAAGCGGCTTGATATGAGATGTGGACTTGTAAAACGGGGCTGACTATACTTGTATCATTCTTTAAAACACATTCAATAATTTGCCCGTCTCCGCTCGGTCGGAGCGTGCTATTTTTCCGTTTTTTAAAGCCGCTATAAAAATGTACCTCCATTTTTTCACCTCCAAAAGCGAAAACCCGAGCGGGAGGAAGGACAGAACCCGCCCGGGTCGGGCATAAGCTTATTTAATCAAGAAGCAGAAGAACGGCTTTTTCTGTATAATCATTCCAAAAACGGAGCGTGAAATGATACCAAAAAGTCGTATAGCCGCCCGAAGCTTCAAAGGGTGACGGCTGACTCCATTCGTTAACCTCAGTAAAACCGAGCGCTTCATCATCAAATATAATTCCGAAAATATTTTCAACTTTCGCAGCGCTCTCCTGCGTTTTAATAAGTCCGTCTGCGCCGAGATATGACGCTTTAACATTGATTGTCTGGCGGTCATCAATCGACTGCCAAAAATTAACTCTTTCAAAGTCTGCATATTTAAGATAATTATCATGAAATGCATTCGCGAGAACCATAGAATCGTACTGTAACATCTTGGCCGTTGAAAGATAAAGGCGCTGAAAAGCCGCCGGGGTGTGACGATTGATGTTTTTGTTGTTAACTATTGTCTGAAATTTTTGAGTCCGTTCTGTCATAAGTTCGGAAATTTCACCGATACGGGCGTAAACCCAAGCCATGAAAGCCGGGAAATTCTCGGGCTCATAAACAGTTACGTTTGTGAGAGCCTTACCGGTCGCGGCGTTATATTCAGTTAAAAGATGTACTACTCTATCTTCATTGTTTTCGGCGGCAATTCCGCCAATGAAATTAGCAAGAGTTGCGCGTGCGAGATTCTCCCGGTCTTGTTCAATTTTGTCTTGTGTATTTCGAACAACCATTGAAATAAATCGCTGGAATTCGTCAGGGCTTCTAAAAGCGCAATCAAGCTGGTCTTTATAAAGTGTATAATCTCGCGAAAAAACATTCGCGCCATAAAAATTGGTTTGAAGAATTTCGGGTTTATTTACAGAAAACATTGAAGGTGCAACAACAGCGCCGTCAACAAGGTTGAAACGTGCATCTTCTTTTGCGGGTTTGTCAACTATGTTGAGCTTTCGTACGATGTTTCCGTACTGCTGGTTTGACACCTTTAAACCCTTAAATTTTGCAGTATACGGACGTTCTGAAAAAATCGTCCATGAAAGCACCTGCGAAATTGCAGTTGCAAGGGGGTCGTACCCCGTTTTTAGTGCGGTCGTTGCGAGACTCACAAACTCGTTAGTATTAGTCGGAGTAAGTTCGGTTTGTCCTGTGGCCTGTGAAGTGATTGCGTTAAGAAGTGTAGCCACCTGATTGAAAGAAAGCTCGTTAATCGCCATTTTTTACATCTCCTTTATTTTCAAAAGTAGGATTGATTATTGATTTAAGAATGTCGTTTACACTTTCCCGCTCGGGGGGTGCACCATTCGAATTAAGTATGTTTGTTGCTTGCATTGTTTTTTTCAAATCCGCAATTTCTTTTGAAAGCGTTGAAAGCGAATCTTTAAAAACTTCCTCGGGTTTGGGTTCGTTAGGGTTGGTCTCGTCGGGTTCGTTGGTTTCGTTGGGTTTGGTGGGTGCGGTTTCACCATTAAAACTCATGATTTTTTTGATTTCGTCGGCTGTGAAACCCGATTTTGACAAATTGAGAACATCTTCAATTGTCATTTTCTTCGTCTCCTTCTTCGTTTTCTTTAAGTTCTGGCAGTCCATAAGTTGACATCATGAGCGAGACAACCGCCGCTGTTAATGCCACAGACGCGCAACCCCACCATGATATATCTGTTATAGCGATATGCGCGGGAATCATACTCACGAAAGTTTGAAAAAACGTTTTGATTGCGCGAATTCCCGCCGCTTTTAACCATTTTTTAATATTTTTCATGTTCTTCAAGCTCCTTAATTCGCAAATCTAAAAGCGGAATTTTTTCAGCAAAATTGTTATGTCTCTCAACTTTTTTTTCGAGCTGTTTAAGCCTAAAATTTGTTAATTTTGCGGAAGCAATAACGCCGCCGAGAGAACCGAGAAATGTTCCAAAAAGCGAAATAAGCGAAATAACGATTGTTTCGTGCATTTTAAAACCCCATTTCTATTGCTCTTTTCCAACAATTATACCCGAAAATTCCATCGGTAACAAGGCCGTTGTTTTTCTGCCATTGAATTATACCCGCTCGGGTCGCTGTTCCGGCGATGCCGTCGGGTGTTACACCGACGGCGTTTTGAACAAGCTTTGTCGCGTTCCCTTTTGATTTTGCTCTGATTTGGCAATATTTAAGAACCCAATCAAGAGTGTTATCATATTCCTTTGTTAAATTTTCAGTATCCCAACCGTCAGCGCACAGCGCCATTTTAAGATTTTTAATATCCGAAATTTTAAAACTCGGAATGTTTCCGAAAGTGTCAACGGCGGTTTGACCGTGACCGAGCCAGTAATTAACATCACGACGGACATCGAGATGTACAAAATTCTCATTTCTATAAAGACCTATTCCATTAAGCCATAAGGGCTGTGCCCAATGCGCTATATCTTTCGCGGAATAATAATTACAATAAACATCTGCGGCTTTTCCATAACGGTGATATGAGAATTTAGCACCGCCGATTTTCCGGTTGTAACTCTCAGAACGATAGCCCGACGAGATGATAAGCGGTGCGCCGATTTTATCGCGTAATTCTTGAAGTTTTAAAACTAAAACGGTGTCAATCGGCGTTCTGTCCGTGCCGTCGTGACAGGCAAATTCCTTTACTTGAAAATTTTTAGAAACGTATTTGCCACCGTCGTTTCTCGCTGAATAGTATTTTATGGACATGTTTTTTATTCAACTCCTATTAAAAGCGGAAAGACGGGTTAAGCCCCGGTCAAGAGCATGGGCGCGCTTTCGGCGTTGACCTTGCCCGCCGTCTTTCCACTTTTATTTTAAAATGTTTACTTATTTAAATGTGTGTTTTTTAAAAAATTTACAAAAAATTAAAGATTAAAAAGGTAAATCATCTTCATCGAATTCATCCTCATCGACTTCATCTTCATCATCTTCTTCATCTTCCGAAAGATTGACGGTGATTTTTGCCGTTTCGCCGTCTTTCAAAAGCTTTTCAAGAAGCTTGTCAAGCTGCTTTCGCGCAGACTTTGAACACGGGAAGGCCTGCGAGACATATTCCTCTTTGCTTTCGTTATAGTAAGAAGGATAATACATAAAATATCCTTTTTTCGTTTTGAAAATTTTAACGGAAACTCCGAAAAAATTATCAAATTTAAGTGTGGCGAGAGCCTTTAATTTTTCTCCTTTCTTTTTATTTTTCCAATTGATTTTAGCGGTTACTGTCATTTTTATCCGCTCCTTTCTACCATGATATTCCCGTCATGGTGCGGGATAATTATTTCTTTTCTAAAAGTAAAAGTATAATCATTAAATACAAAACTAAAACACCTATCATTACACTTTCCGCTCCTCTATAAATTTCACAACTTCCGGAGAAAAAT
>ERZ773194.4304-NODE-4304-length-11332-cov-22.474062_pt1 | contig 11332 bp, 9 predicted proteins | sample MGYA00511240_ERZ773194 | MGnify/ENA primary metagenome ERZ773194 (study PRJEB29015, sample SAMEA2737774) | human gut metagenome | biome: human gut; feature: human-associated habitat; material: faeces | place: China | collected 2012 ... | reverse complement strand
CGGTCACGGGTATGAAGCACCGGGAGATCGCGGCGCTGCTGGAGCTGCCGCTTCCTACCGTCCTGTCGAAATATCACAGAGCATTGAAGAAGATGCGAAGCTGTCTGGAAGGAGATGACGCCCGATGACCAATGAAAAGATGGAGCAGCGTCTGGCTTCAGCGGTGGAAAAGACCGCGCCAAACGACGTGAACGGCGTTCTCTCCCGCTGTGATGAGCGGAAAGGAACGGTGATCCCCATGACGACGAAGAAAACGACAAAGAAACGGTGGACGACGCTGGCGGCGGCCTGCCTTGCGCTGGTGCTGCTGGGCGGCGGAGGGATATTCTATCAGCAGGCACACGCGGTGGCGTCCGTGGTGTCGCTGGACGTAAACCCCAGCATCGAGCTGAAGGTCAGCAGGAGCGAAAAGGTGCTGGTCTGCACACCGCTCAACGAGGATGCGAAGGCCATCCTTGCGGATATGGGCGACGGTGCAGACCTGAAGGGTGCGAAGCTGGACGTGGCGGTAAACGCCATTGTGGGCAGCCTGGTGCGGAACGGCTATCTGAACAGCATTTCCTCCGCCATCATGATCTCGGTGGAGGACAAGGACACGGCGCGGGCGGAAAAGCTCCAGCGGGAGCTGACGAGCACCGTGGACGGCGTTTTGCAGACCAGCGAAGCAAAGGCATCCGTTCTGACGCAGACGCTTACGCAGGACGCGGGACTGGAGCAGCAGGCGCGGGAAAACAGCATTTCCACCGGTAAGGCAGCGCTGGTGAACCGCGTGCTTGCGCTGAACCCCGCTTTGAAATTTGACGCGCTGGCGAAGCTCTCGGTGGAGGAGCTGAAGGATCTGGCCGAAGCGGGTGCGCCCGCCATGCCCATCGGCACGGACAAGGCCATGGACATCGCCGCGGCAGCGTTCGGCAAGGCATCCACCGCGAAGATGGCGTACAGCGAAGTCGATCCTGAGCTGGACGAGTCCCCCGCCCACTATGAGGTGGAGATCAAGAGCCAGACCGGTGAGGAATTCGAGTACAAGGTCGATGCCTACACCGGCGCGATCCTGGAGAGCAAGCGCGAGGCGGCGGACGGGACGGAGGTACCTGTGGTGCAGCCCTCCAAGCCTGCGGCCTCCGGCGATATCGGCTACGCCAAGGCGAAGTCCGTTGCCCTGAACCATGCGGGCGTCAGCGAGAACAAGGCGTATGACATGGAGATCGAGCTGGACGACGAGGACGGCACGCTCGTCTACGAGGTCGAGTTCAAGTCCGGCAATATGGAATACAGCTACGAGATCAACGCCGCCACCGGCGCGATCCTCAAGCATGAGGCGGAGCTGGACGACTGACGCGGGGGCGGCCGTCACCGCGGTGTAAAAAAGCAGGACTGACACGCGAAAATGCGTGTCAGTCTTTTTTGCAGCCAGCTGTGCCGCAGGACAGCGCCGCTGGCGGGCGGCGCGTCATGAGCAAAAAACAAGCACCCGGCGGGTGCTTGTTTTTTTGCTTATATCTTGATCAGCTCGTAGTCGCGGGTGCCGATGCCGATCTTCTCGCCGTGCTCCAGACAGCTGCGCCAGTTGGTGTCCGGGTGGAGCCGCTGGAAGTGGTCGTGGCCGCAGGGGTCGCCGTCGGCGGCGGAGCCGCGTAGGGGCGTCTGGGCGTTCACCGCGTCCACGCAGGCCATGTCCAGCGCCACCGGATCGAAGGAGGCGAACATGCCCACGTTGGGCACGATGGCCATGTCGTTCTCGGAACGGCAGTCGCAGTTGGGGGACACGTCGATGACCAGGGAAATGTGGAAGCAGGGGCGGCCGTCCACCACTGCCTTGGTGTACTCGGCGATCTTGTAATTCAGGTTGGTGGTGCTCTCGTCCCAGTTGATCTGCACCGCGTCCTTGGGACAGACGGCGATGCAGCGGCCGCAGCCCACGCATTTGTCGTGGTCGATGTGCGCCTTGCCGTTTTCGATGATGGGCGCGCCGTGGGCGCAGATCCTGCGGCACTGGCCGCAGCCGATGCAGTATTTCTCCGCCACGTGGGGCTTGCCCGCGTTGTGCTGCTCCATCTTACCGGCACGGCTGCCGCAGCCCATGCCGATGTTCTTCAGGCAGCCGCCGAAGCCCGCCTCCTCGTGGCCCTTGAAGTGGGTCAGGGAGATGAACACATCCGCGTCCATAACGGCGCGGCCGATCTTGGCGTTCTTCACATACTCGCCGCCCGCCACGGGCACCTCCACCTCGTCGCTGCCCTTCAGACCGTCGGCAATGATGATCTGGCAGCCGGTGGTCATGGGGTTGAAGCCGTTGAGCATGGCGCTGTCCATGTGATCCAGCGCGTTCTTCCGCCCGCCCACATACAGGGTGTTGCAGTCCGTCAGGAACGGCTTGCCGCCCCGCTCCTTCACGAAGTCCGCCACCGTCCGCGCCCAGTTGGGGCGCAGGAAGGCCAGGTTGCCCGGCTCGCCGAAATGCAGCTTGATGGCCACGAACTTGTCCTGAAAATCAATGTCGCCCATGCCGGCGGTCTTCATGAGCCGCGTCAGCTTCTGCTGCAGATTTTCATGCATATCCGCCCGCAGGTCGGCAAAGTATACCTTGGAAGCCATAAAAAGTCCTCACTTTCACGGTTTTTGTGAGGTAAGTATACCACATCCGCGGAAAATGTGCTATACTGATTTTCACAGGAGGTGTGCCATGCGAATTCTGACCCATACCGTCACCGAGGCCGACAGCGGGCAGACCGTCCGGCAGCTGCTGGGACGCCTGTGGCACATCTCCGGCGGCTTCCTCAGCCGGCTGAAGTTCCGGGGCGCCATCACGGTCAACGGTGCACCCGTCACCGTGCGGTTCGTGCCCCGCCCCGGCGACCTGCTGGCCGCCGATGTGTCCGACCTGCCCGGCGAGAACCCCCACATCCAGCCGGTGGACTATCCGCTGGATATCCTGTACGAAGATAAGGATCTGCTGCTGATCAACAAGCCCGCCGGTATTGCCATGCACCCCGCCGCGCTGACGGAGGAGCCTGTCACCGTAGCCGGCGCTGTGGCGCACTATCTGCGCACCGACTGTTTCCACGCCGTCAACCGCCTTGACCGGGGCACCACCGGCGTTATGGCCGCCGCCAAGACCGGCTATATCCACGCCCTGTGCATGGCGCAGCTCCACACAGACGCCTTTCAGCGGGATTACCGCGCCGTGTGCGAGGGCGTGCCGGTGCCCGGCGAGGGCGACATCGACCTGCCGTTGGGACGGGCGGAGGGGTCGCTGCTGAAGCGCTGTCCCGATCCGCAGGGGCTGCCCGCCCACACCCATTACGAGGTGCTGGCCTCGGCCAACGGACGCGCCCTGCTGCGGCTGACTCCCACCACCGGGCGCACCCACCAGCTGCGGGTGCATCTGGCCGCCATCGGCCATCCCCTCACCGGCGACTGGCTCTACGGCACCGAGGATCGGGCGCTGATCGCCCGCCCGGCGCTGCACAGCTATCATCTGGTCATGCGCCACCCTCTTACCGGCTCAAGCATCGACGTTACCGCGCCCCTGCCGGAGGATATGCAGGCACTGCTGCGGTAATGTTCAAAAAAATGACATGACTTTTGCCCGCTCATGCGGTATACTGTTCATAATTTCTATCACAACAGGAGGACACTCCCCTTGAAAAAGATCTATGACGGGGTGCAGCGGTTCTGCGCCACCCATCCCCGGTTCGGCATCTCCAACCTGATGCGCGTGATCGTGGCGGGCAACGTGGCGGTGTATGTGCTGATGCTGCTGACCCAGTCCAACGATGTCAACGCGCTGAATTTCCTGACCTTCAACCTCCATGCACTGCTGCGGGGCGAGGTGTGGCGGCTGGTGACGTTCGTATTCGTTCCGGCCTATTCCTCTCCCTTCTCCCTGCTGATCAGTCTGTATTTCTACTACTGGATCGGCTCCACGCTGGAGCGGCAGTGGGGCACGGCCAAGTTCAACCTGTACTACATCAGCGGCATGCTGCTGACGGTGCTGGGTGCGGTTCTGGCCAGCCTGATCACCGGCAACTACTATCTGACCGTGGCGGGTACGAATTATGTAAACCTGTCCATGTTCTTCGCCTTCGCCGTCCTGTTCCCCAACGCGCAGGTGCTGCTGTTCTTCATCATCCCGGTGAAGATGAAGTGGCTGGCGTATCTGGACGGCGCGCTGTTCGCCTTTGACATCATCAGCGCCATTGGCCGGCATAGCTGGGGCGGCGTGGTGCTGCCCATCGTGGCGCTGCTGAACTTCGCCGTGTTCATCTGGCCGGAGGTACACTATCTCCGCCAGCGCACCCAGTATCAGGCCTCCCGCAAGACCGTGCAGTTCCGGCAGGCACAGCAGCAAGCCCGCCAGCAGGAGCAGCAGGGCTATCACCACAAGTGCGCCGTCTGCGGCAAGACCGACACCGACTATCCCGATATGCAGTTCCGGTATTGCAGCAAGTGCGCCGGGTACCACTGCTTCTGTCAGGATCACATCTTCAACCACGTACACTTCACAGAGGAATAACGTAAGAGCCAGAGAGCCGTCTCACCGAGACGGCTCCTTTTACATATTACATATTTTACATAAATCTTAAAGAATGCTGCATAACTGTAAGTTGACACCGGCGGTGTTTTTAGCTAAAATGTCCATGCAAACGTGCTGATCTGCCCAAAAATCCGGAAACGCAACCGCCGGTTGACAGATTTCCCAGCCCGGTTTATAGACCGCAACCGCCGGAAACCGTATGATAGCGCCATACAAAACACGCGGCAATACGCCGCAGACATGAAGGAGGAGCTGTCATGATCATTGCTGACAAGATCGTATCCCTGCGCAAGAGGGCAGGCTGGAGCCAGGAGGAGCTGGCGGAGAAGCTGGGCGTCACCCGCCAGTCCGTTTCCAAGTGGGAGGGCGCTCAGTCGGTGCCCGATATGGATAAGGTGGTGTCCATGAGCCGTCTGTTCGGCGTTACCACCGACTATCTGCTGAAGGACGAGCTGGAGGAGGATGCGCCCTGCGCCGCGGCGGAGGACAACGACCCGCCCCTGCGCCGCGTCACCATGGGGCAGGCATCCGCCTACCTCGCCCTGCGCAAGGCCGCCGCGCCGAAGGTCGCCGCGGCCACGGCGCTGTGCATCGTATCGCCGGTAACGCTGCTTCTGCTGTCCGCCCTCAGCGAGAGCGGCCGCTTCGGTATCTCCGGAAACGCCGCCGCAGGCATCGGCCTGTGCGTGCTGCTGGTGCTGGTGGCCGTGGCCGTGAGCCTCTTCCTGCGCACCGCCGCGCAGGTGCGGGAGTTCAAATTCCTGGAGGAGGAGCCGTTTGAGACGGAATACGGCGTAAACGGTATGGTGCGCCAACGGCAGCAGGAGTATAAGGACACCAACACCCGGCTCACCACCGTGGGCGTGGTGCTGTGCGTGCTGGCGGCGGTGCCGCTGTTCGCTGTCATGTGCATCGACGGCGCTGACCTGCTGTATGTGGGCGCGGTGTGCGCTCTGCTGGCGCTGGTGGCTGTCGGCTGTCTGGCACTGGTCACCACCGGGGTGTATCAGGGCGCTATGGAGCAGCTGCTGGAGGAGGGCGACTACACCCGTCCCCAGAAAAAGCACCACAAACTGCGCGGCACCGTCACCATGATCTACTGGCTGGCGGCCACAGCCGTGTTCCTGCTGTACACCTACGGTCCCAAAGGCAACGGCCAGCCCCGGTACAGCTGGATCATCTGGGCGGTGGCGGGCGTGCTGTATGCCGCCGTTATGGGCATCGTTCGCATCATCAGCCGCAGCCGCGGCTGAATCACGCCCCAACGGGGCATTGTTATAGAGATAGCGGAGAGAAAATAAGGAGGAACCCTCATGCTGGACATCCAACATCTGACCAAGACCTACGGCGAGAAGAAAGCCGTGGACGACCTGACGCTGCACATCGCCCCCGGCGAGATCTACGGCTTTATCGGACACAACGGCGCAGGCAAGACCACCACCCTGAAATCCGTGGTGGGCATCCTGCAATTCGATCAGGGCGAGATCACCATCGGCGGCAAGTCCATCAAGACCGACCCGCTGGCCTGCAAGCGGCTGCTGGCCTATATCCCCGACAACCCCGACCTGTACGACTACATGACGGGCATCAAGTACCTGCACTTCATCGCCGACGTGTTCGGCGTGGACGCCCAGACCCGGCGGGAGCGCATCCGCACCTATGCGGACACCTTCGAGCTGACCGGCGATCTGGCGCAGCCCATCGCCGCCTATTCCCACGGCATGAAGCAGAAGCTGGCCATCATCGCCGCGTGGCTCCACGACCCCCGGCTCATCGTTATGGATGAGCCCTTCGTGGGGCTTGACCCCAAGGCCGCCCACACCCTAAAGGGCATGATGCGGCAGGTGTGCGACAACGGCGGCGCTATCTTCTTCTCCACCCACGTGCTGGAGGTGGCGGAAAAGCTGTGCGACAAGGTGGCCATCATCAAGGGCGGCAGGCTCATCCGCTCCGGCACCATGGAGGAGGTCAAGGGCGACGACTCTCTGGAAGAGGTATTTCTGGAGCTGGAGGAGGATGCGTAATGGTCAATGTCCTCCTGAAAAAGCAGCTGTTTGAGATATTCCGCAGCTACTTCTACGACGCAAAAAAGAACAGACCCCGCTCCAGAGCCTCCACCATTCTGTTCTTCGTCCTGTACGCGGTGCTGATGATAGGCTTCGTCGGCGGCATGTTCGTGCTGCTGGCGTGGAGCATCTGCCAGCCGCTGGTGGCCTCCGGCATGGGGTGGCTGTATTTCACGCTGTTTGCCGGGCTTGCCATTCTGCTGGGCGTGTTCGGCAGCGTGTTCAACACCTTTTCCTCCCTTTATCAGGCCAAGGACAACGACCTGCTGCTGAGCATGCCCATCCCCATCCGGGCGATACTGGCATCCCGGCTGCTGGGCGTGTATCTCATGGGGCTGATGTTCTCCGGCGTGGTGCTGCTGCCCGCCGTGATCTTCTACTGGTGCACCGCCGACGCCTCCCCGTCCGCCATCGCGGGCGGCGTGATGCTGGTGCTGGCGGTGTCCCTGTTCGTGCTGGTGCTCTCCTGCGTACTGGGCTGGGTGGTGGCTAAGATCTCCGCCAAGCTCAAGCACAAGAACTTCCTGACGGTGTTCATCGCGCTGGTGTTCTTCGGCCTGTACTACGCGGTCTGCTTCCGGGCGTCCGACCTGCTGAATGAGCTGCTGGCCAACCTGACGGCGGTGGGCGACGCCGTCCGGGGCGCGGCCTATCCCCTGTATCTGCTGGGACGCATGGGCGAGGGCGACTGGCTGGCCATCGCGCTGGTCACAGCCGTGACGCTGGCGCTGTGCGCCCTGACATATCTGGTGCTCAGCCGCACGTTTATCGGCATCGCCACCGCCTCCGGCACCACCGCCAAGACGGAGTACCGGGAAAAGGCGGTCAAGGCCGCCGGTGCGTCCTCCGCCCTGCTGCGGAAGGAGTTCGGCCGCTTCACCTCCAGCCCCAACTATATGCTCAACTGCGCTCTGGGCACGGTGATGCTGCCCATTATGGGCGTTTTGCTGCTGGTGAAGGCCGGCGAGCTTCTGCCCGTGGTGCATGAGATCGCCGGCGGCGAAACGCCCGGCTTTCTGGCGGTGATGCTGTGCGCTGCCCTGTGTCTGATAGGCTCCATGAACGACACAGCCGCCTCCTCCGTGTCGCTGGAGGGCAAGAACCTGTGGCTGGCGCAGTCCCTGCCGGTGACGGCGTGGCAGCTGCTCCGCGCCAAACTGCTGGTGCAGCTGCTGGTGACGGGCATCCCCATGGCGGTCACCTCCGTGCTGGTGCTGCTGGCTATCCGTCCCGCTCTGCAGGAGGCCGTGCTGCTGGTGGTGCTGCCGCTGCTGTTCGTGTGGCTGTCGGCGGAGTTCGGCCTGCTGATGGATCTGAAGCGCCCCAATCTGGTCTGGACAAACGAGATCACGGTCATCAAGCAGCGTATCACGGTGCTGCTGGTGATGCTGGCCGGGTGGCTGTACGCCGCCGCCATCGCCGCGCTGTACTTCGTGGTCGGCGCCGATATGGGCGCGGCGTGGTACCTGCTGGCGTGGTCGGTGCTGACGGCGGCGCTGGCTGTCCTGCTGCGCCGGTGGCTGCGCCGCAGCGGAAGCCGACTGTTAGGCCGCCTGGCATAAGAAAACATACGCCGTAAAAGGCGCGTTTCGCCACCCTATAATTGTGGCGGATATGTTAATTTCATCCCCGTCCCGCAGAAGTGGGACGGGGATTTTTGCAGTTCCGGCGCATCTGCTTATAGACACTTTGGGCAAAATGTGGTAGGGTATCTTATTCAACAAAGTGCACAGAGGAGGCTTTTTCATGAACGAGGTCAAGTCCCCCAAGAAACCGCTTATTTACTACTATCTGGCGGCTATCCTGCTGGTGGTGCTGTTCAACATGCTGGCCATGCCGTGGCTGGCGGAGCACCAGATCCAAGAGGTGGATTACAACACCTTCGTCTCCATGACCGAGAAGAAGGAGATCGGCAAGGTGGAGATCCAGCAGCAGAGCAACCGCATCCTGTTCACCGACAAGGACGAAAAGACCATCTACAAGACGGCCATCGTACCCGACGACGGCATGGTGCAGCGCCTGCTGGACGCGGGCATCTCCACCACCGGCGAGGAGATCGAGCAGACCTCCCTGCTGACGGACATTCTGGGCTGGGTGCTGCCGCTGGTGCTCTTCATCGCCATCGGGCAGCTGGTTTCCCGCAGTCTGATGAAGAAGATGGGCGGCGGAAGCAACTCCCTGATGTTCAACATGGGTCGCTCCGACGCCAAGATCTACGTCAAATCTGCCGAGGGCATCAAGTTTGACGATGTGGCCGGTGAGGACGAGGCCAAGGAGAATCTGCAGGAGGTGGTCAACTACCTCCACGACCCCAGCAAGTACAAGGAGATCGGCGCCTCCATGCCCAAGGGCATCCTGCTGGTGGGCCCTCCGGGCACCGGCAAGACCATGCTGGCCAAGGCCGTGGCCGGCGAAGCCAACGTGCCCTTCTTCTCCATGTCCGGCTCGGAGTTCGTGGAGATGTTCGTGGGCATGGGCGCCTCCAAGGTGCGTGATCTGTTCAGCCAGGCCAAGGAGAAGGCGCCCTGCATCGTGTTCATCGACGAGATCGACGCCATCGGCCAGAAGCGCAGCGGCGGCCAGTACGGCGGCAACGACGAGCGGGAGCAGACCCTGAACCAGCTGCTCACCGAGATGGACGGCTTCGACAGCAGCAACGGCGTTATCATTCTGGCGGCCACCAACCGCCCGGAGTCCCTCGACCCGGCGCTGACCCGTCCGGGGCGCTTCGACCGCCGCGTGCCCGTGGAGCTGCCCGACCTGCTGGGGCGCGAGGCCATATTGAAGGTACACGCTAAAAAGATCAAGATCGCCGAGGACGTGGATTTCAACAAGGTGGCGCGGATGGCCTCCGGCGCCTCCGGCGCGGAGCTGGCCAACATCGTCAACGAGGCGGCGCTGCGCGCCGTCCGGGACGGCAGGCGCTTTGCGACCCAGGCCGATCTGGAGGAGAGCATTGAGGTGGTCATCGCGGGCTATCAGAAGAAGAACGCCATCATGACCGACCACGAGAAGAAGATCGTGTCCTACCACGAGATCGGCCACGCGCTGGTGGCGGCGCTGCAAAGCCACTCCGCCCCGGTGCAGAAGATCACCATTGTGCCCCGCACCTCCGGCGCGCTGGGCTACACCATGCAGGTGGAGGAGGGCAACCACTACCTGATGACCCAGGAGGAGATGGAGAACAAGATCGCCACCCTCACCGGCGGCCGCGCCGCCGAGGAGACGGTGTTCGGCTCCATCACCACCGGCGCCTCCAACGACATCGAGCAGGCCACCAAGCTGGCACGCGCCATGATCACCCGCTACGGCATGAGCAAGGACTTCGACATGGTGGCGCTGGAGACTGTCACCAACCAGTATCTGGGTGGCGACGCGTCGCTGGCCTGCTCCGCCGACACCCAGACGGAGATCGACCGGCAGGTGGTGGAGCTGGTGAAGCAGCAGCACGAAAAGGCGCTGAAGATCCTCGCCGACAACCGCGCCAAGCTGGATGAGCTGGCCAGCTTCCTGTATGAGAAGGAGACCATCACCGGCGAGCAGTTCATGGAGATACTGAAGAAATAACGAGCAGCACGCCCCCGGCATAGCCGGGGGCGCACTTTGGAGAAATACCGTATGAAATTCATCACTATACTGGCCGTCACGTTCTTCGCCGGCATGGGCGCCGGTCTGGGCACCGGCTTTGCCGGCATGAGCGCCGCGGCGGTCATCAGCCCCATGCTCATCACCTTTCTGGGCATGGATCCCTATATGGCCGTGGGCATCGCGCTGGCATCGGACGTGCTGGCCAGCGCCGTCTCCGCCTACACCTATCATAAAAACAAGAATCTGGACGTGCGCAACGGCCTTATCATGATGGCGGCGGTGCTTCTGTTCACCGTGGTGGGCAGCTATATTGCCAGCCTTCTCCCCTCCCACACCATGGGAGGCTTCTCCGTATTCATGACCTTCCTGCTGGGCGTCAAGTTCATCGTCCGCCCCGTTATGACCACCAAGGAGGCCATGCAGGGCGTATCCGCCAAGAAGCGCGCCGTTCAGTCCGTTGTGTGCGGCGTTCTGATCGGCTTTATCTGCGGCTTCGTGGGTGCGGGCGGCGGCATGATGATGCTGCTGATCCTGACCAGTGTGCTGGGCTACGAGCTGAAAACCGCCGTGGGCACCAGTGTGTTCATCATGACTTTCACCGCGCTGACCGGTGCCATTTCCCACTTTACCATCGGCGGCGCACCGGACTGGACGGTTCTTTCCCTGTGCGTGGTGTTCACGCTGATCTGGGCGCGGATCGCAGCGGTATTTGCCAACAAAGCCGCGCCGAAGACCCTGAACCGCGCCACCGGCATTGTCCTTGTGCTGCTGGGCGCCGTTATCATGGGCTTCAACCTGCTGAAATAACTCCCGGCAAGCAGCAAAAAACGCGCCTCCGGCCACGCCGGGGGCGCGTTTCAGTCTGTCAAAGAACCTGCACGGTCACAAATATCAGAGGCCGTAGGGCGGGACCCATGTGTCCCGCCGCGCAATATGCATTGATCCCGGCGGGGCACGCGGGCCCCGCCCTACAGAGGGGTGCGGCAAATCGCCCGTAGGGGGAGATGCCACATCACCCCGACGTCCCGTACACAAAAAAAGAACGCCCGTTAGGCCGCCTGGCATAAGAAAACATACGCCGCAAAAGGTGCGAAGCAGTTTTGCCAAAGTAAATTCGAGCTGAAATTGGCTGCAAAAACGC
>ERZ773194.4302-NODE-4302-length-11336-cov-2.536655_pt1 | contig 11336 bp, 10 predicted proteins | sample MGYA00511240_ERZ773194 | MGnify/ENA primary metagenome ERZ773194 (study PRJEB29015, sample SAMEA2737774) | human gut metagenome | biome: human gut; feature: human-associated habitat; material: faeces | place: China | collected 2012 ... | reverse complement strand
CGGTAAGCTGTCATAGCTCCACTTTTTATATTGCTCCCCGTAGGCGGCATCATCCCCGGTGTCCTGTGCGGTCTGGCACAGATGATCGTCAGCTATTTCATGGCCAAGAAGGAAGGCGTGCCCAAGGAGCCGGGCCACTTCACCATCGGCCCCGTGCTGCATGGCCTGTGGGAGAGCTGGCCCGCCCTGCTCATGCCTATCATCATCGTGGGCACCATCACCATGGGCATCGTCAGCCCCACCGAGGCAGGCGTGATCGCTGTTGTTTACGGTCTGTTTGCCGGCGGCATCATCTACCGCGAACTCAAGTGGGAGGACATCAAGTTTGCCTTTGCAGAGACCGTCCGCACCAGCGGCCGTATCTTCATCGTCATCGGCGCAGCAAAGCTGTACACTGTTATGCTGACTACCGCAGGCTTTGACAAGTGGGTGGCCAAGACCATGCTGGGCTTCTCCACCAACCCCACCGTCATCCTCATCATGATCCTGCTGATCTTCTTCATCGTCACCATGTTCATGGAGTCCATCGCAACGCTGACCCTGTTCATGCCCATCCTGTATCCCATTGCTCTGGGCGTGGGCATCAACCCCATCGTGCTCAGCGTCCTGATCACCGTGGTCATCGGTGTTGGTCTGGTCACTCCTCCGGTGGGCATGTGTATTTACGTTGCCTGCGATCTGATGGATGTTACGGTCGGCGAGGTGTTCCCCACATTGGTGCCGTTTATTGCGGCCACCTTCGTCTGCATTGCCCTGATGGTCGCCTTCCCTCAGCTGATCCTGCTGCCCACCTATTTGATGGCGTAACCGTTGCGTCCGCTTTTCAGATATGGTAAAATAGTGGCGGAAATTCAACGTGTGATGTTTGGAGGCTTTCTGCCCCGGAACGTTCCACGCTGAACGACCCCGAATATCCACAAAACCGGATTTGGAGGCGGAACTATGTCAATGGAACATCCTGAAAAACAGAAGAATGCGGTAAAGTCTGTAGTCGATCAGGTCATGGATGGGATCATCTCCCAGATCATCGACGGCACCCTGCATCCGGGCGACAAGCTGCCTACCGAAATGGAACTGTGCAAGCAGTTCGGCGCGGGCCGCAACTCGGTGCGGGAAGCTGTGAAAAAGCTGCAGGCCTACGGCATCCTGTACATCAAGCGTGCCGACGGCACCTTTGTGAGCGAAAACTACAACCAGAAAATGCTGGACCCGATGCTGTACAGCATCATCCTGCAGAAGAACAGCTGGCAGGAATTTGTGGAGCTGCGCTCCGTAATTGATATCGGTACGCTGAATATTATCATTCAGCGCAAGGATATCGCATCCTTTCTGCCGGACCTGTACCGCACCTTCGGCGAGCTTTCTGCCGAAATGCACTCGCCGGAGCCTTCGGTGGACAAGGTGCTGGAGCTGGACAGCCGGTTCCACACCCAGATCGCCAATGCGGCCCAGAACCCTATGCTGGCCACCATCACCGAGTATATCACCCGGCTGACGCTGCCCAGCCGTCTGGAGACCACCCGCAAGGTGCTTGCCAAGGGCGAAGCGGAGATCGAGCGGTTCGTAGAGCTGCACCGCCAGCTGCTCAGCGTGATCGAGCGCAGGCAGGTGGACGAGATCGCCGCTACAGTGCAGGATCACTACATCTTCTGGAAGAAGTAAGCATACAGGCCTCCTGCCTGCCGTAAAAGGCGGGCTGGGGACTGTGAGTTTACAAGATGGGATGTTTGTGCTAAAATGACGTTAGCATCCTTTGTTAAGCTTCTCCAATGCGACATGCAAGGAGTGTTCATCCAATGAAAAAAATCATGATCTCCGTGGCCCCCGTTGCGGCCACAGACATTCTCATCAATCCGCGGGCCATTGCCCGGGATGTGTATGAGTGCTACAAAAACGGCGCGTCCATGGTGCATCTGCACTGCCGCGACCTGAACGGCAACCTCACCCCGGATCTGAGCCTGCTGGAAGAAACGGTGGCCTACATCCGCGAGATGTGCGACATCGTGGTGGAGATCTCCACCGGCGGCGTGTCCAACCTGACCATTGAGGAGCGCGTGCAGCCCTGCTACCCCTCCTGGGTGGAAGCCAACAGCCTGAATGTCGGCTCGGTGAATCTGGGTACCTCGGTGTACCAGAACCCCATCAAGGATGTGGAGTACTGCGTCAAGACCATCATGGACAACAAGAAGATCCCGGAGACCGAGGTCTTTGAGCTGGGCATGATCAACACCGTGCGGGAACTGAACGACAAGTTCCACTTTGTAAAACCCATCCTGTTTGCACTGGTGTTCGGCCATGGCGGCGAGATGCCTGCCACGGTGCCGGCCCTGCGCCACATGATTCAGGCGCTGGAAGAGAACTTTCCCAATGGCGACTACCTGTGGGGCTACACGCAGGCCCACCGCGAGGACTGGGAAATGGTCAAGACTGCGCTGGATATGGGCGCTTCCACCGTGCGCATCGGCTTTGAGGATTCGGACATGATCGCGCCGGGTGTCCATGTGGACAACAACGCAGCGCTGATCGCAAAGGTGTCGGACATCGTAAAGTCCAAGGGCATGATGCCCATGACACCCGACGAGGTGCGCGCCATGCTCAAGATCCCGCCGCTGCGCCGTTAAAAAGGAGGAAAGAAACGTATGGTGATTCAAGGCGTTGCTTACCTCTCAGACTTTGAGGCAAAAAAAGCCATCATGGAAATGGCCCGTCGGCTGGAAGCCAAGGGCTGGCTGGTGGCCGGTGACGGCAGCATGAGCGTCCGCGTCGGCCCGCAGGCCGTGTGGGTGACCGTTGCCGGTGCCGACAAGGCCGCGCTCACGCAGGATATGCTGGTGCGCGTGGATATGAATGGCAAGGCGATGCTCAGCGCAAAGCCCAAGCCCCTGCCCGAAGACCTGCCCATCCATCTGAAAATCTATCAGGAAAACGAGAACGCCCAGTGCGTGATGCACACCTATCCGGCCTGCGCGGCTGTGATGGGGATGCAGGGCCAGACCGTGCAGCCTGCAGCGTTCAGCCCCGCAGTGCGGGCGCTGGGCCGGGTGCAGCTGCTGCCCGCCCAGAACGTGGACGCACAGGCACAGGCTGTCAGCCTGTTGTGCCGCACCGATAAGGCTGTCCTGCTGGAAAATGACGGCTGCCTGACCTGGGGCAAGACCCCGGCAGATGCGGCCCATCTGGTGGAAGCACTGGATTACTACGCAGCCGTCACCGCAAAGCTGGGCTGCGCAGGCTGCTCCAAATGCGGCAGCTGCGGCGGTCACTGCACCGGCTGCAGCAAGTGCAGCGCACCTGCCGTGCAGCCCATGGCTCAGCCCGCTGCACAGCCTGTGGCAATGGCAGTACCCGCCGCACAGCCTGCCCAGCCGGTGAGCCTGCCGGGCGTTACCGGGCTGATCCAGCCGGGCATGGCGCTGCCCACCCTGCCCAAACAGCAGGCGGCTCCTGCCCCTGCCCCGGTGCCCGCCGCACAGCCTGCGGCAGTCCCTGCAATGGAAGCGGCCCCGGCCGCACCGAAGTCCGCAAATGCCCGCGATGCCGCAATGGCCGAGGTCATCCGCCGGACGCTGAAGAGCTTTCAATAACAAAAAGTTTCGTTTGATCCAACGGATATGACCTTTACGGAAAGGAACGAAAACCATGGATATCAGTTCGCAGGAAATTGAAGCGATCGTCAAGCAGGTGCTTGCCGGTATGGGCGGTGCACAGACAAGCGCCGCCCCTGCAGCCTATACCGCTGCACCCGGCGGTGCAGCAGGCGACCGCGGCGTGTTCGAGAACGTAGACGACGCAGTGGAGGCTGCATGGAAAGCCCAGCGCGACTGGGCGGCCAACTACAAGATCGAGGACCGCCAGCGCATCATTGAAGCCATCCGCCGCTGTGCCCGCGCACATGTGGAGGAGTGGTGCCACAAGATCGTGGAAGAGACCGGCATGGGCCGCTATGAGGACAAGGTGGAAAAACATCTGGCCGTCATCAACAAGACCCCCGGCCCCGAATGCCTGACCACCGAAGCCAAGAGCGGTGACGCGGGCCTGATGCTGGAAGAGTACGCACCCTTTGGTGTGATCTGCTCCATCACCCCCACCACCAACCCTACCGAGACCATCATCAACAACACCATCAGCATGATCGCAGGCGGCAACACCGTGGTGTTCAACGTGCACCCCCGCGCAAAGCGGGTGTCTGCCGACTGCCTGCAGGCGCTGAATACCGCCATCATCGAGGCGGGCGGCCCTGCAAACCTCATTACCATGACCCGTGAGCCGACCATGGAGAATGTGGACAAGATGGCCGCAAACCCCAAGATCCGCCTGATGGCAGGCACCGGCGGCATGGGCATGGTGAACGCCCTGCTGCGCAGCGGCAAAAAGTGCATCGGTGCCGGTGCAGGCAACCCGCCCGTCATCGTGGACGAGACCGCAGACATCGAGCTGGCAGGCCGCAAGATCTACGAGGGCGCTTCGTTCGATAACAACATCCTCTGCTTTGCAGAGAAGGAAGTGTTCGCCGTGAACACCGCCTACGACGGCCTGCTGCACGAGCTGCAGAAGCAGGGTGCCTACCTGCTGAACAAGGCCCAGACCGAACAGCTGGTGAACATCGTGCTGCAGCCCAAGAAGGGCGGCGGCCACGAGGTGAACAAAAAGTGGGTGGGCAAGGATGCCGCCCGCATTCTGGAGACCATCGGCGTGCATGTGCCGGATACTTGCCGCCTTGCCATCTGCGAGGTGCCTGCCGACCATCCGTTCGTTCTGGTGGAGCAGATGATGCCGGTGCTGCCCATCGTGCGCTGCCAGAGCTTTGAACAGGCTGTGGAAGATGCCGTGGTGGCCGAGCACGGCAACCGCCACACCGCTTCCATCTTCTCCAAGGATGTGGACCACATGACCCGCTTTGCCCGGGTCATTGAGACCACCATCTACGTAAAGAACAGCGCCACCAAGGCCGGTGTTGGCATTGGCGGCGAGGGCCACTGCACCATGACCATTGCCGGCCCCACCGGCGAGGGCATCACCTGCGCAAAGAGTTTCTGCCGCCGCCGCTGCATGCTGGCCGAGGGCGGGCTGCGCATCATCTGAGTTTTTGAAGGACGAAACCATCACATACAATTTTTTCAGTGTTCTGACAGGAGGAACAACTTATGAAAGCTCTGGGTTTTATCGAGACGAAGGGTCTGGTTGGCAACATCGACGCTACCGATGCAATGCTGAAGGCTGCTGACGTTGAGTTCATTGGCTCCGACACCATCGGTGCCGGTCTGACCACCGTGATCGTTACCGGCGAGGTGGGCGCTGTCAAGGCTGCTACCGAGGCTGGCGAAGAGGCTGCTTCCCGCGTGGGTGAGCTGTTCTGCGTCAACGTCATTGCACGTCCCCACGCAGATCTGGCCCGCATCATGCCCGCCAAGGGCCCCGCGACCGGCAAGTCCGGCCTGCCCGCAGGCGAGCAGGTGCCGCTGGATGCCGCTCTGGGCATGATCGAGACCAACGGCCTGACCGCTTCCATCGAGGCAGCCGATGCCATGCTGAAGAGCGCAGATGTCTCTCTGGTGGGTCAGGAGAAGATCGGCGCAGGCCTTGTTACCGTGTTCGTGCAGGGCGACGTTGGCGCTGTGAAGGCTGCTGTTGAGGCAGGCCAGACCGCTGCTTCCCGCATTGGCGAAGTGGTCAGCGCACTGGTCATTCCCCGCCCGCACGCAAGCGTGTCCGAGTGCATGCCTGAGCTGCGCTAAGAACTGCGCTGACGCTGCATAAGAAAGGAGCGCTGTGCCTTGGTTTACCATGACATCAGTCAGGAACAGCTGCTGCTCCTGATCACGCAGGCCGTGCAGGCAGAGCTGCAAAAGCGCAGCCGTCAGGTGCCGGTAGGCATCTCGGTGCGGCACATCCACCTTACCCGCGATGATGTGGACAAGCTGTTCGGCTATGGCTACCAGCTCACCCCCAAAAAGGCGCTGAGCCAGCCCGGCCAGTTTGCCTGCGAGGAATGTCTGGACATCATCGGCCCCAAGGGCGAACTGAAGCATGTCCGCATCCTTGGCCCGGAGCGCAGTGCCACTCAGATCGAGCTGGCGCAGACCGACTGCCGCAACATCGGCATCAAAGCGCCGGTGCGTTCCAGCGGGGATACGAAGGGTCCGCCGGGCGTGACCCTGCGCGGCCCCAATGGCACCCTGACCGTGCCGGAGGGCGTGATGATTGCCGACCGCCACATCCACATGACTCCCGCACAGGCAGCGGCCTTCGGCCTTGCCGACGGCGACCGCGTGCAGGTAAAGATCGACGGCCCCAAGCCGGGCGTGATGGGCGGGGTGCTGATCCGCGCAAACGACAAATGTGCACTGGATTTTCACATCGACACGGACGATGGCAATGCCTTCCTGCTCAAGCAGGGGCAGCTGGTCACCGTACTGGGCAAAGAGGAGTAAGCTATGATTTTAGGGATCGTCAAGGGGACCGTTGTCGCCACCCGCAAAATGCCGGAGCTTGTAGGCTATAAGTTCCTGCTGGTGGAGCCGGTGTTCGGCTCCAAAAAGGATACCATCGTGGCGGGCGACAACATCGGCGCTCTGCGGCGCGGGTGTAGGCGAGATGGTTCTGGTCACCACCGACGAGACCACCCAGCATGGTCTGGACCATCCGTCGCCCATTGATGCTTTCATCGTGGGCATCGTGGACAATCCTCCCACCCTGAGTAAGTAACACCCTGCAAGTTTTGCCGCAGAGAGGGGCTTCCTCCCGGCGGGATCGTGAGGCTTAAACAATGAAAATTATTATCATCGGCAGCATTGCCGCCGGGGTTTCGGCCGCCGCCAGACTTGCCGCCGCCCAGCGCGGAGCGCAGATCACCGTCTACGAAAAAGGCGGCTTCTACTCCTGCGGCACCGGCGGCCTGCCCCATTACCTGTGCGAGGATCTGGACAGCCTGAACAAGGCCATTCAGGCCAAGGAGACTGAGCTGAACGCGCAGGGCATCACCGCACATCTGCGCCATGAGGTGCGCGGCATCGACGCAGCCGCCCGCAAGGTGACGGTATGTGATCTTGCCACCGGACGCGTGTTTGAAGACCACTACGACAAGCTGGTGCTGGCCACCGGTTCTTCCAACCGTGTGCCGCAGGTGCCCGGCAGTGACCGCGTGGGCGTGCAGACCCTCAAGACCGTGGAAGATCTGATCTTCCTCAAGGAGTTCGTCCGCACCCCCTATGTGCGGGACATCGTGATCCTGGGCGGCAGCTGGGCCGGTTTGGAGATCGCAAAGTCCTTCCTCAAGCTGGGCCGCAATGTGCGTATCATTGAAAAAGAGCAGCAGCTTTTGCCCCAGTTTGACCCTGAGGTGAGCAAGCTGATCCAGAAGGAGCTGGAAGCGCAGGGCGTGCAGTTCAATCTGGGCGAGCAGGTGCGCTCCTTCCCGGGCCGTACCTTCGTGGAGCAGGTGCAGACCAACCGCGGCACCTACCCCTGTGACCTTTGCGTGGTAGCCATCGGCGTTACCCCCAACACCGGCCTGCTGGCCGGTACCGGGGCGCAGCTGGCACCCAATGGCGCTGTGCTCATTGGTGCCGACCTTGCCACCAGTGTGCCCAATCTCTATGCCGTGGGCGACTGCGCGGCCTGCCGCGACGGCTCTCTGCGCACCAGCAGCCTGAAGGTGGCGGATCTGGAGATCGCCCGCACCGGCCTGACCGAGACCGAGGCCCGCAAGGCCGGTCTGCGGGTCAAGAGTGCAATGGCCACCGGCACCGACCGTCCGGGCATCTGCCCGAACCCCCACCGCATCACCATCAAGCTGGTGTATGAGGCCAATACCCGTCAGGTGCTGGGTGCGCAGGCATGGGGAGAAAAGAATGTTTCGGCCCGCATCAACGCCATTGCCGTTGCCATCCGCGCCGGCATGACCGTGGAAGCACTGGGTCAGGTGGATTTCGTCTATTCCTCCTCGTCCTGTTCCATTTGGGACCCGGTGCAGATCGTCTGCGGTCAGGCACAGTAAGCGGAGGGTGAACACATGGCAGAACGCATCAACGCCGTCAAGACCAGCTTTTTTGGCAAGGGTGCCATCCGTCTTCTGGGACCGGAGCTTCAGAAGATGGGCATCCGCCGTGCTTTGCTGGTGACGGACCGCTTTCTCTATGATTCCGGTGCCGCTGCCCGGGTCGGTCAGGTACTGTCCGATGCCGGTGTGGAGTACGCCGTGTACTACAATGTGCAGCCCAACCCCACCGTACAGGTGGTGAACGACTGCATTGCCGCAGCCCGTACCCTGCAGGTGCAGCTGCTGGTGGCTCTGGGCGGCGGCAGCGCCATCGATACCGCTAAGGCAGCCAGCATCGTGGTGGCCTGCGGCGGTACCGTGGAGCAGTACGAGGGCGAGAACAAGTCCTCCAAGCCCGGCCTGCCCATCGTGGCGGTGAACACCACCGCCGGTACCGGCAGCGAGTGCACCTCCTTCTACATCGTCACCGACCCTGTCCGCCACAGCAAAATGGCCATGGTGGACCCCAACTGCATGGTCAGCATTGCGGTGAACGACACCGACTTCATGTCCTCCATGCCGCCCAAGCTCACCGCAGCCACCGGCATGGACGCGCTGACCCACGCCATCGAGGCGGCGCTTTCCAAAAACGCCAACCCGCTCACGGACAAGGATGCCTACTGGGCCATGCAGGCGATCGTGCAGAACCTGCCCCGGGCCGTTGCCAACGGTCAGGATGAAGCCGCCCGCACCATGATGGCCTACGCCGAAAATGTGGCAGGCATGGCTTTCTCCAACGCGGGCCTTGGCATGGTGCATGCGATGGCACACGCGCTGGGCGGACACTACAACCTGCCCCACGGTGTGTGCAATGCGGTGCTGCTGCCCTACGTGCTGGCCTTCAACAGCCGCAGCCCGGTGTGCCGGGAGCGGTTCATGACCATTGCCGCTGCCATGGGCCTGCAGGGCACCTTTACCCCGGACACTGCCGCACCGGCAGTGATCCAGTTTGTCCGTCAGCTCAGTGCAGGGGTGGGCATCCCCGCAAACCTTGCGCAGCTGAACAAGGTGGACCCCACCGATTTTGCCGCGCTGGCAGAGCTTGCGCTGCACGACACCTGCATGTCTACCAACCAGATCACCCCCACCCGCGACGAGGTGGTGGCGGTATATACCGCTGCTTTCCGCGGATGAACTTTGAGACCTCCTCCATTTTCTCCATACCCAAACAAAGCCGCCGCTCTCCCTCTGCAAGGGAAAGCAGCGGCTTTGTGCTGTAAAAAAGGGGTGGTGGGATTGTTTTTAAAGAGGGTTCTGTTATAATAAAATAAAAATGCGGCGCAGAATTAAGAGGATAAAGCGATGGAAACAAGAGAAAAACAGGCGTACCTGATAGAAGCACATAAATGTGATGAGATGCTTCTGACCCTGTTGCGGATGCTGGATGTACCGTGGAATGATATATTCATCCACATGGACAGCAAAAATACGGACTACCAGCCGGAAACGGTGGAGTGCCGCATGAAATATGCGAAAGTGTTTTACGCAAAACGGCACAGTGTTGTGTGGGGCGGTGTCAGTCAGGTAAAAGCGGAGCTTGTGCTATTGAAAACAGCAGTGGCCCATGGCCCGTATCAGCATTACCACCTGATCTCCGGTGTGGATCTGCCCATTCAAACACAAGAAGATATCCGTGCATTTTTTGAGGCAAACCCGGACGTGGAATTTGTCCATTTCGACCCGCACCCATTCAGCCCGTTCAATGATGAGCGCGTTTATTACCGGCACTTTTTCCAGAATATCGATCTGCGCCGCCATCCGGTGCTCGGCGTGATCAATGGAATCCTGCTGTCGGGCCAGAAGCTGCTGAGAATAAAGCGCAATCAGGACGTTCACTTCACAAAGGGCAGTCAATGGTTCAGCTGCACGGATGGCTTTGCACGGTATCTGCTGACAAAAGAAGAGTGGATCCTGCAGGTGCTGGACAAGACCTTTTGCTCGGACGAGTTCTTTGTGCAGACACTGATCGTGCAGTCGCCGTATCAGGATAAGATCTATCAGGGGCCGGGTGATACCAGTGCCCGTGCCATCGATTGGGACAGAGGCAATCCGTGGGTCTGGAAATACGCTGATCTGGAACAGCTGAAAGCATCGCCCTGCATGTTTGCCAGAAAATTTGATATCGAAAAAGAACCGGAGCTTGTGCATGAAATAGAACGCCTGTATGCACCTCATATATAAAAACAGTGCCGGACAGTTTTCAGGCTGTCCGGCACTGTTTTTTACTGTTCATTCTTTTTCGCCAGATCCTTGGTGTACAGGGCACGGGTGGCGTTGAGCACAGCCAGCACCATCACGCCCACATCGGCAAAGATGGCGGTCCACATGCTGGCCATGCCGACCGCGCCCAGCACAAGGCAGGCAAACTTGATGGCCAGTGCAAACACGATGTTCTGGTACACGATGCGCAGGGTGCGGCGGGCAATGCGCATGGCCAGCGCGATCTTGGCCGGGTCGTCGTCCATCAGCACCACGTCTGCGGCCTCAATGGCGGCATCGGAGCCCAGCGCACCCATGGCGATGCCCACATCGGCACGGGACAGAACGGGGGCATCGTTGATGCCGTCGCCCACAAAGGCGAGGTTCTCTTTGGGCCGCTTTGCGGCGAGCAGCGCTTCGATCTGGTCTACCTTGTCGCCCGGCAGCAGGCCTGCATGGTATTCATCCAGACCCAGTTCTGCGGAAACGACCTTTGCTACGGGCTCGGCGTCGCCGGTCAGCATGACGGTCTTGCGCACACCGGCGTCCTTCAGGCCCCGGATGGCCTGTGCACTGTGGGGCTTCACCACATCGGCGATCAGCAGATAACCGGCGTACATGCCCTCGATGGCCACATGCACGATGGTGCCGGTCTCGCTGACGGCGGGAGCCTTCAGGCCCAGCTTTTCCATCAGGCGGGCGTTGCCGGCAGCAACGGTCCTGCCGTCCACCTTTGCGGTGACGCCGTGACCGCCCAGCTCCTGCACGTCGGTGACGCGGTTCGGATCGATCTCCCTGCCGTAAGCGGTTTTGATGCTCAGGGAGATGGGATGCTTGGACCAGCTCTCGGCCAGCGCGGCAGCTTCCACCAGCTGCTCCTCGCTGGTGCCCTCTGCGGGGTGGATGCCGGTCACTTTAAAGGTGCCCTGGGTCAGGGTGCCGGTCTTGTCGAACACAACGATGCCGGTGCGGGCCAGCTCTTCCAGATAGGTGGAACCCTTGACCAGAATGCCGCAGGCAGATGCACCGCCGATGCCGCCGAAGAAGCTCAGGGGAATGCTGATGACCAGCGCGCAGGGGCAGCTGATAACAAGGAAGG
>ERZ773194.4298-NODE-4298-length-11342-cov-2.325330_pt1 | contig 11342 bp, 10 predicted proteins | sample MGYA00511240_ERZ773194 | MGnify/ENA primary metagenome ERZ773194 (study PRJEB29015, sample SAMEA2737774) | human gut metagenome | biome: human gut; feature: human-associated habitat; material: faeces | place: China | collected 2012 ... | reverse complement strand
CGGAGGACAAAGAAAATGAGTAACCGCTTGCCGGATAAATGCAAATTCAAACAGGAGATTTTCTAGTAGATAAAGCAAATCAGGAAAAATAATTACCGGATGAATTCCGCCGATGTTCCCGATGCTCGGCAAGATGGACTCGCTGAATGTTGCAACTGCTGCCACGCTCCTGCTTTATGAAGCCGGACACCTGCCCCGCCATTTCTTTCTCTTGTGTAGCGTATTTGGCGCGCGCTGCTTCGAGTGCTGCAAGGGCTTCCTGTTCTTTCCGCGCGTCCTCGTCGCTTGTATATCCTAATTGGTTCTCGGCTTTTATCTGCTTGTACTTTGCATCCAGTACAGACAATTCCATATCGCGGATAGCGTGCAGCTTTTCCCTAGCTTGTTCTAGCAATTTAGTACGTTCCGCCGCTGACTTGTTTTGGTCGGCTGCAAGGGTCTTAAGTTCTTCCATCTCGCGCCGCATTTGCGCCATCGGAACGAGTGCCGCCGTTTCAGCCTGATAAATGCGTTGTGTTTCGGCTGCTAACCGTGCACCTTCCGCCGCTGCCTTCTTCGTTTCCTCGCTTATAAGCCCCAACTTATCCAAAAGCCATGTAACGCCCTTAGCAAGGTTTTCTAGAAGAAAGGCCACACCTTCAAATAGTCCGGTTATCCAGTCCAGCAAACGCCCGAAAATCACCTTAAACGGCGCGAACGCCGCATTTAGGCTAGTCGCTAACTCACTGTTACGCTTCATCAGTTTCTCGATGATCCCGATAAGAGTTAAGACGAGCGACACGACGAAAATAATAGGGTTAGCCTTTAATGCAGCGTTGAACGCCTGCACCCCGGCAATGCCGCTTTTCATCTGTCCCACTAGCGCTCCAGTGCCCCCGGTTAGCCCCTGCGTTTGGAGTATACCGTCCTTGACGCTCTCGGCATAGTTACCCACGTTGCGGCGGTTGTCCCCGATAGACTTCTCCATTTCCTTGAGCTTGTCAGATAACGCCTTGGTCTGCTCTGTTAAGTCCTGCCCCTCCTTGCTGGTAGTCCGTTGAGCCTCGCTCATCTTGTTTAGCTCCGCGGTGTTTTGCGCCAGTTGGGCGCGCAAAGCGTTAACGCTCGTAGCCTCGTTGTCTAATAGCGTTTTGGTGCTTTTGATCTCGGCGTTATTCTGCCTGTTGGCTTCCGTGTTGTCTAGGATCGCCTTTTGCGTCTCAATCAGAGACTTATTCAGTTTTTTAACCGTCGCGTCGTACTTGTCTTGCTGTATAAGTCCGTCCGCGTAGTTCTGATTTAGCGTTTCTAGCTCCTTCTTTTCAGAAGCGTACGCCGCTTGCAAATCCTTCTTAGTCTTTGCAAGGGCTATACTCTTAGCTATTAACGCGTCTAGCCCTTTTTCGGCTTCAGACGTTCCGAAATTAAGGTCTAATAGTGTTACTTGATCCGCCATATTAATTTACTTTAAATCCATTTTGTACAAAGATAGCTTACAATTCCCGGTTGCTACGTCATATTCGCCTAGAGATTTAATGTAGAAACAGCTATTCAGCTGCGAAAAGTAGTACGCATCCCCTAACCGAAGGTTTTCCACATCTTTGTACTCCAATTGCGCTTTGATTTTCACCTGTACTCGCGACTTAAAAATATTGAAATGCCGGTTTATATACGGGTAGTATATATGCTTTACATACGTATAATACTTATCATACGTTGACGGACGGGCGAAAGCCCCGGTTAATCCCATTATAGGAAACTTTCTATCGTTGTACGAAAACGCTACGCCGGACTTATAGGCGTCCTTGACGGGCGTCACTGTCCCCGGTCCGTTGCTGTAACTGAATTGCGCGTCCCCGATAGTACAAACGTATTGGTCTGCGAACTCGTCAGGAACATCTACCGATTCAACGCTTAGTAGTTTGTCGCTCCAATCGTGTATGTGCGCCCATGCGTCCGCCTCCTTGTCCCTCAATTCCGGGGACACTATCGGCTCTACATGTAACGTACCGTTACGGTAAATTTTTCGCCAGTGCCACGCGGTACACATATCATCAACGATATTTTTAACGTCCAAATACGGGAAATCAATAGGAACGCCGGATATGGAATCTAGTTCCGGTTTTATTGCTGCGTCATATATTATAGACCCGTCCCCGCATCGCATTACCTCCTCGGGCGAATACCCGTCCGGAAATTTAAAATAATCGTCCCTTGCTATTCCTCCTATATTAGCCACTAATTTGATATAATTATCTGCTTTCGGATATACAGTTATATTCGCATTACTCGGAGACGTATACACCCAAACACGATCCGATATAGAGTTATAATACGAAAGTGATCTTCCGATAGCGGAGTTAACCCCCTGTAATTGGATAGGGGGTTTTACGGTGGGGATGCCGTCCCCCGTGTATTCTACTATCATCCAGAACTGCTGGTTCTCCCCGGACGATAATAGGAACCCCGCCGGACCTCCCCCGGCCCTATCGTAAAAGTACGAAGCGTATCCGTAAATCTGGGCGTTATCCATAACTAACTCGGCCTTTCCCGGATAGTTATACCCTCCTCGCGTCTTAATGCTGTTTCTAGGTACTAACTTTGTTTTTCCCGTAGCTACGTTATCTTGCCAAGTTAGGTACCCGCGTTGACATACGATCGTGGGGGTCAATACGTCGTAATCTGCGGGCAAATTACCGTTCATGTACCTTGGGTTTATAGCCGGAAAATCCTGTTGGGGAAACGTAATGTAGTCTCTAACTATTTTAGCAAGATTAGCCGCTCTTAAACTCAGTCCCCCCTCTTGTACTATACTATACTCGGGAACGGTTGTTATCGGTACGCTAACATCGGACCATTTGTCTGTACTCTCGATCAAGTTAATAGTGTACTCCGTTTCAGTCGCCGACACCTTCGCGTAGAACTGCGTAGGCTCGTCGGACACATAAGCGTAATACTTGAACGGGATAGACGCTATTAATACCTCGGCTACGTAATACTCACAGTTAAGCAAGCCTTTGTTTAGCCCTATGAACGTCCGGTCATTGTTGGGTGTTCTAGGCACTTTTACCGTAGCGCTGAAAGCAACGCTGTCCCCGGTCATAGTAACCGGGGAAATGTTGTTTAATGTGATCTTGATAGCTGCGTTATCTAAACCGTCTATGTCGTTACCGTTAACTCTTAATGATACTATTTTCATTTTATCCTAATTGTTCAATTATACAAATTGCAATCTCGTGCGTAGTCATATTCTCAAGTCTCAAATACCCGCTGCGCTTTGCTCCCGTGTTGTTCGGCGTGTCGTATTTAACCTCTATGTCGGTTTGTCCGGGCCCCCCTAATGTAGGAGAAACGGCCACCCAGCTAGGCGCGCTACCCATAGTCCAACCATTTTCAGACGATACCACCCCGGGAACAACAGTTCCTGCCCCGCTTTTGTCCTCGGACATCCGGAACGGGTATATACCAATTGAAGAGGGCGCGCCTCCCTGATTAACCGTAACCGTTGCGATCTCGCCTGTAAGATCGTTTTTGAATTTAATCGTTCCGGTTCTAGCGGGCGCGCCTGCCGGTAAGTTATTCCCGATCGTTAACGTTACCGTGGTTGTTCCGCCCCAGCCCTCCGAAACTGATGGAGTTATCCACGGGTCATGCTCTGGCGCGGACCAGTTGCCGAATGATGTAACGTTCACGGTTACCGGGTGTGTTAGGTAATCTACGTTAAACGTTGGTGTGTCTACTGTTATATTGCCCGTTGCGCCCGCTTGGTAAACGGATAGTATCGCCGTCACGCTTGTATTCAACCGACTTCTAAACGTAATGTACTCTGTACGTTGTGCGCCTGTGTTGGCTTGAATATTAAAATACATATCGTGAGTCCCTGCCCCGCCCGAAGAAACGTATGTAGGTGTTATCCAACTTGCATATCCCGGATCAACAATCTCCCAATCAGTATTAGCCGTTATGACCGTTATTAGTTCAGCCGTTGCGGCGGCGTTCCTTACTTGAATGTTTGCAGGGCTTAAACTGATACTAGCCTTCTGTTGGTTAATAGTTATCGGGTATGATACCGCGCCCGCCATTGACCGTAGAGATAACGTTCCGGTTCTTGCCTCACCCGTGTTGTCCTGTAAAACTCCGGTAACATAAGACGTACCCGCCGGTAATTGGTGATAACGTTTCCCCCAATAGGCATTTATCGTCGTGATATCTGCGGGCGTTATGTCCGTATCATCCGTTTTCCCAAAAACAATGGCTACGCGCGGATAAATCCCGGTATTACTTCTACCAATAGATACCCAATTAGACCCGGCTATTACTACATTGTTATCGTCAAAATAAATAAAATACGCCCTGTATCCGGGAATGTTGAAAATTAAACTATAAAATTCGTTATTTAATTCTGTAAATACTTCTTTAAATCGAATCCTATTACTTAAATTCGTTTTCGCCTCTTCAAAAGTGAGCCCCGGATTAGTCCTAAGTCCTCCCTGTTCAAATAGATCGGGCGTTAATAACGTGGTGCCATTAGTCACGTTAAACCAACTCGGTTCACTCTCCACGTAATACGCCGCGTTGCTATACACCTGTAACGCTATATTAGGGGTGTATGCAGGTCCTACCGTCCACGGGTTGAACTGTGCTGTAAACACGATCGACGGTGCAGGCGGTTGATCCGGTGCTAGCGGAAACATGTAGTTATCTTGTAGCTCGGTGGTCTTGAATCTTACCTGCTGTCTGTACGTCTTAGTACTGTTAGACCACCGCGCGCCAGTGTCGCCCACTACCTCGGCTCTAAACCGCTTGTCCTGATATTGGTTTATGCCCGGTATGTTCAAATCGAACACTACGTTTGAAGAAACTAACAACTCTTGGTATACGTTATAATACTCTTCGCCGTACTCTAGATTTATGGTTATTTCCGCCTGCTCTGTTACGCCTCCACGACCGCGTATCGGTGTGAACTTATTAGACCAAAAATAGTCCTTAAATGCAGCCCAAAACCACTGACCGTTCCGCATGTTCCATCTAGCACGCAAAGCGCATTGAAGTCCGGTATCATAAATAACGTCAGACATTAGGCGATCTTCATAGTTAATCACTTGGTCCAGCCCATTACCCCAAACGTTCTTAATCGTCAACTTCTTGATATACGTTATGTCGATAGTATCTCCCAGTACGTAGGTAGCAGGAAATATAACATTACTAGGCGCACCAGTCACGGGTTCAACCTCAAGGAAAAACGCGTCAGACGGGTGTATAATGTAGGGGAAGAATATGTCTAGCGTTTGCCCCGGTATGCGCGGCTTGGTCGGTTGGGGAAGAGCGGCGTCTATTCCTAGCGTGTCCCAGTATGTAAGATCACAATGGAATACCGGAATAGTTATATAGTCCGTCGGGTCGTCAACCCAGAATAATAACTCCTGCGGCATAAACCACGGCGTACCCTGTGACTTGTTACGATCCGCGCGTTTAAGCAAAGGGGCGGCAAAGGATAGGTCTATGTCTATCCCGTACTGCTGATAGGGCAAAGTTACCGTTTTAACGGGTGATCCGCTGTTCCTTACAGTAATATTCACAGGCTCGTTTGTTCCCGTTGTTACCTTCACCATTAAAGGGCGCGTAGCCCATAAGGGGATTTGTCCGTCATAGGTCTGCCCGTCGGTTAGTGTTACATCTGCTATCGGTATGTATATGTTCATCATTTAATATTTAAAGTGTCAATAATAGCGTATCTAATTATAGTTACTATCTCGTTTTGCAACTTCAAGACCCTTGCAGGGTTGAGTACGTCCGATACTACGCCGCCGGGGTTGTGACTGTTCGGTACTTTGATCCCGAACTCTCCGATAGCCTTCGCGATCGGATATGCGGCGGTTAGCGGTATGTTCGCGCCATGCTTGTTCTTGTCCTCGATCCATTTACGTATGATCCACAGTGGCGGGCGTTTACCCGCAATGCGTCCGCCTTCCATAGCGCCTACATAGCGCGGTGCTGTGATCCGGGCGTTATTGCCGCCTACAACCAACTTTAGCTCCTTGGCGAAGTTACCGGATGCCATCAGCCCTTTAGCCTTGTAAGACGCTTCTATGTCGTCCCGTAGCTTGGTTAGCAGGACCTCTATTTCCAACATCGCGTTACGTGCCATTATTCAGATAGATTTAGTGTTATCTCCCAGCCCGATTTGGGGCTGTCGTAAATGTTTTGGCGCTTGGTTACCGCTGCGCCCTCGGACTCATACAGGCAAACCGCCTTCTTCGCTATGTCTGTAATAACGGTGAACGTCCGATCTAGTACGTCGATCTCGGACGAGCTGTCAGTTTCGTAGTGAGAAGTGCCTAACACCTGTATAAGCACGGTGATCGCGAACGCCTCGGCGGCGTAGTCGTTGTAGTCCTGCCTACCGCCGGGAACGTCAACAAAGATAAAATCACCCGTTATATCGTTTGCCAGTCGATTACGTGTGGCTTCATCTCCGAAGAATACGGGAAGCGCGTGTTGCGCCCCCCATGTTCCAACCTGATCTAGTATCCCTTTAAAAGTCATATTGAGTTTTTACATTGTTGTCGTACTCGGGCGCGTTATGGTTGTCAATCACGCGTTTACCCGTCAACGCTATATTTGCTGTTTGGTTATACGAACCGCAGAAGGTTATGTCGCCTGCCATAGTTACGATGTAATTTAGCACTGCATTGCCTTCTAGCCTTATAGTACCTGTGCTCCCGGACGCTAAAACGCTCCCCGCCGCTATTGTGGCGTTATCCCTCATAACCAAAACAGGAGAAGAAGTCCTAAGATCCCCTAGAAGCTTAGAATTGTCGTACATGTATACCTTCAAGCCATTGAGATTTAGCGAAGCAATAGACTTGTACACGGCGTTACCCTCCATAACAAGACTTGCAAACGTATGTACGTTTTCGGAAGTCTTAGTGCATAACGTATTATCCTTCATATAGGCGTATCCGTTTACAGTCATTCCCGACATAACCGCGTTCCCGCCAAAATAGCCCGTTCCAATAATGCTGGCATTGATGAGTGTAGCGTTACCCTCTACGCGGATATTGCCCTTCATGTTAACCGCTGTTGCGCCTTCGCCTGCGCTTGTGTTCACGATCTTACAACCATTGTACACCATTACGGTTACGCCTGCAAGGTCTGCGGGTGTGATCGCTCCGCCCCCGGCTTTGCCGAAGAATATATACGCGTTTGTATTAACTAGCTGTGCCGCCGGAACGCTTGATTCCCCGGTAGCAAGCGCGGTTAACGCTTTTATGACCCCGTTAATGTCAGTACATACAATAGCTCCTTCAATCCCCGTAGGGCAATTTATAGTTATGCCTTTAGACCCGTTAACGCGGAACGGGAGCGGCACGCACACACGGTTTGCATTTGCTGTTACCCCTGTAATTGTTTCGCCGACAACTATGGTGTTAAACGTACCTTGTACCGCACGCGGCTGAACGTTCAGAACCTGTGCCATTGGGTGGCTACGTACTTTGTTACCGAACACGTTCGTACCCTCTAATTGAAACAACCCGTTTAAATACGCGTCCTTATATATCGTAGTGCCGTACGAAGACAACGGGTTGTTGTTTAGAACGCTAAGACCGGATACACTTCCCCAGCTCTCAACCAGTGCGCCAAAATTTCCAGTGTCCCTGTGGGTTGCCCGATACATTCCCTCAACTTCCGAACTAACTAGTATTACACCACCGCTAGCCGTTGCTTTACCCAAATCAGTTTGAGCCAACGCAAAATCGATGTTCTTGTAAGTGTTGGCGATCTGTGCGTGATGGTAAAATATACCGCCCGGAACATTACAACCTTGGAAGATGAAAGGCATGTTAGCCGTTTGGGCTGTCGCTACCCCCGGAAAGATTGTAGGCGATACCACGAAGTCGTTACAGTCCGTAGCCTGAATACAGTCGTGCGCGCTGGCAACTCTGGCTGCTAATATACCCGAGGCCTGTAGGTTCTTAACGTTGATATATCGTCCCGCTACCAAAACGTGGTCTGCGGTTGAGTCTATCGTTGCGGTCGATCCGATTATTTGTACTAATAATCTATACACCCTACCGTCATTCGCTGGAGCGTTAAAAGACACTTTGGAATTTCTTATGATCGCTTCCGGGTACTTTGCGCCGGATGTTATTGTATAAGACGCGCCGGGTTTTATGATTGACGCCCTTGCGCCCGCAGCCGGGTTGATCTCTACATGTGAATCAACGATTGAAAGCTTAAATTCATAGGTACCTGTAAACGTGATTCGCGCGGCTGTAGCGTCTGCCGGAACGATAGGCGCGTTGGGGTTCTTGGATAACTTAACCAAAAAATATTGGCACGCTGTCACCGTAGTAGTAACTCCTACGCCAGTGGTAACCATTGCACTTGCATTTATGGTAGTCCCGTCACGATCCAAAGCGTACCAGTTCAACAAATACCCCTCTACGTCGCATTTAAGGGTCACAGTTTTACCGCCCGCAAATACGGGGTTTTTAGTTCTCAAATAGTTACCGCTGGCGGCCTTCATAGTTTCCCAGTTCACCCCCGCGGCATAATTAATCGTTCCCTGTTCGAAGTCCGCCGCCGTCAGCACTACAGCGTCCGCCGCTGTTTGATCTGATTCAAATAACAGCCTAGCCCCAACTACGACACTAGACCCTAGAATGTCTACGTTAGGCGTACCTGTATCGGGTAATGCCACTTCGCCTACGTCTACGATAGAATCCCCGCCGATGCGTGCACCGGGAAAACCGAAGTTGCCCCTAAACAGCCAGCAAAGCCCGTCCTGTGATAATGTCTTCTCGTCGTACACGATGCCACCTACGTCGCCAATATTGACGTAACGGTCGCCTACCGCCCACGAACGAAGGGCGCGTACTCTCTTGTCGCTCCCTACTGTAATAATCTCATACTTTTTTAAACCCATAACGTTATGATTTATAATGTTTTTTCATCTCTGCCTTTTGTTTCTCGTTCTCCTCGTGCCGCTTTGACAACGCCAGCATCGCATCTAAGTAGTTGATCCGCTTCGCGTCCTCGAACGAACATGCGAACAATTCCGCCGTAGCCTGTACGAGTGTCAGCACGTTCTTGGCCTCCTTGATCGGATCGTCTTCCGGCGTGCTTCCTGCGTCGAAAGGGAACAAGCGTTTCTCTAGTCCGTCCGCCGTCTCTATCTGCTCCTTAATGTACTTCGTTGCGCATAGGAGGTGGTAGACGTTATCCGGCGCATACTCGGCTGGCTTGTGCTCGATAGGCGTGCACCACTTCGTAACCTTCTCCGTAGCTGTCTCGCTCCTTCTCGCCTCGATAACCTGCCACAGCGTTACGTCCTCGATACGGGGGATGCGGTACACGAGCTTCCCATTTTTTACAATAAAAGGGTCGGCCTTAGCGTACTCTGCCACCGCGTTAAGTGTCGCTGCTTGGTCAGAAGTTAGGCCGCCCTTGTAATTCGGATGCAAGTTACAAATATATTCTAATTGTTTGCGGTTGTAATACCCACAAATTTTCCACCATAAGCGGCGGAAAACGTTTTTAATCTTTCCCCGCCAGTTGGTTCGCTCATTCAGGATCAACCACTCCACGCCATAAAACGCTGTTTTACTCATATTCAATCAGTTCTATTTCTTCGTAATAATACCACTCTTCAACGTTCGATCCGTCCCATTGCACGACCACGCCTAACACGTCGATCTCTGTAATCGTTCCAGTGTTCCCGGCGTAATCGTATTTAATGCGTACCCGATCGTCTACTCTCATGCTGCAAATCTAATCATTATTTGCGTATCTCGGGCGGTATTTACGTATAAGATAATCAACGCCATAACGTATCGCGTCCCATGCGTGGTTGTAATCGTCTACTGGCTCGTTCGTATAAGTGTCTGTCAGGTTGTCCTTGACGTAGGTGTAATTGTCCGCCTCGTCCAGTACGTTAGTGCTCCGCTTCGTTACGAACAGGTTGAACTGCTTCACCTGTTGGATGCCTGCCCGGATCGATCCCTTTCCTTTGATGCAGGGGATCGTATTGCAGCCTAGGCCGCGCAACTCTATGATAGACTTCTGCTCGGCGTTGTCGCATACCGTAATCGTGCGGTCCAGTCTTTCCGCCTTAAGACGCTCGGCGATCGTGCGGTTAAGCATTTTAGTTTCATAGCATACCTCGTCGATATACAGGTTCATGCCCCGCATGTATATTTTGACAATAGCGGTCGGATCGTTCTGAAAGCCGAAATCAAGCCCCGTGACGAACTTTACGTCCTCGCCCGTTAAATCCTCCGGCAAAGCATCGATCGTCTCAATTTCGGGATATACGAGGCCTTCCAGCCCGCCCGTCAGCCCTTCACCGTAGACGCGCCACCAATTAGCGTCCTTGGCGTTCCGCTCGATGGCTTCTACCTGCTGCTTCGACAAGTATGGGTTGTCCTTGTAGGTGCTATGGATCGTTACGTACTTGTCGCCTGTGAAGTCCGTCTCGCCCCAGAAGCGCCGCACGGGGTTGAAGTCGATAATAACCTTAATCGTGGTACGCACGTCCAACTGCCTGAATATCTCGCGGGGCACCCGCTGCGCCTCATTGATGAACAATATGTCACGGGCCGGGCCGTGAACCTTCGACGCGTTGTCACACCCGAAGAACTCGATGCACACGCCCGGCTTCACCGTGTAGATCAAGTCGGATTTGTTGAGGGCGTTGTCGTCCCACACCCCCTCATCCAGCAGCATGTTCTGGAAGTCGTGTCCGGCTTCACGGCGGGCAGCGTGTCGGTAACACATGAGATCATAAGAGGCTCGGTACTTTCGTTAGCGACCAAATAGAGGAGCTGTAACACGCTCCACGTCTTGGAGGAACGCGTACCACCTTTACTTGCTATACCTCTTATATAGGGGTCGCAAAACGGCCCTATCATCTTGTTAAATACATAGGTACAGTTCATTACTTATCATCCTCCTTGTGATTCTTTTTAAAGTTCTTGATCGAGCTAACCTTTGCACGTACTTTCGGATCGGTCACGTTCACAGTCAAGCCGCCCTTGATGGCTTCGCCGTTAGAAGTGTAGTCCATCTGCGTTTTAATGCCCCGTAGCGCACGAACGTAGTTGGCGTCGAACTGTCCCACCGTCGCGCCTTGATCGAGGTCCTGTGCGATTGCTTCGCGTATCCTATCGATCACCTCTATAAAGTCCGCGCATACTGTTAGATCGAACTCTTTCAGGTTCTCGGCGTAGGTGGTGCGGCGGTTGCGCAAATAGTTGACGCTAGCGCCCAAGAACATGCAGAACTCACCTTCCGATTGAAGGTGCTTCTTTGGCACTTCATAGAGCGTCCCAGCCATGTTACCGGACTTTACAGCCTCTTGT
>ERZ773194.4294-NODE-4294-length-11350-cov-3.647012_pt1 | contig 11350 bp, 9 predicted proteins | sample MGYA00511240_ERZ773194 | MGnify/ENA primary metagenome ERZ773194 (study PRJEB29015, sample SAMEA2737774) | human gut metagenome | biome: human gut; feature: human-associated habitat; material: faeces | place: China | collected 2012 ... | reverse complement strand
AAACAACCCAAATTACTATGTCGAAAAGTGGTATCAAAAAGGTGATTGTTCTGGGCTCGGGTGCCCTGAAGATCGGACAAGCCGGAGAATTTGACTACTCTGGTTCACAAGCACTGAAGGCGCTGAAAGAAGAAGGAATCAGCACCGTATTGCTCAATCCGAACATTGCAACCATTCAAACATCAGAAGGGGTAGCCGACAAGGTGTATTTCCTGCCGATCACTCCTTACTTTGTTGAAGAAGTGATCAAAAAAGAACAACCGGACGGTATCCTGCTGGCTTTTGGCGGACAGACTGCCCTGAACTGCGGAACCGAACTGTATACCAGCGGAACACTGGCCAAATATGGTGTAAAGGTACTGGGAACTTCGGTCGAAGCGATCATGTACACGGAAGACCGTGACCTGTTTGTAAAGAAACTTGACGAGATAGCAGTAAAAACTCCGGTTAGCCACGCTGTCGGAAACCTGGAAGATGCCGTGAAGGCAGCCTACGAGATCGGCTTCCCGGTCATGATCCGTTCCGCATACGCATTGGGCGGTATGGGTAGCGGTATCTGCAAAGACGAGGCAGAACTGCGTACGCTGGCAGAAAGCGCTTTCGCCTATTCTCCCCAGGTATTGGTGGAAGAATCGTTGAAAGGCTGGAAGGAAATTGAATTTGAAGTAATCCGCGATAAGAACGACCACTGCTTTACGGTTGTAAGCATGGAAAATGTAGACCCGTTAGGCGTACATACGGGCGAAAGTATCGTTGTCGCTCCTACCTGTTCACTGACAGACAAAGAACTGGACCTATTGAAAGAACTTTCGATCAAGACGATCCGCCATTTAGGTATCGTCGGCGAATGTAACATCCAGTACGCATTCAACTCCGATACTTGCGATTACCGTGTGATCGAAGTAAACGCCCGCCTAAGCCGTTCTTCCGCACTTGCATCCAAAGCGAGCGGTTATCCGCTGGCATTCGTGGCTGCCAAGCTGGCATTAGGTTACAGCCTTGACGAAATCGGTGAGATGGGAACTCCCAACTCCGCTTACAAAGCACCAGAAGTAGATTACATGATTGTAAAGATCCCGCGTTGGGACCTGACTAAGTTTGTCGGTGTAAGCCGCCAGATCGGTTCGAGCATGAAATCTGTCGGCGAGATTATGTCGATCGGTAAGAGCTTCGAGGAAATCATGCAGAAAGGTCTGCGTATGATCGGACAGGGCATGCACGGTTTCGTCGGCAACAACGACGTGGAATTCGATAACCTGGACGACGCGCTGGCCAACCCGACCGACCTCCGTATCTTCGCCGTAGCCAAAGCGCTTGAAAAAGGCTACACGGTAGACCGCATCCACGAACTGTCCAAGATCACTCCGTGGTTCCTGGAAAAACTGAAAAACATCGTAGACTATACGAAAGTATTGTCTGCTTACGATAAGATCGAAGACCTGCCGGAAGATGTGCTGAAGGAAGCAAAACGCCTGGGATTCTCCGACTTCCAGATTGCCCGTTATGTTGAAAACCCGGAAGGCAACATGGAAAAGGAAAATATCCGCGTGCGCAACCTACGTAAGAAATTAGGTATCCTGCCGAGTGTAAAACGCATCAATACGATCGCATCGGAACATCCCGAACTGACGAACTACCTGTATATGACATACGACGGCAGCCAGCACGATATCTCTTACTATCCGAACGACAAGAGCGTCGTGATTCTGGGATCGGGCGCTTACCGCATCGGTTCTTCCGTTGAGTTCGACTGGTGTTCGGTGAATGCCGCACAGACAGCCCGCAAGTTAGGCTATAAATCCATCATGATCAACTATAACCCGGAAACGGTTTCCACTGATTATGACATGTGCGACCGTCTGTACTTCGACGAGCTTTCGTTCGAACGCGTACTCGATGTCATGGACTTAGAACTGCCGAAGGGCGTAATCGTCTCCGTAGGTGGACAGATACCGAACAACCTGGCCATGAAGCTGTACCGCCAGAACGTACCTGTATTGGGTACTTCACCACTGTCGATCGACCGTGCCGAAAACCGTCACAAATTCTCCGCAATGCTGGATACGTTAGGTATCGACCAGCCGCGTTGGGCCGAGTTGACCAGCATGGAAGAGATCGACGCCTTTATCGCAAAGGTCGGTTTCCCAATCCTGATCCGTCCGTCTTACGTGCTTTCCGGCGCAGCCATGAACGTATGCCACAGTAAGGAGCAGATGATCGAATTCCTGAACTTGGCAGCCAAGGTTTCCAAAGAATATCCGGTAGTTGTTTCCGAATTCCTGCAAGGGGCGAAAGAGATAGAATTCGACGCGGTAGCCATGAATGGCGAAGTGGTCGAGTACGCCATCTCCGAACATATCGAGTTTGCCGGTGTCCATTCCGGTGACGCGACATTGGTATTCCCGGCACAGAAGATCTACTTCGAAACAGCCCGCCGTATCAAGAAGGTCAGCAAAATGATCGCCAAAGAGTTGAACATCAGCGGACCGTTCAACATCCAGTTCCTGGCCAAGAACAACGATGTGAAGGTTATCGAATGTAACCTGCGTGCATCCCGCAGTTTCCCGTTCGTATCAAAAGTCCTGAAACGCAACTTTATCGAAACGGCAACCCGCATCATGCTTGACGCTCCTTACACCAAACCGGACAAGAGTGCATTCGACATCGACTGGATCGGTGTGAAGGCTTCGCAGTTCTCATTCGCCCGTCTGCATAAGGCCGACCCTGTACTGGGCGTAGATATGAGCTCTACAGGTGAAGTAGGCTGCATCGGCGACGACTTCAACGAAGCATTGCTTTCTGCCATGATCGCTGTCGGAAATAGAATCCCGCAGAAGAACGTACTGGTTTCTTCCGGTGCCGCCAAGAGCAAGGCTGAACTGCTGGAACCGTGCCATATGCTGGCAGCCAAAGGTTACAACATCTACGGAACGGCTGGAACGGCTAAATTCTTGAATGAAAACGGCATCTCTGCGACAGCAGTTTGCTGGCCGGACGAACAGGGCGACCTGAACATCATGGATATGTTCAGCAAGCACGTGTTCGAACTGGTTGTCAACATTCCGAAAGACCACAGCAAGCGCGAGCTGACCAATGGCTATAAGATCCGTCGTGCAGCGATCGATCACAACATTCCATTGATCACCAACGCCCGCTTGGCAAGTGCCTTCATCAGCGCTTTCTGTAATATGGACGAAAAAGACATCCAGATTAAGAGCTGGCAGGAATACAAGTAAATAGGAATTTCATTATATTTGTAACCTCATTCAGGCACGGAATTCTAAGACTTCCGTGCCTATATTCATTTAGACTTATGTACAGACTGCTGACCATTCTCATTTCTTTTCTGTTCACGGCACATGCCATGCGCGCGTCAGTAGCCATCCCTTATGTATTCGTAAAAAACTATACGGTCGACGATTATAAAGCGAGCTGCCAGAACTGGGGCTTTTCGCTGACACCCGACGGTATGCTGTATGTCGCCAACAATTCCGGCCTGCTTGCTTTCGACGGCAACACATGGAAACTATATTCGCTGCCGGGACAGGAAGAGGTGACCGGCGTAACGAACTACAACGACACGATCTACACCCGCAACGAGACGATGTTGGGAAGCTGGACATACGACAAAGACGGAATCCTCCGCTATCACCCGCTGGACACGGTCCCGCCAGAAGTCCGCTTCACTCCACCCCCTGTTGAAATACCTTTTACTTTACCGAAAGAAATACAGGATGCACAGCCGAGTGCCTTCGCTGCCAACGGAACGCTCTTTTTCATCGGAACCCTCACACAAGGACTATATATCACTGACTCTGACGGTACGATCCTGCAACATCTGTCTTTGCAGAACCAGCTGCAGGACAATATCGTCCGCTTTATCTGCGTACAGGACACCCGGCAAATCTGGGTGGCGCTCGACAACGGATTATCACAAATTTCTTTCGATCCTCCGATCACTTTGTTAGGAAAAAGAAGCGAGATCGGCAAACTGGTGAATGCCGGATTGGATGGCGAAGAGTTGTATATCCAAACCAACCTCGGCTATTTCAAGCGCTCATTGGGAGCCACAAGCCCTTTCATCTCCGTAAGCAAAGCCGAAGCGCAACCTTGCTTTAGGATCGAAAAAGAACCCGCTCCGACCGTTAAGAAATTATTTAGGGACACGGAAGCAGTGGGCGTATTTGCCGATGCCGAACATGTTTATCCGGCCGGTGACAACCTCTACTGGCTTTCCATCGAAAACGAAGCCGGACTGTTTCACGTAGCGGACGGCATCGGAACATTGAAATGCCGCCTGCTCTTCGACAATTACAATATGAACCTCGTGACGAGAGGCAAACGGATCATCCCTTTGAACGACTCCCTGGTCTTGGTCTCTGCCATGCAAGGAACTTTATTGGTCAATATCCGGGAACTGATCGGCAATAGCCTGGGCAGCACTCCCCTGAAAGTTTCGGGACTCGAATACGTCGATGCTTCCGGTATCCATCACTTGCCGATCAACACGCAACGCATTTCTCTCCCGCACAACTTCCAGGAGTTCAATGTCTGGGCAGGCACCACGATATTCACCTCCAACCACCAGATCAGCTACAAGATCGAAGGCGTATCTTCAGACTGGTCAGCTTGGCAACACGACGGGAAAATCACTTTCCTGCAATTGCCGGAAGGGAGGTATGAATTGAAAGTCCGCAAATACGTCATCAAGGGTCCCTATCCCGAACTCACACTGCCCATCGAAGTCCGCCCTCCCTGGTATAATACCGTATGGGCATGGCTGGTCTATATCACACTCGTCTGGTTTCTCGTGCAGGCCGTGCTCCGCTACAACCTGAAGAACCTGCATAAGGAAGAACAGGAAAAAGCCGAAGCCGAACGGCAAGCCGAGCAACAGCAGATGCAGGTCATAAAAAACCGGATGCTCGAAGCCGAACTGCAAAACAAGAACAACGAACTGACACTTCAGACAACAGCCCTCGTCAAACGCAACCAGGCCGTCCAAAGCCTGTTGGAAGAACTGGAAAAACAAAAAGAAACGCTAGGCGAACGTTATCCGAACAAACTCTACATCCGCATGAAGACGCTGATGGAAGAGACTTTGAACAACCAGGCGGACTGGGTACTGTTCGAAAGCTATTTCAACAGCACGCACCAAAATTTCACGGACCGCCTCAGACAGCGATACAGCGATCTCACGACAGGCGATCTCCGCATCTGTTGCTTGCTCCGCATGAATCTCTCCACAAAGGAAATAGCATCCCTCATGAACGTATCCGTACGGGCAATAGAGCTGCGCCGATACCGTCTAAGGAAGCGTTTGGAGCTGGAAGGAGATACGAATCTCGTCGATTTCCTAATGAATTTCTGAAAATATTTTCTCAGATTTTTACATCTTATATACTATTATATATCAGATAATTAAATGCATCATAAAAAGACATGAGAAAGTAATGTTGTAGTATTTCTTTCCACTCAAAGCACTTGCGCAAGCCATGTAGTAGTCCTTTCTTTGTACGCTCCTGCGGATTATCCTTTCTTTGCGATCAAAATCTAATTTTCATACATGATGAAACACGAACTGGAAGATCAATTAAAGGCGTTCGAGAAGAAAGGTATCGACCGCCGCCACTTTTTCAAACTGATGGCAATGGCCGGTTTACTGACTGCTGCAAGTACCCAAAAGGCAAAAGCATTTTCAAGCAAAGCCAAAGGTAAAATTGTAATTATCGGCGGAGGTGCTGCCGGTATCAGTATGGCTGCCCGTTTAAAGAGTTGGCTGGACAAGCCGGATATCACTTTGATCGATCCCAGTGACCGTCAGTTTTATCAGCCGGGGTTCACCTTAATCGCATCGGGTGTATATCAACCGGATGACGTCTGGAGAAAGCAGGAGGACTGCATACCCAGTGACATCAAATGGATTAAAGATTCTGTTGCTGCCGTCGATCCCGTATGGAATCAGGTAACGACCAAAAATAACGGAAAGATCGCCTACGACTTCCTGGTCCTGACTCCCGGAATCCAAATCAACTGGGAAAAGGTAGAAGGTATCACGCAAGCGACACTTGGACAAGGGAACGCCCACAGCATCTATGATTTCGAAGGTGCACAAAAGACTTGGAAAGCCATACAGGAATTCTCCAAGACGGGTGGACGTGGAATCTACACTGATACTTATACCAAGCACAAATGCGGAGGTGCTCCCAAGAAAATCTGTTTGTTGACAGAACACTATACCCGCAAACAGGGTACACGCGAAACGGTGGATCTGAATTTTTACACAGCATCCAAAGAGCTGTATGATGTCCCGTTTTTCACTCCCCGCTTGTTGGAAATCTACAAAGAGCGTAACATTCCTATCAACCTGAATGTACGAGTGAAAGGTGTGGATACGGCTGCCAAGCAGGTTCATTTCGAGAAGATCGAAACAGTGGGCGATCAGAAAGTCTACACTCCGTTTGTAGAAGATTATGATTTCCTGCATTTCACACCGCCGATGTCGGCCCCCGATTTTGTAAGAGAAGCCGGACTGGGCTGGACGGAAGGTAAACTGGCTGCCGATGCCTGGGTTATGGTAGACAAAGAGACACTGGTACACAAAACATATCCGAATATCGTTTCCCTAGGAGACGTAGCCGGAATCCCGACCAGCAAAACATCCGCTGCAATCCGCAAGCAAGTGCCGATCGCAGCCAAGAACCTGATCTCGCTGATGGAAGGCAAAGAACCGGCAGAGAAATACGACGGATATGCCGCCTGCCCGATCGTGACGGACTACGGGCATGTTCTCTTGTGTGAGTTCAACTATAAGAAAGAGGCGCAAAACTCGTTCCCGTTCACGTTGCTGGACACATCGAAAGAGCAATGGGCCGCATGGCTGTTGAAGGTTTATTTCCTGAAACCCATGTATTTCTACGGAATGTTGAACGGTTGGGCATGATAACTTAAAACAACTCCCTATAATAAAAATGCCAAACTGAAAATCCCCCGGCTCGCTTGTAAGAGTACGGGGGGATTTTATTTCCTTCCGGTTCTATCTCTTATGCTTGACCAACATCAACACGGGATTCGACTCTTCGTCCAAACCGGCCGCAATCTCTTTCAACCCGCCTTTCAACTCACCTTTCCCGTAGGCCTCGACCAGCCGGTCGGCAGAAAGAATCTCATAGGCGGCCACTTCCTCGTTTCCGAGACGGGATATCAAGTCCACCCTTTTCCGGGTCGTATAATCAGCATTGAGCACTATCGGCTTGAACACAACCTTTTCACGGCTGTCGTACATCAAATCCGTAGTCGGGAAACCCCTTCCTTTTTCAAAATTAAACTCTTTTCCAATGGTTTGCATGAAACAATAACGACCAGTGTTCACCCCCATCGTAAGGAACATATCCGGATTTTCCGCCGGCTTTTTTACGATGAACGGGATTAATTTGTCTTTTCCGGGAATATAGCGATACACCGTATCGGAAGAGGTATCGGCAAGCAGCCAGTTTCCCTGGTCAGGCGTGATAGAGCGAACGGAAGCGACGGCAACCATATCCCCCTTTTGAACAAACGGAGCCTTGATAATGTCAAAAGGAAGCGGAATTGCCCGGGTGACGCTTCCGTCCTGCTTCGATATGAGTGCATGGTAAAACTCCTTATCCCTTTTCTGCCCGTCCTTATAAGAAGCAGACATATCGTAGCAGATCAGATTGTCGGCGTCATAATCGAACACATCCAGATACTGCGCGCCCTCGGCATGCTGGAAACTCCGCTTGAAATTCCCTTGCAAGTCATAGACGAATATCTTCTTGTTCGAAGCACTATTGACAAACATCTCGTCTTTTTCCTCATCCAGGATGATCCCGTTGATAAAAGCATACTCCTCGGCTCCCTGTCCCTTCCGATTGATTTTCCTGACCGCCTTGCCTGTCTTTCTGTCAAAAACGAAGATATTGCCATCGTTGAGCAGATTCGTCACCAGCACGAACCGCTTTCCTATCGCCTTGACACTGCCTTGGGTGATAAACTCGTCGTTCGTTTCCAACGGGATGTATTCCACATCCAAAAAGTCTTGAACAACCCATTCCTTTTCCGGATAATCGGCTTTTACATCAAGAGTCATAAGTGCCTCGACCGTTTCCTGCTGCTTACAGCCGAACATTCCCATGAGAGATAAGAGGGTAAGCGTCCCAATCGTTATTCTTTTTTTCATTGCAAATTGAAATTATATTTCATTATTCATTTGTTGGTGACACTTTGCACCTCTACTTCCATCCTTTTGTCTTGATTGCATGCCACGACAAGAATCAAAACGACAAGGAAGGTTCCATATTGAACTATCTTATTCAGACTCAATCACAATCTATACGCACAAATGTAATCATTAATCGTGGAATATGGTCTGACACATACTTCTTTTATCAACGACTTCATTACAAAAAACGAATACCTGATGGACCTTAACTGTACCTGTGTTTTAATAATTACCGCCACTCCGATTTCACCAAGGCAAACAAACGGTGCAGTCAATGTCTCAATATAAACCATTCATTGCAAGCAGATTACAGAGGTTTTTCGTTCATTGCGTTTCAATCCTACATCTTAGAATAAATATATTAATATATATATAAGCTCATTAATTTGCGCCCTTTTCAATCGGCATGGGCAAAGGTACGACAGGAAAGGGGCGTTTTGTAATACCCAAAAATGTCGGATAAAAAAGCCGGCGCGGCGCATTGCAAGCGGGTTTACACGTTATTTCCTATACAAATTCCGAAAAAATTCCTGCAAAACAGGCCTCAATTGGTCATACATCCCACATTTGTCATACCAGATGGTCCGTATGGAAGACTCCGCCAGACCCAGATCGAACGTCTCCGACATAAAACCGATCAGATACCGGGGCCGTACGTCCCCGAATACCTCCATCAACCACAGCGTCTTAAAAATCCCGATCAGAAATTCCGGCTTCGACACCGGGATGCGGTCCTTATACGCTTTCTCTTCTATCCCGAAAATCAGACGATGCAGGTCATCCCCGAATTCCTGGAAGAAATTCTGCGCCACGGCGCACATCCTCTCCTGCTTCCCCTTGGCCTCCTCCGTAAGGAAGAGTGCATAAACGATCATTTCGTACAACGGATCGGACGCGTCCCGTACCTCTTTTCTGATTTTCTTGTACGAGCGGCAATAGTCACCTTTCCGCTTTTTTTTAACTTGCTCATATGCTTATCTATTTATTGCCTGCAATGCCGGCCGGCCTTTATCCTCTCCCTATCGATGGGAAAAAGTACCCTCTTCCGCATCCGGAAATCCGGTCTTTTGTCTCCCAAGTTCCCTGGTCTTACACGTCAAAGTCCCTTGTTTCGTACACAGAAGTCCCTTGTTTCAAGGCTCACCCAAAAACTGCACGATTGTCTTCACCTGTCGGGGTGTCAACGTCTTCTTCCCTTTCCGCCAACCGTAGCCCTGCAGCTCCGTCTCTAACACCGGGTCTGCCCCCACCCATTTGGACAACCGTTTCCCGGCCGATTCCGGCATCAAATCCGGCCCGTAAAGGACCGCCAATTCCTGCCACCCGTAACTTCTGATTTCGAATTCGTTTACGATCATAATTCCCATCGTTTCATTGTCCTATAAAGATACGGGATAAAAATCAATATTCAATAGATAATCACATTTATATCCTACTTCTTTCTACCTGTTTCCGCATCGATCTTCGCCGATGTTCCCCAATCTGTATTTCTGCCTGTACCGGGACCTTACCTTTGTCTTGTTATCGATAATGAAAAAAAGATTCCGTAAAAGTATTCATTTAAAAACTAATCACGCTTATGTCATTAAACTATCGTTTGGTAAGAAGACCGGATATGCGCAAAGACGCAGCCGAGGGCTCGAAGCTGTACTATGCACAGGTCCGTTCCTTGAAGAAATTGAAATTCGAAAAGTTCTGCAACATGGTGGCAGTGCGCAGCTCCGCCTTCGTGGGAGATGTGAAACTGGTCATCGACGGCATCCTGTCCGTCATGGAGGAACGGTTGGAAGAAGGGGATGTGATCCAGCTGGGCCGCCTGGGTAACTTCCGGATGGTCGCAGGCAGCAAAGGGGTGGAGAACGAAGCAGACTTCAACACGTCTTTCTTCAATAAGGCGCGTATCGTCTTCTCGCCGGGGACCATGCTGACGCAGGTGAAAAAGAATGTCACATTCGAACATCTCGACCTGGTCCCGGCCGGTGACAAACCGTCTTCCGGAGGCGGGGAGGAGAAACCGGGTGAACTGTAGGCCGGAAGCTAAATTCAAACAGACTAAGAAACTGTTTTGATTTTTCCGCCTGATTTTTCCTCAATGAGCTGTTTCAGCCTGTCAACAACGACTGCACCGTTTTCGAAATCCTCATCGTCATGCGCATAGCTGAAGAAAACATTAATTTCCTCCGTCATCCTTTCACGTTCATCGGGATCAAATGATTCGCCGCAATCCTGACATTCCCATATGTGATGAAATTTTCGATAAATGACATCTTCCGAACCGCAATATATGCATTTCATATCGTAATCTCCTTTCGTTTATGCCGTAAGTAATTATTCGTGGATTATCAAACTATTGACAAAGTGCGCACGCACTGTTTAAATACAGTTGTATTATAGCAAAAAAATATGAAAATTCAAATGTTGTTAAAAATATATTCCTAAATTAAAGTCCGCAGCCCGTCGATTGACAGACTGCGGAGGGTTCAATGCGGATTCCGTATTTGTTTTCGCAAAGCCGCATTACTCAATATGTTTTGCATCAAAACAGCTTCTCCCCTCACCCCAAGGCGACATCGAGCAGCATCATCAGCGCGAACCCGAGGGCGGCACCGACGGTGCCGACATTGCTGTGCTCATCGGACCGGGACTCGGGGATAAGTTCTTCGATGACAACATAGATCATTGCACCGGCGGCGAAAGCGAGGATATAGGGCAGCACGGGTGTTACGAGAGAGGTTACAAGGATGGTCAGTATTGCGCCGACAGGCTCGGCAACGCCGGAGAGGGTTCCGCAGGCAAAGGCTTTGCCTTTCGGGGTTCCGCTTGCGGCGAGGGGGGCTGAAATTATTGCGCCTTCCGGGAAATTTTGAATCGCAATACCGACAGCGAGAGCTATTGCGCCGGAGGCACTTATTGCATTGTTTCCGTTAAGCATACCCGCAAGGACGATGCCGACGGCCATTCCTTCGGGGATATTATGCAGCGTTACGGCAAGCATCAGCATAAGGTTTTTTCCCATTGCGGAGGGGCGGCCTTCCGGGCGGGCGGAATTCGTATGCAGATGCGGAATCAGGCTGTCCAACAGCAGCATGAATCCGATGCCGATAAGAA
>ERZ773194.4287-NODE-4287-length-11366-cov-3.685881_pt1 | contig 11366 bp, 8 predicted proteins | sample MGYA00511240_ERZ773194 | MGnify/ENA primary metagenome ERZ773194 (study PRJEB29015, sample SAMEA2737774) | human gut metagenome | biome: human gut; feature: human-associated habitat; material: faeces | place: China | collected 2012 ... | reverse complement strand
GTGAACTTTGACAGACGAAGCATATCAATTAAATGATATTTATGATTAAATGCTTCATGTCTTTCATGCTTTTAATTTATAGAAATATTATTTTGCTGCAAATAAAAGAAAAGCATACGACAACCTCCACATCCCGCACTACAACAAAAGTACACCCATCACTAAAAAACAAAAGAGGGAGTACAATATTAATACTTCCCCCATTAATATTCCACTGTAAAACAGTTATTTAAAATTTATAAGGAAATCAGTCAGACTTTCTTCCGGAAGCAGATTGAATTTCTTGCGCAACCGGTATCTTGCAGCATCAACCCCACGTGTAGAAATGTTGAGCAACTTCGCTATCTCCTTTGTCGGCATATTCAAGCGGAGCAATGCACAAAAGCGTAAATCTCCTGAAGTCAAATCAGTATATTGAAGTTTCAGGTTTCGGAAGAAATTTTCATGTATACGGTCAAAATTAGCTTGAAACATTATCCAGCTCTCTTCATCAGACACTATATTATTGTTAACCAAAGCGAGAAGCTTATCCAAATTCTTACGACTATGCTGTCCGGACAACTTTTGCTTCTGTATCTCCTCTTTCAATGAAGTCAAAAACTCCTGATGAGCGATATTCATCATTACCACGCTGGACAATTCTTTGCTTTTAAAACGCAAATCGGCCTCAAGCTGTTCCTTTTCCAACTCGATAATCTTCTTCTCTTGCCGTTCAAGCTCTGCCTGATGGGCTACACGCTGCTGCTCAATCACACGATCCTTCTTTTTCTTCACAAAGCGATAAACAATATATTGCAGCAAGGCCAGCAGGCACAACCCTATCAGAATGTAACTTCCCACAGCCCAATAAGACAAATACCACGGAGACAAAATCTCAAAGGGAAACTCCACCGATGCCAAAACTCTACCAGTATCATATATCTCCGCCCGAAAAACATAACTTCCATAAGGAAGACGGGCATACTTTTTCTGCAAATTGCGTCCATCGGGTATCCACTGATCAGAATACCCTTCCAACCGGTATCTTACTTTATAAGTATAATCGTTATAAACCGGATAGCACAATGTAAAACTCACTGTATTAAACTCATGTTCGACCTTGACTCCCGACTGCACGACCAATGTCTTCCGTTTATCACTGAATTCCTCAGTAACCTGCATCTCTGAAATCCATAAAGAACGCCTAGTCTGAGATTTATATAACGAGGAACTATCTGTTTCAATACGGGCAATGGCATTATTCAAGCAAAGATAGGAATGATTATTTCTCTTGTCATAAACCACGCTTCCTCGTTCTTCCACAGCCAGACCGTCAAACAAAGAATATGGAATCCGAAGTTCGATATTGAAAGTATTTATCGCACACTTCACCAAATACACAGTCCTGTCGCCCACAAACCAATAGTAATCTCCGTTCGCATGACTCACAGTCTTGATTCCTTTCAATTCCATCAATTGCTCATTCATTGTTTCATAAGGAACAATCGAATCAGTCATATCTTCGTAAGTATAGAAATATTCCCCATTAGAAAAAACTACCCGACCATTGATTTTGAACAAAGTAAAACTCCCACCTTTCACTTCTCCCAAACTCTCATACTTCCGCACATCCTTTACCTGCTTCATATCCGAATCAATCCGAAAGCGATACAAACCATTCCTTAAATGTTTCGCCCAAATATTCCCTTGATGGTCCACTTCTATATGACGAATCATGTGGCTGAACCCACGTAAGGACCGAGTAAAGCAATACTCTCCCGAAGCAGTCTCCGTATATAAATTCAGAAGCGCATAAGCTCCCTCCAACAAAAAAGATTGTTCCTTCAATTCAATTTTTTCCATACACATCCCTCCTTTTACATCAGATACCAGCTTTGATTTCAGTCCTGATATAAAGAAAGTCCCCTTGTTGTGCCCGCAGAAAATCTGTTTTCCCCATTCATCGACGAACCACGCTTGTTCTTCCAAACCCGGAACTAATTCAGTCTTTCCATCCTTAAGCCAATAAAGTCCTTGATTAGAAGCAATATAAGCTTCATTTTCCCTTACCAAAACATCATATACCATGCCTATTTTACGAAATGGAGGTTCATAATAATAGATTAAAGAATTGTTGTGTATATAGGCAATACCTTCATCCAAAGCTGTCCATATATTGTTGTCATCATCACAATACAATCTCAAAACAGTATTGTTCTGTAGTTTATTATCCGTATTGACCTTCCAAATCAGCTTTCCTTTTTTATCCAACGCATATATACCATCGGATATTGTGCCAACAACGTAGCAACTGTCTTTGGTCATCACCGCACGATTAATGGTATGCTTCCTGAATATATCATCACATTCAGTTTCCCATTTTTCTACCCTCCCATCTCGATACAGGAAACCTCCCTGATTACGGGTAAACATTAAAACCGCATCATCATAAGGGAGCCCGGCCAGGACATCACTATCTCCAAATGCTTTTCTGGGAATAAGTTCTTTCATTTCCCTACCGGCAAAGACATAAAGTCCGCCGTTTATTCTTTGAGAATAAAAAGTATTTCCAACCTGGAACAAATTCAGTGGAAGGTTCTTCATTCGAATACCTTCTACCGAATTTCCATTATAAAAAAAGAGAGAACCGAATGATTGAAATACAATTTCTCCTTGAACGCAAGCAATATCCCAGATTTCGTCATTATGAAACACAAAATCTTTCACCTTATTTTTCAATGAATGATATTGAAGAGTGTCATAAGGAGTACGGACAAAATAACCGAATTCTTCGTAAGAGCCTACATAAATTCTTCCATCTTCACTGATATATATAGCACGCACAATTCCTTTTGTCGGTAATTCATACAGCCGCCAAGCACTTCCATCAAATTCCAACAGCCCACTGTTATTACCGAAATACATCACTCCTCTTTCGTCCTGAGCAATGGCCCAATTCTGAATACCAGCATTATAATCCGACACTGAATAGCTCCTCACTATAGGAGAAAAAGGTATGGGTGAAGCTTGCAGCAAACTACTGAAAACCAAAAACAAGAGAAACGTTATTGCAATTCTCATGAGTACTGTTTATAGGTATTTACCAGCAAAGATAAAGCTTTTTGCGTTTTCGTAAAAACAAAATCGCAGATTATCCTCTTTTATAGAAAGATAACCCGCGACAACTGATAACTCACTTTATTAATTTTCAGCAGTTTTCTGTTTTCCCAAAGGAATAGAAACACCCAAGTAAGCATTAACATTCTTCGTATTCTTACCAAAGAACATATAGTCTGTTCCCGCAAAGAAAGGACCCAGTTTCAGTGCCAGACCGAAGGTTTTACCGGCTCCTTGAAGTACGGAATAGCTGGCAGCTACATTGAAAGCATTCGTCGGACGGATGCAGGCAGAGAAAGTCAGCTCATTCAAAGTTTTCGGTTTGGCAAAACGACCGGTATACAAGGCACCCACTACCAGCCAATCATTCAGTAAGGCATATTCAGCGCCAAGAACCATTGTAGAAGTCAATCCACGGGTACGGCTCTTCTCAGAAGCTTCCTCTGTCTTGAGCTGCAACATGTCATAGTTAAGAATCTCGCCGCTGTTCACAATATTTATGAACTCCTGCTGCGAGGCCGGGTCAAGAAGATCATAAGTCTGCTCTGCATTGGCTCGCGCTATACTGGTATTCGATTTAGACCATTTGATAAAGCCCAAATCAAGAACTGAAGCAGAAAGTGTCAATTTATCCAGTAACTTGTAAGATATTCCCAAATCAATAGCCCCACCATATCCGGCAAAACCGAAACTGCCAAAATCGATTTCATCGATATAATCACCATTCTCGTTCTCGGGAAGTTCTAACAGCTTTGACGAGTTCTCCAAAGTTGCATCCACTTGAATGGAAGCTTTACTCGTCACTCCTGAAGAGCCCACAGAAGGAGTTTCCACATGAATCTGGTTAATGTTCAGCTTTAAGTTACCGATACCCAGCAGCATCTTCACTTTACCGCCCACAGCCAGCCGGTCTGTGATATTCCTTGCAAAGCCAAGGCCGACTTCCGCATAGGAATTTATCTCAAGCTTCTGTCCATTAATGGTTTCGTTAATACCCAAATAGTCAGAAATATTGTCACCAAACTCCCGGCTGCTCATGTTATTCATAAACTGGAACATGGTTTTCGGTATGGCAGCACCGATATCATTACGCAACCCCACATTAACTGACCAGAAGTTCTTTCCTTTATACCATCCGGCAGACAGAATGTCGGTACTCAAATTCACATTCAAGTTATTGGTAGCATCCAGTCGGTTCATAAAGTCATTGCTCATGAAATAGTCGCTATCATCACTGTTCTCAATAATGTCCATAATATCCCTATACCCCAGGGAACTGGAGTTGACGGTAGCATTCAACGAACCTATCACGGGAATATTCAGATAACCGCGTCCCGGCATCAAGGCCGGATTGAGCTGCATACGCTGGTTACTTCCTTCCATAAAGTAGGAAGTGCGCAGGAACTGGGCTTGTCCGGAAAGAGAGAAGCAAAGCAACAATACCACAGACAGCCATACTTTCAGAGAATTCAATTGTTTCATAACCTTGTCAATATTTTCATTATCACCTGCAAAAATATAAAACAAGTTAATACCCTACAAACAACTTAACCGAATAGTCGTGTATAAAAGGCTTATACAGAGACTATCCGGTATAAATTAAGGAGCAAATAAAAGAATCCTCTTAAGAGTGTCCTTATACTATTTCATCATAAACATGTTCATTTGCTCTCGTAGCGGTACTCAGAAAAACCGGGGCTGTCTCCTTTCTTTGTTGCAGAGACATTGACGTCACTGCCGGAGCAGTCAACATTTCCTTGTATTTTTCCGGAGCAGTGAGTATCTTTACAGCCTCTTTCAAATCATCATCATCTTTCAACTGCTGGATAATGCTTCCACGCTGGAAATAATAACGCTTGATGATTTCTACCGCAATCATGCTCTTGATGTCCTTGGAGAAATGGTCAAGGTCACGGTCCAGATTATGCGACAATTTTTTCTCCAACGCTTCAAACTCTTTCGAAGCATCAGTCAGATAGCCCTCAAATTCGGCCATCTCCTTCAGGTTCTTCAGCATCTTCTCTGTCTGCTGGTCGTATTTGAAGTCCGCCTTTTTCACCATCGCCTTGAAGTCCGCATAATCGGCATCTGTAATTTCAAACTTCTCTGCTGAAGGAATGGTAGGATGTTTCAAGCAATAGTCCGTAGCATAATTGAAAATAAGATTGTCATTGACAAGATAGAACAGAATGTTGGGCAGCTTCTCCTGCTTCACCGCAATGTCCGGAGTCACGCCTCCACCATCACGCACTTCACGTCCGGCAGCCGTATGGAACACGGTAGTAAGGCTGTCCGGAATACGTCCCACACTGCCGTCCTCATTCCGGTGCTTGTAGTCGATAGCCTGCACACAACGGCCGCTGGGAATATAATATTTGGAAGTCGTCAGCTTCATGGTACCACCGTATGGCAACGGACGGGTGGTCTGCACCAATCCCTTACCGAAAGTACGGTTACCGATAATGACCGCACGGTCAAGGTCCTGCAAAGAACCCGCAAGGATTTCTGACGAGGAAGCCGTTCCGCCATTGACCAGAACAGCCAAAGGAATTTCCAAATCCAACGGTTCACGCAACGTCTTGTAGGTATTGCTGGCTTGCTTAATCTTACCCATTGTCGTCACAAGTGTTTTTCCGCGAGGCAGAAAGAAGTTGGCTATCTCTATAGATTCATCCAGCAAGCCGCCTCCATTGTTCCGCAAGTCAATCACCAACGAAGTCATCCCCCGTTTCTTCAAGTCCAGAAAAGCCTGCTTGAACTCCTTGGAAGGATTCCCCGAGAAGGTGCTGAGATTGATATAACCTATATTATTATCCAGCACTGTATAATAAGGTATGAACGGCAATTGGATGGAACGGCGCACAATGTCGAAATCCAACGGTTTCTCTGTACCGGGACGTTGCACTTTCAGCTTGAAGCTGGTACCCACTTGTCCGCGAAGCATCTCGCTGACTTCTTGGTTGTTCTTTCCGGCAAGGTCCTTTCCGTCAATCTCCATCAAAATATCTCCGGCTTTCAAGCCTACATCGGCAGCAGGCATATTCTCGTATGGCTCAGATATCATGGAACGTTTTAGTTTCGGATTCCAAGTAATCACAGAACCTATACCACCATAGGAATTCTTCAGCATCTGCTCCAATTCGCTTTGGTCATCTTCCGGATAATACTCCGTGTAGGGATCCAGCGAGTAGAGCATGGCATCAATGCCTTCACGGATAGTCTTGTTCGGATCAATCGTATCCACGTAGAACATATCCAACTCTTTCACAATGGAATTGAATATATCCAGATTCTTTGCTATTTGGAAACTACGGCTATCACCACTCTTAAACCCCCAAAAACAAAAGGCTCCTGCTACAATCAGCAAGGTAATCATCCAGCGTATCTTTAAAATTCTTTTCATAATATGTCTATGTGATAATATGCTAATTAATTAATAAAATTTCTTCCTTGATTTTTTCCCATTGTGCTACCTGAAGCTCCGTACCCACCACTTGTATCACATCTTTGGAGAGAAGGGAGCCTATCTTGCCACATTTCTCCAGCGAATAGCCACACGTCAGTCCATACAAGAAACCCGCCGCAAAATAGTCACCCGCTCCTGTAGTGTCCACCACTTTCTCTACCGGAGCCGCTTGTACCTGCACCATCTCTGTACCTTTACGAATCAGAGAACCATGGGCACCCACCTTTACAATGGCTATGCTACACATTTTGGCAATGATATCCAATGCTTCCTCCGGTTCCTTACCCGTAAAAGCCTTTGCCTCTTCCTCATTGGCAAAAACAATATCCACATATTTGTTGACCAACAGAGAGAAAAATTCAAGGTCTCCTTCTACTATATTGTAGCTCGCCATGTCCAAACATACTTGTAAGCCGGCCTCTTTAGCCAGCTCAATGGCACGGAGAATCATATCATGGTCTTGCACCAGATACCCCTCTATAAACAAATAAGCATATCCTTTGAACATATCCAGCGAAAGATCTTCCGCTTTCAATGTAGAAGCCGCCCCCAAATAAGTGCCGAAAGTGCGCTCTCCATCAGGAGAAATGAAAGTAGAGGCTACACCGGACGGAAGGGTAGTGGAAAGCAATAAATCCGCCTCTGTCCCATGCTCCAGCAGACTATCCCGGAAAAAGTTACCATAAAAGTCATTGCTTACTTTTCCGATGAATCCCGTCCCCGCACCAAGGCATGCCATTGCCCGAATTGCGTTTCCGGCAGAACCTCCGTTAGCCAGATGCGTCTCCATCCGGCTGAAATACTCACTAATTTTCAAGAACTTATCTTCATCAATCAGAGTCATACTTCCTTTCGGGAGCTGCATCTCCGTCAAAATATTATCATCCTCAATGATTGCCAGTGCATCAACCAAAGCATTGCCCAACCCAATTATTTTATCCATCTTCGATATTTTTTTTGCAAAGATATTGCATATTTCAAAATATCCTATTACTTTTGCAGCGCATTTGAGAAAAAACAACATTCTTCCTTAGCTCAGTCGGTTAGAGCATCTGACTGTTAATCAGAGGGTCCTTGGTTCAAGTCCAAGAGGAAGAGCGAAAAGGTTCGTCAATCAAGCGAACCTTTTTTGTTTTCCCACATTATCCCACACAAAAGACAAACACTTCTATTTCATTTTCAAAGATTTAACATACATTTGCCAAATGTAAAGTAAGGAATTTCATAAAAATACCTGTCTTTATTTATTAGAAAGACATATCTTAATCCAAGCACCAAACTACAATGAAAACTCTTTTATTCTTTTTAGTCATAGGATTCAACCTATGTACCGCAGGTAAAGCACAAACCTCTCTTGTTTCTGCGCGGGAAAAATTCCGCCACCATGAAATATCCGTCAGTTACGGCTTCCTCCCCATTACCGATGCTAATAGTATAGCCGAAGAGTTTATTGCTCCGACAGCAAGTTTTGGAATCTATACACGCGAGAAGACCAGCTATTACGGCGCTCTGAACATCAGTTATATTTATAGATTCAACCGCAAAATCAGCCTGGGCGTAACCGGAGGAATAACCGGTAATAGAGGAACGGCCAGTAGCCTTTATGAAGTTTTGGATGAAAACACCAAAGACAACCGAAGGTATCTGTATGTTCTTCCCACCTTCCGGTGGCACTGGTTTACCCGCCCCAAATTCTCTCTGTATACCTCAGCAGGGCTCGGTGCCTATTTCCTTCGGAACAGTTTTGGAGGAGAAGTCTTTCACAAGACAAGATTCGCTTATCAATTCAGTTTTCTAGGCATCGAATACGGAAGCCGGTTTGCCTTCTTCACAGAATTCGGAGTAGGATATACCGGAACAATCGTAGCAGGCGGCCGTTATCGTTTCTGACTTATGAGGTCGCTACCGCCAGTGTCAATACACTGATGCGCACACCCTCCACTTCCTTGAGCGCATCGGCACAAGCCGTAGTGGTGGCACCGGTAGTCAATACGTCATCTATAATCAGTACATGCTTCCTTGCAAAAGCGTCAGCACGACGCAGACAGAAGATACCGTCCACATTCTCCCACCGTTCATAAGAGGATTTACGGGTCTGCGTTTCCGTATGCCTCATACGGGCAACGGAAGCAGTATCCATGGGAATACCGGTGACAGCGGAAACGCCGCGGGCTATACATTCGCTCTGATTGTACCCACGCATTTTCCGCTTACGCGGATGCAGAGGAACGGGGACAATGACATCCACATCACTGAAGAAACCGGTAGCCGACAACTCCGCCGCCATAAACCGCCCCATCACTTCGCCAAGGTCTTTCCTCCCTCCATATTTCAACTGATGGAGAATGCGGCGGAAATCACTCCCTTTATGGTAAAAGAAACAAGATGTAGCATGTTCCAGAGGTATCTTCCCCCAAAACATACGTTCCACCGGATTGTCCTTACGAAGATGATAGTTTGTCCGGGGCATATCCATATTGCACTTCATGCAGATGCCCTCTTCACCCTCTTGCAAGATAGCACCACACACGGCACACTGACGCGGGAAAAAGAGATGGACAAAAGAAAAGAACCAGGTTTTAACTATGTTTTTCATCGTATAGTATTAAAAAAAATGGCAACAGAGCAATACACTCCATCGCCTTGTTTGCTATAATGGCGAGACCTCACCTGTCAGCTTCAAGAACAACGGATGCAGCAGTCCGTTAGTGGCAATGATATGATGTCCGTCCAAAAAGTCGTCACTACCGCAAAAGTCAGTGATTCTTCCACCAGCCTCCAGCACTATCAGCGCCGCCGCAGAAAAGTCCCATTTGCCGATAAACGCCTCAAGCCAGGCATCAAAACGTCCGGCAGCCACATAGCAGATGGCAAGCGCAGCAGAACCGGTCATGCGGATACCTGCCACACGCCCGTAAAGTTCATGAATCAAATGCTCACCGGTACGTGCATACCGGTCGGAATTATAAGGGAGTTCCGTCACTACAAAGGCGTCCTCCACCTGCTGGACAGACGAGACCTCCATCCGTTCTCCATTCACATAAGCGCCACCTCCCTGCCAGGCATAAAAACATTCATCCCGGCAAGGGTCATAAACAACTCCCAGCAACAGAGAATCCTTGTCGCGCAAAGCGATGCTGACACAATAGGGAGCATTATCATGAATATAATTCGTTGTCCCATCCAACGGGTCCACTACCCAACAGTAGGGTTCATCGTGATAGACAGCAGAACCTTCCTCGGCTATAAATCCAGCCTCGGGAAGAAGTTCCCGAAGCGCAGCCACCACTCGTCTCTCCGACTCCTTGTCTACATAAGAGACATAATCATGGGGTTGTTTCTTCCGTATCGCTTCCCGGCTGAAGTTTTTCCGCTCTTCTTTCAAGAAATATCCGGCTTCACGGGCTATGCAGCAGACAGACTCTGTCAATATCTTCAAATCCTCCATTTCTCTACATATTAGTTCCCCGCAGCCTCTTCTGCCTGCCAGTAAATAAGCCGACCGCGCTGGCTGACCGTCCATCTTCCATCTTCCAAACGCACATTCTTTGTATCATCATCTTCCACATTCCAAGCATATCCCCCCGAAGGAAGACCACGGCGCTCCAGAATCTCATTCGGCATTTCCTCTTCCGAAAAGAACAGTTCCACTTGGGTAGAATCGGGACTGAACACCAGAAACAACATCTTCTCCGCATCATCCACAGCGTTCATACGGACTCCTTTTTCCCACAGACGGATACAGTCTTTCTGAGCCTCACTCCAGGTATATCCGGCAGATGCAATGCAACCATGCTTATCCTTATCACCACCAACGACATGTACCGTATCGGCTTGTTCAGCAACTTCCGCAGTCTTTCTACTCTTGCTACCACAAGCCACAAACAGTGCTCCGACACATAGCAAGCACATAAATGTTCCTCTTACATTCATCTTTTCTCTTTTTAATTGCTTTTTGCTTGACAAAGTTAAGAACAAATCGGCAATTTAAAAAGTTTCTTTTCCATTATCATCAGTGCTCCGGCAGTATATTCCAAGACTTTGCAAAAGATAAATCCACAAACAAGAATCTATTCAAGTTCTATACTATAACTTTATCGCACATTCTACTTGCATGCTTGCATAGACACATATAGCAACCTACTGCACAGAGCATTAAGTTATGTAAGCAACCACCATGCAAGTATGTAAGCAGATTTTGCTTACATAACCGTGTCCTCTTACAAAAAAGCAGGCTTCTCTTATACAAGAAGCAGGTCCTCCTTGCACAGAGAAGAGTACTTTCCTACGCCAACACCACATCAAAAACAGTTGCGCACAGTTGTGATACGCCTTCTTCACATTAATGAGAAAGTTATTCCACAACTGTGAAGAAAGCGTTCCACAACTGTGCGCAACTATAAACTACAAATATCCGGATGACAAACAGCAGGTATTTCAGCCAAGAAGTGCCCGTCCCTTTTACTCCAGCTTACAGTCCTCTTGTGTTCAACTGTAGGAAATATCCGTCCCAGAAGAGTAGAGCAGAAAAGTTTGTCACACTTAACATCATATTACAGCCACATAACCGGAAAATATGCATAATAGTACAGTTCCCACATTTCTTGCTTTTGAATTCATTAACAAGTTCTATAACTTTGAACGGCTAAGACTCTGCCCAATCATATGTTTTCACAGTGAAATAAGAGGCAAGTATCAGCAACAATTAGACAGACATATAGATTCATGCAAAGCAGCATTCACACTTTATCTTGTGGAACTATACTCCATGGCCATTCCTACAACTACCAAATTAAAGGTGTAT
>ERZ773194.4286-NODE-4286-length-11367-cov-14.812854_pt1 | contig 11367 bp, 9 predicted proteins | sample MGYA00511240_ERZ773194 | MGnify/ENA primary metagenome ERZ773194 (study PRJEB29015, sample SAMEA2737774) | human gut metagenome | biome: human gut; feature: human-associated habitat; material: faeces | place: China | collected 2012 ... | reverse complement strand
ATTTGAACCTGCGACCTCTGCGTCCCGAACGCAGCGCTCTACCAAGCTGAGCCACATCCCGTTAGAAAAACCCTCGCTGCTATCTTAAACGGCGAGGGTCTTTGTGGTTGCCCGACTAGGATTCGAACCCAGACAAACAGAGTCAGAGTCTGTCGTGCTACCTTTACACAATCGGGCAATAGCAACATGAATAATTATAGCGGTTCTGCCGAAAAAGTCAAGCCCTATCGTAAAAAAATGCCGTTTATTTTTTGCTTGGAGAAAAGTTCCTCTAATATACCGCCTGCTGGCGTACACAATACACATTGCAAACGCCAAATTAAGAAAGAGAGGAATAAACCATGTCTAACAAGAAAGCCAAGGAAGCACTGAACCAGATGAAGCAGGAAGCTGCCAACACCGTCGGCGTTAACCTCAAGCAGGGCTACAACGGCGATATCACCGCCCGTCAGGCCGGTTCCATCGGCGGCGAGATGGTGAAGCGCATGATCGAGAACTACGAGAGCGGCCATTCTGCCAAGTAACTTTCCCCATCCCCACACCCGCGGCTATGCCCAGTGCAGGCCGCGGGCGTTCTTTTTGCTTAAGTACAGCCAAATTAGCCAAACCCGCGCAATGAAATTCTCCGCCGCTTGCCCTTGCGCTTGCCCGGGTACTGCTGCTGCGCCGCGAAGAAGAATAATCCGCACCGCCGGGGGCTGCCTCCGGCGGTTGTCCTTTCTCCACAAAAAAGGCCTTGCGCATCTGCCTCATGCTTGGTACAATGAAATCGGCATTTCGCCCGATTTTTTGTGATAGAAAAGGAGTGACCCAATTTGGCAGAAAAAAAGAAGGTCGAGCGTGAGTTTGTGGAGGCTTCCACCGGCAAAACCGGCAAGCGCCCCGCAGTCGTCACCGCCGCCAATAAGAAAAGCGCCACCGGCAAGCGTGTAGCCGCTGTCATCCTGTGGGTGCTGGCCCTGGCCGCTGAGGTATGCGCCATTCTGATGCTCAATGGCACCTGGTATATCCCCGAGGAGCAGAAAATGTACTGGCTCATCGGGGCACTGGTCATCGATCTTATCCTTGTCATCATCGGCAGCCAGCTGTGGAAAAAGGCCAACCGGCTGGACCCCGCCAGCAAGCAGAGCAGCGTGAAGTTCTTCCTGTGGAACAACATGGGGCTGATCGCCTCCGTTATTTGTTTCTTACCCATTGTCATCCTGCTGCTGGCCAATAAGGACCTGGATGGCAAGACCAAGAAGATCGTGACCGTAGTGGCAGCCATTGCCCTGGTGCTGGCTTCGCTGTTCTCCATCGACTTTAACCCTGTTTCCGCTGAGGAGCTGGCTGACGCCCAGCAGGCGGTGGGTACCGGCTCCGTCTACTGGACCCGTTTCGGCAAAAGCTATCACCTTGACCCCAATTGCCACACCCTGATGCGGTCCAGTAAGGTCTATCAGGGGACCATTGAGGAAGCCTTTGAGGCCAACCGCACCGATCCCTGCGATTTCTGCGCATTGGAGCAGGAATAAGGAAAGGGGCGCGGACAGATGAATTTGACTGATCTGCTTTCCAGCAGTGTGATCTCCTCCATAGCGGGCCAAACCGGCACCAGCGAAAAGGACACCCAGAATGTCCTGGCCAACGCGCTGCCGGCTTTGGTAGGTGCCATGGCGCAGAATGCCTCCACCGAGGACGGGGCCAACAGCCTGGCCAAGGCCCTGGATGACCACACCAGCAGCAAAGGGCTGGCAAGCCTTTTGCAGAATGTGGATACGGAGGATGGCACCAAGATCCTTACCAAGATTCTGGGCGGGGAAACTGAGACGGTGCAGAACGCTGTTGCCAAAAAGAGCGGCGCCAGCAAGGTGGATACCTCCAAGATCCTGGCCATGGCGGCCCCGCTGCTGCTGGCAGCCCTGGGCAGCCAGAAGAAAAAGACCAAGACCCAGAGCGACGGGCTCGGCGGGCTGCTCACCAGCCTTTTGGGCGGCGGGGATGATGACGAGGATGACGGCAGTACCCTTATCTCGCTGGCTGGCAGCCTGCTGGGCAGCAGCAATAAAAAGTCCGGTAAGAGCGACAGCGGCGACATTCTTACCAGCCTGGCGGGCGGCCTGCTGACCAGCGCCCTGGGCGGCAGCGGCAAAAAGAGCAGCAAAAAGAGCGATAGCAGCGATGTGCTGAGCTCCCTGGCCGGCAGCCTGCTGGGCAGCGCGTTGGGGACTTCCACCAGCGGGAAAAAGACCACTTCCTCCGGGAAGAAAACCACCTCCAGCGGGAAAAAGACAACTTCTTCCGCAAAAAAGGCCGCTAGCGGTAAGAAAACTACCTCCGCTAAGAAAACCACTTCTTCCAAGAAGAAATCGACCGCCCAAAATGACGACGCGGCGGAGCTGCTGGGCAGCGTCCTTACCGGACTGCTGGGCGGCAAAAAGTAAACGACATAAAAAAACGGGGCGGGAGTGGCAAGCTCCCGCCTTTTTTTGCGCACAGGGGAAGAGCCATCACCCATTCTTCACGCTCTGTTCATATCCTACTGGTAGACAAAACTGATTCTATTCTGTATAATAGGGACAGATTATTACAAAAATCGCCCGAAAGGAGGGGCTCTTCATGCCGATATCGCTGAAAACCGGCCGCGCGCTGGCCACCGCTGCTGCCCTTTTGCTGCTGGCTGCCTGCGGCAGCACCCCCACCGGCGCCGAGAACCTGCCCATCTATCCCACAGTGCAAAGCGGACAGGCCCTGCTGCCGGATTGGGAGCATATCCCGCAGAATGAGGTGCTGCCGGAGGAGAATGAGGAACCCGCCGAGAATGACGGTCAATCTGGGGAGAAGCAGCCGGATAAGACTGACTCCAAAACCGATAATAAGGCCGATGATAAATCCGGGGATAAAACCGATTCTAAAACAGAAAATTCCTCCGGGCAGACCGAGGACAGCAAAAACGATGCCTCCGGCAATGACAACCGGAATGACACCACCGGTAAATCCGATGGTTCGGGTAATTCCGGGAACGCCGGCAACAGCGGCGCCGTAAAGGCCCCGGAACCGACGCCTGCTCCGGCTCCAACCCCTGAGCCAACCCCTGAGCCAGCCCCGGAGCCAGCCCCCGCCCCGACCCCTAAACCGGAACCGGAGCCGGATAACAGCGGCAATGATACCGCTGATTACGGCCAGCTCAGCGTTATTGATGGCAGTACCCCGGTAGTTGGCGATACCTATGAGATTCTGTGCCGCGTGGTGCAGAATGAGGTGGGCAACAGCACCGAGTGGGAATCCACCAAGGCCATGGCGGTGGCCTCCTACAGCTACATCAAGTATTACAATGACTACCTGGGCCGTGCGCCCACTTTGCGCCTTAGCAGTGTGGAGCCCGGCGACCGGGTAAGGGCCTGTGTGAAGGAGGTGCTGGGCCAGGCAGTTTATTATAATGGCCAGTACGCCAACTGTACCTATTTTTCCATCAGCTGCGGCGTGACCACCACGGCCCAAAGCGTCTGGGGCACCACCCAGTATCCCTACCTTGTTTCGGTGGATTCCTCCATCGAGGAGGGCTATTCCTACAGCTGGTCGCCTTTTTCCAAGGACTATACCTATACCCCGGAGCAGATGGCCGAAAGGATGAACAGCGCCCTGGGGACGAGCCTGGACCCCGCCAATGATGACCCAGCCACCTGGCTGGAGATCACCTCCCGCACCGATGGAAAATATGTAGGCACCGTACGGGTAGGCAATACCACCACCACGGGGCGGAAGATAAGGGAGAGCATCCTGGGACTGCGCAGCCATGCCTTTGATATCAGCTATGACGCGGACAGCCGCATTTTTACCGTTACCACCTACGGCTACGGCCACGGTGTGGGGATGAGCCAGACCGGCAGTATGCTGTACGCCCGGCAGGGCTGGACCTATGTGCAGATTTTGAACCACTACTACCCGGGTACGACCGTGGCATAATAAAACGAAAAAAGATCCCTGCCGTGTGGCAGGGATCTTTTGGTATATGCGGGAGAAATTACGCCTTGCCGGAGCAGCCCAGGACATCGTGCATCTTGTGGCGGACCAGCTCGCGGATGTGATCGCGGGCGGGGGTGAGATACTGCCGGGGATCGAAATGATCGGGATGCTCGAACATGTGCTGACGGATGGCGGCGGTCATGGCCAGGCGCAGGTCGCTGTCGATATTGATCTTGCAGACGGCCATCTCGGCGGCGTGGCGCAGCATTTCCTCGGGGATGCCGATGGCATCGGGCATCTTGCCGCCGAAGCGGTTGACGGTCTCGACATCCGCCTGGATGACGGAGGAAGCACCGTGCAGCACGATGGGGAAGCCGGGCAGGCGGTCGCTGACCTGTTGCAGGATATCAAAGCGCAGCTGTGGCTTCTGGCCGGGCTTGAACTTATAGGCGCCGTGGCTGGTGCCGATGGCGATGGCCAGGGAATCCACCCCAGTGCGGGAAACAAATTCCTCCACCTCGGCGGGATTGGTGAACTGGGCATCGGCTTCGCTGACATTAACAGCGTCCTCAATGCCGGCAAGCTTGCCCAGCTCGCCCTCCACCATAACACCGTGGTCGTGGGCGTATTCCACTACCTTGCGGGTCACAGCAATGTTTTCCTCAAAGCTCAGCTTGGAGCCGTCAATCATCACGGAGGTGAAGCCGCCGTCGATGCAGTCCTTGCAGATCTCAAAGCCATCGCCGTGGTCCAGATGCAGGGCGATCGGGACATCGGTATCGGCCACAGCGGCCTCCACCAGTTTGGTGAGATAGATGTGCTTGGCATATTTGCGGGCGCCGGCCGAAACCTGCAGAATGACAGGGGCCTGCTCCAGCTGGGCCGCTTCGGTAATGCCCTGTACGATCTCCATGTTGTTGACATTGAAAGCGCCGATGGCGTAGCCGCCCTCGTAGGCTTTACGGAACATTTCCTTGGTAGTGACCAGTGGCATAATATTGATCCTCCTTCAAAAAATAGAAGTATAAAGGGATGGTGCGTTCAGCCCTATTGTAGCAATATTGCCCGCCAAATGCAATAAGATACCGGCAGATTCCGCAAATTTTTGTGAAATAAATAACGATATTTTTCTGACCGGCGTTTAGTTTTCATTTGTGAAAAAATCCGGAGCAGGGAGCAAGGTCGGTAAACTTTTTGTAGTGCCCATTTACTGTAAATTGTGGATAAAACAGATGTTTCCACCGGTGACAGGAGAGAAAAAGGGACGAAATGGGGACACTTTTTCACATTTTCCACCGAGTTTTCCACACTGCCGGAGGAAAAGTGTGTGGAAACTGTGCAAAAGTAAAAAATACGGTCTGTATATCTCTCTGTCGCTTCCGCCAGGTGGGACTGCATAAATTCCACAGCAGGAAGCAAAATAACAGGGAATTGATGCCGCAAAAGGAGGGCTGCGTGATGCTGAAGGGAGTCAATAAGCAGGTGGTAGAGGTAGTGGAAGTGGATAATGAGTTTTTTGAGCGGGCGATTTTATTCGTAAAGCCGGAAAAGCAGCAGAACGGTGAGGAGGCCCTACGGGAGAATGCCCGGCGGTATGTAGGTTCGCTGCGGTGGCGGCCCCGGCAGCCCGGCGGCTGGCGGCTGTGGGGCGTCCGGCTGGCCCAATGGGGCAGCGCCGTGGGGCTGGGGGCCCTGCTGGGCGGACTTCTGATAAAATAGGGTCGATTTTTGCGAAGGGCTGTGTTATAATGGTACCATTCATAGGCATGCACAGTGCGCAGCGCGGGAACCGGCCCCCGCCTGCCGGCCCTTATAGGACCGGTGGCCCGCAGCCGTAGGCTGCGGGTGGGCGCGCCGAAGGCGCGCGGGCGGGGGCCGGTTTCCCGGCGGTGCGCACAGCCCTAATAGAAGAAAGGAACTATGACCATGCAGGAAAAAAAGCAGACTGGAGAGCAAAACCAGGTGCTGGCCGGGCGCAACCCGGTGCTGGAGGCCCTGCGCAGAGGCAGGGAGCTGGAGTGTATCTACATACAAAGCGGCAGCCCCAAGGGGCCGGTAGCCGCGATTCTCAATAAGGCGCGGGAGCAGGGTATCCCGGTGAAGGAAGCGACGCGGGAAAAGCTCACCCAGCTTTCCGGAATAGAGACCCACCAGGGGGTTGCCGCCATCTGCGCGGCGGCCGCCTATGCCGAGATGAAAGACATCTATGAGCGGGCAGGGGAAGAGCCGCTGTTTGTGGTCATCTGTGATAACATCGAGGATCCCCACAATTTAGGCGCCATTATCCGTACGGCGGAAGCCTGCGGGGCCCATGGGGTCATCATCCCCAAGCGGCACAGCGCCGGTCTTACTGCGGCGGCAGTCAAGTCCTCCGCTGGGGCGGCAGTGTGCCTGCCGGTCGTCCGGGTCGCCAATATCGTGGCCACTATGCAAAGCCTGAAGGCCGAGAAAAATGTGTGGTTCACCTGCGCCGATATGGATGGGGTGAATTGGTGCCAGCTGGACTTTAAGGGTGCGGTAGGTTTGGTTATCGGCTCGGAGGGCAATGGAGTCAGCCGACTGGTGAAAGAAGAGTGCGACTTTGTGGCGGCACTGCCGATGCAGGGTCAGATCAATTCGTTGAATGCTTCGGTGGCGGGCGGCATTATTCTGTACGAGATCACCCGGCAGCGGCTGGGGCTGAAAGCTAGGTAAGAAAAGGCGGCTTGACGATTTATTTAGCATGATCTCTCCAGGGGTATTGCCCGGGGAGAGAAAACCAAAAAAGCGGAGGGAAAAAGATGGCAGAAAACCGCTATAATGTAGACGATATCCTGCGGGAAGTAAAGGAAAAACGCGCCCGGGAGGAACGGGCGGCTCAGCCGGAAAAGCGGGCCACCACCACTACGGAGGACCTGCTGCGGCAGTTGGATGCTGCTCAGACCGGGTTGTCCAGGGCGGCGGGGGCAGCGTCGGAAAGACCGGCACCCGCCAAGACTGCACCCCAGCCGGTAAAAAAGGCAGAGCCTTTCCCTGGGGAGCTGCTGCAAAAGACTGAAGCCCCGGCGGCACCGGCCCCAGCGGCCGAACCGGAATTTAAGTGGGAGGAGCCGAAGCGGCCAGAACCGGTGATGCAGCCGGAGGAATGGACCCCGCCCAAAAAACAGGAGGCACAGCCTGCCCCAGAATTGGGGGAGGAAATGCCGATGGGCCGGGAGATTCCCGTGGCCAGGGCGAAAAAGCCGCTTTGGGAGGCTTCTGCTGCCCGTAAGAGTGCTGAAGCCCTGATGCAGACGCTGAAAAAACGGCAGCGAAGCCTGGCAGTCACCTTGATCCTCAACCTGGTGATGCTGCTGGGGGTTATCTATTTGGCGTTGGCACCGGTGTATCACCTGCTGCTGCCGGATTTCCTCGCGACCTCTTCTTCCATGAGATTGTGGGGGATGGTGGCGCTGACCGCCGTTTCGGCCCTGTGCTGCGGCGGCACGCTGGGCAATGGCTTTTTGGCGCTGTTCCCCGGCCGGCAGAGCAACGATGCCTATGTGACCTTAACGGTCTTCGCCTGCCTGCTGCAGGGCAGCTTTATGGCGGCGCAGCCTGCCCTGCTGGAGCAGTATGGGAACAATATCTTCCTGCCGCTGGCGGTACTTATCCTGTTCTTTAATACTTGGGGCAAGCTGGTGAAGAATGCCCGCCAGCGGGAAAGCTGCCGGGCCATGGCCACCCTGCGGCCTGTGGCCTGCCGCACCCTGCCGCAGAGCCGCCTGACTGAATGGGCGGCGGAGCTGCCGGAGCAGCCGGAAAAGACGGTGACGCTGGATGATGCCGGTCTGCCGGAGGATGCCGAGGCCGTGCTGGAGGAAACCGGCATGACCGAGGGCATCAGTGGGGTGCTGGCCCCCATTACCATACTGGCGGCAGTGGTAATGGCGCTGCTGGAATACTTCCTGGCCAAGGGAACGGTATTCGAGGCGGTTTCTATCTTTACATCGGCACTGTGCATCACCTCTCCCCTGGCGGCCACGCTGGGCAGCCATATGCCGCTGCGCAGTGCCAATGAGGGGCTGAACCGCTGGCGTGCCAACCTGCTGAATGAAGACGCCGTGGAGGAGCTGCATGATACCGACGGCGTTCTGCTGCGGGGCAGCGACCTGTTCCCCAGCGGGAGTATTACCCTGCATGGGATAAGAACCTTTGAGAAGAAGCCCATTGATGAGGCTATCCTGAATGCGGCCAGCGTGCTGTGCAGCGTGGATAATTCGCTGACCGGAATTTTCCGCGGGATGATCACCAATGAGAAGAACCTGAAAACGGTGGAAAGCGTTGCCTGTGAGGAAGGGAAGGGCATTTCCGCCTGGGTGGATGGCGGCCGGGTGCTGATTGGCAACCGCGGCCTGCTGCTGGCCCACGGTGTGGCCGTGCCGCCCATTGAGGTGGAGGCCGGCTTTACGGCAGAGGGCAAGGAGCTCCTGTATCTTTCCAACTTCGGCAGTCTTTCGGCGGGGTTTGTTATCAGCTACCATGCCGATAAGCAGCTGAGGACCCAGCTGCGGGAGCTGGAGAAGGTGGGGATCGCCCTGATGGTGCATACCACCGACCCCAATATCACCCCGGCGCGGGTGGCGCAGGTCTATGGCCTGCAGGAGGAGAACATCCACATGGTGCCGGCGGCGCTGCAGCGGGAGGCCGAAGCCGCGCTGGACGGCACCGGTGAGACCGCGGCCGAAATGGTGAGCGGCGGCATGGCGGGCAGTCTGCACAGCCTGCTTTCCGCCCAGCGGGAGTATGGCCTGGCCAAGGCCATTAGTGTGCTGCTGGTGCTGAGTGTGCTCATCGGTTTTGCCATCATCACGCTGCTGGCCTATTCCGGGGCACTGAGCCGGGTGACTTGGTGGAGCCTGGGGGCTTATCAGCTCCTGTGGTTTATCCCAACGGTGCTGCTGGGACTAGTGCGCAAAAAGTAATAGGACCGGCCGGGGGCCCGCTGTGTATGGCAGCGGGCCCCTTTTGGTATTTTGGGAATGCGGAAGGGCGCGGGCTCGCCCTGCGGGCCGAATTTGCGCCTTGCAGGGGCCCTAAAGGGTGCAGGATGGAGCCGGGAAGGCTGAAAATCAGCAAATAGCACAAAATAACGCAGCGTATTTCGGCAAAGCGCCGTGCAGATTAACGGAGTTTTTTATTGCGTAAAACTTGACAAAAAGGTATAATTGTTCTGTAATGCGCCCCTATGGCGTTGCGACTCAAAGATTGAAAGGGGAAATCCTAACTATGAAACAGTACACCGCGGATAAGATCCGCAATGTCGCCTTAGCAGGCCACAGCAGCGCCGGCAAGACCAGCCTGGCAGAGATGCTGCTGTTCAAATCCGGCGCCACCGACCGCCTTGGCAAAATTGCGGACGGCAATACCGTATGCGATTTTGATCCGGAGGAGATCAAGCGTCAGGTATCGGTCAGCTCCGCCATTGCGCCTTTTGATTGGAACGGTGTAAAGATCAACCTGCTGGATACCCCCGGTATGTTCGATTTTGCCGCCGGCGTTTCGGAGGGTATCCGTGCCGCTGAGACCGTATTGCTGGTCGTTTCCGCCAAGGACGGCGTGGGCGTCGGTACCGAGAAGGCCTACCGCCTGGCCACCCGCATGAACAAATCCAAGGCGTTCTTCATCAATAAGCTGGATGTGGAGCACGCCGATTTTTATAAGACCTTCGAGGGCATCAAGGAAGTGTTCGGCAATTCCGTCTGCCCTGTTATCATCCCCCACATGGATGGCGATGCGGTAGACTGCTACATTGACCTGGTGGATGAGAAGGCCTATAAGTTCGACCCCAAGGCCAATAAGCTCAATGAGATCGCCATCCCCGCCGCGGCCGCAGACCGTATCGAGGAGATGAAGATGGCCCTGAACGAAGCCGTGGCCGAGACCGACGATGAGCTGATGGAGAAGTTCTTCATGGAAGAGCCCTTTACCAAGGAGGAGATCCAGAAGGGAATCGCCGCCGGTGTGAAGAGCGGTACCATCGCTCCCGTATTCTGCGGCAGCGCCGCCACCGGCTCCGGCAGCCAGGTGCTTATGGATGCCATCGTACACTTCCTGCCCAGTGCCGCCGATGGCTGCTGCGAGGAGACCGTAGAGGGCGAGACTGTTAAGTGCGATCCCGACGCTCCCGAGTCCGCCTTTGTATTCAAGACCGTTGCCGACCCCTTCGTGGGCAAGCTGTCTTTCGTAAAGGTCATCACCGGCAAGCTGACCGCTGGTATGACTCCTATCAATGCCCGCACCGGTGAGCCGGAGCGTCTGGGCAAGCTGCTGTGCTGCCGCGGTAAAAAGCAGGACGAAGTGGACTGCATCACTGCCGGCGATATCGGCGCCATTACCAAGCTTTCCAACGCCGTGACCGGCGATACCCTGTGTGATGCCAAGCGTGTCATCTCCTATAAGCCCACCGAGTTCCCGGCTCCCTGTCTCTCCATGGCCATTGTGCTGAAGGGTAAGGGCGATGAGGCCAAGATCGCCGGCGCGATGCAGCGTCTGATCGAGGAAGATCCCTGCATCAGCTTCGAGAATAATGTGGAGACTAAGCAGCAGGTCGTTTCCGGCCTGGGCGAGCAGCACCTGGATGTTGTGGTTTCCAAGCTCAAGTCCAAGTTCGGCATCGATGTAGCCTTGGTGAAGCCCCGTGTGGCTTACCGTGAGACCATCCGTAAGAAGGTCCGCGTACAGGGCAAGCACAAGAAACAGTCCGGCGGCCACGGCCAGTACGGTGATGTTTGGATCGAGTTTGAGCCCTGCGATAGCGATTCTCTTGTATTTGAGGAGAGAGTAGTCGGCGGCGCGGTGCCCAAGAACTTCTTCCCCGCGGTAGAAAAGGGTCTGCAGGACTGCGTTTCCCGCGGCATGATCGCCGGTTACCCGGTAGTAGGCCTAAAGGCTATCCTGGTGGATGGTTCCTACCACCCCGTAGATTCCAACGAAATGGCCTTTAAGACCGCTGCTTCCTTGGCCTACAAGGCGGGTCTGCCCCAAGCCAATCCCGTTATTCTGGAACCGATCGGCACCCTGAAGGTACAGGTCCCCGCCGCGAACATGGGCGATATCAACTCCGAGCTTTCCAAGCGCCGCGGCCGCATGATGGGTATGAACCCCGCTGAGGATGGCCTGCAGGAAATTGAGGCGGAAGTACCCATGAGCGAGATGTTTGACTTTGCCACCTCCCTGCGCTCCATTACCCAGGGCCGTGGTTCCTTCACCCTCACCTTTGCCCGCTATGAGCAGCTGCCCAAGGAGAAAGAGGCAGAGGTCATTGCCGATGCCAAGAGCATGATGGAAGAGGAATAATTCTATAACCTGCTAACCAATGCACCTTTGCGGCGGACGGTATCCCTATTGGATGCCGTCCGCTGCTGTTTTTGTACATTATGCAGGGTGAGAGCCGGCCGCAGG
>ERZ773194.4276-NODE-4276-length-11391-cov-2.567661_pt1 | contig 11391 bp, 18 predicted proteins | sample MGYA00511240_ERZ773194 | MGnify/ENA primary metagenome ERZ773194 (study PRJEB29015, sample SAMEA2737774) | human gut metagenome | biome: human gut; feature: human-associated habitat; material: faeces | place: China | collected 2012 ... | reverse complement strand
ACGAATACCTTCACCGGTTGTTCCAAGTTCCTTGCCAACTGTATTAAATAAAGTGTTTAAATTGCCAAGTAAATTAGGCGAATTACAACATTTAATTAATGTTTTTCTAACACGATTTGAAGGGCTACTTTCTAATGGAATATGTAACTTTAAAAATAGCCTATCAATTTTTCTTTCTAAAGTGTAATTAGACATTTCATATATAGCTTTTAAAATATTTTTATAATCTGTAGGTTTTAAAAATATTTTATATATTTTAGACCAATTTGCAAGATTTAATAATTCAGCAGTAGAGTTATAAAGTAATATAGTATTACATTTAAATTGTTCAGTATCATATAATGAAAGCTCGTTGATTACATCACTATATTTTATATTTTTAAAACTGGTGTCCAATATAAAAAGGTCAGGTCTAAAATCATAATACTGTTTCAAAACAGAAACTTCATCACTAGTAATTTTAAAATCAATATTGTTATCTTGTGTAAGGTATTGGCAAAGTTGAGAATTTTGCTCAATATTTTGAATGACTGCAAGAATCTTTACCATGATAACTTCTCCTAACAATTTTATAAATCAACAATATTATATCACTTAAATTATGTAAACACAATATAAAATGGAAGATTTTTACAAATAAAACTAAAAATATAACTGATTAAGAATAATTTTAACCATTTTTCGCCGTTTATTAGCCATTTATCGCCGTTTTTACAATGGATTAATATTAATAAGTATAATCTCCAATAGGACAAATAGTCTTTAAGAGTTAGAAAAATAATACATTAGAAAAAATAATAAAGTACAAGAGATTTTTTATATCAATTAAAGATTATTTGTTAGGAGTGATAAAAATATGTAAAAGTAAACCATAAAGAATAAGAAAAAAGTAAATTAATATTTGTTTTTCTTTCTCTTTTAGATATTTGTCCAATTTTTAGAAATTGGAGAGATAATAAATGGAAAGAAAAAATTATTTACAAGAAGAATTATCAAAAGAAGAAAAATCATATTTAAAAAAGTTGATTATAAATGTTAGAAAAAAATACATAAAAAATAATTATGAATATTTAAACAGTAAAGAAATCAATTTGGATATTTGTGAGGATATGGAAAGTAGCAGTTTATTTGATGCTGTTCTTAATAAATGTGTCGATGAGTTAAAGTCCGCTCTTGAATTCGAGAGACTTTTTTGTGATGAAAAATTATATAATGTAGCGAAAGCATTGTCTGGAAAAGAAAAGATGGTGCTTTTTGCTTTATATAAAGAAGAAAAAAGTATAAAGCAAATAGCAAAAGAAATGAATGTAGAAAGAACAACAATATGGAGAATAAGAAATAAGGCACAAGAAAAGATTACAAAAAAATTACTAGGAGGAAAAAACAATGTTTAATAACTTTAATTTAGATGATGTAGAAATATTGAAAATTTTAGATGATTATAATCCACTAATTACAAGTATGAGTAGACTAAGGAATGGAATTGATGAAGACTTAATGCAAGAAATAAAATATATGATTTATAAAACTTTAACAAAAAATAGAAAAAAATTATAAAAAATGCAACATCGAATAAAAAAAATAGGACTCCTAATATTAGAAGGAGGTAACAATATGGATGAAAAAGAAAATACAAATCAAGTTGCAGAAGTAAAGAATTTAAAAGAAACTAAAAATTTTAGTAAAACAAAAGATGTAATAAGCAAAAATAATTCTAAAACGGAAATAGAACTTATTACTGCTTATGCACAGTTGGCATTCCATACATTAAAAAATAGCAATACAGACATAACAGCCAAGTCAATAAAAGAAGAAGTAACAATGTTTTATGAAAAATTTGGAAATACAGAAGTAAAGAGATTAGCTAATATAATAATGAAAGAGAAAAAGGAGAAAAAATAAAATGCTAAAATATTTGATTTTTTCTATAATCTCTTTCAGTTTAGGAATATTTGCTAGAGAGATCATAGAAATATTAGAAAGAAATAAAAGATATAAAACTGTAAAAAAATTAAGTGAACAAAATTTTAAAAAAGCAATGGAAGATTTAGAAATTAAATAGAGTTTTAATATAAGCTCTATTAGTTTCTTCATATTTAAAATTTGTTAGCAAAAAATCTACTAATTAGGAGTGTGTATGAATAGACAAGAGGCGATAAAAAAATTATATTTTGAATGTAAATATAATCAAAAAGAAATTGCTGAAACATTAGAAATTTCAAATAAATATGTCAGCAAGGTTTTGCTAGAAGATAGTAGATATAAAGAAGAAAAAGAAAAAAGAAAACTATTATCACAAAATAGGCATAGACAAAAAACAATTGACTATATAAAAAATAAAAGAAAATTAAATATGAATACTGAATATGAAAAATTAAAGCAAATGCATATACAGGCAAGTAGAGAATTATCTGGGGGAAAAAATATTAGCAATCGAGCATTTAGAAATTGGAATTCTTCTATTTATAAATATAATGATAAGACAAAATCATATTATTTGAAAAAGGGAATAGTAACTGGTTTTGATGTGCCTAAAAAAATAAACTGGAAAAGTTATTAAAGGAGGAACTTATAATGCTTGTAAAAATATTAGTAAACAACACTAATAATAGTAATGGCTATATAAAAGGTACAATAGAATTAAATCTTTTAAAAGAAGCATTAGAAAAAAATGTTATAACTGAAAATTCATATTATTATTTAAAAGATAAAATTATAAAAGAATATAAAATTTTTTGAAATGATTTGACTTAATATTACAACAGAGTTAACATATCAACTGGAAAATATATCAGTTGGGTTAGGAGATTGATATGCAAGTAAAAGTAATCAAGAAAATTGATGGAAAGTTAGACAGAAGGACAGGAAAAGTAATAACTGATAGATTAAGGGTATGTGCTTATTGTAGAGTAAGTACAGGAGATGAAGAACAAATAAATAGTTATGAATCTCAAAAAAAATATTATGATGAAAAAATTAATTCTAATTCACTATGGGTATTTGCTGGAATTTATGCGGATGAGGCGATTACAGGCACATTAGATTATAAAAGAAATGAATTTATGAGAATGATCACAGACGCAATGGAAGGAAAGTTTGATGTTATAATAACAAAGTCTATTTCAAGATTTGCTCGTAATACACTTGATACATTAAAATATGTAAGAAAATTGAAAGAGAGAAAGATAGCAGTAATATTTGAAAAAGAGAATATAAATACATTAGAAATGTCTGGAGAGTTTTTACTTACAATATTAAGTTCAATTGCTCAACAAGAAAGTGAAAGTATTTCAGGAAATGTTAAGTTAGGATTAAAAATGAAAAAAGAAAGGGGGGAAATTGTAGGATTTAAACATTGCTTGGGATATGATTATGATAAAGATAGCCATGAAATTAAAATACAACAAGATGAGGCAGAAATTGTAAGACAAATTTTTAATAGATATTGTGAGGGAGCAGGTTCTACAATTATAGCAAGAGAACTTACTGAAGCTGGATTTATTCCACCTAAAGGTGGAGAAAAATGGGCAGAGTCAACAATTAGAGGAATTATAAAAAATGAAAAATACAAAGGCGATGTACTACAAGGAAAGACATTTACAATAGACCCAATTACTCATAAAAGAATGGTTAATAAGGGCGAAGAAGATAAATATTATATAGAAAATAATCATGAAGCAATAGTATCAGCTGAAACATATGAAAAAGCACAAAAGATATTAGAAAAAAGATCCGGAGCAGTTGAAACTGGAAGAAGAAAAGGAAATTACAGTAGAAAATATACATTTAGCAGCAGAATTTTTTGTGGTTTTTGTGGTAGTGTATTTGTAAGAAGAAATTTATATAAAAATACAAAACATGAAACAAAAGTATGGCAGTGTATGAACTATGTAAAAAATGGTAAAAAATTTTGTCCTGAAACAAAAGCAATAAGAGAAAAAGTAATTGAAGATTGTTTTATCGAAGCTTATGAGCTGTTGTGCCAAGATAACAAAGAAGTAATAAATAACTTTTTAAATAGAATAGATGGCTTTTTAAGAGAAAATAACACAAAAAGTATATTACAAAAATTAGAAGTAAAAAAGCAGGGGATTGAAAATAAGATAAATTCATTGATAAATTTAATGATTGATGGTACAATAGACAAGGAAACATTTAATAAAAAGAAAATAGAATTAAATAAGAAGATTAAAAAGATTGAAAAAGATCAAGAACTATTCAAATGCCAACTTGACGATGAGAATAGTTTTGATTTTGGTGTTGAAAAAATTAGAAAAGTGTTTGATAAAGAAGCAAAAGATATTAGAGTGTTTGATAAGGATATATTCGAAGCATTAATTTATAAGGTCGTTATAGGCGATTATGACTCAAATGGAAATAAAGATCCATATGTAATAAGATTTATAGTAAAAAGTGGAATCGAAAATGTCAAAGACAAAATTGAAAGCAAGGTTATTGAAAATATATTAAATAAAGAAAATCTTATTTTGGATTTTTATAGTTGGCAAAATTATGTGTCTTTTGAAAAGCAAGCTGATGGAAGTTTAAGGAAAAAATTAGAAACTAAAATTAGAGTTAAGGTAGAACTAAACTCTGACAATACCACTCAATAGTGAATATGCAACTTTAAAAAATCATTGCAACCATCGATATACATGGAACGTTGAATGCGTTTCGGTGCTATATCTAAAATAAATCCTGTAATACTTGAATTTACAATGAAAGAAAAAATATTTAAAAACAGCTCTAAAAACAAAATAGGAGCAAAAAACTCAAAATTTAAAGATGTTTTAGTAAAATTTATGTTCAACCTAGAATATGGGAACATATGCAAATACTAAATAAAAAAGAAGGAATATTTATGTTAAAAGATTTATGTTTCGAGATAATACAGACTTGCCCTAATAAATGTAAGTTCTGTTCTTCAAATTCATCACAAGACAAACAAACAATAATTACATTTGAACAGTTTAAAAAGACAGTTATGCATTTTATAAAACAAGGTGGAATAGAAGAATTATCAATTTCTGGTGGAGAACCATTTTTGCATCCAGATTTATTTGAAATGGTAAAGTTTTGTAAAGATAATGGAATTAAAACAGTTATATTCACTAGCGGGATAAAAAGAGCATCTGCAATGACAGTAGAAATGATAGAATATATAAAAAACAAATGTAAACAAGATTTACAGGAAATAGAAAAACATGAACCATGGAATGAAAGATTAAAAATAAATGTAAAAGCATATTACGATAGATGTTTAACACCAAAATCATTTGAAGGGATAACAAGACAGGAATTCGAAAAATTAAAACAATTAGGATTAGACAAGATAGTATTTGACTGGCAAGCATTTGAAGAATCAACTGATAATGAATTAATGGGAAGAAAAGGTTTAATTACATGCTTAATGGATTCGCTGATAAGAGCAAGCAGAACAGGGATAAATGTTGATGTACACTTTATTCCAATGAAACCAAATTATAGACAGTTTTCTGATATAATTGAATGCTTAGAAATATCAGGTGTAAAAAATATAAGTGTCTTAAATTTTGTTCCTCAAGGCAGAGGAAGAGATAATAAAGAAGAGTTAATGCTAAGTAAAGAAGAATTGAAAGAGTTTTCAGAGATATTAAAAAAAGAAAAAGAACATTATAGTGGCAATATTAGGATAGGAATTCCACTAAATGGAAAAATATCACATTTATGCACAGCAGGAACTGAAAAATTAGATATAAAGTATGATGGGACAGTATTACCATGCCCAGCATTTAAAGAAATGAGTATAGAGACAATGGAAAAGTATGGTATAAAATTACATAGCATATATGAAGATTTGGAAAAAGTAGTTGTACATAGCGGAAAGAGAAAAGCACCATTGTGTAAACAAGTATATGGATTTAATGGAGATTTAACAGATAGTGATGAAATCATAAGATAGATTTGTTAGATATTACAGATATTAATCCAGAAAAAATAGTAGAAATCAAATTTTTGCATTTGAAAAATATATTAATTTATTTTTAAAATAAAATTTTATATCACGAAAAAATTGAAAAATTCATTTTATGAAATATGATTTTGCAATAATATGTTCTTAATTGACATACAAGCTGACTAATATATGCTCTTATGCGATAAACCAGCCATGTTGAGTGCATATGTGTTCTTGAATTGAAGGAAAGTACTGAAAAATAAACAAAATCGATATGTTTATAAATACCTAAAAAAACACCTAAAATAGACTTGAAAAATGATAAAATTAATTAAAATTTATAAAAAATAAATTTAATGTGGCTAGTAGGAAACGTGTTTCCACATATCACCTTTAAAGACATCAAAAATAAAAATTGGTGTCTTTTTTTGATACAAAAACAAATTCTAAAAGCTACGAAATCAAATGCAAAACTAGATAAAAATATAGGCAAATATGGAAGATTAAGATTGAATTATTTAAAGCATAATCATATGGATATTTATACTATTTTGTTAATGGATGATAGACTAAATGAGCATTTACTTGAAGTAGATAGAGAGGCAAAAGAGAAAGTCAAAAGGTTAGTTGATGATATATGTAAAAAAGAAAATGTAACAGAAAAATTAAAAGAAAATAATCAAATGGAAAGGGTAAAATTAATGAATAATTTTAAAATTATTGCAGAAGAAATTGTAGAAAAAGAACTAGTTTTTTGTCAAAAAGGTGAATAAAAATAAGAGAAGATGAAAGATTTATATCGTTTTTTTGAAGCATATAAAGATGACTTTTTTGAGAGTATGGAAGATATAAGAATGTATCTTAAAAATAACGATTTGGAATATCAAAATATAAATCAAAAATTGGTTGAGAAAAATTATATTTTATGATATTATATTTTGTAATATGGGTTATTCGAAAAATTTGAATAACTTAAAATGATTTTTTAGAAATAGGAGTTGTAATATATGGATGATACTATAATTTATTTAATTAGACATGCAGAAACAGTTAATGAAAATGGAATTAGAAATACAAAAGATGATTCTCAAATGATTAATGAAAAAGAAATATTATCTGTATATGGAGAAGAACAATCTAAAAGATTAAGTGAACATGAAGAACTGAAAAATATAGATGTTATTTGGTCAAGTAGTTATACAAGAGCCAAAGCCACTGCAAAATATATTGCTACAGCAAATAATTTGCCTATAAATTTAGATAGTAATTTAAATGAGAGAAAACTAGGAAATTCAAAAGAACTAAGAGAGTTTATGAAGGATAAAAAAACAAGAGATCCTTCTCAAGAACAATTATTAGATACAAAATTTAAAACTTCAGATGGAGAAAGCGCGAAAGAAACAATGCAAAGAATGAATAAATTTTTCGATAGAATTTTACAAAAATATGAAGGAAAGAAAATTGCTGTTGTTAGCCATCGGAGGCTCAATAAAATTCTTTTTATTAAATTGGTGTAAGATAAATGAAGATGTTAAATTAATATATAATAATACAATTTTAAATATATCATCACCTTGTTTGTTAAAAATGATTTTTAGAAATGGTAAAATGATTGATATTGAACAAATAGAGATATAATTTGATTTACTAAAGAAGATATGCAGGAGAGTTTAGATATGAATAATAAAGAATATATTGGAAAAATTATAGATATAAAGATTGATAGACCATTTGGAAGTAAACATCCAAAACATGGATTTATATATCCAGTTAATTATGGATTTATTCCTAATACAATTAGCGGCGATGGTGAAGAACTGGATTGCTATTTATTAGGTGTGTTTGCGCCTGTAGAACATTATAAAGGTAAATGTATAGCAATAATTCATAGGACTAATGACAATGATGATAAATTAATAATTGTACCTAATGGTACAAATTACAGTGATGATGCAATTAATGCATTAGTAGAATTTCAAGAGAGATATTTTAAACATACAATTATTAGATAATATATAAGATGAGGAAAATAAAAAACAGGAGAGCAATCTTCAGTACAAAATAAAATGTAATCATAAACTATAATCAAGAAAAAATAATAAAGAACTTTACGCAAAATAAAGATGAACACGACTACATAATTGAACAAATTTTGAGTTGACGTCAACTATTATATTGATAATATCTTTAATACAAATAATTTTATCATTTATGTTTATCCCAGCCAAGCATGTAAGTAAATTAGAAAAATATCATGTATAACTTCAATTTCAACAATGTTTTCTATGTATTCTATTAAATTATATGAAAAATTATTTAAAGATAAACCAGATAAAAAAATATTAATATTATCAAGCATTATTCCTGTAATATCAGTTTTATTAGTATTGTTTAACACAAATAATATAACAATTATAATTTATAGCTTATGTTATGAAATATTTGTAAATGGTATATTAAGTTTAAACAGATCAATTCGTTTATTTAATATAGCAGATAGTAACATAATTAATAAAGAAGATTAATCAGAGTTTTTCTCAATAAGGGAAGGAATTTTGAATTTTGGAAGAATGATAAGTTATTCAATTTTATTATTTGCAGGAATGAGTGGAAGTGTAATAGCACTTAATATAAGTTTAATTATTTTAACATTATCTATTACGGTAATGGGATTTATACTAAAGGAAATAGAAAAATTTGAATAGAAAAAGAATTTAGAATTATACTAAATGATCTAAACATGAAATCTTCAAGCAAAAGGATTTTATAAAAAAATATGAAGGAAAAATATGATTATAAAATAGTAAAACAAAATAATATGATGTGTGAGGGGCAGATCATAGACCAATTATATTAACAATAAAGTAATTTTTATATTATAGTAACTAAAAAAGGAAGAAATAAGATGAAAAAAGAAATAGTAATTGCTTCTGGAAATAAAGGAAAAATAAAAGAAGCACAGGAAATCTTAGATGAATATAAAATAATTCCAATGAAAGATATTGGAATAAATATAGAAGTTGAAGAAGACAAAGAAACATTTAGAGAAAATGCAATAAAAAAGGCAATGGAAATATCAAAAGCACTTAATGGAAAGTGGTGTATTGCAGATGATTCTGGAATAGAGATAGAGTGCTTAAATGGATTTCCGGGAGTAAAAACAAAAAGATGGCTTAATGGGACTGATAGACAAAGAAATTTAGCAATAATTGATAAATTAAAAAATATTCCTAAAGAAAATAGAAAAATTAAATTTATTACTGCAATTGCTTTATCAAATGGTAAAGAAGCGGTATGTACATTAGGAATTTTAGATGGCTATGTTGCACAGGGGGCAAGAGGAAATAATGGATTTGGATTTGATGAAATATTTGAGCTGGAAAATGGAAAAACTCTTGCAGAATTAACAAATAAAGAAAAAAACGAAATAAGTGCAAGAAAAAAAGCAATAGAAGAATTAAAAAACAAATTAGGAAGTGTAGAAAAATTGGATTAATAGAATTAATAATACTAAGCATAGGACTTGGAATGGATGCTTTTGCTGTTTCTGTATGTAAGGGAATTTCTATGAAAAAATGAGTTTAAAAAAAGCTGGAATAATTGGAATATATTTTGGTGGATTCCAAGCATTAATGCATTTGCTTGGATATTTTCTTGGAACAACATTTGAAGGTGTAGTTACAAATATTGACCATTGGATAGCATTTATTTTATTAAGTATTATAGGAATAAAAATGGTAAAAGAATCATTTAGTAAAGAAACCAAAAATTATAATGATGATGTGAGTTTTAAAACAATGCTTATTCTTTCAATAGCAACAAGTATTGATGCATTAGCAGTTGGAATAACATTTGCATTTTTTAATGTAAATTTGGTTCTTGCAATTAGTTTAATAGGAATTATTACTTTTATTTTATCTGTAATTGGAACGAAAATAGGAAATATATTTGGTGATAAATATGAAAATAAAGCAGAACTTCTTGGGGGAATAATATTAGTATTGTTAGGAGTAAAAATATTAGCAGAACACTTAAATTTGTTTTAGAAAACAAGTAGAAATATAAAACTAAATATGATATAATAAATATATGGTGAACATAACCAATTTTAACTTAAAGGAGTGGGGTTAATGAAAAAGACCTTAGGCATCATATGCGAGGGAGTATCTTTAATATTTGCATTTGCAGCTTTTACTATAATGCTTATATTTGCAAAAGATAGTGACAGCTACAAAAGCAAAGAAGATAAAAACTTTTATAAGTTCACTTAAAAAAAGGAGGGGTAAATTCCCTTCCTTTTAAATTTAATATTGTTTTTTTATATTAAATGTTGTATTATATACCAAGGAGAGTGAGAAAATGGTTGAATTAGAAGAAAATTTAAAAACAATAAATAACCTAAAAGATAAAATAAAAGATTTGAGTGAATCTCTTTGACATAAGTAAACAAAAAAATGAATTAAAAAAATTAGAAGAGGAAACATTAAAAGAGGAATTTTGGAAAAATGAAAATTCTACAAAAGTGTTAGGAAAAATAAAGAGCATAAAAAAAATATGTAATACTGTAAAAAAATTAGAGGACGAAACTCAAAATTTGATAGAACTTACACAATTAATGAAAGAAGATTTTGATGGAGAAATAAAAACAGAGATTTTAAAAAACACAAAAAATTTAGAAAAAGAAGTAGAAAAATTAGAAATAAAAACAATGTTATCTGGAAAGTATGATTTAAACAATGCAATAATAACAATACATCCAGGAGCAGGAGGAACAGAATCACAAGATTGGGCAGAAATGCTATATAGGATGTATACAAGATGGGCAAATAAAAGTAATTATGAAATAAAAGAGCTTGATTATTTAGAAGGTGAAGAGGCTGGACTAAAAAGTGTTACATTTGAAATAATAGGAGAATATGCGTATGGATATATGAAATGTGAAAAAGGAGTGCATAGATTAGTAAGAATATCACCATTTGATAGTGGAGGAAGAAGACATACATCATTTGCATCAGTAGAAGTATTACCAGAAATTACAGATGATATAGAAATACAAATAAATCCAGATGATTTAAGAGTAGATACATACAGAGCATCACGGAGCAGGAGGTCAACACATAAACAAAACTTCATCTGCAGTAAGAATAACACACATACCAACAAATATAGTAGTAAGCTGTCAATCGGAAAGATCACAAATACAAAATAGAGAAACAGCAATGAAAATGTTAAAGTCTAAATTATTTGAACTAAAAGAAAAAGAGCAAAAAGAAAAAATAGAAGATCTTAAAGGTATACAAATGGACAATGCATGGGGAAGCCAAATAAGGTCATATGTATTTTGCCCATACACAATGGTAAAAGACCATAGGACAAATTACGAAGTAGGAAATGTACAATCTGTAATGGATGGAGAAATAGATGGATTTTTAGAAAGTTATTTAAAAAATTGCCAC
>ERZ773194.4273-NODE-4273-length-11402-cov-3.851591_pt1 | contig 11402 bp, 6 predicted proteins | sample MGYA00511240_ERZ773194 | MGnify/ENA primary metagenome ERZ773194 (study PRJEB29015, sample SAMEA2737774) | human gut metagenome | biome: human gut; feature: human-associated habitat; material: faeces | place: China | collected 2012 ... | reverse complement strand
ATGACAAGACGGCGTCCAAGACGCTAAGGCTCAACGTAGTCCGCGAGCAGAGCAGCATCCAGTGGGAGACGGCAGAGATCAGTCTTTCCAATTACGTTAAAAATGTGCAAAGCGACTACACTTTTACACTAAAGCCCACCGAGGCATTCACTCCTGCGGCGGGGACAGAATTAAAAATTACGGGCTTTGACACCGATTTCACAAGCTCGACCTTCACCGGTCTGCCCTCAGGGATCACGGCGGCCGGCACTAAGGACGCGCTGACACTGACATTTGACGGCACTGCGACCGTATCTGCGGATGGGCTTGCCTTCACTGCGGCAGGTGCGATGAACGGAGAGCTGAACTGCGTACCGTATATTGACAGAATGAACTATGAGGATGCCGAAATCGGCTGGAAGTATTTTCTGACGATCTTCTTTGCCGACTCCGCGCAGTATAAGCTCACAATATCGAACTATGCGGACTCGCCGATGAAAGATGTTAACCTCAGAGCGGAGATTTATGACAGCAGCGACAAGCTTGTTTCAAATTATTTAGTAAGCAAGGATGGCACTGTGGTATTCGCTATCGATGAAGATATGCACAATAAAGAATATAAAATCAAGTTGACATATTATGATTATGTATTCGCAGAAAGCGCTCCCTTCACCGCTGACGCGTATGCCGCACAAGAGGGCAGTTTAACACTCGATAATGACGATTACAGCATTATGACTATTGATACCAACGTTGATACAAAGAATATTATATTTGAATATAATACGTCAACAGACGGCTCTGGTCATACCAAATTCTATCCTCGAATACCCAATAAAAATAAATATGTAGTTAAAATAAGCGAGCTTGAAGATATCATAAAAGAAAACAGAGCGAAAATCAGTTGCTCGTTTGTAAAAATCACTGACAATTATTATTATGATATAAATGACCCCGATATTTATATCGATAAAGAAAATGCTGTTATACATGTAGACTATCACAGATATGTCCCGAGCGGCAGTATATCCGGAACAGTCACTGATGAAAGCGGTGAGCCGATTGTCGGTGCGCGTGTCTCGCTATCGCCAGAATCTGTATCGAATTTATCTGCGTCTGATAATCTTTATACCATTACAGATGAAAATGGTCGATACAGGTTTAATCAGCTCCGCAGTGAATTATCTTATACAGTGTCAGTCTCATTAGACGGCTATAAGACGACAACTTTAACGGCTGGCGATGGGCAAAGCGGAATAGGCAAAACTGAGTATTCGTTGAATTTTCAGCTTGAAAATTCGGGAATTATCGAGGTAATTGTCGACGGCGGCAGTATATTGAATGCGTCTTTTAGTGTTTATGACAATTCAAATAAGTATGTACCTACCAAAGCTGAAGCCATATCCGGAAGACTTTACCATATAACCTATTATCCAGGCAGAACGTCTTCCACACTCACTGACGGAAAATATACGATCGAAATCAGAGGCTCCAATATAGTATCGCAGAAAGCGACTGTAGAAATTGTAGACGGTTATGGTCAAGTTACAATCACACCAACATTTTATGCTGAGCTTGTCTTCCCAAATAATGGTTATGTATTGAACGCTTACTTATACAACAGCGGTAAATTCCGGCAGTTAAATCAATATAATCAGCTGCCTGAAGGCAATTATACACTGTATATAACGCAGAATCGATATGTAATCAGCAACAGTACACTTTTATATTCATCATTGGCAGATATCGAAAACGATTGTGCGGCCGGAACCGCAAAGAAGACGAATATCAAGCTGATAAACGGTGAAACCTTTACAATCGACAGCAGTATGCTGCCCACGATGATCAGTTTTGCCAAGGGTACAGTTGATGCTCCGTCGTCCGCAAAAACCGGCGAGATTTATAAAATCACCGGCATAATTGAGAATCCGGATGTCGAAAAAATATCTATTATCCCTACGAATCTTACTCCCTCGTATAGTATGAAATTCGCGATCAAGCAAATATCTATCAATGGCAAAATTCCGGTCTGGAATTATGTTGATAGTTGGAGCGATGACGAGGGAGCGGTCACAATTGAAAAATCCGCTGAAAATATCTCCTCGGGTAAATCAAATGAAGATCTGTGGACTTTCCCGATGTATTATACTATCTATGTTGAACAATGCGCGAACAGCTCGCTGCCAAGTCAAGGGTATACTGTCGCGGTCAACCTCGAAAATTCATCTCAGAATTTGCTGGTCGGTTCAGCTGTAACCAGCTGGAGTCCCGAAATTACGTTTTCAACCGTCAACGTGGTCGGCAAGAGTTCAAACGGTGAAACACCCGGCTCGTTCTACTTCACCGGTAAGACGCCGCCGAATAAGCAGATCAGCATTTTTGACAATGGAAAGCTGATCGCGCAGATAAAGTCAGACAATTATGGCTACTTTGAAGGCAAAGCACAGCTGACTGCCGACGGCAGCAGAAATCACACCATCACCGCTCAATATATTGAAGACACAACAGTTGTACAGGGAACTGATACGCTGATTTATAACACGGACGGACCTATACTGACAGATTTAGTCATAAATAATGACTACTCTGTGAGGATTGACGGCGGTACAACCAGTGTTGTTACTGGTTTAAGGAATATATCCTCAGTGTATAATACCGCCGTCGCGTACTTTGAAAACGCCGATCAGCTCGGTGATATGACAGTCACAATTGACGGCGAGGAGGTCACCGGTAAGGTGTTCTTCCGTATCGGCGACGGAAATACCTATAAGCTCTACAAGGCAGAGCAGCAGATGGACGGCGGCTGGTCTAAGATGTTTCCGTCGGGCACGTCAATCAAGGTGCTTTACACTGCCGCCGACACCGAGACTAAGGTCAAAATTGAAGGCGAAACAATTGAGTTTGACGGCTCATATTCCGGCGATACCGGCGGCGACGGTACACTGTTTGATTGGGGCGATTTGACAAATCAGATCACGCAGTCGGCGTCGCAGTCGAATTTCAGTCTGATGTCAGCCTCGAACAAATACAGCACCTACGCGAACAGCGCGGAGAGCGAGAAGCTGTATCAGGCAATAGTCAGCGCCCTCGGCGGGGATTTCTCTACGCTTACCGCGCAGACTGCGGCGGAGGACGCAGCCGAATTCCATGAATACCGCACCTATATCGATGAGCCGTCTTGGTCGCAGAGTTCTCTTGTATACAAGGTTCAGGAGCTGCAGGGCAAGGGCTATAAGGGCTATTGCTACACTGACGCGGAAGGCAAGCAGTACCTGATGTTTACAGGAGATTTCTACTACGATAAGCAGGGTATGCCGGTACAATCGCTCTATAAACAGGTCACCGACGGCGGAATCCGCAAGGTAATCGAGGACGAGAGAATGTTCGCAGGCGGACAAATGATTGGCTCTTCTCTGAACGTAAACTACATCTGCGATGTAAAGACCGGTAAATGGTATCGGACACAGGCGGCGCTCGTGCCAGCCGGCGCAAGATCGCCTATCCACACCGTATCAACACAGATTCCTTGTGCGGTTGATGCACCTTATTCCTACACGCCGGCAGCACAGCTGTCAAACGTATCTGCCGAGGTGTTTTCAACTAACAGCAACTCAATGAGAACGCTGGCAAACACCCGCGCAGGCGGCGGAATCTGCGGAATCCGCTTCAAGATCGATCCGTCCAAGGTTTCGGCAAAGACCTACACCGACGGCGCTATGATGATAATCATGTTCGGCGCGGGCAAGCTCATCAAGTCTGAAACTTGGCTCCTAAAGGCATCCGACGACATTGAATGGAAGAGCCTGACCTACCTGAAGGACGGCAAGCTCAGCACCACGCTGACCGAATACGGCAGCAAGCTGCAGATAGGTCTGAAGCAAGAGGACCTTATCATGGGCGGCGTCGGCTTCGGTATCGGCCAGCTGACCGGACTCGCGATCAAGGGTCAGGACACCGCGTCCCTGCCCGACACCTTCAACAATCTGCGCGATCGTCTGACCAAAAACCTTCGCTGGTGGGGTTCGACCGGCAGCGACGCTACGCACACCGCAGAATACATGAAATACCGCACGTCAAAGCTGCTGAACAGCCTGACCGACCTCGAGGACGAGCTGATGCGCGCACAGGCGCAGAATCAGTTCACCGCCGACACGACAAACGGCATGATGTTCCTGTCGCTGGCGGCCAGCTTCGCGCCCGGAGTCGGCACGGCGTCAGGTCTCACGCTCGATTCGCTCGCGCTGCTGCTGAACGCGGCGAACGATACGCGCAACGCAGAGGCGGTCGAGAAGGTCAACAAATTCATCGCTGAATACGAGGACTATTTCGCAACCGACAAGGACAGCAAGGAAACCTGGCAGGTTTTGACTGACAAGGAATACAATAAGTATGACGACCCGATGTATGACGGCTTTGAGGAGAATCCGGATTCAAATATCACTTGGGTACACGACCCGTCCGGATATGTATACGAGGCTGTACTGAGCAATCCGGTCGAGGGCGCGATGATGACGCTCTATTACGCGGATTACAATGACAGTGGAGAATATATTCAGGAAGGCGAGACTGAAAAGTATGACAGCGCGGTGATGAAACAGCATGACGACTATTTCTACCTGAAGCAGGACAACCCGATATACACCGACGAGCAGGGCTATTACCGCTGGGATGTGCCGAAAGGGCTCTGGTATGTGACCGCCGAGGCTGACGGCTATCTTGACGGCAACAGCAACGCAGACAAAGCTGCGACTGTATCAGCAAACGGCATCAACTGGCTGCCTGTTCTGCCGCCGCAGCTCGAGGTCAATATTCCGCTTGTAAACAATGATCCGCCGGAGGTTGAGGAAATGACAGTAGCTCCGGACGGCGTATATATCAGGTTCAGCAAATATCTTGACGAAACAAAGCTTGTAAAAGAGAATTTTGCACTTAGTGATCCGAACAATAACAATACGCCGATAGACTTCACGCTTGAACTTCTGGACAGAGAGCAGGCTCCTGACAATATTGACTATGGAGACGGAGTAGAAGCGCCCTACTACACGCGCACGGTGCTGCTTAAGGCAAATCTTACGCTTGGCAGCGCGGTTACTGTCGGAATCAGCCCGAACATTCAAAGCTATGCGGGTACTTCGATGGAACAGAAATATGAAGAGATTGGGACTGTTGCGGCGAAGCAAACCGTGGCAGCGCCGACGGCCAATCCGGAGAGCGGCAAAGTAAAGAAGAATTCGGCGGTAACGCTTACGACTGAAACTGACGGAGCGAGAATTTATTATACACGTGACGGCTCAACTCCAACTGAAAGCTCCACCCTGTATACCAATCCGATCATGATTGTGGATGATGTTACTATCAAGGCTGTTGCGGTCAAATACGGCATGGAAAACAGTGAAGTGGCAGAGTTTGAATATCAGCTGGATGCAAGCGACACAGAACATCCGGATTTGCCTGGATCCGGCAACGAAGATAATCCCACTCATGTCGGCGGCGGCGGAGGAGGCGGCGGAACAAGCAGCTATACCGTGAAATTTGATACGCTGGGCGGAAGTGAAATCGACAGCGTTAAGGTAAACAGCGGCGGCAAGCTGACAAAGCCCGCTGATCCTACAAGAGAGGGATATACCTTTGAAGGCTGGTTTACTGATAAAGAATGCACAACAGCCTATGATTTTGATACAAAGGTTACAAAGAGCTTCACTCTCTATGCGAAATGGACTGAAAAGGAAATCATTCCAATTGAATGGAAAAACCCATTTACTGATGTTAAGGAAAGCGACTGGTTCTATGAAAATGTTCGCTACGTATATGAAAATAAACTGTTTGCAGGCGTTTCAGATACGGAATTTGCACCAAACACAGAAATGACAAGAGCAATGCTTGTAACAGTTCTCTATCGTGCAGAGGGAGAACCGGCTATAACCAGGAATATTCCGTTTGCAGACATAGATATGAATGAATACTATGCAAATGCTGTTATATGGGCAGCGGCAAACGGGATAGTAAACGGATATGATGAAAACACTTTTGCCCCGAATGATAACATCACCCGTGAGCAGATAGCGGCAATAATGGAAAGATACGCAGATTTTAAGGGTGCAGATACCACGCAGACGGGCGATCTTTCGCAGTTTACCGATGAAGCCGACATCTCAGACTGGGCAAGAGATAATGTTTCATGGGCAGTCGGCGCTGGACTTATCTCCGGCAAAGGAGATGGTATCCTTGATCCGTTAGGCAATGCAACAAGAGCTGAAGTCGCGGCAATTTTGCAGCGGTTTTTGAAAAAGTAAACAAATTAACGCCTTCATGTTGAAGGCATGATGAACGCCGTTCGTCAGAAGGCATCTGCCTTTTTGACGGGCGGCGTTTTTTTGATATTGATTAAAAATGAAAGGCATGATAACAACGAATATTTTTGTGCGGAAGCAAAACAGACTATATTTTGGTGTGGCAGACACCGCCTGACGGCGGTATATCAATCTGAGCCGGACGGTCCTGCCGTGCGGCTCAGATTGGTGAAAAGTGAAGTGGCATAAACATCACAAAAAGATAGATAAACCGCCGCACGGCGGAAAACAGCTCTATTCCAATCGTGCAGCCAAATTGATTCCTTTTTTGAAGGATAGGTTTGGCTGTTTTTCTTTTTCGTGCTTCTTTTCATCTGCCCGCGCACCACCGTTTTTTGGTTTACAGCCATTTGACAATTCGGGAGGTGCAAAAAATTTTTTATAAAATTTCATTTCATACCGTGTTTTTTCGGCTGTTTTGGGATTACCTACATGAAAGGCAAAAAAGAAACGGAAGGAATCTGTTTGCCATATTGTTTTTCCGTCTGCCTGGATTACCTACATGAAAGGCAAAAAAGAAACACCAACTTTCTTAACGGAAAGGGGGTGAAACAATGGGCAACAATAACGAAAAGCGTATCTCAAATCAGTTTGGAGCGTTCTGTACCCGCGTACTGAAAAACGAAGCGCGCAAGATATATAAAGCGTATGCGGCACAGAGAAAACGGGAAGTGTCATTAGCTGAGCTTACACCGGAACAGGCGAGACAGCTATCCGGCGAGGACAAGTATTTCAGCGACCAGCACATTTTTAATGTCTTAGGCAAAGAGATTGTAGTTGTCGGTAATCTGCTCGCAGAAGCCATCAGGCAGCTTCCGCAGGAAAAACGTAACATTATTTTGCTGTCATACTTTGCGGAAATGACCGATAAAGAAATCGGCGTCTTGCTCCGGTCCTATCAACAATCTGTTTGCAGGCGGCGTGCAGCTTCCCTGAAACTATTGAGAGAGTATTTTGCAAAGGAGGGTATCGAATGGGACGACATGTGAACACGGAAGAAATTCCTGTTACCATTATTTCCGCTGCAACGCAGGGTAAGCCGGATGCGATTTCTTACGTCTTGCGACATTATAGAAAGTACATACGGAAATTAGCAACCCGGACGCTGAAAGACGAATACGGCAACGAATACCTTTTTGTAGATGAAGATATGGCAAACAGGCTTCAATCAAAATTGATATTCAGTATTATTTCCGACTTTAGCATTTTGCCCGCTTAAAACTATTATATGGGGCGTGTGCCTTTCCGCGCCCTGCATTGTTAAGCAGTTTATTGGTTTTTTCAAAACGCATTTTCTCGCAATGCGTTTTGAAAAGGTCGATAGTAGCCTTATATCTTGTTCTTTGACAAAGAAAGCGGGCTGCCGCAGTATAGGCAAACAAACACATTCCGTCCGTGTCGAGCTTTGCGGAAAATGCGCCATGACGTAGGCGGAGAGCAAGCCGGTTTTCCCGGCGCTTCTACCTTTTGCATATTGCAAAACTTTCCGTCAGGCAGAGCGACAACCATTTTACCGCAGTTGCAGATATGGCAGTCTGCAAGCCACGACACACGGATGCAATAATGATACTCCCGCCTTGAACGCGTCACGGCATTGGGCGGCTGCATGAGAACCATGCAGGGGTGAGATTCCCGTGGAGCGCAGCCAACGCCGTTTGAATTTGCTGTAACTTTTTGATAGATAACACAGAAAAATTACCGAACAGAAACGGAGGTAATGATGGCAAAAAAGAAAGAAGAAATAAAATTTATTGTTGTTCAGCATTACAGCGGCAACAAAACGTTAAAGGATTTACTTGAAAATCTGATAATGAGGGAAATTACTGATACAAGTAAAAAAGAGGCTTGTTCAAAATAGAGAAAAAACAACGGGGCGGTTGAAAAATCAGGGATTGCGCGTTATAATGAAGATAACAAGCAATCCTTTATAAATGCTGTTTTGCGTTGTTGGAAAGGAGCAGAGATGTTAAGTAAACAACGGGCAGCATTATATTCAAGGTTATCACGGGACGACGGAATCGGTGAGAGCGAAAGCAACAGTATCACCAATCAGAAAGAAATGCTTATCAGGTACGCAAAAGAAAATTCGTTCAGCATTGTAGACCATTATGTAGACGACGGCTGGACGGGGACGAGTTTTGAAAGACCAAATTTTAAGCGTATGGTTGCTGATATTGAAAAAGGGCTGATTGACGTGGTAATTGTAAAAGATTTATCACGTTTGGGCCGGAACAATGCAATGGTAGCGCTTTATACAGAAATGATTTTCCCGGATAACGACGTTCGCTTTATAGCGATAAATGATAACATTGATTCTATCAACGGCGACAATGACATTATGCCTTTTAAGAGTGTGGTAAACGAGTTTTATGCGAAAGATATTTCAAAGAAAATTCGTTCCGCATATCGTGTAAGGGCGCAAAACGGCGATTTCACAGCGGCGTTTGCACCGTATGGCTACAAGAAAGACCCGGATAATAAGCATAAACTAATTCCTGATGAAAACACGGCCGATGTAGTCAGAAAGATTTTCAAGCTGGCGGCGGAGGGTGTAAGCCCTTATAAAATATCTATGATATTGAGAAATGAAAAGATATTGATACCGCGTGCTTATCAGGCTGCCGAAACAGGGAAGTATAATAATTGTTACAATACACAATATCCCTGTGATTGGTGCAATAGTACGGTAACAATCATTTTGAAAAACCGGGTTTACTTAGGCCATATGGTGAATAACAAAAGCACAACAAAATCCTACAAAAACAGGAAACTTGTAAAACTCCCTGAAAGTGAATGGATTGAAGTAAAAAACACGCATGAGCCGCTTGTTGATGAAACGACATGGGAACTTGCCCAAACTGTAATCGGCAAAAGGAAACGTCCGATGGGGACGGGTGAAATCCAGATTTTTTCCGGGCTTGTCAAGAGTTCTACCTGCGGCTGTTCGTTATCGCTTGCCAGACAGAATGACCGGAAAGGCAACGGCAGCTTTGCCTGTTCAAAGTCGAGAAAGAAAGGTAAAGCATACTGCTCTTTTCACTACATTACATATGACAATCTTTATAAAATTGTTTTAGATGATATAAAGACGCAGGCAAAGGCGGCGAAAAACTTTGAGGCTGATTTTATTGATATGATAGTCAATTTGAAGTTGAAAAAGCAAAAGGAGCAATGCTCTAAAAATGTGAAGAACATTGAAAAAGCGAAAGCCCGCCTTGCTGAACTTGAAAACATTGTCAAGTGTTTGTATGAGGATAGAGTTAAGGGCAGAATTACAGACGTGCGGTTTGCGTCCCTTGCGGACGGCTATGAGCAGGAAGAAAATCAAATCCGAAACGATATTCAAGAATGGCAGAGCGAGCTTGATATAATCAGCGACACCAAAGAGCAAACAAAACTTTTTGCCGACAGCGTAAAGAAGTACACAAATATAAAAGAGTTGACAGCTCCGATTTTGAATGAACTGATTGAAAAGATTGTTGTGCATGACGCTGAAACGATTGACGGCGTAAGGACGCAGAAAATTGAAATATTCTACCGCTTTATCGGATTGGTAAATTAAAAGAGGTTTGTATCCCTACCGACACATCACTCCGGTTAATTTTGTGGATCCGAGTGGATTGAAAATAGTTCTGATGGGGACGGAGGAAGAAAGAAAAATTATATTTGAGAACTTGCAAATGTTAACAGACGACCATATTACATATAATTTAGAAACCGGTGAAGTTGTGTTTAGTGATCTTCCGAAAGAAGAACCAACAAGCGGCCATCAGAAAGGTACGCAACTTATAAGTGAGCTTATAGAATCCGATTACTCTATTAATATATATTCGATAGATAAAGGTGGAAGTTATATGACAACGCATGATTTTAACAATTCTAAAAATGGAATAGGAACCGGTTCTAATGTTTATCTTGATATAAATACATCTCCTGAAATTCCAACATTAGATCCTTCAACTGGCACAGTAAAACCCGAAACAAGACCACTTTTTATATCTTTAGGACATGAGTTGTGTCATTCATATGGGGCAATGACAGGTACAATGGAAGAAGTAGGTTATACCCAATACACATATTTAGACTCTACAAAAAATATGAAATGGATTACAACTAAAAATGAGGAATTGGTAAATGTTGGACTAATGGGAGAACGTACAATAACGGAAAATGATATAAGAAAAGAACATGGCTTAAAACTAAGGGGATCTTACAGTTGGGGTGAATATAGGTAAATTAAAAAGGAGTGTAAATAAGATGTTAAAAAAAATCACAATTATAATGGCTATCACCTTAAGCTTTGTTACAATTATTACATTTGCAGATAATATAGCACAATATACAGCATATGAGTACGGAGCTAAAATACTTTTGGATGGAAAAGAAACTGAATTTACCATGCCGGTCGTTTTAATAAATGACCGTACCTATATTCCGCTAAGAGAAACCGCAGAGAATCTCAATATCGATGTAGAATGGATAGGGGAAGAGAATAAAATTATGTTAAATTCAAAAATCGATCAAGATATATTATTAAGATTATCAATATTTCCAACAAGTACACCTATGGAGACATATGTATTAGATTTATATAAAAACGGAAAATATGAAGTTACAATCGGTACAAGAACTTGTGATGATCTTTCTTCCTCAGATTACTTGAAGCCATCCAAAACAGAGGTTGTCTATTTGACACAGCGAGAAGTGAAACAAATTTTAGAACTAACGAACGAAATATCAGAAAGTGATAAGACAGAGAAAAAGTTGGTTTTTGATTATTGGGATGTTTCCATACTTTTTGACAGCAATCAGTACGAGTATAACTTAAATATGTATAGTAGTGAACATATGGAAAAATTGATCAAAATGCTTATAGAAATTTCACCGATGGAGATAGATCTACATGCATGGACATAAGCAGGGGCTTTTATGAAATATTTTAAGCTGAGGGAGTTCAAGTGAACTTCCTCTATAGCTTTTATAATATATGCAATAGGAGTTGGCAAATTAAAACAAACAGCTAGTGGACGAGTATAGTAATGCAGAAGCAGGAGCGGCAGAGGGTATCACCGG
>ERZ773194.4269-NODE-4269-length-11412-cov-6.492736_pt1 | contig 11412 bp, 9 predicted proteins | sample MGYA00511240_ERZ773194 | MGnify/ENA primary metagenome ERZ773194 (study PRJEB29015, sample SAMEA2737774) | human gut metagenome | biome: human gut; feature: human-associated habitat; material: faeces | place: China | collected 2012 ... | reverse complement strand
AAATCCTTTTTTGCTTCGGAAGAAACCTTCTGCCATGTTATCACCTACCTGCCATCGAACGGTTGATCCTCATCTGTGGCAGATGAAAAATCACCGTCTTTATTTGCCGGTTTTTCTGCACTTTTCTTCTGTGCAAACTCAACCTCTTCTGTGATGATACTAAAGCCATATACCTTGCTGCCCTCTCTTGTCGTGTAGTTATTATTCTGCACCCGCCCAATTACCAGCACACGGGAACCACTGTGAAAATATCTCTCGACAAATTCTGCCTGCTTGCCAAAGGAAGTGCAATGAAAGAAATCTGCATCCGATTCTCCATCACGCTTTGACCGGCGGTTGACCGCAAGATCAAATTTCGTGATCACAACCTCGTTTCCATCCTCTGCCGTCTTTCTCGTTGTTTTTGGATTTCTTGTCATGTTTCCCAGTAAAATAATCTTATTCATTTCGTCCACTTCCTTTCTTTTGTTTCCATGTATCTAACAGTCCGAAAATGATATTCATCATTTCCTCTTCTGTGGTTTCTTCCTCGAAATACTCTTCCAGTCGTTCATTTTTCAGAGTAATCTCTTTTTTACGGTTCTGTTTCTGTGCAGAGGAAAGATAGCGTTCCAGCATCTCTGCATCCAATTTTCCATCCACACTAAGCTGCTTGATCGTATTTGCCTGTACCGCCGACAGTTTCTTTGGATACCGGCAGAGTGCTTCATAAACCATTCGCTGCTCTTCATCCGTCAAAACTGATAAACTGACGCCCTGGCCAAGTCCAAGCCGCTTATGATCGACTAATACCAAAAGATCATCATTCAGCCTGGCAAGCCAGATGTATCTTTGAATCGACTTGTAATTCTCACCGCTTTCCTCCGACATCATCTGCAGGCTGTTTCCTGCTTTTCCCTGATTCTTCATGGCATCATACTTGATCTTATACGCCTTTGCTTTTTCACTCGGCCGGATATTTTCCCGCTGAATGTTAGAATCCACCATCACCATACTGGCTTCATCGTCGTTCAGCTCCTTTACAAAGACCGGCATGGTTTCCAAGCCAAGCACTTCACACACATGCTTCCTTGTATGTCCTGCAATGATCTCGTAACCGCCCTGTTCTCGTTTCCGTACAATTCCCGGCACCAGCACTCCATGCTCTCTGACACTCTCGATCATCTCTTCCAATTCTTCATCCGAACGGATCTGAAACGGGTGGTTATGAAACTCATGCAGCTCAGAAAGCGGTATCTCTTTCACATCGCCCGTTTCTGCAGTTTCATCCACAACCTTGTCTCCAAAGAGGTCATCAAAACTTGTCAATTTCACATTTTTTAAAGCCTTTGTTCTACTCATGAGCGATTACCTCCTTCGTCAGTTCTTCATAAGCTTTTGCTACCGGATGCTTTTTATCCAGCGAAAAAATACTTACTCCAGCCGCTGATGTTTCAGAGGCTTTTACGGAAAACGGAATCTTACTCTCAAAGATAGGAATGGAATCTCCGTAATACTCGTTTATCAGTTCCATAATGTCCTTCGCATAATTGGTCCTTGCATTCAGCATGGAGATTAATATCCCCTCAAACCGGATCGACGGATTGAGATGTTTCTTCACCCGGCAAATTGTTGTGATCAACTGCTCCAGTCCCTTTACCGGCAGATAGGCTGCCTGTACCGGGATCAACACACTGTCCGCTGCAGTAAGGGAATTTACAGTTATCATTCCAAGACTCGGCATACAGTCGATAAGAATGTAGTCATAGAACTCCCTCATACTTTCGACATAAGTTTTCAAAACAAACTCCCTACTCATGGCATTCACAAGCGATACATCCACACCGGACAGATTGATGTTGCATGGCATAAGGTCAAGTCCCTCTTCGTGTTGAACAATCCCCTCTGTCACATCCACATCCTTATCCATAATGATCTGCTCCATAATGTCAGGCAGTGCCACGTCCAGCTCATCCGGATTCATAATGCCAAGACTCTGTGACAGATTTCCCTGTGGATCTGCATCGATCACAAGCACCTTCTTTCCTTCTCTGACTAAGCCTGCTCCAAGATTCACTGTTGTGGTGGTTTTGGACACGCCACCTTTTTGATTGCATATAGCGATTACTTTACACATAATTCTGACCCTCCGTATTTTATAAACTATTGCTTTTTAGATTCATGCCTTTCTTTTTGTAGCAAATACATTGTCACATACACCCGATGGTATTTCTTATCATCACACTGCATAAAATTCGATGTATATCCAATTTGACATCTCTGATTTTTCTGTAACAATTTCATCATTCTTCTTAATTCCTTTTTATTACCTTGTAATCTGATTTTTAGCATCCAGCTCACCTCTACTTTCAAAAAGCAATAAAAAAACACATCGTTTTATTGATGTGTTCTTAAAAAGAATATTTAAATCATACGAGTGCTCAGCTTTCAAGCTAATCAAAAGGTGTAAAAAAGGTGTATTTTCTCATAAAGTCCATCTCATCATACCATGAATATTGACATTACCATATCATTTTGGGATATTGCCATGGCAGATAAATAATACTTTAATTTTCATATTTTTTCTCCTTGTCGGGTACAAAAAGCCGCGTTTTGCCGCAGTTTACGCCACTCTTTTTGATAAAAGAAATGTTTGTCTGTCAAGTGGACATCAGACAAATGCACATTATATGGCAAATCGAGGCAAAATAAGGCAAAGTGTCACACTCAAACGGATACGAACCGTATACGAATATAGGGTCAGAGTATACACTTGAAAATTGGGGCTATCGTTAAAAAGTGAACACAACTTTATAACGATGAACCCAGAGGGTACAATATCATGATGCTGGGGTCAAAACATAGTGATTCTATGTTTGAACCTCTATCAGAACCTTGAAAATTTTATATTTCACAGTAAATTTGTCTTAAAAAGCATCGCTGGCTTTGAAGCGTCTATGTATTTCTGGTATATTTTTAAGCTAATACCGGATTTTGGGCATAGTTTCCCAAGCCCTTTCGGAATGCAAAGAGTTTTCGGAAATTTAGAGCCGCTATTTTACTGCCAAAGAAGAATTTTCCCCGTTGTTTTCCTCTTGGAAGTTTATCGAGATGATAATTCCTTCGGATGTTGGCGGGAATGGTTTCCACACCATTTCTTAGGCGTGCCAGATTACTAAATTCCTCACTTTTCATATATCTTTGGCTTTTAGCTCTATTAGATGCATTCTTTGAAGTGATAAAACTGGCAACTCTTTTATAAATTTTAGGGCGACACTGATTCTGATATGGACAGCCGACACAATGATTTCGGTCAAATGAAACTCTGCATTGCCTTGTTGTTTTTGTATAAGACTGGCTTATAGGTTCATGCCCTGCAGCACATTTCAAGAGGCGGGTTCCCTCTTCATTGAATTCGAAATCAGCTAAAGCATCCGGAGCTTCTTTGCCGATCAATGCAGTAGTTACCAGTTTGACATTCTTCTCTTTTGCAAGAGCTACATTGTCCTGACCGTCATAGCCGCCATCTGTAACCAGAATGATTTCTTCTTCGGATTTTTCCATTTTGGAAAGGGATTCCTGAAGGAAAAGACTGTCCGTATGTGTATTTTTATCAAACTGATAATCCGTTACTACAGAGCCATTACTACCCACTGTTTCTTCAATGTTAGCAACATATCCTCTGTAGGATTTGCCGGATTTATTCCTATAGGTTGCATCCGGATCGGATGGATTTTGAAGTGCCGACGAATTCATGGTGCCATCTTCCCTGGTTTTCAGACGACGTTTATCATTTTCAACAACTGTCTGGTCTGAAAGGCATCTGATAAAAAGCTGGTATTCCGTTACTTCTTCAAAATCTGTTTTGCACAACTTCAGTAAGACGTCACTATCTGTCAACAAGGTTTGAATAATTGCTTCCATATCATCATTTCTCTGATGATAGAAGATACGGTTATAATCATTCGGGTCTGCGTAATGCTTTAGTTTCTCAGAAAGCATATCTGGCTGCTTCTTTGTAAGATAAACAACCAGTTTGGATATACAGGTGTAGATCAGTTCCATACGGCTCAGAAAACGAATGTTGGATTCTATCATAACGGAATCCATACGGCGTATGCGTCCATTCAGCTTCATTATCTTAGCGATTTTACCGCTGAGATCTTTTACACAGTCGTGGTATAAGTCCACACCATGAAGTGTCTCATAGTCATAACATCTTTTACGGAAACGACTCAGAGTTTTGTCCGATATCGGCTGTTCAGCAAAGCTTGTGGTATGCAAAGCGTATTGAAGGTGGAGATCAAGCATCAGATTCTCAACGATTTCATCGTCAGAATAATCAAAAAGTTCCTTGATGATGAGTGCACCAATAATAACATTTACAGGTGCATTAGGTCTGGAGGCTTTATCACTATACAAAACAGAAAAACGCTCTTCATCTATCGCAGGAAAAATCTCATCGGCGAAGATTTTTGCCCAGGAATTTTCTAACGCTTTTCTTTCACGCTCAGTCAGATTCATAAAACTGTCATCGAATGACAACTGTTGGCAATCATTTGTTTTAAAAGACATAAGGGGCACCACCTTTCAAAAGTAATCCTGAATTATTCACGGAGCAACAGCAACAACCGCTGAAATCTGCATAGTTACTATATTTTAATTGAATATTGCTTTTCACTTATTTAGTGAATAGAAAAAGACCGCTATCTATGGTAAAATTTAGGTGTCAAATCAAAATCAAACCAAAGAAAGGGTCTTTCTATGGATATTTTAAACACCGTAAGCTTAGAAAGCAATAGCCAAATTAAAATTAATTTCGATGGAGGCGATTTATCCTCCGATGCAGGGCTTCTCCTGTTTAAAGAGTTCCTGTTTAAGATTGGAGCCGTTAAGCTCATCAATCGCATGTTCAAAACCAATGATACTGCATGGTTTCGCATTCATAAAGATGATACAAATCTGATGCAGGTAATCTATCAGATTATCAGTGCCTACTTCGAGGATGACTGTGCAGATGAGCTGACAAACGAACCCGTCATGACAGCTATTTTAGATAAAGATGCTCTGGCATCCCAGCCTACCTTATCACGCTTTTATAACCGCATGGATGAAGATACGATCAGCCAGCTAAACCAGATTACACGTGAACTCCGCAAAGTCATCTATTCCATTAAGAAACCGGAATTCATGCTTTTTGATATCGACTCCACACTTCTTGATGCTTATGGAAATCAGAAAGGAGAAGGTTTCAACTATCATTATCAGGCACATGGTTATCATCCGCTGCTGTGTTACGATGGATTAACCGGTGATCTTCTAAAAGCAGAACTTCGTGACGGTACCATGTACTGCAGCAAGGAAGCAGACATTTTTATGAAATCTCTTCTGGATGAATTCATCTGTGATTTTCCAGATATGCCGCTTTACCTTCGTGGTGACAGTGGTTTTGCATCACCCGATTTATATGAAGTTCTTGAAGATAAGAACTGTAAATATGCCATCCGACTGAAAGAGAATGCAAAGCTGCGCGAATTGGCCGAAGATGAAAATCAGGCGTTGTATCGTGCAACAAAATTCAACCAGGTGGATTATGCCGTCGAGTATGGTGAGTTTATGTATCAGGCGGGCTCATGGAGTCATCCGCGCAGAGTTGTTTTTAAAATCGAAAAGCCTTATGAACAAATGATTCATCTATATACATTTATTGTCACAACACTGGAAATGGAACCTTATCAAGTAATCCAGTTCTATTGCGGCAGAGGAAAGATGGAAAATTTCATCAAAGAAGGCAAGAGCGGATTTGACTTTGCCTCTGTAAGCAGTTCCACCAGGCTGGTCAATGCGAACCGCCTTTTGGTTCATGCATTGGCTTATAATCTATTCAATTGGTTTAGACGATTGGCACTTGCTGTCAGTATGAGAAAACAGCGTATTGATACCATTCGTTTAAAACTGCTGAAAATTGCCGCGAAAGTGGTAAGATCAGCACGATATAAATATTTCAAGCTGTGTAGCAGTTGTCCCTACAAGAAAGAATTCTATGAGACACTGGAAAATATCCGTAACTTGCGACCACAGTTGGAATGACAACTTTTAACGAACCTTGACAACCACAATAAGCATTTAAACCTATCACGGGAGAAGTCTGCCCATTTATAGGCTATCTTCTGGCAGGATAAGGTATTGAGAGTGGTTGTAACAGCAACTACGGCAGATTTTATGCACGCATATACTGCCGTGAATAATTCAGGGTAATAATATTATAACTCATAAAAAGCTATATTCCTGCCGTCACCGCAGTATCTTTTTTCTGTATTCTGCCGGAGATAATCCGGTCACCTGCCTGAACTGCCGTGAGAAGAATTTTTCATCATCGTAACCGCAGCTTACTGCCGTCGCATAAATGCTCATGGCGGTAGAATACAGTAAGTAGCAGGCTTTCATTACCCTTGAATTTATGCAGTCGCGGTTGTAACTTACATCAAAGCACTGTCGGTAAATCAAGCGGAAATGCCCCTCGCTGACGCACATTTTTCTGCTGACTTCCGAAAGCTTAGGCATCTTATCAGGCACTGAAATTATCCTGTTCCTTATGTCGGCAAGCTCGTTATAATGCGGAAGTCTTCTTCGTTCGCTTATCAGACCGACATCGCGCTCTGCATTCAGCGATACGGCCGATCGCAGTTCTCCGACCGGCGTGTTATCGGAACCGTGGCATGTGATAATAACCTGCCGTTCATCGTGCCGTGAATAAACCTCGTTGTGGAGCGATATTTTCAGTTTCTCAGGGAACATTCCGTTTTCCTTTTTGGACAGGATAAGAAATGTGTTGTCATCGGTTCGGCAGCATATTTCATGCTGAGCGCATACACGTTTTATTGCTGACGCTGTTTCTGCGATTATGTCGCTGCGGTAGTTTTCGCCAAACAGGTATTCTCCGCCGTCCGGGAAACTAAGCTTTACCGCCTGAATGCAGAAGTTATGCCCGGCTTCCTCCACAATGCTTTCAAATTCACGAAGATTGTAGAACCCCGTCAGCGAATCATACAGTGCGGATTGCCGCTGGCATTGCGTGAGATAGTGGATATCATTCTTCATTCGCAGAAATTCCAGCGTATCCGCAACAGTCTTGCTCCAGTCGCGGAAACTGAAATCATAGCTCGCCGGACGGTTGTATTCCAGCACCGTGTACCCGTAAAGCCTTGTCTGAAAGCACACGGGATTCACATAGAAAATCGCAGGGGAATCGTGCTCCGTAATGAATGGCACGGGAGTTTCGCCACTGCTGAACTTTATCGGAGGTTCTGAATACTCGTTACCTATCGCACAGCACAGGAACTCACCACCGTTGAAACGTTCACTGTTCCATGCGCTGTCAAGGCACAGAAACAGCCTGTCAGCGCCGTGCAGCAGGTAGAAAAACTCGCTTACCGCTCCGGTGTATTCCTCAAGAGTACGCGATGTAGTGAGCTTGCCGGAAAACTGTGCCACGGTGCTCATAATGGTGTGATACTGGTCTATCTTTTCCGCGTTAAGCTCGTCTAAAAGCTGCGAACGGCAGGTGCCGCAGGAGCAGGTGTTTCCGCTTACGAACCTATCGGAATTGTCTTGAATAGGACTGCCGCCGAGAATAGCATCCACAGCGTCCCGTCCCATTTTACGGCGGTTTCTGCGGTAAGTTGTCAGCAGCGGATAGTGATATATCCTTCCGACGGTATGGTCGTAGCCCGTTACCGTCAGCTCGCCGGGAATATCCACTCCTGCCGCCGAAAGAACATTGCACAGCCCGAACGCCATGGAATCGTTGGTGCATATCACCGCCTGAGGCTGCAGAATTTCACCGCTGAGATACCGCCGGGCAAGTTCCTCGCCGGAATCGTTCCAGAAGTTCCCGTAATACACTCTGATATTATCAAGGCTTATTCCGTGCTTTCCGAATGCGCGCTTGCAGCCGTTCAGGCGCTTTTGCGAAATAGCGTTGTCACTGCTTCCCGTCAGTATGTCGATGTCCGTGAAACCGTGAACCGTTATCAGATGTTCCGTCATTTTCTCCAGGTCGGTTTCATCGTCGGAATAAACGCTCTTAAATCCATCCATCTCCCCGTCAATAATAATGGCGGGGATTTTTGCAGCTCTTATTTTATCGATTGTATCGTTGATTATTGTTATATCCCGGAATGCCTCGGCTGTGACAATAACGCCGTCAAATAAATCCGGCTCAAACAGGGAGTAAATGATGTTCTCATAATTCAGCAGATCATCGTCCTGCCAGTGGTTGTATATGTTTGAGTAGACCGCAACATCGGTGCCTTTCCGGAATGCGGCTTCGGATATTCCGTATAGTATATCGCGCTGTTCGGACGCGTCGGCTCTTGCGGTAATGACCGCTATTCTTCTGCGCATAATATCACCCCCGTTTACAGTATAGCTTAATTTCGCACTAAAGACAAGAGCAAAAGTGCACATTATGATTAAAAGGTGGACTAAACGAATATACGCTATTGAATTTCTGCTTTGCAATGTGTATAATAAAACAAAAACAATGAGGTGGCATAATGAAAATAAGTGAAAATTGCTACAAGCTGGAAAATACGGCAAATCCAATTTCGCCGAATGTATTCTGCGCCGACCCGACAGGCGTTGAGTACAACGGCAGACTGTATATTTACGGCACTAACGACCATCAGCAGTACGAGGCAGTCGGCGATGACGGAAAGAACGACTATGTTCACACAAAATCCATCGTTATGTTGTCCACTGACGATATGGTGAACTGGGAATACCACGGCTTCATAGACACCGCAAAAATAGCACCTTGGATAGTGAATTCATGGGCGCCGTCCGTAGCTTCCCGAGTTGAGGCGGACGGAAAAACTCATTTTTACCTTTACTTTTCGAACAGCGGCTGCGGTGTAGGAGTGCTTACGGCGGAACACCCTCTCGGACCGTGGAGCGACCCTCTCGGAAAGCCGCTAATCTATCAGAATATGCCGGGGCTTGAAAATTGCCCTGCGCCCTTTGACCCGGGAGTATGCCTCGACGAAAACGGCACAGGCTGGCTTGCGTTCGGCGGAGGAACCCCACCTACAGGTAATACGCTGCACACAGATATCCCTAAGATAGTGCGGCTGGGAAAGGATATGCTTTCGTTTGACAGTGATTTCGTTCCGATAGACGCTCCGTATTTCCTCGAGGCAAGCGAGCTGAACTACGAAAACGGAACTTTTATCTACACATACAGCACGGACTGGCTGTCAAGAGAGAACTGGAACAGAACCGACGTTCCGGTGCCGGGAATATGCAGCATGGGCTGTCTGACGAGCAAAACTCCCCTTGACCCGGAAAGCTGGCAGTTCAGGGGCGGATTCTTTCTAAACGCCGGCGATTCCGGAATGGACTGGTGCAACAATCACACCCACCTTATCGAATATAAGGGAACAAGGTACATTCTTCACCACACAATGCACATTCAGGAGCGCATGAAAACAAAGGGAGGATTCCGCTGTATGTGCGTGGATCTACTGCCTTACACGGATACGGAATTCCCCGTCACAAAGGCAACACGCGAAGGCGTCACGCAGACTCAGCCGCTCGACCCGTATAAAGCTCACAGCGGTGCGGAGATGTTCACCTGCGCAGATATGTGGTACGAACAGATATCCACCGGCAAAATGGCTGTGAAGTCGCTGGCAGGGGGCGCATGGACTTACATAAAGGGCGTGGATTTCGGCAAGGGCGCAGAAAAGCTGCTCGTTACCGCAAAGGGCATGGGCGTTATCGAGCTTCGTCTTGATGACAGGAATGCCGAACCGTTGGGAGTGATCGAACTCGCAAAAGATGGATTTGATAAAATTCCTGTGGTTCTTCCCACAAAAATAACAGGAATTCACAATGTATATTTTGCATTTTCCAGCAAGGACATCTGTCTTGAAAAATGGCAGGCTGAATGAAAGGCGTAACCATGAACAAGAAGATAACAGCTTTGATTTGTGCGGCGGCTATGCTGCTTGTTTCCGGCTGCTCCGGTGATTCACCTGAGCAGCCGGAAAACTCTGCCGACAGCGTGAGTGAATCAGAAATAATCGACAGCCTTAACAACGGAATCATAATCGACGAGGTAAGCGGAAATGCGGCTGACGGCGCATGGATCTATGTAAGAGGTGCGGATTTCGGTTATGGCGCTTCCGCTTTCACCGCCGAGCCCTAAGAAGAGTCCAGCTAATAAATGTCAATAGCAAAATGAAAAAAATATTGTGTTTTTTTCTGCCTAAAAAGGGTGCACTTGCCCCTTGGTGAAAATATCATTTTTTAAAAGATATTGTTTCATTAAAGTTACAGTATTTTATGCAGCTATGTCGCATTTAGCAGCATTGTATTGTTTGTTATGCTCCTGTGGAGTAATGATTTCAAAAGGTTTGTTGTCTCTGAGTATTGCAAATATCATGTTGCATACTTTATGAGAAACGGCTCCCATTGCTACGAGTTTTGGTTTTGATTCACATTTTTTGAGGTAATACTCACGGAGTACCGGATTTTTTGCTTCGCCTGTGCGGGAAGTACTAATGCTTTGCAGTGTCAGCATGTGAATTACCCGCCTTGCTATAGCAGAACCTCTTTTGGACATTTGGATTTTTGTACAATTAAGTTTACCAGATTGTTTCACTGCCGGATCCAGTCCGAAGTAAGCAAAGAGTTGCTTCGGTTTTGAGAAGACAGAAAAATCACCAATCTCACCCATAAGGGATACAGCAGATAAGAAACCGGCACCTTTAAATGTTTCGATTAAATGGATTTGTCTGACAAAGTCAGTATCTTCATTGGCATCAATAAGATTATGTAATGATTCAAGTATACCTTTTATTTCTTCATCATATTTACGGATGAAACTAATATATAGGCGAATACGCTTGATGTTGCTGTCAATGATACAGCCAAATTCATTAGCATCGTTTGCAGCCTGGATAATGGCATTATACTTATTTTCAGCATATGTAAGTCCAAAGCGGGCTGTAGATTTAATAAGATCAATAATCTCTTGCTTGTCAGCATTTATAAATGCTTCTGGAGATGTATATGTCTCTAGTAAAGTTAGAGATGTGTTGATGGTAACTTTTGAAAAAATGCGAAGATACTGCGGAAATGCCATACGCAGTTCGCCTTGCAGCTTATTCACATAAGCACTGCGATTATCCATTAAGTCATAGTATTCACGACAAAGATTTCTGCAGTTTAAAGCAAGGTCAGATGGCATAAGAGAAACCTTTAAATCTGGTTTCAAACCAACTAAAGCAGCCTTTTTTGAATCAAAACGATCATTATGTACTTTTCTAATATTTATGTTTGTGCTATTCTTAGTGATGATAGGATTAATAACTGAGCAGTTAAAACCCTTATCACGAAGATAGCAGAAGAGTGGGTAATGATAAATTC
>ERZ773194.4253-NODE-4253-length-11452-cov-2.852856_pt1 | contig 11452 bp, 10 predicted proteins | sample MGYA00511240_ERZ773194 | MGnify/ENA primary metagenome ERZ773194 (study PRJEB29015, sample SAMEA2737774) | human gut metagenome | biome: human gut; feature: human-associated habitat; material: faeces | place: China | collected 2012 ... | reverse complement strand
GCATTTTTTTATCGTTTCTTTTGCTTCCTGCACAATTTCCTGAATAATTTCTGCACAGGTCTGTTCTTTTTTTATCATGCCTGCAATCTGACCAGCCATGACCGTTCCCATGGCAACATCACCGTCTACAACAGCTTTGCGCAGTGCCCCCAGTGTCAGGTGTTCCAATTCTTCAAAGGATACATTGTTTTTTTCCATTTCAAGGTACTGGCGTGTCATTGTATTTCTAAGGGAGCGCACCGGATGTCCCGTGCTTCTTCCCGTAACAACGGAATCAATATCCTTTGCGCCAATCACACGGTCTTTGTACGCCTGACTGACGGTGGATTCCTTTGCAACGATAAAACGCGTTCCTAGCTGTACCGCTTCCGCACCCAGCATCAATGCCGCTGCCATGCCTCTGCCGTCACCAATGCCGCCTGCACCGATAACCGGAACCGATACCGCATCGACAACCTGTGGGAGCAGGGACATTGTTGTCTGCTCACCGATATGACCGCCGGACTCCATGCCCTCTGCAACAATCGCATCTGCGCCCGCACGTTCCATCATTCTTGCCATTGCAACAGAAGCAACCACAGGAATCACACGAATTCCCGCTTCTTTCCACTGTTTCATGTATTTTGCAGGATTACCGGCTCCTGTCGTTACGGCTTTTACACCTTCTTCGACTACAACCTGTGCTACTTCGTCTACATGCTCACTTAACAGCATAACATTCACGCCGATTGGCTTATCTGTAATCTCTTTTGCCCTGCGGATTTCACTCCGTACCCATTCTGCCGGTGCATTTGCCGCCCCGATAAATCCGATGCCGCCCGCTTTTGAAACATTTGCCGCAAGCGCCGCATTTGCGACCCATGCCATACCACCCTGAATGACCGGGTATTCAATTTCAAGCAGTTTTGTAATTCTTGTCTGCATATTTTCTCATCTCCGAACATCTTTATAAACGTTGTCTGCCTTTTTACCTCACTGCTTTTTAAGCTTCTACACCGTGATTTTTTAAATAATCACAGACATCCTGTACCGTTAATAACTTTTCAAGTTCTTCTGACGGAATTTCTACGGAATATTCGTCTTCCAGTGCCATTACCAGTTCAAATAAATCCAGTGAATCTGCATTTAAGTCTTCCTTGAAGCGTGATTCCGGCTTTACATCCTCTGCGTTTACATTTAACTGTCCTGCGATAATTTCTTTCATTTTTTCTAACATCTTTTTAATCTCCATTCTACTACAATATATTTTTGATATTCTCTTGTAATCTACGCATATTCTGCCTGTCATTTGTGCCATTCCAGCAATGCACTGCCCCAGCTTAATCCGCCGCCAAAGCCGGACAGAATCAACACATCGCCCGGTATCAGGCGGTTTTGTCTGTTTAATTCGTCTAAAAGAACCGGTATGCTTGCCGCTGAAGTATTTCCGTGGGTTTCCAGATTCATCGGAAATTTTTCAACCGGTACATCCAGCCGCTTTGCAATACTTTCAATCATTCTTGCATTTGCCTGATGTAAAATAAAATATTTTACCTGTTCCTTTGCCGTTTCCGATTCTTCTAGCACTTCTTTAACAGACTCCGGTACTTTCCGAACTGCAAAAGAGAAAATTTCCCGTCCGTTCATATGCACCGCATTTTCTTTTCCCAGTGTCAAAGCCTGTGCACTGCCGCTGTCGCTGTGCAGTCTGAAAATGCTTTTTCCGCTGCTGTCTTCACCTAAAACAACCGCACCTGCGCCGTCACCAAACAGCACACAGACACTTCTGTCTTTCCAGTCCACCACCTGCGACATCACTTCCGCACCGATAACCAGTACCTTTTTGTACATGCCCGCTTTAATATAGGCATCTGCCACACTCATTGCATACAAAAATCCTGTACAGGCGGCGCTTAAATCAAAACATGCCGCGCGCTCTGCCCCAATCTCCTGTTGGACAAGATTTGCCGTACTCGGAAATATGTAATCAGGCGTTGAAGTCGCAACGATAATGGCTTCTATCTGCTCTGCCGCTATCCCGGCATCTGCTATCGCCTTTTTCGCGGCTTGTGCCGCAAGCGCTGATGCAGTCTGACCTTCCTGTGCGATATGACGGCTTCGGATTCCGGTTCTGGTGCGAATCCACTCATCACTGGTATCCAAAAATGTTGAAAGTTCTGCATTGTCAAGCACCCTTGACGGAACAGCACTTCCCGTTCCTATTATTTTCGTATTCATATCTGCCTCTGTGCCGCGTTTTCTTTTTCCCGGAAAATGTCCCGCAGCTTTGACATTTTCCTTCTTTAAAATTCTGTTTCGTTTCTTCAGATTTTCGTTTTGAATATCTTACTTTTTGATAATCAAAATATTAATCTAAAAATTTAAGAGTCAAACGAAATCCGTAAAAGCTTTTTGTTTGACTCTCAAACTAGTTGTTACTATACAGGAAAACTTTTCCTTTGTCAATAGTATTTTGATATTCAAATTATTTTTTAGAAATTAAAATCAATTTTAATTCCCTTTAAGTCTTCTGCCAGCAGATTATTATCCTCAAGAATATTGCGGATATTCTGTTGTGCAGCTTCGACATTGTTTGTTGTCTTGCGCTGGAGGGATAAATCCTGCTGGACACTGTCTGCCTCCGCCTGACCCTTGATGAGTTCTTCCTGCTCTTTCCTCTCCTGCTTTGCCTCATCAATGCGCTCCTGCTGTTCGTCACGCTTCTCTTTCTGCTCCTCGGCTTTCTTCTGCGCTTCTTCCTGCTCTTTGTCGATATGCTCTTTTCCGTCCTGAATGAGCAGCCCCATGATTTCTTTGTTGGAAGCTTCCAAAATATCATCTGCTGCACTGCCTGCTTTTAACATATCCTGTGACTTTGCCTGATCGGTCTTTGCCTTTGCGATTGTATCTGTCAGCTCAATCAGCTTATCCTTCGCATTGGAAGCAGTTACTTTCATTGAACCGGCAATCTGGTTTAACCGGAGTGCCTTTTCCTGATATTCTGTACGCGGAAGATTCTGCAATTCCTTTAACCGGTCAACGTCTTCCTTTGTAAAGCTTTCATCATGTGAGCCGTTCTTATAATTCTGGAATTTTTCGAGTAATTCCAAATCCTTCTGCTCCTGTGAATCATCAGCTACACCGTATTGCTCCTGAAGCTCCTTTTTGCTCTTTTCAAAGGTTTTCTCATGCTCTTTGGCTTCCTGCATCTGCTCTACATAGTCTGCTTTCTGCTGTTCCATATCTTTTATGCTCTGGGAAGCCAATTCATCCCTGCCCCACGCATCTGTAATCAGTTTCATTGCCTGACGTCTTGCGGTCTGCTTTTTCTGCTCAATCTGATTTCCCTGTCCGAGCATTAAATCGCCAGCAAATACAGTGCTTCTCGTCTTGGTATCCTGTGTTTTGTTTCGTCCCGCTGTTGTACCGCTCATCTGGATTCCGGTATTGTCCTGATTCATCTTAATCGTTATAGACATTTTTCAACTCCTTTTACTTTCCCCTTAGCTTTTGTTTAAATGTTAAATACTGATATCGACACTCACACCTGCGAAAGCCGCTGTTTTTCCTGCCATCTTTACCGTGCCTGTATGACCGCTGTTACCGCTGTCTGCAATCCCCGTGACTGTTCCGGCTTTTGTTTTTTCTTCCTGTGCTTCTGTATCCGATCCGTCTGCCGCGTTCTGCTTTGGTGCTTCAAGTACGGTTCCGTTTGCCGCGATTGCCTGACGGATTGTTTCTAACGGGTCTTCATCGTCTGTCGTTTCCTCTCCCTTTGTCCTGCTGTTATCCTCTGAGGATACGGTATCGGTGCTGTTATCGGTCTTTTTGGACTTTGTATCTTCATCTTCATCCGGCAGAATTGCATACTGGGCTGATTCCACAAATTCCTGATGTTCTTCCTGTATGCCCATTACTTCCCGCAGCAGCTTTTTTAACATTGCACATTTCTGGTCTTTTGGAATATAAGGACTGGAGGCAATGCTTTTGCAAGAAGACAAAAACTCGCCCATTTTGGCTGTCTTAACACGTTCCACTTCTTCCTTTGAGCGGCAGTTTCTAAGCTGCCTTTTATAGTTTTCGCGCTCTCTTTGTTCTTCCTCGTAATCCTTTAAAGCCTGCGGATTATGCTTTTTTAAATATTCGATTTCCTCGGCGTTTAATCTGCTGCCTGATGCCAGTTTAATATCAATTGCTGCCGGCTTCTGACCCTCACGTATATCGTCTGCCTGCGACTGATACATCCGCAATTCACGCTGTTCAGAGGTCAGCTCGCTTGTCTTTCCGGCATTGATATCATTTTTCTTTTTCTGCCACTGGTTCTGCATTGCCGACAACGCCACCATGCTTTGAATTGTCCCGGCTCCCATAGGCCGCTCCTAACCGCAAAAGTCGATGTTCTGTCCGACCTTTTTTTCGGCGTCCGTCAGAACCGTATCGCTTTTTGCCAGCTGCATATAATCCTGTATCTTTTGCAGCAATTCTTCCACAGAAGATGCCGTAATCGTCACTGTACCGCTGTCTGTATCCGTCTTATCTGACACATCTGTTTTTTCCGTCTTTTCGCTTCTTACTTCTTCAAGCTTTTCTTTCTGGTGCTTTTTCTCGGCTTTCTTTTCGGCAGCTTTTTTCTCTGCCTTTTTCTCTGCTGCTTTCTTTTCTATGCGTTCCCGCTGTGCCGCAGAGGATTCTTCCAATACCGCAAAATAAGTTGCCGTTCCGCCGTCATTGACCTGCATACCGAAGCCTTTGACGTTGGCACCGCTGGATTCCAGACTGCTCTTTAACTGGGAAATACCGCTTGCCGCATTTGCAATAATGGCTTCATACTGCTTGCGGTAATTCTCATCTTCTGCCATCCGCTCTACTTTGTCTTCGTCAATTAAGACAACCATTTTGCTGGCATTGGCATAACTGGAAGCCTGCGCCTTTGCCTGCTCCTTCTTGTCTTCACTGACAAGAATAAAATCCATGTTGGAATATTTTTTCTTTAAAGATTCATAATAATCCGCCGCTTTTTTACTAAGCTTCGGACTGCCTATGGTTTTTCCTGAAACACTGCCGCTCTTTTCATTTTGTGTCTGCTCTGTCTTCTTTTTTGCTTCCACTGCGGCAGCACTTGTAGATGCTGCGTTTTCTACTACGCCGGTATAACTTGATATCATATTCATTTCCTCCCTGACTACTGCTAAATACACCGGTCAAAATCCGTTTCGACCGTTTTTCCCTTTGTTTAATAGATATATCGGAAGAAATTGTAAATGATTTAATTTTTTAGTTCTCTTTTCTGTCTTCTGTCACGACTGCTCCTTCTTCCCTTTATCCCATTTTTACATCTGCCCTATCTGACTTTTTAACTTAGCAATAACTTTAATCAAATAAATATGTGATCTCATTACCATATTTATTAATGACTGCCTTTTTTTCTGCATCTGAAAATGCAGAGAGTATATTCACCCCCATCTCCTGATGCAAAAGGGAAAAGAAATTTATAAACCGTTCTGAAGCCGTACTGCTTTCTGTTTCATTGAAAGAATCGTGTGCATTTGAAAAAACAGCCTGTAAACTGTTCCAGTAATCCGGCTGTACCTCCCGCAGCCTGCATATCAAAAGGTATAAGAAACCGTCTGAACTGTAAATACCGTTTTTTAAGGTATTACCGGCCGAATATTTTAAATATGCATCTGCTCCTTTTTCACTGCTGTCCTGAAAGGATAATCCGTTGTTCTCCATTACATAAAGCATTTTTAAATTTGCAAAAAGCTCAGAATCAAAATTCCATGTATTCCCGATGTGTGAACCTTCAATCCCGTCAAATGTATGGCTCATTTCATGGATATATTTCCATATACATACACTTTTATCTGTAGACAAATCTTTTGTAAGATTGCTGCTGTTCATAAAAATCGGATTGCCTGCCAGACCATAATAGTCTATTTGTTCTGTAAAATCAAAAATTGTCTTTCCGTCATACGGCTGCCGTTCACCGGTTAATTGATACAGCTGCTGCCTGTAAAGCTGTAAGTCCTCTGACCACTCAGAAAGTTTGTCTGTTTCTTCTTTGGAAAAATCATCTGCTTCTATAATAAATTCAACCGTTTTATCCGGGCTTGTCACAAGCTTATATTCTTTTGACTTACTGACCGGGATGACTTTTATGGAAGAATATCCGATAAAACCGCTGACATTTTCTTTATACTGCGTTGTGACCAAAAAATGAAGCTGCCGGTTCTGCGGATACACGACCCTTTTCATTACAGAATCGTCCGCGCTATATTCGAAAGCAGTGATGTTCATTCCAATCTGTTCCAGTCCGCCCAATGGAATGATCTTTAATTTCCCTGTATTCCGGCAGCTGTGAATCACGGACTGTCAATTCTATGATATAGGGTTCATCTGTAGGCACCTCTGCGGTAAACGCTGTATCTATGACCGCCGTATCTGTAAATGAAACACTACATTTCTTCTTATCCTGTTCAACCGTATACGTATCCACAGAATGATTTCTGCTGTCTGCTGCTGAAACACCGGTTATTTTACATTCATTTGATGTACCATGAAAAAGGACCGGTAAAGCCATACATAAAACCGCAATTACTGCAATACCGCATACAATGAGTTTTGACCGCTTATTCATTTTCGCCCGCCTTTTTCATAAATACCAGCATCATAATTCCAAAAAAAGCAAAGAAAACAGCACCCGCTTTTGCAGTTTGTATTTTAAATTCATCTCTGACTTGGTTGGGATTTGAAGAAGAATAATAGATGGTTTTATGGCTTCCGATTTTAGGTTGAAATAAGACGTACGTTCTATATTGACATGTGTATTCCTGCTGATTGACCTGATATTGATACACTTTATATCTGATTATATCTGTCTTAGAATTATTTTGTAAACCCAAATCTATACTCCTGTCAATTGATACCAGGGTTCCATCTGCCTTGGAATAATCTGCTGTGGCACGAATTTCCGATACGCAGTCTGCGATACAGATTGCAACCGCCAGCACACAGATTGAAAATATTATTTTAAGTGTTTTTTTATCTACCGATACTGTCATGCATACTCCCTCCAATTATATTTTAAAAAACAATCAGGAAAAATGAGCCGTTACAGCCCATTTTCCCCGCAAGTAACTACGAACTAGTTTGAATAGCTCATTGCATTAACCGGTGTTAATGCATCCGTTGCCGGATCATAGTCAAATACATGCCACCATGTACCACCTTCATTTGGTACATTAAAAGTAAAGTAGCATACATTTCCTGCATACACCTGAACCTTTGCGCCGGATGCAGCCATTGCCGTACTGCTTGATGAATATCCGTTGGTGAAATCATGAACATAATAACTATACTTCATGTCATCATTTAATTCATAAATCGTTGTTGTTTCCGGACCATAGCTTGTTGTATCATCAACATCCAGTTTTGCAATTGCTGTTGAACCTTGATAATAATTCTTTGCCCAGTAACAGGTATGGAATACATCGGAATCTGTCAGCTTATCTTTTCCGTATAAGTGTGAATCCAGATCCCATGGGTATTCGCCCCATGTTAATACAATTCTTAAATTGTCGGTATCAATTGAACTGTTCTCCGGTGACAATGTCACATTATATGTCTTTGTTTCATCTAAAACGACCGCAATATTAATGTGGTTTGTGATGTAGTTTTCCTTGATAATCTCTAATGTATAGTTACCAGGGTTTAAAGACAATTCGTAAGTTGAAGCATCAAATGTACCTGTTTCAAGAACTGCTCCGGTTGTATTGTTCCAGTCTTTGCGGATATTGTATGTCATATCCTGAATCGGTAAACCGGTAAGCGCATCTTTTAATTCACCGGTAACTGTTCCGACACCGTCTTCACCGTTTCTGCCAATCATTAACAGGGTTTCATTGTATACCGTTGCATTTTCAGTGATTTCTACCTGCATATCGTACTTCTTATAACCTGTTGCAGCGATTTCAATACTGTATGTTCCTGCTGTTAAATTATCAACTGAATAATTACCTGTTTCATCCGTATAAATTGTTCTGACTAAGTTCTCACCAAGTGTTTCACCGCTGTATATACGGATTCTGGCACCTGCTATCGGTTCATTTTCATCAGCTGATGCGATAAGACCTTTCAGTTCTCCTGTTCCAAATGTACATTCCGGTACAACGCGGCCGTTTTCCACATGGAATTTTGCTTTAAACGGATTACTTGAATCATTGTCTAAGTGTTGGAATTCTAATGTGTAATGGCATACATCATTTAAGAATTTACCAACGACTGTTTCCTGATCAATTCCCGATTTTGCATATGCATATAAGGTCATATCCCCACAGTATAAAGTATCTGTTGCAAGAATGTGCGGTGTAAATGAACCGTTAAAACCGATACCGGCTTCTCCTGCATATCCTGCTAAATCAATCAGGTTGAATGCACAAAGAACACCTGACAAACCAAGACCGGCTGTTCCGCTTGCCTTAATTTCCATGAAATCTAATGAATCATAAAAATCAAAGATTGCGCGGGACGCCCCGTTCTTATACTGGTATCCCTGTGTGCTGTTAATGGTGTATGTAATGCTTGCTGTACCCTTTGCTGATACATTGCAGAAGAATACAATATCAAATGAAAGTCCTGTCGCACCGATACGGATTGGCAGACGTCCGATTTCGATTCTTCCTGATTCAAAACGGGTTGCACCGTTGCTGTTGGTTAATTCATAACCGGATTCTGCAAGTGTCAGTTCTAACTGACTCGCAATCTTAATCTTTTCTGATATTGATAATGTAAATTCATCAACATCAACACCTCTCCAGCCGACATTTGCCTTTGCGATACAGGTTATGTCCGGGATTTCAACTTCAACAGAACCGGAAACCTTCAGATTATCTGTAATTTCCTTTTCTGCAATTGTAAATTCCAGTGTTCCCGGTATCTGTGTACTTCCGCCTGCATTGATAGAAAGCGGATACAAGCCGGAATCATCTGCTGTAATTGAACCATTGCTGTTATATTCGCAGGTTACGCCTTCTGCTGCCACAAAACTGTCAACTGCCGGCAAACCAAGCTCTGCAAGGTCTAATTTTGAATAAATCTCTGCCAGTTCAGGAACTGTGCAGACTAATTTTACCGAATCGCCGGACTGGCTGATTTGTGCAACTTTTAACATTAAACCGGTTGCATATTCAGTACTCTCCGGTAAACGGATGACATCATCGACTTTTATGCCGTCTGTTGTCTTCTTGTTTGGCAGTGTTACTTCGTAAACATCACCATTTTTTACAACGGAATAATCCGCTGCCTGATCTGCTGCCACATTTACAACAGAATCCAGAATTTCTGAATGGTCATAAGTCTGGTCTTTGCTCAGCTTGATGGACTCATTCAAATCATCAATTGCATAGAAAATACTCTTTACATCCGCCCCGGTAATGGTTTTCTGCGGATAGAATGTGTTATCTGTTAAATATAAGAAGTTATTTACAAGTGCAATTTTAATTTCATCTTTATACTTCACCTGATTTGCATCAGACCAGTCATCCATTGCAATTGTATTCTCGCCGTTAAAGCCCATTGCATGAACCGCCGTGTAAGCTGCAAATTCTCTTGTACACGGTTCATCCGGGTAAAACAGAGGAATATCCTGCTCTAAATCTTCAACATCAGGAACCGGTAAAAATCCGTATGCATTCGCTGTTTCTACTGCTGTTCCTGTTGCTGAGTTTAAGCTGTCTAAATAGTAATAATCAATCTGATCTGCTGACATCAGCGGAGCATTTAATTTATCCAGAAGAAGTGTAACCCATTCACCTCTTGTATAGGTCTTGCTTTCATCAAATACAGTATTTGTGTCCTCATTAACTGCATTAAAACGAATCTGTGCATTTAATTCCAGTTCATTGCCATCAACTGTAATCGTCCGGTTAAGATTCATCGTGGATTCTGCAACGGTGTCTGCTTTGGCGTTTACCGCTGATAAATCCAGCATTGAGAATACCATGAAAAAGCAGAAGAAAACAGATAATACCTTTCTGAGCTTTTTATTCTTTACAGCACCAACTGCCAAGACAGAACCACTCAGTATAAATAACACCATGAATAATACATACATATGGCTGTCAAATGTATTGGCTGCTGTACCGTTATCCTGTGTCACATCTACATTTTCAACTGTTTCCGTATTCTGGGCCGGCTGGGAATTGTCCGGAGCCGGAGTCACTGTTACAACATTTGAATTCTTAATCTGACCGGTTAATTTCACCGTATCACCGCGTGCAACAGATTCAAATGTATCTTCATTTTTTGAACCGTTTGCCAGTTCATATTTTTCCGGAATATCGTATTGAATATGAACATTTTTCAAAACATTTGTTCCATTATTTGTTACTGTAACTGTTGTTGTAATGGTTTCGTCTGCTTCATAGCTGGTTTTATCCGTCACTAAATTCGCAACAACACCCTGCTGGTTCTGGCTGACCGCAAAGACAGGCATTGCAAAAAAAGAAACCAGGAATACAGACAGTAACAAAAGCCGTAATGCTTTCGTCTCTTTTAGTACCTTTTTCATCTTTCCTCCTAATAGTTTATCAATTTTATTACTATTTTATAGTATCATAATAAATTATTAATATCAATTTAATATATGTACAAAATTTTATACATTGTGAAAAGTAAGCTTTTTTAACAGTTCAACAATCATCAGCAGCGTTAGAATATATACACTCATAACAGAATTTATTAACAATGCAATCATAATACTATTTCTCAAACTTACATAATCACCTGTTACATATGTATATACAAAATGTGCTGCCGTAAAGCACGCAGCAATAATAATTCTTCCAAACAGCTTTATTGTATTTGTATTTTTAGAAATAATTTCAAATAAAGCCACCAGAATCATCCCTGCCAGAACTTTAGACACCAAAGCATACGGACTTAAAAAAATAATACTGCATAAAATGATAAATATAATATCCATCCGCCCCTCCTTACATATTCACATGTTGCGTAAAACAAAACAAACGATTACAGTCACCGGGAGTATCAGATTATAAAGCACCGCTGAAAAAGCCACAATATACTTTACATTAGACGGCTCATTACTGTCCGCTTTTGATGCCAAAAGACATTTAAGCACATCAGCACCATCACTATGAAAATAGATTGAAAAATTAAACAGTGTTACCAACAGATTCACACAAATAACTATTTTTAAAATGATACTCTCCCACCATAATCCATTTATTATTAATGCCACTGATAACAAAAACACATTCATCAATATGCCGCCGAAGCAGATACATATTTTATCTTTCTTTTTTTCCAGCTTTTCCAGCTGCAGCATTTTGGTATATGCCAGAAATATTCCTTCCTTTATACCAATTCCAATTTCAGACACACATACCCCTCTGGATATTGCAATCATTGTATGCCCTAATTCATGCATCATTAAACTCATTATAAAAACAGC
>ERZ773194.4252-NODE-4252-length-11455-cov-3.739298_pt1 | contig 11455 bp, 13 predicted proteins | sample MGYA00511240_ERZ773194 | MGnify/ENA primary metagenome ERZ773194 (study PRJEB29015, sample SAMEA2737774) | human gut metagenome | biome: human gut; feature: human-associated habitat; material: faeces | place: China | collected 2012 ... | reverse complement strand
AAAGAAGCAAAGCTTCTCTACTTTTGCCGCGTGCAAAAGTAGCAAAACCCGCCGGGGGGGTCCGATTCCCCCCGGAGCCCCCTAAACGGCTCTCCGAGGGCAGCCGGACGCTGAGGTCATGTAATTTGTCCATCTCTGAGGGCGATACACACAAAGAAAAGCCACGACGAAAGTCGCGGCTTTATTATTTGTTATTTTTTGCTACCTCTTCTAAAATTTTATTATTCACCGCCGTCTGACTCTTAAAATCCAATTTCCGGTATTCATGAATTAGATTAATTTCCTCTCTCGTAAACTCGATATCCTTCAAAGGCACAGTTTCAATACCATTTAATAAGAAACTAATTGAAACGCCTAAAAATTCTGCCACAGCTTGAAGATTATAGGCATTAGGGGCGCTATTTTTCCACTTACCGATAGTTCCGTTGCCTATCCCTACACTATCTTCAATATCTTTAATTGCGAACCCCTTTTCTTTAGCTAACTTCTTTATTCGTTCTAAAAGCAAATACTCACCTTCTCAAAATTTAGAATTTTTTCTAAAAAGTTATTGACAAAAGCAAAAATATCTATTATAATAGTTATTGTCAAAGAAACAATTAAATATATTTAATTGGCACCTGCGAAAAGGAGCAGGTTTAGTAAGTATACCTAAATTTATTGTACAATAGAAAAAGGTAAATGTCAATGAGAGGGGAGGTGAAAAAATGGAATCAGCATTTGAAAAAGAATTGATGATGTATTTGTCAGACATGGCGTCACAGGAGGTGATGGAAGTATATCGGAATGATACGTATTATCGAAACCTGCAGGAAAAGATTTCAGAGGTGCATAAAACAATAAGAAATCAGCTGGAAAAAGAGGCGGATAACCTGATAGGTGATTTTGACGATATGAAAAATGAGCAGGACAGCATAAAATGTAATTTATATTACCGTCAGGGAATGAGTGATTGTTTAAAAATCCTGCGTTTTATGCAGGAACCGGTATAACAAAAAAAGACAAGGGAAACCTTGTCTTTTTTTGGCCGGCGCCGCCGTGCAGCACCGATATATTGAAAGAGAGTTAATGGAGCAGACTGTTTTATGTTGTGTCCGCGTTTTTGCGGCGCAATGACCCTAAAGGTTCGACCCACCCCGCGGAGCGGTCGTTTTAGGGGCTCCGGGGGGACATGAGATAAGTGGATTCTGGCAAGCGAAGCGCCGACAGACTCCCTTAGCTCAGTTGTTCTTTTTGAGAGGGAGCGTATGCGACAGCTCAAAAAGAACTTCCTCCGAAAGACCCGCTTTCGGTTTTTGGTTCTTTTTCCGCCGAAAAAGAACACAAGCTTTGCTTCTTTTGCAAAAGATGAACTTAACAAAATAAGCACTTACTACCGGGAAAGGGGCGACGCCCATCGAAAGCTTTTTGCCCCGCTTTTTCACGAAAAAGCGGGAGCTTTCTTTCAAGAAAGCTTGTTGGTAACGATAAACCCGTCAACGTTGTTGCCTGAAATTTGCGAGTTATATTGCTTGGAAACCGGTACATTGGTCTTGCCAAGACCAGCCTTAACATAATAAATTTCATATTGGCGGCCGCTGGAATCTTTGACCTTGAGATGCTGTTTTCCAAACTCGTAATTTTTCAAAAAATCAATATACTCTTCAAAACAGATACCCTTATCCGCAATTACATGAGCATGTGCTTGTCCCACATATCGGAAATGCCAGGGCTCAAAAGCAATTTTAGTGATATCCGCCTTATTTTCCGGATATCGGACAATAAAGCCGTATCGATAGCAGTTCTGATTGATCCATGCATACTTGCCGGTACCTTTATATTGTTCGCTGCGGCCGCTGTCGGTGTAGATACCGATGTCCATAGCATAGCCGGTGTGATGCTCGCTGTGTCCCGGCTTTGCAACCCATTTTGCAGCTTCTTCTTTATTGGATTTTTTGATTTCTTCGTCCAGAAGCTGCTGCTGGAAATCTTTGGTGCGGTAACCGCTGATTGCCATAATATCAGAACGGCCCTTTTCAGATTTAAAGTCAGCAAGCATTTGATTAAAAGGTTCCATGGCCTCCTGATGCATTTCAACGTTTTTGTCTTTAACTTTATAGAAGCCGTTTTGATTGTCGTAGACGTTGGCGAGGCTGTCCGATTTTGGAAAATGATACTCATAGTCGGGATTGACTAAAATCAGATTTCCCTTATAGATATCCTCTTTGCTTTTTTTCACATTTTTATAATCCGACTTTTTGATTTGGCTGACGGAGGAATAAGTGGCGTTGATGGCGGGAGCGCTGGCCGGAACGTCAGCCGGGATAAATTTTACAATCAGGCAGGCACAGGAGATACCCAAAATACAGATAAAAATAAATGGCAATAGGTGAAAGCGTTTCTTTTTTCTTTTTCTTGCAGCCATAAAATAACACCCCTTTTATGTCTGATAGTATACCAGAGCAAAAGGGGCGTTGTATTACTTTTCTCTTGTGATATTCTTACTATTTTCTTAAGAATTTTTTACCGCTTTTGCCGGATAGGCAGAAACAGGTGAAATTCGGTTTGACCGTCATGGCTTGCAGCGGTGATAGTGCCATTATGAAGCTCAACGATTTCCTTGGCGATAGCAAGGCCAAGTCCGGCGCCGCCGGTGTTGGCGGAACGCGAGGAATCGACGCGGTAGAATTTTTCAAAGATGCCGGACAGCTTGTGTTCCGGAATCGTGTCGCCATAGTTTCGAAAGATGATATGCACCTTTTTTTCCGATTGTTCGGCTTCTATTTCAATTTCAGAGTTTTCGTAGCTGTAATGGATGGCGTTGCGCAGAAGATTGTCAAAAACGCGGGCAAGCTTGTCCGAGTCGGCATAGATAGTGAGATTGGGCGGGATATCAACCTTACAGGTGAGACTGCGTTCAGAGAGGGCAGGATAAAATTCATCGGCCATTTGGCAGAGCATGAGGGAGAGGTTGATTTTATTTCTTTCCAGCGAGATATTTTGAAGGCTGAACCGGGTGATATCGAAAAACTCATTGATGAGGTCCTCCAGGCGGTGCGACTTGGATAATGCAATCGACAGATATTTGTCGCGCAGTTCGGGCGAGATACCTTTTTCTTCATTTAATAAAGAGAGATAGCCGATAACCGAGGTGAGCGGAGTTTTAAGGTCGTGTGCAAGATAGACAACCAGATCGTTTTTCCGCTGTTCAGCTTCATGGGCGATTTGTTCGTTGCGCAGCGCGTCATATTTGATGGTGTTGAGCTGATTTTCAATATCCTTAAAATCACCTGGCAGGGTGATCAACGTTTCATCCTTTTGGAAAACCTTGTCGATTGACTGGATGATAAGTTCAATATACCGGGTGGACTTTTTGATGGAGAAATAGACCGAAATCAGGATAATAATGGAGAGCAGGACAAAAAAGACCTCAAATTTATGCCCGACTAAAAAGAGGTAGAACGGGCGGTTGATGGCGGACATAATGTTTGCAAGAAAGTCGTTAAACAGGGTGTCAGCCAAAAAAAGCATAAGTAAAATGAGCAGGATGGAGCCCATGATTTTGAGAAATATTTCAGCAAAAAGCTTGTACCGGAATTTCCGTAAAATATCCTTTTTAGTCGTCAATTTTGTAGCCCACCCCCCAGACAGTCTTGATAAACTTCGGATTACGGTGCGGTTCCTTCATTTTTTCCCTGATGCGGCGGATATGGACCATAACGGTGTTGTTGGAGTCAAGATATTTTTCGCCCCAGACCTTTTCGAAAATTTCTTCAGAAGGGATGACCTTGCCGCGGTTTTCGCACAAAAGCCAGAGAATGGAAAATTCAGTTGGCGTGAGATTGAGGTTCTGACCGTAAAGGGAGCACTCGTGCGTGTCGTTGTTGATGACAAGCCCAGCAAAATCAATGATGTTTTCATCGGGCTTGGAGGAGTTGTATTTGGTGTACCTGCGGAGCTGAGCCTTGACGCGCGCGACCATTTCAAGAGGGTTGAACGGCTTTGTGATGTAGTCGTCGGCGCCGATGGTGAGACCCTTGATTTTGTCGATATCCTCGACCTTTGCGGTTAACATAATAACGGGATAGTTGTGTTTTTCGCGGATTTTACGGCAGATGGAAAACCCGTCGGTGCCCGGCAGCATGACGTCGAGAATGGCGAGGTCAAGGTCGGTCTCTTCAATGCAAGCAAGAGCCAGCTGCGGGTCATAAAATTTATGAACAATAAAATTTTCGTTTTTCAGATAGAGTTCAACTAAATCAGCGATTTCCATTTCATCGTCGAGAACTAAAATATGAATAGCCATAACCCCAAGTCCCTTTCATTTTTAAGAAGATTATATAATAAACTGAAAGAAAAGGCAAATGAAACATGGTGGGAGGAAAAAGTTTTAAAAATAGTAGTAATAAAATAGAGCTATGTCCAATATATTTAAGATAGAATAACTTGTACCTGAAAGGGAGGTCAATATGAAGAATAGTAGTATATACGGCAATATTTACGACGATATTGCGAAGCGTACGCAGGGCTCGGTGTACATGGGGGTAGTGGGGCCGGTGCGGACGGGGAAATCGACGTTTATCAAGAGGTTCATGGACCTTCTCGTGCTTCCGAATATCGAAAACATGTATACAAAAGAAAGGGCGAAAGATGAACTCCCGCAAAGTGCAGCCGGAAGAACAATCATGACGACGGAGCCGAAGTTCGTGCCGAACGAGGCTGTTGAGATCACGGTTGGAGAGAATACAAGGCTGAAGGTGCGCATGATAGACTGCGTAGGATACATCGTGGACAGCGCGCTGGGACATATCGAAGGCGAAGCTCCCCGGATGGTAAAGACGCCCTGGTCGGACGAAGAGATGCCGTTTGCCCAGGCAGCAGAGATAGGAACCAAGAAAGTGATAACCGAGCATTCAACGATAGGGATCGTGGTGACAACGGACGGGAGCGTGTGCGATATTACGCGACCGGAATACGTGACCGCCGAGGAGAGGGTAGTGCGGGAGATGCAGGCGATAAACAAACCGTTTATCATCGTGCTGAATTCCAAACACCCAAATAGCGACGAGACGCAGCAGCTGAAAATGGAGCTGGAGCGGAAATATAGCTCAACAGTGCTGGCAGTGGACTGCGCCGAACTGAACAAATCGGATATAAATTCGATTATAGAGAACGTGCTGTACCAGTTCCCGCTGTCCGAGATATCCTTCTTCATGCCCCGGTGGATAGACGCCCTTCCGGCCGGCCACTGGCTGAAAAATTCCCTGTTTACGACGGTTTCGGAAGGGATCGGCAACCTGTCGGTTATCCGTGACGTGTTCCCCTGCGTCGAGAAGATGAAAGACTGCGAATACCTGGACAATGCGGTAATCCAAAACATTGCCCTGGGAGAAGGCAAACTTTCAGTCATGCTCAACGTCGAAAACGGGTTATTCTATAAAGTCCTGTCAGAGACCAGCGGCTTTGACATCTGCGACGATTACTCCTTGATTGACCTGATTAACCAGCTCTCCGCCGTCAAGAAAGAGTACGATAAGGTGTCCTATGCGCTCAACGAAGTGCAGCGTACCGGATACGGAATCGTGTCTCCGACAATAGATGAGCTGACACTCGAGGAACCGGAGATCGTCAAACAGGGCGGGAAATACGGCGTCCGCCTGAAAGCGTCAGCGCCGTCAATACATATGATACGCGCTGATATAGAAACAGAAGTAAATCCAATTGTGGGGACCGAAAAGCAATCAGAAGAGCTTGTACATTATTTGCTGGACGAATACGAGGAAGACCCGACAAAGATATGGAGTTCGAATATCTTTGGGAAATCCTTGCACGAGCTTGTTAATGAAGGGCTGCATAATAAGCTATATAAGATGCCGCCGGACGCGCAGCTGAAGCTGCAGGAGACGCTGCAAAAGATTATTAACGAGGGGAGCGGCGGCCTGATCTGTATTATTTTGTAACGATGTTACTTGCCCTGCCGGGTATCTGGCAGGGTACTTTTTTGTAAAGAAACAAATTTTTTTCTTTTGCAAAAGAAGCAAAGCTTCTGTTCTTTTGCGGCGGCAAAAGAACCAAAAGCGCCCGGGGGTTTCGATTCCCCCGGAGCCCCTAAAACGACCGCTCCGCGGGGAGGGTCGAACCTCAAGGGTCAGCGCTTGGGTTCCTCCCCTGTCAACAACCACATTACATCAACTTTTAGAACCTTAGCCAAAGTCAAAACTTCATAATCTGTAACAACTCTATCTCCGATTTCCATTCGACTGATTGCCCTCTGTTCTATCGTTACACCCTCTAACTCCATTTTAGCTGCCAAGTCTTTTTGGGATAATTTCAGTTCTTTCCGGCGTTGTCTCACCCTCTGCCCAACGATATTTACTTTACCGTTAAAGGTGTAAATCGTCATTATAACCACACCCCTTTTTACTCAAAAGATAGGTAAATTTCTACTTGACAATACATGTATTATTTGTTAAAATTACAAAGAAGATGAGTAAAAGGAGAATTTATAGGTGAAATCAACAGGAATCGTAAGAAGAGTGGACGAGCTTGGGAGAATCGTCATGCCGGTAGAACTGCGGAGAAGTCTGAATATCGAAATAAAAGACCCCATGGAAATCCTTGTGGATGGCAATACAATTTGTCTAAGAAAATATGAAATAAAATGCATTTTCTGCGAAAATGAAATTGGCCTTGTTGACTTCAACAACGCCAAAATCTGCTCCGCATGCTTGGAAAAAATCAAAAAACTAAACACTTGAGTAACCTTTTTCTTTTTCTATATATGTGTGCTCACAACCCTTCTACTTGTGTTTTTTCACAATTATTCACCTCAGCGCCCCTCGGGGCGCTATTTTTCTGCCATAAATTGTACCGCCCGAAATATATTTGTAATATCAGATTCCCGCAAATTCCTTGACACGGCAAAGAAAAAAGGTTAAAATAAAACAGTATATTTATGTACATTTGCTATTAAATATGAAAATTTGATTGAAGGAGGTGCAAGTTACTTTGGAATGGGTTTTATACATAATTATCGGGGTTGTAGTTTTGGGATTGATTGCTTTATCATTCCGTCTGGGATTTTCATATAGAAAGAAAATTGCGGAAGCTGAAGTCGGCGGAGCAGAAGAAGAAGCAAAACGTATTTTGAACGACGCCTATAAAGCGGCTGAAAACAAAAAACGGGAAGTCCTTCTCGAAGCCAAAGAAGAAAATCACAAATTACGAGCAGAACTTGATAAAGAAACCAAGGAAAGAAGGAACGAGCTGTCACGCCAGGAACGGCGTATCCAGCAAAAAGAAGAACAGCTGGACAAAAAAACCGAAAACCTGGAAAAGAAAGAAGAAGCCATTGCCAGCAAAAAGGCTGAAATCGAAAAAGTAAAACAGAAAATTGACGAATTGCACGACAAGGAACTGGAACATCTCGAAAGGATTTCCGGCCTGTCCACCGCCGAAGCGAAAGAATTCTTGCTCAAGAGGGTGGAAACCGAAATCAGGCATGAGGCCGCTTTGATGATTAAGGAAGTCGAAGAAAAAGCAAAAGACGAAGCGGACAAAAAAGCAAAAAATATTATCGGGTGTGCAATCCAAAAATGTGCAGCAGACCACGTTGCTGAAACAACAGTATCCGTCGTACCGCTGCCAAATGACGAAATGAAAGGCCGCATCATCGGCCGCGAGGGCCGCAACATCCGCGCCCTTGAAACACTTACCGGCATCGATTTGATTATCGACGACACGCCGGAAGCCGTTATCCTTTCGGGCTTTGACCCAATTCGCCGCGAAGTGGCAAGGTTAGCCCTTGAAAAATTGATAACAGACGGCAGGATTCATCCTGCAAGAATCGAAGAAACCGTAGAAAAAGCCCGCAAAGAAGTAGATGCAATCATCAAACAGGAAGGCGAACAGGCGACATTTGATACAGGAGTCCACGGCCTGCATCCTGAAATCATCAAGCTTTTGGGTAAACTCCGGTTCCGTACCAGCTATGGTCAGAATGTGTTAAAACATTCTATTGAGGTATCCCACCTTGCCGGCTTAATGGCAGGCGAGTTAGGTGCCGACATCCACCTTGCAAAACGCGCAGGTCTCCTGCACGATATCGGTAAAGCAGTCGACCACGAAATGGAAGGCTCGCACGTTACCATCGGCGCAGACCTTGCGAAAAAATACGGCGAAGGCTTTGACGTTGTCCACGCCATCATGGCGCACCATGGCGATGTCGATGCAGAAACGCTGATAGCTTCCCTGGTGCAGGCAGCCGATGCAATTTCCGCCGCAAGGCCGGGGGCGCGCCGCGAAAACCTGGAGACCTACATCAAGCGTCTTGAAAAACTGGAAGAGATTGCAAATTCCTTTGACGGCGTAGATAAATCCTTTGCGATTCAGGCCGGACGTGAAATCAGGATCATGGTGAAGCCGGATAATGTCAATGATGAAAACATGATTGTCGTTGCACGCGACATCGTCAAAAAGATTGAAACCGAATTGGAGTATCCGGGACAGATTAAGGTTAACGTAATTCGTGAAACCAGAGCTGTCGATTATGCAAAATAATCGGGGCTGTCTGGTTCCGTATAGCTTGCATGAGCTATCCCGCCTCGGCGGCGTTCAGCGCATCCGATCCGGTATCTGCGCGCGTGGGACGGCATGCCACACTAACTGTGCTTAAGCTCCTCACTGCTTTCCCGCCTCGGCGCACAAGCTCATCCCCTCATTTTTCCGGTTTCCGCTCCGCTTTGGATGAGTAAAAAATCGAAATATTTGAGGAATGATTTCAAATATTTGAGAAAATTAGAATTTTAAGAAAATTCAAATGTTTGAAAAGTGCAAATAAACAGGGCAAAAAAAGTAGAAGTGAATTTGCATATTTACGGTGAAAAAACCGAATAATAAGAACGAAAGAAAAAAGGCGGAGGATGGAAATCCTCCGCCTTGCCATTTGAAAAATTTTGCGTTGAAAAGCGCATGGATAGAGGGTTTGAGGGCATTGCGGGGCAGAGCGTTCAGACCGGGAACGGAATGGAGAGTCGTATGAATATATTGTTTGTGGGAGACGTGGTAGGGCGTCCCGGGCGTGAGTTTTTGGCGGAGCGCCTGCCGGGGCTGAAGCGCGAGTATAGCGTGGATATGTGCGTTGTGAACGGCGAGAATGCGGCGCATGGCATGGGGATACACAGAGCGGGCGCAGAGGAGATATTTGCGGCTGGGGCCGATGTGATAACGCTGGGGAACCATACCTTTCATAATCGGGACGTGATACAGGTGTTTGATGATTATGAGACGGTGATACGGCCGGTGAATTATCCGGAGGGGACGTTTGGCCGCGGGTATGTTATGTTCGATATGGGAAAGTATACAGTGGCCGTCATTAACGCCTTGGGGCGCGTGGGATTGGAGCCGATGGACTGCCCGTTCCGGGCGTTGGATAGGGTGTTGGAGGAGATAGGAGACAGGACAAAAATGGTGCTTGTGGACTTCCATGCAGAGGCGACGAGCGAGAAAGAAGCACTCGGGTTTTATTTGGATGGAAGGGTGAGTGCGGTTGTGGGGACGCATACACATGTTCAGACGGCGGACGGAAGGGTGTTGCCGAATGGAACGGGGTACATTACGGATGTGGGGATGACAGGGACGCTGGATTCGGTGTTGGGGATGGAGATATCGGTGGCGTTGAAGCGGTTTGTGCAGAGGATGCCGGAGCGGTATCAGGTGTCGGAGGCTGCAAAACGGCAGTTGAACGGAGTTTTAGTGAATATAGACGAAAAGACAGGTAAATGCAAAGAATTTCAGAGTATTGTTCTGAAAAGTTAAATATTCTTTAATAAAAATGAATTATTTTTATAAAAAAGAAGGATTTTCGCGATTTACGCCGAAATTATACTAAAGGGGTGTAAGTAGATAGAAATAATTAATGGAGGAAAGCCATGGACATTTTAAAAGTTTCTTCAAAGTCAAGCGCCAATTCGGTAGCAGGTGCTCTGGCGGGGGTGATCAGAGAAGAAGGAAGCGCGGAAATTCAAGCTGTGGGGGCTGGCGCATTGAATCAGGCGATTAAAGCAATAGCGATTGCGAAAGGATTTTTAGCGCCGTCTGGTATTGAAATTGCGTGTGTTCCTTCCTTTACCGATGTTGAGATTGACGGAGAAGCAAGGACAGCCATTAAATTAGTAGTTGAACCAAAATAATAAAAGAGCGGCACTTAAGCGCCGCTCTTTTATTTTTATTATAACGATATTTGAGGTGAGTCAAAGATGAAAGAAGGATTTAAATTATGTAGTAAACAAGGTGTGAAAATCTTAAAAAGTACACAGATTCCATTTTGCCATGGGTTTACGACGATTAATGGCGGCGTCGGGAGGAAGAAAGAATATCGGGGGCTGAATCTGGGCGTAAATAGTGAGGATAAACAAGAGAATATAATGGAGAATTACCGTCGGCTATGTAGTGCGTTTTCCATTGATCAGTCGAAGATTGCCGTTTTAAATCAAGTCCATTCAGAATCCGTTTACTGCGTGAGAGACAATTCATTACTTGATGGTGTAAATTGTCCTTCTAAACGTATAGAAGGCGATGGCCTTATCACCGCTATGCCGGGCGTTACACTAATGGTGTTTTATGCTGACTGTGTGCCTGTCCTGCTGTGTGACCCTGTGAAAAAAGTTGTGGGTGCTGTCCATTCAGGCTGGCGGGGGACGGTAAAAGGTATTGCGGCAAAAGCATGCAGGATGATGCAGGAAGAATATGGATGCCGCGACATCATTTGTGCGATTGGTCCTTCTATTGGCATATGCCATTTTGAAACAGGAATGGAAGTATATGCTGAATTTAAGAAGAAGTTTGGCGATGCAGTTGACCAATGGGTAGAAATAAAAGGAGATAAAGCTTATATTTCCATGCAGGACTGTATTCGAGAAGATCTTATAAGGAGCGGAGCCAAGCAGGTGGACATTGCTTATGAATGTTCGATTTGTGCAAATGAAAGATATTATTCCCATCGCTGCGGCGATCTTGGCCGTATGGCTGCTTTTATTACCGCTGAATAGAAGAAAACACAAATGTTTGAATTGTTATAATAATTAAGGTAATTTACCAAATCGTTTTTGAGAAAGATGCAGGATATAGTAAATGAACTAAAAACCAGTTTAGGGTTTTTTACATGAATGAAAAGCAAGTATGTTTTTATGATACATTGAACTTATGCGCCGCCGGATTTTTTTCTCCCGATGGCCGGAAAACGCGCATGACCAATTATACCACGAATCCGAAGAATTTGTGGTATAATAAACACTGCGTGTTTATTATACTTTGAACTAATGCGCGTGCGAACATATCCGCGCTGCGTTTGGAAAACGCACATGCGCAATTATACAAAACCCCTTCGGGGTTTTGTATAATAAAGCCACAGAAAACACATGTATTTTTAAATCGGAGCAAAGCGTGATAAGCTCGCTTAATCACGCTGCGACGATTG